>Ga0070731_10002350_pt1 | contig 18172 bp, 19 predicted proteins | sample Coa_R1_2_FD_66448 | JGI IMG/M metagenome (GOLD analysis project Ga0070731, IMG submission 66448) | Surface soil microbial communities from Centralia Pennsylvania, which are recovering from an underground coalmine fire - Coalmine... | ecosystem: Environmental > Terrestrial > Soil > Unclassified ...
CCTGGGAATACAACGACGTCATCGATCTCAACCGGCTCGGCGCGCTGGTGGCCAAGACCATTTGCCGCGAGCCGCGGCTCGGGAACCCGACGCCGCGCATGGCCGAGACCGAAGCCGGCATCATCCAGTCGATCGGCCTGCCCGGCAAAGGCATCGATTATTTCATCGCGCACATCGTCCCCGAATACGCCAAGTTCAAGCCACCGCTGGTGGTGAGCTGCTCGTCGGAAAGCATCGAGGATTTTGCCGCGCTCGCCGAAGAGCTTTCCGTTCCCGACGTCGACGTGATCGAGGCCAACATCTCCTGCCCGACGCGCAACTCCAGCGGCGGCAATTTCGCCATGCACGAGACCTACACTCGCGACTGCATCACTGCGATGCGGGCGAGAACCAAAAAACCGCTATGGGTGAAGCTATCGCCGAATGCCGGTGATATCGTCTCGATCGCGCGTGCCGCCGAAGATGCCGGAGCCGACGCACTGGTCATCGCCAACACCTTTCTGTCGCTGAAGATCCGGACCGACAATTTCCGCCCGGCGCTGGGCAACAAATTCGGCGGGCTGGTCTCGCCCGCGTTGAAGCCGATCGTGCTGCGGATGGTCTATCAGGTCGCCAAGCAGGTGAAGATCCCGATCATCGGCATCGGCGGCGTGACCAAGGCCGAGGACGTGGTCGAGTACATGCTGGCCGGCGCCAGCGCCGTCGGCATCGGCTATGCGGGCTTCCGCAATCCGACCGCGCTGGTCACCATCATCGACGACCTCGAAGACTGGTGCGACGAGCGCGGCATCAAAAAGGTGACCGAGCTGATCGGTGCCGTGAAAGACCAAGACATGGAAACCGATACGCTCGCTGCAGCGTCGGTCGGCGTGTAAGCGTCGCCTCAGAGCTTCTCAGGCGCGGGCATGACCGTGCCGCAGCGCTTGCAGGTACGCGCTTCCTTGGAGCCGTAAAAATTTTCGTAGGCGCGCGTGACCGGATCGGCCTTGTAGTCGTCGACCACGTAGGTTTCCTCGTGCAAGAAATTATCGCAGCTCTGGCAATACCAGTGAAAGCGATCGACGTCGCCCGCGACCCGCGCACGCTCCACCACGAGTTGGAATGCATCGGGCGCGAAGCGCGGCGAGTGCGGTACCAGCGGCGGCTGGAACAGGCAGGAGCCCTCGGGCACGACTGCCACCTTCTCCACGCCTTCCGGGGTGCGGTAGTGCAGGTGCAGATCGCCTTTGATCGAATATTGAATTTCGTAACTCGGATTGATGTGAAACTCGCTGCGGTATTCACGGCCGCGAGCGATGAAGGCCATGGAGTCGGGCGTCAGCCAGAGCTGCTGCGTTCGCTTCCCGGTTTCGGTCAGGCGCTTCATGATCCCATCGAGGTCAATGTTGGGCATCTCGGGCATCGAGATCATGGCGGTCCTCCTTGGCACTGACATCGGCCGGCGCGCCAGCAGGCTGCTGACCGGCCCCGTTTGATTATCGCAGGGTCGCGGTCAACGCGCCAAGTGTAAATAGCCAATGATGCGGTTTGGGGTCGCCTGTTGGCCGCAGCGAAAATAAAGCTTCGCGCGGCAAGGGATCGTCGAGACCCTCGAAAGCGACTCTCGCCTTAGTGACGGTCCAAGCCGTTTGCTGCGCTTTGGTCGGTCAGCAATTTGACGGGCTTACGATGAAGTTCGGAATTGGCGCGATCAACGCCTTCCGCCGTAATCGCGAGCATGCCGCTCTCGGTTATTCGTATCCAGCCTTTTTCTTTCAGATACCAGAGATGAAATTCCAGATGCTCGACCGGACAGCCTACGAGGCGTTCCAGTCCGACATTGCCCATCCCCGGCTCGTGGATATTCTGCCGGCGTTTGACATAAAGAATCGACAGCAGCTTGTTCTGAATGTCGGCGTCGCGCTCGGTATTCTTGCTGTCGCTGGCCTCCTCGGCCAATTTCCAGCGCACACTCGAATGGTTCTTGTGTTCAATGTCGTACTGCGCGCGCTTGGCCGGATCTTTCAGCGTTTCATAGGCTTCCATGACCGCGTCGAAAGCGGCGCGATCGCCGGTCTCCTTATTGTCGGGATGGCAGCGCTGAGCGAGGTAACGAAACATCCGTTCGATCGTGCCCGAATTGGCGTTCGGGCTGATTTCCAGAACTTCATAATAGTCGACCAACTTAGAGGCTTCTGTCATGTGCCGACGTCCGGCCCCTTGGCATTTGGGGGCGCTTTTTTGCGGAGCGCCGTGGACATATTTGCCGAACCACTATTCTCCCAGGTGGCCGCAGCCGACATGAGCGAAGAATGTGGAAAAGTAAAGTCCATTAAGCCCCGCCCTGTTATCCGGAGACTTTCATTAAGCCTCCGCATTAAGCCTCCTAAGACCAGCAATATCGCGCGGGACGGTGACTGTCGCTCGAAAGCGGCAAATAATATTAAGCGTTATGGTAAAACGCCATCGCGATTGCCGGAAGAATGAAGAACCTCGGAAACGTCTGCGTTCGGCCAGCGGGCGCGGCAGCTTAAGCAGCCACCGCTTTCGCGGCTTCCTCCGCATCCGGCTGCTTGAACGCCTGCAACCGCGGATAAACTTCGCGTGCAAATAGTTCCAAGTTGTCGACAGTCTGCGCGTGGGTGAGTTCCCCACCCTGCCCCATCATCAGCAAGTTGCCCATGCCGCCGCAATGGCCGCAGAAGTCGACGATCTGATCGTAAACTTCGTCCGGCGTGCCGCAGAACAATACGCCGGCATCCATCAGCTCGTCGACGTTGGCGTATTGCATCGAGATGACCTTGCCGGCCTTCGTGTAAGTGCGCGGCGGTGTCTCGCCCCGCATCATCCGCGCGTTGTCCTCGGGCGGCAGGTAACCTGGCGGATTGCGAAACGGCAACGCGACGATCGGGCTCGTTCGCACGTATCCGGCAATGAGATCGCCGCGCCGGCGCGCCTCGTCGCGGTCATGGGAGACGGCGACCAGGCCCAGATAGGCGAAACGATCGGCGGCGGGCGCCTTGCCGTGCTTTGCCACATAGGCCTTGCGATAGGCGTCGTAGACTTTCCGCGTTCCATAACCGGTGCCGAGCGTCGCCATGACGTAGCCGCGCTCGCCGAGCACCCGCGCTTGCGTCGAGCTTCCCGTCGTTGACCAGATCGGCGGGTGCGGGTCCTGCCAAACGCGCGGCCAGACGTTGACCTGCCGGTACTGAAAAAACTCGCCCTCCCAGTTGAAAACTTCGTCGTGAGTCGACATCGCCTTGAGAATGAAATCGTGCGCCTCCCAGAACCGATCCATCAGCTCGGTCGGATTACGATTGGAGGCGGCAATCTCGTACGGGATGCCTTTGATGAAGCCCATGTCGAGCCGGCCACGGGAGATCACGTCGATGGTGGACAGTTCCTCGGCAACCCGCAGCGGATCGGGACGATGGCCGATCGGATAACCGAGCACCAACAACCGCGCCCTCTTGGTGATGCGGGCCAGCACCGCAAGACCGACTGCCACTGACGACGACATGCAGGTCGCGGTCTGGTGATGCTCGTTGAGCATGATGTCGAGGCCGAGCTCGTCGCAAAGCTGCCACTCGTCGTAATAGCGGTGAAACAGATCGGCCGCGATGCGCGGGTCGCATTTGCGGTTGGGGAAGGTGACGCGCAGCGTGCCGGAATGCTCGTTCCACGCTGGAAAATAGGCCTGCTCGCTGAAGTGATAGACTCGCATTGGGCGCGCTCCCGTCATTCGCCGGTATCGCACATGACTTTGCGCCGGCCCGCAAGGCTAAAATGGTCAGTGTCCCCTCGCGGCGGAGCGTGGCGGTTCGGCGCAAGGTCAATGGAGAAGGCCTCTCGCGGTGCAGCGTAACGCCGCATGGCTTGTCACGCCGATGAACTTCAATGTAGCTTCGACGAAGGGATGGAAACACACACAAGAGAGGGCCGACGGCATGTCTTTGAGTCCGAATGACGCGTTTGAGAAAATTGTCTCGACGCTACCGCTGACAACCTACCGCGCTGGGGACACGATTTTGGCCGCCGGTTCGAAAAGCGGCCGACTCCTGATCCTCAAGAAAGGCACGGTGGCTGTTCTCAACGGCTCCACAGAGATTGCGAAGGTAGACAATCCGGGCGCAGTCATCGGGGAGATCGCAGCATTATTGGACCTGCCGCACACTGCCGATGTTCGGGCACTGACCGACTCGCAGTTCCACGTCGCGGACGCTACGCTCATCGACAAAGATCCGGCCGTGTCGCGTCACGTCGCAAGAGTCTTAGCCCGGCGTATCGTTGAGGCCAACAAGAACTTTACCGAGCTTCGCAGCCAACTCCATCCAGATCAGTCATCAGGTACGCTGAGCAAAATGCTGAAAAAGATGGAAGAGATACTTAGCGTCGGCGGCGTCGGCTATGAAACGTGATGATGCGGCTCGAATAACGACGTAGGCGCCGGGCTCAATTGGCGCTCACCGCAGCGTCCACAAGGTCCCCGGCGCGCGCGGTAGCCGGAGGAGTCGCGCCCTTCTCAGCAGCAATTGCGGTGGCAGTAACCTCTCCAGCGTCCGGCTGCTTCCAGGCCTTCAGCCGCGGATAGACCTCGCGTGCGAACAGCGTGAGGCTGTCCGCCGTCTGCTCGGGGCTCAGGAATCCCGCGTGGCCCATCATCAGAAGGTTACCCATGCCGCCGCAATACGCGGAGAAATCGACGATCTGCTCGTAGACCTCGTCGGGTGTACCGCAGAACAGGATGCCGGCGGTGATCAGATCCTCGACACTGGCGCCGTGCATGCTGATAACGCGACGATCCTTGGTGTAGCTGCGCGGCGGCGTCTGTCCGCGCAAAAGCTGGGCATTATCCTCGGACGAGAGGAAACCGGGCGGATTGCGGAACGGCAGGTGTACGATCGAACTTGAGCGCAGATAGCCGGCGACCAAATCGCCACGCTTGCGCGCCTCGTCCTTGTCCTTCGCGATGCCGACAAGACCCAAATAGGCGAAGCGATCGGGAGCCGGCGCCTTCTTCCATCTTGCCACGTAGCCTCGGCGATAGGCGTCATAGAGCGGCCGCGTGTTGTAGCCGGAGCCGAGCGTCGCCATGACGTAACCGCGCTCGCCGAGCAGCCGCGCCTGCGTGTTGCTTCCGGTCGTGGTCCAGATTGGCGGATGCGGCTCCTGCCAGACCCGGGGCCAGACGTTCACTTGCCGATAATGGAAATACTCGCCCTCCCAGTTGAACACCTCGTCGTGGGTAGTCATGGCCTTGATGATGAAATCGAGCGCTTCCCAGAAGCGATCCATAACGGCGACCGGATTCTGATTTGATGCCGGAAACTCGTACGGCACGCCTTTGATGAAGCCCATGTCAAGGCGGCCGCGCGAAATCACGTCGATGGTGGACAGCTCCTCCGCGCAACGCAGCGGATCGGGCCGATGTCCGATGGGATAACCGAGCACCAATAGCCGGGCATTCCTGGTGATGCGCGAAAGCACCGAGAGTCCCACAACGACAGTCGACGACATACAGGTCGCCGTCTGGTGATGCTCGTTGAGCATGATGTCGAGGCCGAGTTCGTCGGCCAGCTGCCACTCATCATAGTAACGGTGAAACAAATCGGCGGCGATGCGCGGATCGCACTTGCGGTTCAACAGATTGACGCGCAGCGAGCCGGAATGATCGTTCCACGCCGGGTAGTAAGGCTGCTCGGTGAACTGGTAAACTCTCATGGCGTGTCTTCTGTTTGGTGCTTCAAAGCGCTTTTGCGAACGCCAACACCTGCTCGGCAAAAACCTTCGGCTGTTCCTGATGCGGGAAATGCCCCGCCCGTTCCATCATCTCGAAGCGCGCGCCAGGAATCATTGCGCAATATGCGCGGCCATACGCCTCGCTGAGCATGCGGTCGTGGGCGCCCCACAGAAACAGCGTCGGAATGCGGATACGGTGCAGCCGGCTCTTCAGCCGCGGATTGTGGAAGTACGGATTCCAGGCAAAACGCGCCGTCGCTTCACGAGCCCGCGCCGCCGCAAGCACCTCCGCATCCGGCAGCGCCTTGTAGTCGCGTGTGCCGAGGGCAGCATCGCAATAGGCGATGTCGATAAACTCTTTCTCGGTGAGCGCAAAGACGTCGACGATGTCGCGCGTCTCGCGGTCGCCGACCTTCACCCCCACGGCGTTGGCCATGACCAGCTTGGCAAAGCGCGCGCTCGATTTCACCGCGATCTCAGCGGCGATCCAGGCGCCGAGCGAGACGCCAACTACGGTAAGATCGCGCAGATCCAGTTGATCGAGCATGTCGAGATAGAAATAAGAAAGATCGTCGACCGTGCGCATGCCCTTGGGAAGTTCGGAGCGGCCGAATCCTGGATGGGTCGGCGCGATCACGCGGGCCCCTTTGGCAAGCGCATCGATCGCCGCTAAAGCCGGTTCGATGCCGTTCTCAGGATGCAGGAAGAGGAGTGGGCGGCCCGACCCTCGCTCGATCACATCGATGCGCGTCCCGTTGACGACCAGCGTGGGCGCCACACTCTCGGCCGTAAGCGACATCCTGCCTCCCGCGCCCTCTTATTCACACTTTTCAAGACCGGCTAGTTGTTCTAGCACGGCAGGCACTTTTTGCCACCGCGCGACCACTGTTGGCGACAACGATGCGTTGCGCGATTAGCATGAGCGCGACATTGACAGAGCCGGCAGGGTAGCGGCGGAACGCAGAGACGAGGTGCGCGAAATGGCTGAGCAAAGTGTCAACACCCACACCGGCATCGCCTACGCCACGCACGACGGCGTTGAGCTCTTGGGCGACCTATATTTGCCGGCGGGTGCGAAGGAAGTCCCGGCACTCGTTGCCGTGCACGGCGGCGGATGGGTGCAGGGCGTGCGCGCCGCATTTCAGTACTGGGGCCCGTATCTGGCGGCGCGTGGTGTGGCTGTGTTTTCCATCAGCTACCGCCTCGCCACGAAGGGCAAGACTTATCCGCAAGCCGTACACGATGTTGTTGCCGGCGTGCAGTTCGTGCGCGGCAAGGCCGGCGAGTTCGGCATCGATCCGCAACGCATCGGGATCATGGGCGCTTCCGCGGGCGCGCACCTCGCGGCGCTTGTCGCGCTCGGCGGCAAGAAATTCGCGGGCGGCTATCCGCAGGATGCTTTCGCCTCCGTCTCCGCCGAGGTAAAGGCGCTGATCGGGGTCTATGGCGTCTATGACATGGTGGCGATGTGGACGAGTTGTCAGGGTCAAGCGCCGCCCAACAACAACATCGTGGAAAAATTCCTCGGCGCACCGCCCATGGAAAATCGGCAACTGTATTTCGATGCGACGCCGATCAGCTACGCGACCTTCACCAATAATAAAATCGGCGTTTTGCTCGTAACCGGCACTCAGGACGCCTTGGTTGATCCCGCCACGAACACGTACGCATTTCACCTCGCACTTAATCAAGCCGGCTTTTTCGTGCGCCCGTGCATCGTGCATGGCGCGCCGCACTACTGGATGAACGATCCTATCGATGAACCCACGAGCTATTCGGGCTTCCTGGCGCCGCGGCTGATGCGCTTTTTGGCCGAGAAGCTGTAGCCTCGATGATCGCGTCAGCGAAATCCAGGCTACTTTTTCTCCAGCATCAACGTGCCTTCCTTGCGTATGAGCGGCTGGATCGCTGCGGCGATCTTGGCCAGGAGCCAAGGCAAAACGACTTGCAGGGTCACCTGATCGTCCAGCACGTCGATGCCGCCGCTCACCACCTGCCCAAGCGCGCTGACGCGAAATGCAAGATGGTCGCCTGTCCAGGTCTCCTCTTGGACTGTGAACAGGTGAGCGAAATTGGTTCGTGCGCTTCCCAGGCCGGATTTCAGGCGGCGCACCGCTTCATCCTTGCCGAGACGATGCGGAATGGTCACCACGAGTGGCTTCGACATTGGAGTTCCCAGTAGGAGCACTGGGCATATAGTGATCGCTTCGCGCCGATCCAATCAGCGGCTAAAGCCTGGCGTCTATTCAGCCGCGACGCGCTTGCCAATGGCGCTATTGACGGCCGGCATCACCTTCTCGGCCATCAGTTCCATCGACCTGCGTGCCAACACCGGATCGGTCCAGTCTTTGCCGCAGTAAAGCAGCGTGCCGAACTCGCCGATCTTTTCGTGCAGCGCCAACAGCCCATCGACCACGCGGTTGACGCTGCCGCGGATGACGACGTTGTCAAAAATGTAGTCGAGGGTGAGGTCCGCGTCGGGCATATCCGCGCGCTCCTTGAAGCCGCCGAGCTTGTTGCCTTTTTTCAGCTTCGCGGTGAGCTGGCGCATGTAGAACCGATAGGGGCTTTTTTGATCGTCCCCGCCGTAGGCGCGCGCGGTCTTGTCGTCATCGGCGACGAAGATCGAGCGCGCCACCCGCCAGTTGGCGCGATCAGCCTTGTGGCCACCTTCGGCACAGCCCTGAGCGTAGTTGTTCCACTGGCTCAGTAGCCAGTTGGTGTGCAGAAAATGCGAGGAAATCGGCCACCAGCCGCGGCGGCCCAGCGCGATAAGACCTTTCGACACAGGATCGGTAGCGGTGCCTAGAATCGGCGGGTGCGGTTTCTGATAGGGCTTGACCACGCCGCCGAGTCCGATTTCCGGCCACAGCGTTTTTGCCGTTGAAATATTCCAATACTTGCCTGAAAGATGGTACGGCGCCTCGCCGGTCCACAACCCGATGATGTGATCGATCGCCTCGGCGAACATGGCGTTGCGATCGGCGTCAAGCAGCTCCATCGCCTCCATATCGGTGCGCAGGACTCCGGCGCCGATGCCGAGGAGCAGGCGTCCTTCGAGTAAATTATCGATCATTGCTGCCTGCGTCGCGACGAGCAGCGGATGACTGAAGGGCAGGTTCGTCACCGCGGTGCCGAGTTTGATCTGCGAAGTGAATCCGGCAAGCGAGGCGATAAACGTCAGGCTGTTTGGAATGTTTTCGGCGAGGTCGGTCAGGTGTTCGCCGCAATAGCCTTCGCTGTAACCGAGTTGGTCCGCTAGGATGAAAGCTTCGCGATCTTCGCGCAGCGTCTCCGCATAAGGTCGCGTCAGCGGGTGGACGGGCATGATGAAGAAGCCAAGCTTCATGACTTTCTCCGGACCGGCACAAATGGTGCGCAAGGTTATGCGATCCCGCGGGGAGGTCAATTCGGCGCACGGCTCGTGGCAAATCGGCAAAATGAAAGCCTGCATTTGGCCCTTTGCCGCAATCGGGGGCGGGTGTAGCGTGAGCAGAGCTGCTGGCAGGACGTGCCGGAAACCTGCATCATTCATTTGAGGCAGCCACAACGCCGCCGGCGGGCGCGATCTCTACAGAAGATCGCCTTCTCGAACTCGAAGACATGCCACAGGTCGACCGCCGCAACGGCCGCCGATCGTTGTGAGTGATCATACGGAAGCGCACATGCTCTTTATAGTCTCGCTCAACTGGACCGATCAGGGAATCCGCAGCGTCAAAGATGGACCCAAGCGTGCGCAGGCCGCGCGTGATCTGGGCAAAAAGCTCGGCGTCGAAATCAAGGAATTATATTTGACGTCCGGCGACACCGACATGATCGCCATCCTCGAAACGGCAAACGGCGACAATGTCGCGAAATTCGCCATGGCAATCGGCTCGCAAGGAAACATTCGCTCGCGCACCGCGCGCGCTTGGACGCAAGCCGAGATGCAAAAGATGATTTCCGAGCTGCCATAAAGGGCGCTACCAGAAGGTCGCCCCAAGCGGCGGTAAAAAAACCGCGCGACCGAGGAGGGCCGTCAGCGATCGCGGCCCCCGACTTTGTCACAACCATTTAGCCCGTAGCCGGCATTTGAAGGCCGCGGATTGTCACAAAGTCGATACGCAACTGTCACATAAAAGCGGTCGATTACCGGCCGTGCAAGCCGGGCGGGTCGGCAGGGCTGACCCCTTCGCCTGCACGCGAGGTCACGAACTTGCACAGAACGGCATCGGAATTCCTATTCCAGACCGTCATTTATAAGAACCAGGTGAGGTCATGAGAGTGAACACGGGATTCGCTACGCCCATGCGCAGCGCCGCCATGGCGGCTTCGCTGGCCGTCGGCACAACGCTTGTTGGCAACGCCGCCTACGCGGATCAGGTCAAGCTTGCGGAAACAGGTTCGACTTTGCTTCTGCCGCTCTTCAATCAGTGGGCCGCGGATTACCAAAAGGCTCATCCCGACGTCCAAATAACGACGCAAGGCACGGGAAGCGGTAACGGTATTTCACAGGCGAGTTCCGGGGGCGTGCAGATCGGTGCTTCGGACGCTTACATGAGCGACGCGCAGATGAAGTCCGCTCCGGGCATGCAGAACATTCCGCTCGCCATTTCCTCGCAGATGATCAACTACAATGTGCCGGGCCTCAACAATCAGCACCTGAAATTCAGCGGTCCCCTTTTGGCGGCAATCTACGCGGGCAAGGTGAAATTCTGGGACGATCCGCTGATCGCCCAGCTCAACGCCGGCGTGAAGCTGCCGCACAACGAGATCTTGCCGGTGCACCGGACCGACGGCAGTGGAGATACCTTCATCTTCACCCAATACCTGTCGTCAAGCACGCCCGATTGGTCGAACTCGGCCGGCTTCGGCCTGACGGTGAATTGGCCGGCGGTGCAAGGCGCCGTCGGCGCCATGGGTAATCCCGGCATGGTCAGCGCGTCGAAAAGCGCGCCATACTCCATCGCCTATATCGGCATCAGCTTCAAAACTGCGACCGACGCCGCGGGCCTCGGCCAAGCCATGCTGCAGAATAAGGATGGCAAGTTTGTTCTACCCGATGCGACCACGGTCGGCGCCGCCGTTGCCGAGGTGGCGCCGGAGACGCCGCCGGATGAGCGCATCAGCTTGATTTACGCGCCCGGCGAACAATCCTATCCGATCATCAACTACGAATACGCTATCGTGAAGGCGCAGCAGCCGTCCGCCGACACCGCCAAAGCCGTCAAGGATTTCCTTGGCTGGGCCATCGATCCGAAGGGCGGCAATGCCCCGCAATACATGCAGGCGGTCGGGTTCGTCGCCCTGCCGCAAACCATCCTGACGCTGAGCAATTATCAGATCAATCTGATTCACTGAAAAAGGCGAGTACGATCAAGCTCCTTCCGTCACTGGCAAAGTCAGGGCAGACGGATATTGCGCCGAATGGTGGATCGTATCAGCCCCGATCTTGTTGGGGACATAATAGTGCGTCCACAGAACGTCGGTGACCGCTGAGTCGCCGTTGACGATTTCGAGCCGGATACGGTTGCCGCTTTTGAAGCGATGGGCCATCGGTTCGATGCTGATCTCGAACCGATAGATCTTTTTTGGCTCGATCGGCTGCGGATCGCTGTGGCTGTGATATGGCTCCATCTCGGTCGACTTCGCGGGGTCGAGCGCGCGGTGCGACGCGCGCAGCCACCCTTTGGTGATCCAGTGTGACGCCGGATTGAGACCCTTGGCGCGATCCTCGGGCGATTGCGGCATTTGCTCGGAAATCTTTACAAAAAAATCCATATCGTCGCGCGTCGATGATGCGTGCAGCACGAGCTTGATCGGTCCGGCAATCTCCAGGTCGCGCTGCAGCGGCGCCGTCGTGAAAGTTAGCACGCGGCGCGCCGGATCAGGCTGATTGTTCGGCCCGAATCCAACCACTCCCAGCATCCAGCCCGGATCGGGATAGCGATAGGAAGTATTGTCCTCTCCCGACGGCCGCTCGCGCGCCAGCATGCCGTCATTGAGCGAGGTGACGCTGCCAGATTTCTGACCGCTCAAATGCCAAGTCACGTAGCGGACACCGGATGGCGGCCAAGTCTCGGCGCTTCGGACGGCGTCGGCGCCACGCACGAAATACTCGACGTTTGGCCGCGATAAATATTCTGTGTCCCTGCCTTTCAGATAATGCTCGTAAAACGGCAGCAGCAGCTTTTCGTGAAGCTCTACGCTATTGAACTCGCGATTGGCCACGAAGGCATTGACCGGCCCGACCATCTTGAGTTTCTTCGGTCCCTTGGCGCGGCGGTAGCCGTCGATATTGCCACGGGTGTGCAGGTCGACCTTGCCCCAGACGCCGACCGAGTAGAGCGGCACTTCGATCTCATGCAGCCGTTCGGCCGCGCAACGCTCACGCCAAAAATCATCGTAGGTGGGATGCTGCTGCAAGAGCAGATTCAAATCGCAGTTCTGCTCACGCGGATGCTCGCCGTTCGCGGGATGACGGTTGATGATGCGATTCTGGTTCCACCAATAACTTCCGAAAAAGTCGCCCAGGATGCCGCCCTGATAAACCGAGGCGCGATAGGGGTCGTTCAGCCCGTCGAAGGCGCCTATGCAGGCCAGCGACGGCGGCTTCTGAATCGCCATCCACCATTGCGACATGCAAAAGTAAGATTGGCCGATGCCTCCGACCTTGCCGTTCGACCACGATTGACGTCCGAGCCACTCGATGACGTCGTAAAGGTCTTTCTGCTCGTTGCGGTCGAGCAAGCGGAATTCGCCACCCGACTTTCCGCAGCCGCGGATGTCCATGTGGGCATAGACGTAGCCGTGCTGCAGATAAAACTCGATCGGGCCGGTTTCGCGCCAGAGAAATTGCGGCGTGGCCGGCAGCGTATTGTTGTCGTAGCGATAAGGTGACGGCGCCAGCAGCACGGGAAACCGGCCGTCACCTTCCGGCATTAAGAGCGCAACGGCGATCTCCACGCCGTCGTGCGCACGGATTTTGACTTCGCGCGGCTTGCCGAGTGCCATTGTCATCGGTCCTTGCGGCTTTCTCCGATCAAGTCATCCAACCCGGCGGCCGCCTCGCGGGGGAACGCCACCGCGGTCCCCACCACCCCCATCGCACAGCCGAGCAGGATGTCCTCCAGCCGCTCCGACAGGAGGTTGGTCATGCTGTGGGTATCCAGGAGCGTCAGGTCGTAGGCGAGCAGTACTAAGAGCGCGATCAACCCGGTGTGCAGCCAATAGCGATGGGCAACGTGATGCGGGATAAGCGGCGCGACCACCAGAATGAAAATGCAGATGATCGCGACCGAATGGAACAGCATGGTGATGACCCACGCTGCGAGGACGCCAGCAAACGTACCGGCAACGCGTTCGAAGATGCGGCGATAACTCGCCCGTGCGTCCGGCAGCATGACAACAAGGGTTGTGGTGACGGCCCAAATGGCGTGGATCGGATCGAGTGTCCTTCCGATCCACATGGAAGCCACTGAAGCGCCGCAAAACGCCAGCGCGAAGCGTAGCCACCCGCTCTGTCCGGCGGGCATCTGCAGCGGTGCCGATGGTTGCAGCGGCAGCGGACCGGCGAGCATGTGATCGATCACGCGCGCCACGGCGGTGAGAACAAGCACGCCGATCAGAAACCAGACTTGAGAGGTCGGAAAGCTCGGAAGGGCGGAGGTGACCGTAAATGCCATGGCGCAGTGGCGGCCGATAAGAAGCGCCTCGCGCCCGCTCCGCGCCGCCATGCCCACGGACAGCGTAATCGCGACGAAAACCGCCCACAACGCCGGCGCCGAGTCCCTGCAGAAATGACCAACGACGCCGCCTCCCGCGATCATGACTCCGTCGAACAGCAACAAGCGCAACCGACCGGGTAATACGCCGTCGTTGTCCGCGAATGCGAGCAGCATACCGACGACCGCGCCGATCAGCGCCGCGTCCGGCTGGTGCCGCAGCAAGCCGACAATGACCGGGATGCCGATGCTGACGAGAAACAGCGCCCCACGCCGAAATTGCCCAGAATCGACGATGTCGTCGTCCATGACGAACCTGTAGAAGACAATCCCACTGAACCTCGTGGAAGCGTCGCGGCCCGCTCCCAGCCCTTCCGGATTGAAGCTGTTATGCCAGCGAACTCAAGGACGCAACGCCACACCCGCAATGGAAACGAATTAGGGCTATGCTAAGGTGATCGGCGTTCTTTGCTATTCGGCTCTTCGTTCCGCCGGGCGTGTCCGCTGGGACAGAATGCCGCTCCTCCGCTTCGCCTTTGGAGATAAGGAGACCACTATGCGATTGCCCCGGGCCCCGTTCGCGCTGGCCGCAACGATTGCGTTTGTTCTCACTTGCGCCGTCAGCGCCCAGGCGCAGACAAAGTTCACGATCGGAAAGGTGATCGGTGGCGACGGTTTCCACATTCCAAGCTACGTCGCGGTCGACGAGGGCATGTTCAAAGCTGAAGGCCTTGATGCATCGCTGGTGGAGTTGCAGCCGTCCGCCATGGTGACTGCGGTGCTCTCCGGCAATCTCGACTGTGCACCGATTCCTTCGGGCGGCGCGCAGGCGGCGTTGAGCGGCGCCAAGATCATGTACATCGTCGGCGAATCGCTGAAATCCCAGTGGACGCTCATCACGCGCAAGGACGTCAACGGCGCGGAGGAGCTCAAGGGCAAGACCATTGGACTGGGTCGGCCCGGTGGCGCCGACTACGACGAAGTGCAGGCAGTGTTGCATCGCTTCTTCCACATGGACGCGGGCAAGGACTACAAGGTGATCTCATTCCAGGGCGAGCCCGAGCGCATTGCGGCGCTGAGCAACGGCGACATTCAGGGCGCCGGTCTCTCCATTCCGCATGCCGTGGTGGCGGAACAAGCCGGACTGAAAATACTGCTGCGCACCGGCGACTACATCCCGCGCGCGGGCGGCACGATCTGGTGCATGCAAAGCTTCGTCGAGCAGCATCCCGACACGGTGAAGAAAGTCATTCGCGCCATTGCCAAGGCCGTGATGTACTACCGCACCAACAAGGAAGGCTCCATGAAAGTGATGGAGAAGGAAATTGGCAGCATCAAGAACGACACTGATGCCAGCCTGATCTGGGACCAACTGCACGATTCGTTCGGCGCGGAGGTGCCGCCAAATCTGTTCAAGGAGATCCTCGAGTCGCGCCGGCAAACCATGATCACCGCACGGCAGTGGCCAGCGGACAAGCCACTGCCTGATCCGGAGTCGTTCCTGGCCCGCGATCTGCTCGATTCCACGCTGAAAGAGATTGGCTACGTACCGGCCAACATTACGTCGCCGACAAAGTCCAACTAATTCGAGATTCTAAATCGCGGATGAACTCTTCGTTGGGCCTGCGCGACCTTCGCGCGGGCCTTCGACGAAGGCCGGCTTGCCGCAAGGAATCAGGTCTCGTTGACGTGTTGCGGTCGCCAGCGGCTCATGCGGTCTTCGAGCAGCTTGACCAGCCCGGTCATGACCAGTGACAGCGCCGCGAATATGACCAAGCCGGCGAACACCACATTGACCTGAAAGGCGCTGGCAGCTCGCACCATCACCACGCCAAGCCCCTCCTGCGAGCCGAAAAACTCCGATACGACGACGCCGAGAACGGCCCGGCCGATGGCCAGCCGTAGCCCGACGACGATGAAGGGCAACGCGTTCGGCACTACGACGAGACGCGCGATATCCCATTCGTTGGCGCCAAACGACCGCACCACGTTGATCAAGAGCCTGTCGGCGTTGCGCACGCCCTCATAAGTGTTGATCAGCAATGGGAATAACGCGCCGAGAAAGACAACGGCGACCTTAGACCACAGCCCAATGCCGAACCACAGCATGAGCAGCGGCAGAAAAACGAGCCGCGGCGTTGCGTTGAACGCTGTAATGAACGGATCGAACATCGCACTCAGAGTATTGGATCGGCCGAGCAGGACTCCGAGCGGCAACCCGGCAACGATGGCCAATGCAAGCCCAATGGCGAACGCCGTGGCGCTCACGCCGAGCGGCGCCCAGACCGAACCACTGGAGAACATCTCCCACAGCGTGCCAGCAATCTGACTGGGCACCGTGAAAAAAAGCTTCGTACCCGGCTTCAGCTGGACGAAAGACGGAACGGCCTGCCACACCACAAGCAGGAGCGCGATGCTTCCGGCGCCGAGAGCGGTGGGCTCGATCCGCTGCCACAGGCTCCGCGCCGGCGCGGCGTCACCGGCGTGACCGCGCGCGGCGGCGGGGGCTTGCAGCGTCCGGGTGTCGGCCATGGTCCTATTGTCCTGCACGCCAGGGAAACGCTGCGCGCTCCGCCCATCGAATGCCTTCGGTCAACACCACCGCGATCACCATGACCGTGAGAATGCAAGCGAACATGCGGTCGATGGCGAAAATATCGCCGAAGCGGGAAATGGCGTAGCCGATGCCCTCCGAGGCAGCGAAGAATTCGCCGACCAGGACGCCAATCAGCGCCCGGCCAACGGCGATACGGGCGCCGGCGACGATAAACGGCAAGACGCTCGGAAAGATCACCTTGCTGTAAAGCGCCCACTCACCGCCGCCAAGCGAGCGCACGACGTTGATCAACAATCGGTCTACGGCGCGTACGCCGGCAGCGGCATTGAAGACGAAGGGAAAGACCGAGAGGGAAAAAACGATGATCGCCTTCCCCGGTACGCCAACGCCGAAGAAGATCACCAGCAGCGGCGCCAGCGCCACCAGGGGACTGGCATAGAAGATCGTCATCAGCGGATCGAGCGCATAACCCACACGCGGACGCCACCCCATGACGATTCCGAGCGGCACGCCGATCAGCACGGCAGCACCAAGACCGACGAAGAATGGGACCGCCGAGACCGCAAGATCGTGAAACAAATCTCCGCTTTCGATAAGGTCGACATAGCCCGCGGCGATGGCGCTCGGCTTGGTCATGAACAGTGGATTGTACGGAGCGACGAGGAAGATCGCCTGCCAAGCGGCGAAAAACAGCACCACGGCAAGACCGCCAAGAAGTGGTTTGCTGTAGCGCGCGACAAACGACGTCTGAAAGGTTGCTGCATCCGCCATCGGCTAGACCACGATCTCGTCCTTCAGCGTATTCCAGATTTCCAGCTTGAGGTCGTTGAATTCCGGCGTCACCCGCATCTCGTAGTCGCGGGGACGCGGCAGCTTGATTACAAAAATCTTCTTCGCCCGCCCCGGACGCTTGCTCATCACCATGACGCGGTCGGAAAGATAGATCGCCTCGTCGATCTGGTGGGTGACGAACAGCACGGTCTTCTTTGCCTCGCGCCAAATGCGCAACAGCTCGACCTGCATCAGATCGCGCGTTTGCGCGTCGAGCGCCGCGAACGGTTCATCCATGAGCAGGACCTCGGGATCGGTCGCCAGCGCACGGGCGAGGCCGACACGCTGCTTCATGCCGCCGGATAGTTCGTGGGGGTAATGTCCCTCGAAACCGGAGAGACCGACGAGGGCCACAAGACGTTCAGCGGTGGCGCGGCGTTTTTGCGCCGGGACCTTCTTCAACTCGAGGCCGAGCTCGATGTTGTGCTGCACGGTGCGCCACGGCAGCAGGCCGAATTCCTGAAACACCATGGCGCGATCGCTGCCCGGCCCGCCAATCGGTTTGCCGCGCATGAGCACCTCGCCGGAATCCGCCCGCGCCAGGCCAAGCAACACGTTGAGGAATGTGCTTTTGCCGCAGCCCGACGGCCCGACGATCGACAGGAACTCGCCCTCCTCTACGTCGATGTCGAACCCACTCAGCGCCCGCACCGGCGCGCGATTTGGCGGCCGAAAGGTCAGAGTGACGTTGCGGCCTTGGATGTAGCCCGTCATGCAGACAGCCCAACACGCACGCCGGAAAATCCATCAAGCATGCCGCGCATGATTGCCCAGACCACGCCCGCTCGCAACCGAGGTCCGTTGCCGCACGAAATTTTCGCGTCACAACGCGAGGGCAAGTTCTGCCGAGCGCGCCATCCATTGATTATGACAGGAGGTGCGCAAGTTCTCTTCGCCTCTAACGAGTGTCGGGCGTTTTGTATTTGTTAGCTTTCGGCTTGCTAGAAGCGGAACGAAAGCAACGGGACGATGTGTCGTGGAAGTGAAGGCTCTTCTCGCTATCCTGGCCGTGATCGCCGCAGTTACGATCGAGCTGACTGTTGGCTGGTCGTCCACCCGCCGCCGCGGGTCGTTGGCGCTGCGGCACGTTCAGGCCATCCGCCCCGCGGAGACGGTCCTGCTTATAGGCGTCTCCGCTGGAATGTCCTTCGTCATCGTTTTCATGCTTGGCCCGGCGCTCGGCGAAATGCTCAGGTTCGCTGCCGGGTAGCAGCGCACTTGATTCACGGCTTCTCAGCGCCACGTTGCCGTTTCAAGGGAAGCGATATCGGGAAGGGTTGGTCGGAGTGGCAGGATTTGAACCTGCGACCCCCTCGTCCCGAACGAGGTGCTCTACCAGGCTGAGCCACACTCCGACTGA
>Ga0070731_10002352_pt1 | contig 18157 bp, 16 predicted proteins | sample Coa_R1_2_FD_66448 | JGI IMG/M metagenome (GOLD analysis project Ga0070731, IMG submission 66448) | Surface soil microbial communities from Centralia Pennsylvania, which are recovering from an underground coalmine fire - Coalmine... | ecosystem: Environmental > Terrestrial > Soil > Unclassified ...
CCGCGAGCGTGAGAAACTCGTGGTCACGCTGTACTACTACGAAGAGCTGACACTCCGGGAGATCGGCGAAATCCTCGGCTTGACCGAGTCGCGCGTCGCGCAGCTGCACACGAATGCGATCCTTACGCTCAAGTCGCGCCTGCTCGGGATCACCTAATCCTTGACGCGCGGATGCCGCGCCGCGTGCGAGCACCGTGCGAGCCAGACGCGGCGGCAGACGGCGAACCGTGATATCCCCGCCAGCTTGGTTTTGTCCCGAACGCACGGTTTCGGCGTTTGGTGGCGGCAGGCGGCGGACGCCGAGTGCGCTTCACACGCGAGAGGTAGGTGGTTCGATCCCACCTGCGCCCATGGCACAACTGCCTTGGCGTTCTTCGGTGCGCGGCTTGAATGTGCGACTAGCGGCCGGTGGCGGCAGCCGGGCGGTCGCGGAGCCCTCGGCCTTCGCCGAGGACGATCGCAGTGTTGACGAGGGCGAGGTGCGTGAAGGCTTGCGGGAAGTTGCCGAGTTGGCGGCCGGCGACCGGGTCGTACTCTTCCGCGAGTAAGCCGACGTCGTTTCTGAGGTCGAGCAGTCGTTCGAAGAGCTCGCGGGCTTCGTCGGGCTTGCCCTGGAGCGCGAGAACGTCGGCGAGCCAGAACGAGCAGGGAAGGAAGACGCCTTCGCCGGCCGGCAGCCCGTCCTCGACCGTGTGCGTGCGGTAGCGGTGGACGAGCCCGTCGACGACGAGCTCGCGTTTGATCGCGGCGACCGTCGCCTGCACTCGTGAATCGGTCGCCGGCAAGAAGCCGACGAGCGGCATCAGTAGCATGCTCGCGTCGAGCTCGTCTGAGTCGAACGACTGTGTGAAGGCGCGCTTCTGCTCGTTCCATCCTCGCTTCAGGACCTCCGCGCGAATCTCGTCCCGGAGCGCGGCCCAGCGGCCGACCGGCCCTTTGCGGCCGAACTGTTCGGAGAAGCGGACAGCACGGTCGAACGCGACCCAGGCCATCACCTTCGAGTGCGTGAACGGGCGCGGTGGGCCGCGCATCTCCCAGAGACCCGAGTCGTCGCGGCGCCAACCGGTCTCGAGCCATTCGAGCAATTTCAACGCGAGCGCCCACGCATTGTCGTTGGCGCGACCACCGTGGACACGCGTCTGGAACATTGCATCGAGCACGTCGCCGTAGACGTCGAGCTGGAGTTGCTCGGAAGCAGCGTTGCCGATTCGCACCGGCAGCGACTCCTCGTAGCCCGGCAGCCACCCGAGCTCACGCTCGTCGAGGCGCCGCTCGCCGGCGAGCCCGTACATGATCTGCAGGTCGGCCGGATCTCCGGCGACCGCCCGGAGCAGCCACTCACGCCAGGCCTCCGCCTCGTCGCTGTAGCCGGCGTTCAGCATCGCCAACAGTGTCAGCGTCGCGTCTCGAAGCCAGCAAAACCGGTAGTCCCAGTTGCGTACACCCCCGATCCACTCCGGCAGCGACGTCGTCGGCGCGGCCACGATCCCACCCGTGGGCGCGTAGGTCAGCGCCTTCAGCACGAGCAACGACTGATGGATCTCGTCGTGGTAATCGCCGCCGTGGATGCAGCGGTCGGCCCAATCGAGCCAATAGCTCTCGCAGTCGGTTAGCGCCTGTTCCGCCATGACCGGCTCGGGAATCTGCTCGTGCGACGGGAACCAGGTCAACACGAACGGTATGCGGTCTCCAGCCGCCAGCTCGAACTCGGCTACCGTCCGCATGCCCCTGCCGTGCAACTCAATCGGCGTGCGCAAACAAAGCGCGTCCGGGCCGGCGGTCGCAATCTGCGCGTCTTCGACTCGCCTCACCCAGGGCACGATCTGCCCGAAGTCGAAGCGGATCACGAGCTCAGATCGCATCGACACCATTCCCTCCAGGCCCTCGACGATCCGCACGATGTAGGGCATGCGCCGGCGCGGCGGCATGAAATCGAGCGCGCGCATCGTTCCCTGCTCGGTCTCGAAGACCGATTCGAGGATCAGCGTGTCCGTGCGATAGCGCCGGCTCGAGCCAACGATCCCGTCCTGCGGCGCCAGCAGCCACCGTCCATGCTCAGGGCCACCCAAGAGCGCGGCGAAGCACGCTCCCGAATCGAACCGCGGAAAGCAACACCAATCAATCGAGCCGACCCGGCTGACCAGCGCACTCGTCTGCAGGTCGCCGATGAGCGCATAGTCCTCGATCCTCGTCATGCGCGGGCTCTGCCGAGCGGGTCTCCGAGCGACAGGTCATTCACCGTCTGCATTCGCGAGAGGCGGCACATGCTCGCCTCCAGCCTAACCCTGAGCACTTCGCGTCGCCGCCGAGACGATCACCACCCGCACCGAACGAACGCCGGCTCTTCGGATCCTTCCGGCTCAGCCGTTCGCCCGGTTGATCGCGGCTTCGACCTTCTTCAGCGTGAGTCCGCCGTGCGAGGCAGGTAGGCACTTCTCAACGACTCGCAGAACTGCAGGCGAGTTGACGTCGATCCCCTGGGCCTGGACCATCTCGACCGTCAGCTGACCCTGCGCGGTCGGGTCGGGGAAGCGGCTCACACCATGGCTGCGCATGCACTTCGCAAACGACAGCCCGTCCGCGAGCCGTGTGCGGGTCTCTTGGGCGGTTTGCTGTGACTCGCCATTGCCGTTCGTCGGGAGCAGGTGACTGCACGTGTTCAAGGCGGGCTGGAACCTGGGGTTGTCCCCCACGACCTGGTGGATCGTCAGCTTGACGTTGCCGCCTGCGAAATTCTGCGGGTCGGGGAAGTTCGACACGCCGTTCGCGCGCATGCACTGCGAGAACCCGACCAACCCGTTCTGCAGCGTCTGCGTCGTCGTGGTCGCCGATGTAGAAGAGGCAAGACTCGCGACCCCCGGAGAGCCGCCGCTGCCGCAGCCGGTTGCGAGCAGGCAGAACGCGGAGACGGCGACGACCGAGGCTACGAGCAGAGGGTGGCGAGAGCGCATGAGCTTCGGCTCCTTTCAGTCGAGAGCGAGAAAGGCCACGTCGATCGCGAGGCCACCGCACGGTCGAGCGCGTGCGGTCAGGAGCGCCTGGTGTGCATCTGCGATCGCACGGACGATGGCGAGGCCGAGGCCGACACCTTCGCTCCGGGTCCCGCGGTTCGCGTCGAGTCGATGGAAGGGCTGGAACAAGCGCCGGACCTCGCCGCCCGGGATCGGGGGGCCGCTGTTCGTCACAGAGAGAACGGCTCGTCCAGACGCGGTGTGGGTTGCGACCTCGATCCGGCCGCCGGCGACGTTGTGCCCGATCGCGTTCGACACCAGGTTGGCGACGAGACACTCGATCAGGTCGTGGTCGCCGGAAGTTTGCGCCGGCTCGAGGATGAGGACGCGGTCGAGCTCGCCCAGATCGTGGGCTCGCAGCGCTTGCGCCGCGATCGCCGTGAGGTCGACCGGCTCGCGCTGCTGCGCACCGCTTCGGCCCCGCGCAAGCGTCAGACACGCTTCGAGAAGCCGCTCTTGTCGGCGGCAGGCAGAGAGGACGTCTTCGGCGATCAATCGCCACCCGGCCACGTCCATGCTCGAGTCGACGAGGGCCAGCTCGAGCAGGGCACGTTGGGTTGCAAGCGGCGTGCGCAACTCGTGCGCGACATATGCGGCAAGGGTCTCCTGGACGGGTTGGGCTACGAATGACGAGCCGTCGAAGACGACGGCTCGACCGGACCGATCCTGCGCTCCGAGGGTCAACTCCACGTCTCGGACGGTAGAGGCCCCGCCGATCCGCCGCGTCGCGCGCAAGCGCCGTCTTTCGGCCGCTACCGGGAGGTGACTCTCGTCGAGCTCTCACTCTCCGGGGTGAGGCCGAAGATCCTTTCCGCGCGGGAGGCATTGAGACGCGACGGCGGCGACAATGGGATCGTGCGCGATGCTGACACCGAGCAGCTGCACGCGGCGTCGCGGCGTCTTCTCTCCAGCGGCGCCGGGCGGGTTGCAGTGATCGTCGCGCTTACGCTCACCACGGTCCTCGAGGCCAGACTCGCCCGAGCATCCGGAGGCGAACACGCCGGCAGGGGCATGACGATCGTCCTGTTGCCGCTCGCAGTCGTACCGCTGATCATGGCTCGGCGCTGGCCGACCTTCTCGGCGCTTGCAGCCACGCTGCTCACCGTGGCCCTGCTCGGCGTTCACGACATCCCACTGACCATCGCGCCCTTCTGCGTCATGCTCTTCCTGGTCGCCCAGCTCGTCATGCGGCGCGGTCTGCTCCTCGCCATCCCGCTGCTCATCCCGTTCATCATCAACACGGGAAAGCCGCTCGACGGCGCCAATAGCAGCCTGACGAGCGCGCTGCCGCTCCTCTTCCTGCTCGCCGCGCTCGTCGTCGGCGAGTCGATGCGAAAACGCGGACTCGCGATCGCGGCCCTCGACGCGACCGAGGAAGCGATGGCAGAGAGCACACGCGCACGGACCGTGATGGAGGAACGAGCCCGCATCGCCCGCGAGCTTCACGACATCGTTGCGCATCACCTTTCCGTGATCACCGTCGAGAGCGAGGCAGCGCGACTGACCTCGCCAAAGCTCTCTACCGACGCCGCCGGCCGGTTCGAGGCGATCGCCTCGACGGCACGGGAGGCGCTCACCGAAACCCGCAGGCTGCTGGGAGTCCTCCGCGAAGACACCCGCGTCGAAGCCGATCGAACACCGCAGCCCGGACTCGAGGAGCTCGACAGCCTGATCGACAAAGCGCAAGCGACCGGAACGCCCATCCGCCTAGTACGAGAGGGGAAGATCGCCCAGCTACCTCTGGGTGTCGATCTGGCCGCCTACCGGATCGTCCAGGAGGCGCTCACCAACGCGCGACGCCACGCTCCAGGTGCGAACGTCGACGTCGAGCTCTCCTACCGCGAGAACGCCCTCCACCTACACGTCAGAGATTACGGTCCGGGCGCGCTGAACGGTACCGCGGTCGAGGGCCATGGCCTCATGGGCATGCGCGAACGGGCAACGCTCGCAGGCGGCACCTTCACCGCCGGCCCGGCCGAGGGAGGCGGCTTCGAAGTGCTCGCCACCCTGCCCACCCTCGAGACGACACGGTGATCCGCGCTCTCGTCGCGGACGACCAGCAAGCAGTGCGTGCGGGCTTCGCCGCGCTGCTCGAGACGCAAGCCGACATCAGCGTCGTCGCAACCGCAGCCGACGGCGAGGAGGCGGTCCGGCAAAGCCGGGAGCATCGACCAGACATCGTCCTGATGGACATCCGGATGCCGGTGCTCGACGGCATTGCCGCCACGCGTCGAATCTGCACCGCCGCGACCGACACCACTCCGCGAATCCTCGTCCTGACGACATTCGACCTCGACGAATACGTCTACGACGCGCTCCAGGCGGGCGCCAGCGGCTTCCTCCTCAAGGACGTCCGACCCGACACGCTGTTCGAGGCGGTCCGCATCGTCGCCGCCGGAGAGGCCCTGCTCGCACCCGGCGTTACGCGCCGACTGATCGCCGAGTTCGCTCGCCTTCGCCCACCTCAGCGCAGCCGCCCGGAAGACCTCGACCCGCTCACGCGCCGCGAGACCGAAATCCTCACCCTGGTCGCAGCCGGCCTCTCGAACCAAGAGATCGCCGACCGACTCGTCCTCAGCAACGAGACCGTCAAGACGCACGTCAGCCACGTCCTGCGCAAGCTCCGGCTCCGCGACCGAGCGCAAGCCGTGGTCGCGGCCTACGAGTCCGGCCTCGTCGTACCAGGCGCATGACCGCGAAGCGGCCCTAGAGGCTCCCGGCATCGGTGCCTTGGCTCGGCGGCGGATGACATGATCCCGACCGACCTGCGACCGAACTACCGGAAGGAGTGAGGATGGATTCGTTTGCGATCGCGATGCTTCCGATCGCTCGGCCTGCGGAGTGGCGTAGCTTTTGCAAGAGCGTTTCCACAGGGCCGCGCGCACAGGAGCACCGCGAGTTTCTGAACCGCATGGGTGTCGAGCGTGAGCACGTGTTCCATCAGACGAGCCGCTCAGGCGACATGGCGGTGCTCGTCTGGGAGGGAATGAATCAAAAGCGGGCTCCACGCGCGCTCGAGCAGCTGCTCCGGAAACCGAGGTCGGAGTACGAGCGCTACCTCGTCGGCTATGTGCTTCCGAGCTTGCACGGCGTCGATTCGACTGCCGGCCCGCCGCCCGAGATCGAGAAGGTGGCCACGATCGAGACCGCGGTGAAGCGCGGCACGAAGCGGGCGGCGCCGAAGCGAAAAGCAGCGGCGCGCGGCAGGGCAACCCGGACGACCCCGAAGCGCGGGCCGGCAAAGAAGGCGTCGCGGAAGAAGACGACCGCCAAGCGGACAGCGGCGAAGAAGACGACGAGCCGCAGCACCGTCAAGCGCGCGACGGCGAAGAAGTCCGCGAAGCGGGCGACCGTGACCGCGCGCAGCTCTGCCAAGAAGCGCGCGACGAAAGCCGGCGCGAGTAAGAAGACGAGCCGGAAGAAAACGACCCGGAAGTAACGACCTCGGGTAGCCCCCGAGAGCACCCACGGCCATTCGGCCGTGGGTGGGTCGCGGGAGCGACCGGTTCAGTCCGGCAGGAGCGGCATCGTCAGCTCGGGCCTGCGCCCGAGCAGCACGGCACGCGTGATCGCGTCGATGCCGTAGCGGGCGCGGATCTCGTCGAGGGCGGCGTCGAGGAGGGCTCGGTCGTCGGGCCGCAGCGGCAGCCGCAGCTGGATGGGTAGCTCGTCGGCGAGGTTCGAGACGGCGATGCCGATCAGCGTCAGACCGCGCCGCTCGATCAGTGGCTGCGCCGAGCACAGCAGCCCGCGGGCGGCCTCGAGGACGACGTGCGTCCCGGCTGTCGGGTGCGGGAGCGTCTGCGACCTCGTCGCGCGCGAGAAGTCGTCGAAGCGCAAGCGGAGGACGACGGTGCGACCGACGCGGTGCGCTGCCCTGACTCGCCGCGTCACTCGCTCGACGAGCGCGATCAGGTCGGCGTCGACGTCTTCCGGCGAGAGTGCCCTGCGGCCGCGCGCGTGCTGCGACCCGATCGAGCGGCGCCGCGGCCGCGGCTGTACGACGCGCGGGTCGCGCAGGTTTGCGAGCGCGTGCAGATGCCGGGCGGCGGCGCGTCCGAGCATCGCCGCCAGCGCAGGCTCGGAGACCGTGGCCAGCGCGCCGACCGTCGCGATCCCACGGCTGCGAAGCTTCGTGGCGGTAACTGCGCCGACACCCCACATGCGCTCGACCGGCAACGGGTGCAGGAACTCGCGCTCCGCGTCGGGTGGGACCAGCAGCAGGCCGTCCGGCTTGGCGACGGCGCTCGCCACCTTCGCGAGGAACTTCGTCCGCGCAATTCCGACGGTGACCGGCAGGCCGACCCGCTCACGGGCCGCAAGCCGGAGACGGGCGGCGATCACGCTCGGGCTGCCGGCGATTCGCTCCATTCCGCGCACGTCGAGGAACGCCTCGTCGATCGAGAGTCCTTCGACCGCGGGCGTCGTCTCGTCGAAGAGCGCGTACAGCGCCTTGCTCGCCTCGACGTACGCAGGCATCCGTGGCGGGACGACGATCGCCTGCGGGCAACGCCGCAGCGCCTGCCGGCCTCCCATTGCAGTCCGCACACCGAACGCCTTCGCTTCGTAGCTCGCGGCCAGGACGACGCCGCCGCCGACGATCACCGGCCGGCCACGCAGCCGCGGCTCGTCACGCTGCTCGACGGATGCGAAGAACGAGTCGGCGTCAGCGTGCAGGATCGTCGCGTCGCTGCGCGGTCGCACGTGTCGCGCTGCCTTACGCGGCCCGCCGCTGTCTGTCGTCGTCGTGCGGCAGGATCGTGAGCTCGGGCGGGGGCCGTCTGACGAACGCAGCCGCGACCAGCAGAGGGTCGAGCTGGTCGGCCTCGAGCCACGCCGTCACCGGGACGGAGCACGCGGGCTCGCCGTCACGCCGTACCCGGCCGCGACAGACGACGAACGCGTCGGGGAGGCCCGGCCTGGTCGAGGGCGCGAGGATGCGCACGTCGAGCCGTTTCAGCCGCTCGAGCCGCTCGAGGTCGGCTAGGACTCGGCCGAGCGCGCGGATGTGTCGCCGCAGCTCGCGCGCCTCGAGCTCCTGCTCGGGCTGGGTCAGCGCAGCGAGCCGGGCGCGGAGACGCTCGAGCGGTTCACGGTCGAGCAGGTTGTCGAACTCGTCCTGGCTGCAGCCCTTCAGCGCGCGGGCGGCGCGCTGGGCTTGCGCTCGCCGCCGCAGCGGTCCGTAGCGTGACGGAAGCCGGCTGACGACGATACGGGTGCCGCGCCGGTGCAGGTACACGTAGCGCTCGGGCCGCGGAGTGCGACTGTTCGCGTCCGGACGGAGCTCGCGGATCAGGCGGATCTCTTCGAGTGCCGCGGCGAGCTCGCTGCCGGTCGGTCGCCACTCGATCTCGGCGACGTCGTCGAGCGCGTTCTCGACGGCCGGCCGCTGCCGCCCGCTCTGGAAGTAGCTCCGTAGCCGCACGCGCAGGTCGCGCGCCTTGCCGACGTAGAGGACCCGCCCGGCGCGATCGCGGAACAGGTAGACGCCGGGGAGGCTCGGGGCACGGTCGACGAGGTGCCGCTTGCCGAAGATCCGGCGCGGCCGCGGCGCGGCCAGCTCTTCGAGCTCGGCGAGGGAGGTGACGCCCTGTTCCGACGCGAGCTCGACGAGGCGTAGGAACACCTCGGCCGTCGCCCGGGCGTCGGGCAGCGCGCGATGGCAGGGCCGGACCGAGACGCCGAAGAAGTAGGCGAGCGCCGCGAGGCTCGTGCGCTCGATCCGGCCGCTCAGCAGCCGGCGCGCGAGCGGCACGGTGTCGATCACCGCCGCCGCGAGCCGTGTGCCGCTCGTCCGCTCGAGCTGGCGGTTGACGAAGCCGACGTCGAAGCGCGCGTTGTGCGCTACGAGGACCGCGTCGCCCGCAAAGCGTGCGAACCGCTCGAGCGCGAGCTCAGGCCGCGGCGCCCGGCGCAACTCCGCGTCGGTCAGCCCGGTCAGCCGGCCGACAGGCCTCGGCAGTGGCACCCCCGGCGCGACGAGGGTCTCGAACGTCCCTTTCTGCACGAGGCCGCGAATCCGGACGGCCCCGATCTCGCAGATCTGCGCCGAGCCGACCGCGAGGCCCGTCGTCTCGAGATCGAAGACGACGAAGCACGTCGCCGTCAGCAACGGATCGGGTCCACCAGCCCGGACGACGAACGCCCCACGCCACGCGAGCCGGGCGTCTCCGTCGACGAGCGGCGCGAGCAGCATGCGCGCGAGTGCCTCCGGAGCGTGAGAGACCGCGAACAACCGCCGCGCAGCCTCGGTTGCGCGCAGTCGTCCGCCCGCCTCCTCGACGAAGGCCACGAGCCGATCGACCGACTCGATCGCCAGCCGCACGCAGCGGACTCTACCAGAACATATGTTCGTCTCCCCGGAAACCACGACCGCGGCTGCCCCGGTTCGGTCATCCTTCCTGGCCTGCATGGCGGCGATTGCGAAGACCCTGAGGCTCGGGGACACCGAGGTGGCCCGGATCGGGCTCGGGACGAACCGGCTGACGCGCCGGCGGGTCGGATTCGTCAAAGACGCCGTCTCGGCCGGTATCGGACTGGTCGACAGCGCGCACCTGTACACGGGGGGCGAGAGCGAGGAGGCGATCGGCGAGGCGCTCGCGCCGGCCCCGAGCGACGTCGTCGTCGCGACGAAGGGCGGCTTCAACCGCGGCGAAGGCCGCTCGGAGGTGCTGAGCGCGCAGATCGACGAGAGCCTTCGCCGACTCCGCACCGACAGCATCGCGTTGTACTACCTGCATCGCGTCGACCCCGAGACGCCGCTCGAGGTGAGCCTGCGGACGATCGGGGAGTATCGCGACGGCGGCAAGATCCGCCATGTCGGCCTGTCGCAGGTCGGGATCGACGAGATCGAGCGCGGCCGCGCGGTCGTGCCGATCGCGGCCGTGCAGAACCAGTACAACCTCTCGGACCGCAGGCACGACGACGTCGTCGACTACTGCGCGCGCGAAGGGATCACGTTCGTCCCGTTCTATCCACTCCACGTCGACGGCGTGCGTCGGCTGGACGAGATCGCGGGGCGGCACGGCGCGACGCCCGCACAGATCGCGCTCGCCTGGCTCCTCAAGCGCTCGCCGACGATGCTGCCGATCCCCGGCACGCTCTCGCTCGAGCACGTCGAAGAGAACCTCGGCGCACTCGAGATCGAGCTGACCGACGCGGAGTTCGAGTCGCTCGGATAGCCAGGCGTCGGGCGCCGGCCGAGCGTTACGTCACGTAGAACAGGCTGCCGCCGAGCAGCTTGCCGTACTTGGACGCCGACCGGTCGCCGTAGCCCGGCCAGACGTACCAGCGATACCGCCCCTTCTTGAGCGTGAACTTGGCGCCGTTGTAGGTCCACGCGCGCGTGAGCGTCAGCTTCGTGTCGACGGGCCAGACGCTCAGCACCTTGTGCCCCTGGAAGAAGATCTGGACGTTGTAGTAGGACGTACCGGCGAGTTTCGACCACGAGAGGAGCGGCGGCGCGCGTAGCGTCGCGCCCGACACCGGGGTAAGGAGCGCGCGCGGGATCACGACTCGGCGCGCGCTCGTCTTGTTGCCGGCCGCGTTGGCGACCGTGACGGTGTAGGTGTAGTGCACGCCGTTCTTCAGCTTCGAGTCCGTGAAGCTGCGGGCGTTGCCCTTGTAGACGGTTTCCTCGAGGCTTCCCTTGAGATTCGCCTTGCGTGTCACCGTCGCCGACGTCGTGTCGGCCGAGGCCGTCCAGCGGAGCGTGCTCGCGCCGTTCCCGGCGGTCGCCGTCAGCGCGGTCAGCTTGGGCGCCGCACCGTCGTACTTGAAGGTCACCGTTTGTGCCGCGGAGTTGCCGGCCTCGTCCGTGCACGTGCCCTTCAGCGTCGCCGTGCCGTCGGTCGGGCCGCTATAGGTGCCGCCGGTGCACGAGGCGATGCCGGAAGTCGCGTCGGTGCCGCTCGCCTTGAGGGTGACCGGGTGGTTGTACCAGCCGTTCGCGTCCGGTGGCCGCTCGAGAACCGCGGTCACGGTCGGTGGGGTGGCGTCGTACTGGATCGAGAATGAGCCGTTGGCCGAGTTCCCTGCCTTGTCGGAGCAGCTCCCAGTGACCGGCGTGCCGCTCGTGTCGGGACCGCTGTACGTCGTCGACGTGCACGAGTCGATCCCGGACGTCGCGTCGGTGCCGCTGAACGCGATCGCGACGGGATGGTTAAACCAACCATTCGCATCGGGTGGGCGCGCGGGCGCGGCGCTGACGCTCGGCGCCGTGCTGTCGTACTTGATCGTCAGCGAAAATGGATCGCTGACATTGCCGGCGACATCGCTGCACGTCCCGCTCACGCTCGCGGCGCCGGAGTCTGGACCGCTGTACACGACGTGCTGGCACGAAGCGATTCCCGAGGTCGCGTCGGTGCCGGCGAACGTCACGGTGACGGGCGCGTTGTACCAGCCGTTCGCGTTCGGCTGGCGATCCGGTGTCGCTGCCGTGACTGTCGGCTTGTCCGTGTCGATCTTGAACTGGAGATGGAAGCTGACCGTCGACGTGCCGTCCGTAGCGGTGCAGTCGAGTGCGTCGCTGCTCGACCGGAACGTCTTGACGCTCGGGCAGGTGGTGTCGGTCGCGCCGGTGGTCGTGATGTCCGCGGTGACCGCGCTCACGTACCAGCCGTTGTCGCCTGCCGTACCGGAGGCGATCGTGTAGCCGACCGCGGGACCGGCTGCGAAGGCGCCGGGGGAACAGATCAGCAGAGCCGAAGCCGAACCGGCTAGCGCAAAAGATGCTGCGAGGCGCACGGCCTACAGTCCGATCCGTTCGCGGTGCAGCCGGTACGCGAGGCTCACGAAGCTGCCGCTCGCAGCCGCGAGGACGAGGAACGCGAGCCCCGCAGGCAGGATCGGACCACGGTCTCGGGCGGGTACGGGGATCGTCGCGGCGACCACCGCGATCGGCGAGGGCAGCGGGATGCCATTCACGATCGCAGCGAGGAACGGCACGGCCGGCGGCGACGGCCGGCGAGTCACCGCGTGCCGCTTTCGAGCCGGGTGGGCCGGCGCCGGAACGTGCTTCGCCGGCCTGACGACAGGGCGGCGCGCCGACACCGGCGCGGCCGCGACGACCTGCCGCGGTTGCGCCTCGGTCGCGCCGGGCCGGTCGAGCTGGACCGGCGTCGCCGCTGGATGCGAAGGCTGCGGCGTGAACGCGGGCGCGGTCGCGACGATCCGGTCCGAGGCCGTCGCCGCGGGCGCAAACCCGTCCGGCTTCAGCCCGCCGGCGATCCAGTGCGCCGGGCTCGGGTCGGGCTCGAGCGTTCGCGCCCCGGCTGCGAACGGCGCCAGCGAGGCAGCCGCGAGCCCGCCCGTCAGCAGCGCGGCGCACATGCTGCCGTGACCCCACCTTCGCCGCAGCGACAGTCGCCAAGGACGATCGCCCACTGAAAACCCCGCATTTTGCCGAGCTTTGCGACTGACTCTATAACCGCCTTCTCCCTTGTCAACCACTCGTCCGGGGAGTGCGGCCGGCCCCCGTCGGGGCCGGCCGCCGCTCCTTTCTACGCCTGCAGCTCGCGGGCGAGCTGGTCGGCGTCGTTGCGGTTCTCGCCGCTGGCCTGCGACCCGTCGTCATTCGACTGCGTCGAGCTACCGCTGTTACCGGAGCTCCACACGAACGTCGGATCGTCGGCGTTCCGCGGCTTCAGCTGGAACGCCTTCGAGAGGACGAACGTCGCCTGTCCACTCGTCGCGGACTGCCCGAGCGCCTGCACGAGCGCGTCGCCCCCGCACCCGCAGCCGGAGCCGTGCTGCGCCTGGCGTCCGTGCTGACGGGTCGAGTTCCAGTTGTCCGCCGACGCGTCCGAGGACGCGTCGTTCGACTGCGTCACCGAGCCGCCGCTCCCGGGGCTGTACACCCGCGTGGGACCGTCGGTGTTCCTCGGGTCGACCTGCGCAACGGCCGAGAGGCCGACGGCGTGCTGCCAGTTCTCGGCCTGCTGGCCGAGCGCCTGGACCGCGACGCCGCCGCCTGCCGACTGGTGCTGGTCGGCCTTCTGGTCGGTGTCGTTCCAGTTGTCGGCCGAAGCCGACGAGTCAGCCGAGTTCGACTGCGAGACGGAACCGTCCGCACCACCGCTCCAGACTCGAACGGGCTCGTTCGAGTTCCCGCCGGAGCTGCAGCCGCACTCGGACTTGCCGAACGTCTGCAGCGTCGCCGACCCCGCTGAGGCGGCCTGCTCGTTGCCGGCGTCCTGTCCGAGTGCCTGAACGCCAACCCCGCCTCCGCAGCCGCAAGTCCGGCTGCTCGGGTCGGACTGATCGGCGTGCTGGTCCGTCCTGTTGTCGTTCGACGAACTCGCGGACGAGCTCGCCGAGTTCGACTGCGAGACGCTTCCGCCGTTGCCGGGGCTGCCGACGCGGACGGGCTCGTTCTCGTTGGTCGCGCCCTCCTGCTTGGTCGCGGAGAGCGCGCTTGCGATCTGCTTGTTCCAGCTCGACTGAGTCGACGTCTGGACGGACGGGTCGGAGCTGCTACAGCCGCAGCCGCCGCCCGATTGATCCTGGTGCGCCGATTGGTCGGTCGAGTTGTCGTTCGACGAAGACCCGCTCGACGAGGCCGAGTTCGACTGGGAGACATTGCCGCCGTTGCCCGGGCTGAGAACACGAACGGAGATGTTCGTGTTCGTCGGATTGACCTGGGCGGCCGACGACGCCGCTCCTGCTGACTGCTCGTTCCCGGCTTGCTGGTCGGACGTCTGGATTCCCGATCCGGTCCCTGCCTGGCTCTGGCCGGAGACCTGACCGCTGGTTGTGGGGCTCGGCACGGTCGCACAGCCGCACGAGCCGCCGCCGGCCTGATCCTGGTCGGCCGACTGGTCGGTGCGGTTGTCGTTCGACGAGCTCGCCGTCGAGCTCGTGTCGTTCGACTGCGAGACCGTGCCGCCGTTGCCGGGGCTGAGAACACTGACCGGAGTGTTCGTGTTCGTCGCCCCGTACTGCGCCGCGGTCGAAAGTGCAGCCGCCAGCTGTGCGTTGCCTGCCGACTGGTCGGCGTTCTGGATTCCGCCGCCGCTTCCCTGACTCTGGCTCGCGCCCTGGTCGGCCGAGTTCGAGTTGTTCGCGGAGGCGTTGGAGTCGACGGAGTTCGTCTGCGTGACGGACCCGTCGTTCCCCGGGCTGAGCACGCGAACGGAGATGTTCGTGTTGCTCGGGTTGGTCTGCGTCGCCTCGGAGGCCGCTGCGGCCTGCTGGGCGCTCGTTGCGGTCTGGCCTGCCGTCTGCACCCCAGGGGGTGCGTCAGCCAGGGCCGTCGCCGCGCCGAGTGCGAGCAGGAGCGTCAGCGCCCCGAGGACGAGCGCGACGAAGCGTCTCTTCATCACGTCTCCTTCGTTGACGGTCGCCGGCCGCTCCGGCGGTCGGCGCTGTGGGCATGACGCACCCGCGCTTACCCTGGGCGTTCAGGTGGGCCCGCGCGCAGCCCGCGCGGGCGGCGCTCGGCCTCGACCCAGAGCCATTGGGCGAGGCCGGCGGCAAGGAAGAGGAGAAAGCCAGAGAGGGCGCCGGCGGCCGAGGACGCGCTCGAAGCGTGCCCGCCGGAGACAGACGCGAAGCCCAACCCCGAGTCGAGGAGGGCGGGCGCCGGCCCCGGAAGCTGTGGGCTCGTGGGGCCCGCCTCGAGCACCGGCGGCGGCGTGGCCGACTGGGGCGCGCCGGTGCTCCCGCTCGGGGCGGCGCCTTCGTGGCCGATCGGCGGAAGCGGCGTCCGAGGCACGTGCGGGAGTGGCTGCGGGCGCGCGGCCCCAACGGCCCGGACCGCTCGCGGTCGAGGCGACGCCGGAGCGATCCGACGACTCGGACGCGGACTCGGTCGCGGTATCACGGTGGTATCGGCAGCCGGAGGCTCCGCGACCGGCGTCGGTGTGAGCTTCGCAACAGGCGCCGGTGCGAGGACAGGCTCGGCCGGTTGCGCGGCGACGGCAGCGAGCATCGTCGGCTCGGGTTCGGAGCTGGCCGGCGGCGCCACCACGACCGGCGCCTCCGCGGCTGCGGGCGCGGGCGCCGGGAGCGCGGCCGCCGGCTGCAGCAAGTTCACGGTCTGGCGTAGCAACGAGACGACGTCGCCGATCGCCGCCGAGGTGATGCTTTGACCGACGCTGCCGTCGTCGCCCGGGCTGAACACCCTGATCGAGAGGTTCGCGTTGCACGCCGCGCACGCGGAAGCAGCGGCTGCTCCGCAGTTCCAGTTCCATGATGATGCCCCGCCGGGCGGCGACGGAGCAGGCTGTGTGCTTTGCGGGTCGCAGTTCCAGTTCCAGTTCCAGACCCAGGTCTCCGGCGTAACCGGACTTTGTTCCTCACTTCCATTCTGTGGAGTTGTTACGGGATCAGTCCCAGCAGATCCGTTGGCATTATTGCCGTAATTGGTACTGCCGGAATTGACCGGCTGATATCGGGTTTCAGGCGGGTCGGGCTGCGGGGCTGCCGGCCCGACGGGGTCGGGGGCCGGAGGCGTTGCCGCGGCCGGAGCCGGCGCGGCCGGCTGGGCGGGCACGGTCGCGCTCGGCTGCGGCGCTCCGGCCGCGCTTTGCGTGTCCGCAGCCGGCGCGGGAGCCGACTGCGGTTGGTCCTGGTCGGCGTCGGCGGGCGCGGCGGGTGACGCCTGCGGCGACTCGGCCGGAACGGAGGGGTCGGGGGCCGGAATCGCTGATATCACCGTCGATATCGCCGGTGATACCGGAGCGGCTGGAGGATCCGGGACCACCTGGGCGGCCGCGTCGGCAGCCGTGTCGCCGGCGACGGGCAGGTCGGCCGCCGCGGCGGGCACGGGCGCAGCCGAGTCCGGCACGGGCGGCAGAGTGAGCCCGGCGGCAGTGGCGACCGCGTTCACATCGTCGACGACCGCCTGCGGCTCGGCGGACGAGAGCGTCGGCGTGTCGTCGGCGAGCGCCCGCTGCGGGAGGCCGAGCGCGAACACAACGGCCGCTGCCGCGGCGCCGCGGGCCGTTCGTCCGCAGATTATCCCCGCCTTCCCGTGCACCGTAGACAGAAATACCCATCGTCGGATCGGCGCAGACTCAACGGTTGAAATCGACCGACCAAATGGATAAAGTCACAAATAAGTGAACAAAAATCTTGCCCTCGAGCGAAGACAGCCTCGGGTTCCGTCCGGCACGCGAGGCGAGGTGATCGAGGCGTACCTGCCGCTCGTCAGGCGGATCGCACGCCACTTCTCGGGCCGGGGCGAGCAGGTGGACGACCTCGTCCAGGTGGGTGCCCTCGCGATGATCCGCGCCGTCGACCGGTGCGATCCCGAGCGCGTCGCACAGTTGACCGCCTACGTCTCGCGCTGCGTCGACGGCGAGCTTCGCCGCCATCTGCGTGACCAGGCGACCGTCGTGCGCGTGCCGCGCCGGCTCCAGCACGCCGAGCGCCCGGAGCAGCGCGCCTTCACCGCGGTGCCGCTGGAAACCGCCTCTGACTCCGTCGTCGAGGGTGCCCACGTCGACGACGTGGGCGTCGCGCGGGCCCTCGTTGCCGCGGCGGCCGGCTCGCTCGACACCCGTGAGCGGCGCGTCGTCGCGCTTCGCTACTTCCTGGACTTCAGCCAGGAAGAGATCGGCGACGACGTCGGCCTCTCGCAGGTACACGTCTCGCGGCTGCTGCGGCGCGCCGTCGACAAGATGCAGCGACGGCTCGACCCGGGCAGCGGGCTCTCGAGCGGGTAGGAAGGTGGCAAGCGCGGCGCTACGCTCTGTCGCAGTGACTCGGCGCCCGAGCTACAGCGGCCGCCTCCTGCTACGCATGCCTCGAACGCTGCACGCAGAGCTTGCGCGGGCCGCCGAGCGCGAGGGCACGAGCCTGAACCAGCTGATCGTCGGGCGCCTCTCGCGCTCGGTCGGCGGCACCGCGGCCCACAGCGGCGACGAGCAGCCGATCCGCGTCGGCGAGATCCAGGGGGCCGACGGGTCGCGCGGGCTCAGGATCGCACTACTCGTCAACCTCGCGGTCGTCGCGCTCGCGGCCGCCGTCGCGGTGACGCTGCTCGTGCTCGCGTGGCGGCACGGGTTCTGAGCCGCGCAAGAGTCGCAGTGCCGGCGGCCCCATCCCGAGTAACGCACTCGAGCCACGGAAGGAGCCGCCACGTTCCGAACGCTCTGCTTGCGTGTCACCGCCGCCCTCGGGGTCGCGCTCGCCCTCACGCCGCCGTCGCTCGCCGCCGGCGGCAGCTACGTGTTCGTCGGCGGGACGAGCTACGAGCGACAGCAGGTGACCCAGGCGCTCGCCGCGAGCAGCTTCGACTGGAGCGCCGTTCCACAGACGGTCACGATCACGATCCAGCCGAACGTCGTCTCCCAGGCCGTGCCGGGACACATCTGGCTCGACTCGAACCTGCTCGACTCGGGCGAGTTCTCGTGGGGTGTCGTCCAGAACGAGTACGCCCATCAAGTCGACTTCTACCTGCTCGACGACCTACAGCGCGCGCAGCTCACCAGCGCACTCGGCGCCGCGGCGTGGTGCTACGGCGACGCGGCCGGCCTCACGCTCGAGCAGTACGGCTGCGAGCGGTTCGCCTCGACACTCGCGGTCGCGTACTGGCAGAGCCCGTACAACTGCATCGGCGCTACGAGCGACGTCGCGCCGATCGCGCCGGCGGCCTTTCGCGCGCTGCTCGTGAGCCTGATCGGCCCGGCCGCTCGTCCGGCGGCGAGCACGGAGCACCTGAACGGCACCCGGCGGCGAACGATCTAGGCGGACGCGGCGGCCGGCACGCCGACGACCCGGTCCTTGCCGGATCGTTTTGCCGCGTAGACGCGTTCGTCTGCGAGCGCGACCAGCTCGTCCGGCGTCGTGCAGCTCGGGAAGTCGGCGGCGCCGAAGCTGGCCGTCACGCGCAGCGGCTCGTCCGCGGCGGCGGCGACGTCGACCGACGCGACCGCCTGCCGGATCTGCTCCGCGATGCGGCAGGCGTCGTCGGTGTTCGCGCCGGGAAGGACGAGCGCGAACTCCTCGCCGCCGAACCGCGCGGCGAGGTCGAGCTCGCGCAGGCAGCTCGTGAGCGCGCCTGCGAACGAGCGCAGAAGCTCGTCGCCGACCTGATGCCCGTAGCGGTCGTTGACCTGCTTGAAGTTGTCGACGTCGACGATGACCAGTGCGACATGGGTCCGGTAGCGCCGCGCACGGTCCAGCTCTTCAGCGAGCCGCGC
>Ga0070731_10002353_pt1 | contig 18155 bp, 15 predicted proteins | sample Coa_R1_2_FD_66448 | JGI IMG/M metagenome (GOLD analysis project Ga0070731, IMG submission 66448) | Surface soil microbial communities from Centralia Pennsylvania, which are recovering from an underground coalmine fire - Coalmine... | ecosystem: Environmental > Terrestrial > Soil > Unclassified ...
CTCAAAGACTGGCGCCGCATCGCCACCCGCTACGACAAGCTCGCCGCCAACTTCGCCGCCGCGGTGACCCTCGCCGCCATCGTTATCTGGTGGTTATGATTGAGTCTGGAACCTAAAGGGCTGCGCGGCGCGGCCCTCCAGGGAGGGCAGGCATGCGCTTTGCGATCGCGATCCCGACCGACGCCTACTCGTGGCGGGTGGTGCGGCGCGCCGAGGAACTGGGCTTCAGCCGCGCCTGGTTTTACGACACCCAGATGCTGAGCGCCGACCCGTTTGTCGCGATGGCCGCGGCCGCCATCAAGACGACGACGATCCGCCTCGGCACCGGCGTCCTCATTCCCTCAAACCGCATCGCGCCGGTGGCGGCCAACGCCTTTGCCTCGCTCAACAAGCTGGCGCCGGGGCGGATCGATTTCGGGGTCGGCACCGGCTTTACCGGGCGCCGCGCGATGGGGTTGGGCGCGGTCAAGCTCGCCGACATGGAAGCCTACATAAGCGAGGTCACCGCGCTGCTGCGCGAGGAGACGATCGAAGCCGAGTTCGAGGGCAAGCGGCGCCTCATTCGCCTGCTCAACCCCGAACTCGGCCTCGTCAACACGCGCGACCCCATCGGGCTCTACATCGCCGCCTCCGGCCCCAAGGCGCGGCAACTGACCGCCAAGCTCGGCGCGGGCTGGATCAACACCACCGCCGATGTCGCGGGCGGCGTCGCCGCGCTTGGTGAAATGCGCCGCCTATGGGCCGCCGCCGGGCAGGCCGAAGAGGCGCTCGACGCGGTGGTGCTGACCGGTGGCGTCGTGCTTGGCGAGCATGAGCCGGCCGATAGCCCGCGAGCAATCGCGCAAGCGGGCCCGCGCGCCGCGATGCTGCTGCACCGCGCCGCCGACGCGGCGCTGATGGGCTGGCCGGCGCTCGCCGAGATGCCGCCGGCGGTGGCCGAGGCCGTCGCCGGCTACGTCGCGCTCGCCCGCAATTTCCGGCCGCAGGGCGCGCATTACCTGGAAAACCACCGCGGCCACCTGATGTTCGTCAAGCCCGAGGAGCGCGAGTTCGTCACCGCCGACCTCATCCGCCTGACCACCTTCGCGGCGCGCGAACCTGAGCTGAAGGAGCGCATCGCGGCCCTGGCGGCGGCCGGCTACCGCGAGATCGCGATCCAGATCGTGCCCGGCCAGGAGCACGCGATCGAGGATTGGGGCCGGATCCGCCGCGCCTTCGCCTGAGAAACTCCCGCGCGATATGCCAGCCCGGCCCGCGGCTGCCTCGTCGCGCCGCCGCGACCTCAGCTGACGAAAAACAGCTGCATGTTCGCGGAGGTGTCGCCGACCGCCGGGTGACCCGTCAGGGTCGCGACGAGGCTTTGTGAGGTGGGGGCGCCGGTCGACGAATAGTGCAGCTGGCCGGTGCTGGTGTTGTAGTTGAAGCCCGCACTTGCGCTGGCGTAAGCCCCGGTGGTGTTTTCCGCGAACGACGTGCCGACGTTGCCTGTCGTCCACTGCTGCGGGGTGGCGCTCGGGCTGACAAATCCGCTGAGCGCAAAGCCGGAAACGCTGAACACCAGCCCGTTGGTCAGGGAGCCGCCGAAGTCGACGATCGTGTTGGTCGCCGGCGCGCTGTTGACAAACTCGAACCGGTTCGCGCCGCCCCCGCCGGTGACCGTGGTGTTCAGACCGGCCATGATAGTGTCGGCGCCGGGGCCGCCGACGAATACCAGCTTGTTGAGTCCGGTGACCGCCGAATCGTCGACGGTATTGCCGACGTTGCCGCCGATCACCTTTATCGTGTCACCGGTCACGTTGGTAAAATTGGCGTTCGCCAGGGTCAGCGTATTGGCGCCGGTGCTCGCCAGCACGTAGGTCTCGACCGCCCGCACCTGGTTGACCGCGATCGTGCCCGAGGTGGTCAGCAGCAATTCGTCGCTGCCAAGCCCGCCCGCCACCGTGTCGGCCGCCCCCAAATTGGCCGCCGAAAAGACAAAGATGTCGTTGTTGGCGCTGCCGGTCAGCGTGTCGATGCCGGGGCCGCCGTACATCACCACCTGGTCGCCCGGGTTCGTCACGTTCAAGGCGCTGATCGCGTTGTTGCCATTGCCGCCGTAGACGCGGATGAAGCCGCCCGAAACGCCGGTGAAATTGTTGTTGACCAGGCTCAGGCTGTCGGGCCCGCCATTGCCGAGCCGGTAGATCTCGACGCCGGTGACGCCGTTCGCGGTCACGACGCCGGGGCTGGTCATCACCAATTGGTTGTCGGTGCCCCCGTTGCCCTGGACGCTGTCGGTGGACTGCAGCGCCGCCGCGGTGAACTGGAAGATGTCGTTGCCGGGGCCGCCGATGAAGGTGTCGGCACCGGCGCCGCCGACAAAGATGACCGGGCTCGTCCCCAACTCCGAGTCCGTGACGGTGTTGCCGGCGTTGCCGCCCAACACCGTGATGTGGTTGAAGTTGACCGAGGTGAAATTGTTGTCGGTCAGGGTCAGGGTGTGGCTGACGCCGTTGGCCAATTCGATCGTCGCAAAGCCGAACATGTTGCTGACGTCGTTGACCCCGCCCTCGACGAATTCGACCTCGCCATTGCCGCCGCCGTTGACCATTCCGGTGATGGTGGAGCCGGGTTCGACGACCAGCAAGCCTCTGCTGCTGGAGACGCCGAGAACGAGCGCGGTGCCGCTGGTTCCCGCGGTGCTTGCGATCGTCGCAAAATTGGTCACCGTCAGGTTGGGCGCAAAGGAAGGATCGTCGTAGACGCCGATCGCGCCGGTGATGACGCCCTGATTGGTCACGGTAACGGCGTTCGGCCCCCAGAGGTGGAGACCCGCCAATCCGCCGGTGATCGTAGCGCTGGTTTGGTTGACGACGCTGCCGCCGCCCTGCAGGTAGACGCCGCTGAAGGTGCCGGTGCTCTCGATCATGCCGGCATTCGTCACAGTGATAGGCAGGCCCCTGCCGGTGATGCCATTCTCACCGGCCACGATCACGCCCCCCTTCTGGTTGGTGACGCTGCCGCCGGTTGTCAGGTAGACCGCGTTTGCGAAGGTGCCGCCCTGCAACGCTCCGGCATTGCTGACGGTCGCCGCGGCGCCACGCGAGAAAACGGCGTCGCCGCTGCCGGTAATTGCCCCGCCGGCGTTGTTGGTGACTTGGCCCCCGGCGGCCAGATAGATCGCATTGCCTGCCGTGGCTTGGATCGCCCCGGTATTGCTGACGGTGGCGGCGGCGCCGCGCGCGAAAATCCCATCGCCCTTTCCTGCGATCAGTCCGCCGGTTACGTTGATGACTCGGCCGCCGGTACCGAGATAAACACCGGTGTTGCCGCTGCTTTGGATCGACCCGGAGTTCGTGACCGTTCCGGGGCCGGCGCGGAAAACGATCCCCGTCCCGATGCCGGAGATCTGACCGGTGATAGGCCCGTTTTTGGCATTCGTGACGCTGCCGCCATCAAGAACGTAGACCACCGAGTTGCTGGTATGATTGCTGTGGATTGCGCCTTCATTGGTTAAGCTGCCGCCGCCGTCTAATGTGACCGCGTTACCGCGCAGGCTCGACGACAGGATGTTGCCAAAATTGGTTACCGCCCCCGGTCCGCGACCGATGTAAATCCCCGACCCTTGGCTGGTGATCAGTGCGGTGGTGACGGCCGCGCTGCCGTTTGCGACGCTGCCGCCGGCGCCGTTCAGAACGATGGCCGGGCTGGTCCCCAGCGACTCGACCGTGCCGAAATTGACGACCGTGCCCGCTGTTAAGGAGATCACGACGCCGGCGCCGCTGGTCCCGACAATGGTTGCCGTGGTCGAGCCGGGGGCGCCGTTGTTTACTGTCCCGCCATCGTGCAAAGAGATTCCGGTTGATCCGACGATGTTGCCGAAATTGGTGACGCCGCCGCCGCCGTATTTGAAATAGACGCCGGTGCCGGCGCCGCTGATCAGCGCCTTGGTCGATGCGCTGGAGCCGTTGGTAACGGTGCCGCCCTCGAACAGGTTGATCGTGGCGTGCGTGCCGCTACTGGTGACGGTGCCGAAATTCGTTACATTGCCGGCGGCGCCCTCGATCAGCACGGCGTTGCGCACGCCGGCGATGGTCGCGGCGGTGTTGGCGGCGCTGCCGTTGACGACGCTGCCGCCGTAGGTGAAGAGGACGCCCCTGCCGTTGGTGCCGGTCGCCTCGATCAGCCCGAGATTGGTCACCGCCCCGGCGGCGCCCTTGATCAGGACGCCATCGTAACCCTCGATCAGCGCCTTGGCGAGCTGGTTGTTGACGGCACCGCCCTGCAAGAGTTCGATGCCGTTGCCGGTGCTGCCGGTTGCGGCAACGGTGCCGCTATTGTTTACTATCCACGGGAAGGCGATCGTGCCGAGGATGGCGTCGGTCCCGGTGCTATTGGACACGATGCCGGTGATCGTCGCGGTTTCCTGCGTCCCCGGGTCGAGCAGAACGATGTTGGCATAAGAGCCGCTATAGACTTTTCCGGTCACCTCGACCTCCCCAAAATCCGTGCGCGCCGGCGCGACAGCCGTGGGCGCGGCCATTGCCGAACGGCCGCTGTCTATTGGTTACCTGTTGTTACACCTTGGGAGGTTAGCGTTACGCCCCATCGCTCGTAAAGATCAAATAAGGTTAAAAAAAGGGCGGCCGCAGCCGCCCTTCCGTTATGCCCGAGCTTTAACGGTTCAGGTTTCGTAATTCGAGAAGCGCACGGTGGTGGCGCGGGCGCGGTAGTCGGTTTTGACGTTGACCAGGGCGACCGTGCCCTCGTCGACCTTTTTCTGCGCGCGGTCGAGGGCCGGGCGGATGTCTTCGGGCTTTTCGACATATTCGCCGTAGCAGCCGAGGCCCTCGGCCATCTTGTCGTAGCGGGTGTAGCCCAGATCGCGGCCCGGCTTGTTGTGGTCGGGGTCGGCGGTCCAGCCGCCGTTGAGGCTGACGACGCAGAGGAGCGGCAGCTTGTGACGCACCGCGGTGTCGAGCTCCATCGCGTTCTGCCCGAAGGAGCCGTCGCCGTGCAGGCAAATGACCGGCACGTCGGGCTTGGCGGCCTTGGCGCCGACCGCGAACGGCAGTCCGACGCCCATCGTGCCGAAGGGGCCGGAATTCAGCCGGTGGCCGGGGCTGAAGGTCGGGATCGACTGGCGGCCAAAATTGAGGATTTCCTGGCCGTCGACGCAAAGGATCGTGTCGCGCTTCTGGAAGTTCCGGATTTCCTCGCACAGCCGCAATGGGTGGATGTCGCCGTCCGTCGGATAGTTGCCGCCGGCGCCCAGGCGCTTCGCCGCTTCGCCGTCGGCGAGCTTCTTGCGCCACGGCGCGAAACGCTCGGCGGTGGTGCCGTCGACCGCGTCGATCAGCTGCTGCAATACCGACTTGCAGTCGCCGACCACCGGGATGTCGACATTGCGCGCCGACATGCCGAGTTCCTCCGCATCGATCTCGATGCGCGCGATCTTGGCGTCTTTGTTGAAGCGCGGCGGCGCGGCGTGCGCGATCACGTAATTCATCCGCGTGCCGAGCACGATGATCAGATCGGCGTCGCGGAACGCGGTCGAGCGCATCGCGAGGTAGGAATAGGGGTGGTCGTCGGGGATGACGCCGCGGCCTTGCGGCGTCGTGTAGAACGGGATGCCCGCCTTCTCGACAAATGCGCGCATCTCGTCCCAGGCGTGCGACCAGAGAACGCCGCCGCCCGAGCAGATGATCGGCGCCCGTGCGGCCTTGATCGCATCGACGAGGGCGTTGATCGCCGCCGGCTCGGCATAGGGGCGGGGCTTCAGGATCGGCCGGCCCATATAGCTCCAATCGACCTGGTCCTCGGGAGTTTTGGCGTAAAGGACATCGCCGGGGAAATCGAGGTAGACCGGGCCGGGCTTGCCGTTCAGCGCCTTCTGGAAGGCGAAATTCACCTGCTGCGGGATGCGCTTCACATTGTGCACCCGGTCGGCGTATTTGACCCAGCCGTCCAACGCCTTGACCTGGTCGATCTCCTGAAACACCTGGCGGCCGAACTGGCCGATCGGGGAAGAGCCGCCGATCGCGACGACCGGGCAGCAATCGATGAGGGCATTGGCGAGGCCGGTGCCGAAATTGAGCGTCGCCGGGCCCGAGGCGGCCATGCACACCCCCGGCCCCTGCGTGACCCGCGAATAGGCCTGCGCCATGTAGGCCGCGCCCTGCTCGTGGCGGGTGTCGATGAGCCGTATGCCCTCCTTGATGCAGCACGATTCCGCATCGAGCATCGGCCCGCCCATGATGAAGAACGCATCCTTGACGCCCTGCGCCTTCAGACACCGCGCGAGGATTTCGTTACCGGTCACGTCTGCCATGTCGCTTCCTCCTCTAGCAAACCGTCATTGCGAGCGCAGCGAAGCAATCTCGGTGGAGCAGCGCGAGCGGCCCTAGTACCACGCTCCACAGTTCCTCCCCCGTTTACGGGGGAGGTGGCGAGCGCAGCGAGCCGGAGGGGGAGCTCTCTCGAATGCCCCCTCCACCATGCTGCGCATGGTCCCCCTCCCCCGCGTCGCGGGGGAGGAATTTGTTCGCGCACGCGACTCGCACTCCAGTGACAGTAGTACTAGATGCTTCGTCGCTGCGCTCCTCGCAATGACGCCATCCCAACAGCGAAGCGGCGGGCCGAAGCCCGCCGCTACTGCTCTCGGCTAGCTGCCGAGGACTTTTTCGGCGCGCAGCTTGGCGATGTCGGCGCTCGAGAGGCCGAGCCAGCTGACGAATACCTCCTCGGTGTGCTGGCCGAGCTTGGGCGAGGGCTTCAGTTCGGGCGGCCTTCCGTCGAAGCGCACCGGCCAGGTCTCGCACTTGAAGTCGCCGTCCGGGTGTTTCATCACCTGCATGATGCCGCGCTTGTCGAAGCTCTCGTCGTTCTGCAGTTCGAGCGTGTCGTGCACGGCCCCGGCGGGCACGCCGGCCGCGCCGATGATCTGCATCGCCTCTTCCTTGGTGTGGTTCTTGGTCCACTCGGCGATGATCTCGTTGATGAACGCTTCGTTCTTGTTGCGCTCCTCGTTGGTCGCGAAGCGCGGGTCGGTGATCAATTCCTCGCGGCCGATGACCTTGAGGAGGCGGGTCCAGTGTTCCGGGTTGGCGCGGCTGCAGAACACATAGACGTAGTCGTTGTAGCCGCCCGGCTTGCACGGGTAGATGCCGCACGGCGCCGGCGCGCCCGAGGTCGACTGCGCGCCCATGCGCGGCGCCGCCTTCTTGTTGCCCTGCTGGTTCATCACCGCGAACGAGGTGCGGATGTAGTGCATCACCGAATCCTGCATCGCCAGTTGCAGGCGGCGGCCCTTGCCGGTCTCGCGCTTCTCGTAGAGCGCGCCCAGGACGCTGATCGCCATCAGCATGCCGGTGCCGGTGTCGCCGATCGTGCAGCCGGGCTTGACCGGCGGCTGGCCGGGTTCGCCCGTCACGCTCATCGTGCCGCCTGAAGCCTGCGCGATCATGTCGAAGGCGAGCGAACGCTCGTAGGGGCTGCCCTCGCCGAAGCCCTTGACCTGGCAATAGATGATGCCGGGGTTGATTGCCTTCAGCACGTCGTAGCCGAGGCCCAGGCGCTCGATCGTGCCGGGGGCGAGGTTTTCGGCGAAGACGTCGGCCTTTTTCACCAGCTCCTTGACGAGTTCGACGCCCTCTTTGGTCTTGAGGTCGACCGTCGCGGATTTTTTGTTGGCGTTGAGGATCTTGAAATAGAACGAGTCGGCCGCCTTGGCGTCGGTGCTGGCGATGCGCCGGCCGGGATCGCCCGATTTCGGGTTCTCGATCTTGACGACCTCGGCCCCGAGCCAGGCCAAGGCCTCGGTGCAGGTCGGCCCCGCCTCGAACTGGGTCAGATCGACGACCCGGACACCCTTGAGGCAGTTAAGCGGCGCATAATTTCCACTCATCCTCGCGTCTCCTCGATACGGCACGTCCCGCCGGAACAGCGTTCAGCAACGATACCGCAGAACTCCCCCGCGCGGAAACCGCCGATTTCCGCAAACAGCCCTGCATTGCGCCGGCGCCTATTCGAGGCCGAGGGCGCGGCGGAAGCGGTTTTTGAGGTGCACCCCGTCGCGCGAGGGCAGGATGCGCGGCGGCTCCTCGGCGCGGATCGCGATTCGCGCGAAGAGCGGCCCGGCCGCTGTCGTGAGGCGCCGGGCGAAGGCGTCGAGCGCCGCTTCGTCGGCGATGTCGCAGGCCGCCGCGATGCCGCAGGCCCGCGCGACGGCGCACAGATCGACCGCGCCCAGCGTGTGGCTCGGCTGCATGCCGGTCTCGCCGTAATGGCCGTTGTCGAAGACCGCGATTGCGAGGTTGGGCGGGCGCTGCAGCCCGATCGTCGCGAGCGCCCCCAGCCCCATCAGCATTTCACCGTCGCCGGTGACGACGAGGACGCGGCGCTCGGGCTGCGCGATCGCGAGGCCGAGGCCGACCATCGCGGCCGCGCCCATCGCGCCCCACAGGTAGAAATTGCGCGGGTCGTCGCCGGCGGCAGCGGCATCGTAGGTCGTCGAGCCGAGCCCCGTTACCAGCAGCAGGTCGCCGCGCGCTTCGACGAGCGCGCGCATCGCGGCGCGGCGGTCGAGCCCGTCGGCAGCCCGCGCGTCATTGTCTCTGGCGCCGCTCATTTCACCCACACCTTGGCGCCGAGCAGGCGCTGCGCCAGGAGGATCGCGGCGGCGAGCCCGCCGTTGAACGCGATGTCGAGCGCCGCCGCGACCGTCGCGCCGGCGTCCTCGCCGCGCTCCACCCGGTAGACCAGCACATCCATCAGTTCGAGCGCGGCCTGGGTGCGCGTTCCCATCGGCACCTGCCACGGGTTGAATTCGCCCCACTCGCCGCGCATCGTCACCAGCATAACCAGCGGAAAGCGGCAGGATTTCGCGAGCGACAGCAGGTTGATGCAGTTGCCGACGCCGCTCGACTGCATCAGGAGCGCGGCGCGCTGGCCGCCGAGCCAGGCGCCAGCGGCCAGCCCGATGCCTTCCTCTTCGCTGGTCAGCGGCACCGCGCGGATCGCCGGATCGGCCACGCAGCGCTCGATCAGCCTTGCGTGCCCGGCATCGGGGACATAGCCGACCTGGCTTATGCCGGCCGCCTGCAGCGCCGCGAACATGTCGTCGCGCCAGTCGGACCCGGGGGAGGGGGGTGCTGCAATCATGGGCGGAAGGTTGCGGCGCTTCGCCGGCGCTGGCAAGGGTCAACGGTTAACGGTCAGCGGTCAACTCGGGGGCGCGTGCAGCTGTGGCAATTCGTGGCGCACCCGCGCTTCGTAGATGATCGAGGTCTCGATGCGCGTCACCTCCGGCCGGCTGGTGAAATGATCGAGCACGAGCTCTTTCAGATGCGCCATGTCGCGCGCGACGGCATGCACCACGAAATCGTGCGGCCCAGTCACCAGAAAGGCGCAGCGCACCTCGGGAACCTCGACGATCTCGGCGAGGAAGCGGTCGACCAGGCCGCGCTCATGCTTCGACATCCCGACATAGAGCAGTGCCTCGACGCCGATCCCCATCGCCTTCGGGTCGACGTCGGCATGAGTGCCGCGCAGGACGCCCTCGTCGCGCAGCCGCTTCAGGCGCTCGTGCGCGCTCGACGGCGCCAGCCCGATCGCGGCCGCGATCTGCTTGTTGGAGAGCCCGGCATCGTTCTGCAATAGGCGCAGGATGCCGAAATCCGTTCGGTCGAGCGACATGCTTGCCAGCCTCTCTCCGAATTCAATTCGGTATGATAATCAACAGTTCGTATCATATACTGATCTTGACAGGTTTGAACGTACATTATTCACAATTTTTCCGGAGACACGATCTCCGCGGTCGATAACGGAGGCAAACATGGTCGACGAGGCAAAGCTGCATCAATTTGTCGGGCAGATGCTGGCGGATCTGGGCGGCGCGGCGAGCGTCGCGCTGGTGCGCATCGGCGACGAACTCGGCCTCTATAAGGCGCTGCACGCCAAGGGGCCGATGAGCGTGGCCGAGCTCGCGGCCGCGACCGGGGTTCACCAGCGCTACCTGCGCGAGTGGCTGTCGCACCAGGCCGCTTCGAGCTATGTCGCCTACGATCCGGCGACCCAGAAATTCGCCCTGCCGGCGGAGCAGGCGATGGTGTTCGCGGTCGAGGACAGCCCGGTCTACCTGAACGGCGCGTTCGAGACGATGGCGGCGCTGCTCGGCAATCTGGATCTCGTCAAGCCGGCCTTCAAGACCGGCCAGGGGGTTGCCTGGGGCGCGCAGTCGACCTGCATGTTTTGCGCGGTGGCGCGGTTTTTCCGCCCGGGCTACCACAACAACCTGGTCGGCGCGTGGCTGCCGGCGCTCGACGGGGTCGTCGACAAGCTGCAGCGCGGCGCCAAGGTGGCCGATGTCGGCTGCGGCCACGGCTGGTCGACCGTCTTCATGGCAAACGCCTTTCCGAATTCGCAGTTCGTCGGCTACGACTTCCATGCCGGGTCGATCGAGGCGGCGCGCCAGCACGCGCAGGAGCATGGCGTCGGCGCCAATTGCCGCTTCGAGGTCGGCGCCGCCAAGGATTACGCCGGTGGCGATTTCGACCTGGTGACGTTCTTCGATTGCCTGCACGACATGGGCGACCCGGCCGGCGCGGCGGCTCATGTCCGCCAATCGCTGAAGCCCGACGGGTCGTGGATGATCGTCGAGCCGATGGCGGGCGACCGCCTCGAAGACAACCTCAACCCGGTCGGCCGGATCTATTACGCCGCCTCGACGATGGTCTGCGTGCCGACCTCGCTCGCGCAGGAAGTCGGCGCCGCGCTCGGCGCCCAGGCCGGCGAAGCGCGGCTGCGCGAGGTCATCACCGCCGGCGGCTTCCGCAGCGTGCGGCGCGCCACCGAAACGCCGTTCAACATGATCCTCGAAGCGCGCCCTTGACGCGGCGCCAGCGTCCCGATTGCGGGGGTTACCCCTCTCCGTCATCCCGGGCGCAGGCCGGGACCCATGCGTCAACGGTCGCGACGCTTGATAAATGGGGCCCGGCCTGCGACCGGGATGACGGAGAGGGGGGCCAAACTTTGCGATCGGGGCGCTAGCGCTTGCCGATGTAGCGGGCGCGCGGGCGGATCAGGACGCCGCTGTCGTACTGCTCGATCGCATGCGCGATCCAGCCGGCCGTGCGCGCGACCAGGAAGAGCCCGAGCGCGCTGCCCGCCGGCAGGTCGAGCGCGCTCGTCACCGCGCCGAGGGCGAAATCGACGTTGGGGTGTTGCCCGCTGAGGCGCGTCGCCGCCGCTGCGGCGGCCGCGATGCGTCGCCCGGCTTCGGGCCGCGCCCGGGCGATCGCCGCGATGATCGCGCGCGCCCGCGGGTCGCCGTCGGGGTAGAGCGGCTGCCCGAGCCCCGGCAGCTCTTCGCCGCGCACGAGCCGCGCCGCCATTACCGCCAGCGGGTCGCTGTCGGGGCCGATCTCGCGAAACAGCGCCTCGGCGCGCGCCGAGGCGCCGCCGTGCCGCCGCCCGGAGAGGGCGCCCAGCGCCGCCGCGACCACCGCGTAGGGGGTGGCGCCGGTCGAGGCGACGCAGCGCGCGACAAAGGCCGAGGCGTTGAGCTCGTGATCGGCCAGCAGCACGAGGCAGCGCCGCACCAGGTCGGCGCCGGCCGGGTCGAGCCGCCAGCGCGCCGCCAGCCGGCGGTGCGCCGGCGCCTCGCCATGCGCCCCATCACCGGTCGCGCCAGCCGTCACGCCGGCGAGCTCGTTGAGGATCGCCCAGCCGCTGCGCACGATGCCGCCGCGGCTCAGGTCGAGCGCCGCGAGATCCGCCGCCCCGAGCATCGCCAAGCGCACCTGGCAGCGCTCGATCAGGCCGCCCGGCATGTCGCGTTGGCGCGCCGGTGCCGGCGGCGGCGCGGATGAAGGGTGGCTAGGGGCGGCGCTCTCCCATAGCAGCGCCGCGACCTCCTCCAGCGTCGCGCTGTCGGCGAGGCGCAGCGCGTCGACCCCACGGTAGTAGAAGCGGCCGTTTGCAATGAGGCAGATCGCCGAATCGATGACCGGGATCAGCGGCTCGCGGCCGCGCTCGGCGCCGCGGCCCAGGCGCAGGCGCTCGACGTCCTCGGCGCGGTAACGCCGCTCGCGGCTGCCCGGCACGGCGACCGACCGAATGAGGCCGCGGCTGACATAGGCGTAGAGCGTGTCGAGCTTGATGCCGAGCCGCGCCGCGGTGTCGTGCGCCGGCAGCAGCGGCGGTTCGCTCGCCCCGGACTCGATAGTTGATTGCATCAATCAATGTTGACACAGCATCCGGCAAACGATCAAGCTGCTTCGCGAATTTCCCGAGCGGAGTGACCCATGACGAAGCGGATCGATGTCGCAGAACTGCCGTCGATTGTCGGCACCCTCTACCCGCCGCCCTACGACGAGCCGTGCCGCACGCGCGAACGCAAAAGGTTGGGCGACGTCGCCGGGCTCAGCCAGTTCGGCGTCAACCTGCTGCGCCTGCCGCCCGGCGCATGGTCGAGCCAGCGCCACTGGCACGAGCGCGAAGACGAATTCGTCTATGTGCTGTCGGGCGAGGTGACGCTCGTCACCGATGCCGGCCCGGAGCTGCTGCGCGCCGGCGACGCCGCCGGCTTCAAGGCCAACGATCCCGACGGTCATTGCCTGCAGAACCGCTCGGACCGCGACGCCGTTGTGCTGGAGATCGGCAGCCGGGTCGCCGGCGAGCGCGCGCATTACTCCGACATCGACATGCTGGCGCATGGCGGCGCCTACACAAGCCGCGACGGCACGCCCTACCCGAAGGCCGCCCGCCGCGGACCCTAGGGTTGAGGGTTCATTCATCTAGGCCGGTCGGGTTATGGCGATGTGTTTCTGGCGTTCGCCTCGACTTTGCTTAAGTACATCAGCAGAGTTTGCCGGCGTTCGTGAAGAGAGGGATGCGATCTCCGATGCCTAGCCACCCACAGGCGCGTCTCGATGTAGATACGGTCGATTGTGCCAGTGGCCCGTTTCGGATCGAGTTCGAGTTCGTCATCTTGCCCATACACGCCATCGAAATCGTTATGATCGAGCGCATACCAACTAAGGATGTCGAAGGATTTAAGGCACTGCCTTAAATCGAACCCGGCCTTTCGGCACAAATCAAGAGCATAGGAGTCGGCTGCAAGTTCATTTTCCCGCGAATACAACCACCGCGACCACAGGCTGAGCGCCATGAAGGCCAGTTGCCCGGACGTATGGGTCAGTATGTTGGCGGCCATCCACCGTTCAGCTCGGTCCAGATGTCCGAGATCGTGGTGCCCAATCTCATGGGCAAGCGCGAAGGCGACGGGTGCGTCCGAAGTGCATCGCTCGATAAACCGGCGGGAGATGTATGCGTACTGTCCCGGCAAGGTGAACGCGATCGGCGCAGGCATCCAAAGGACTTCGCCAACCATCGGTGCCAAAGGGGCACGCGCCCGGTTGAGGATTGCCATCGCACGGTCAGCGCTCTGGTGCGAGAAATCACGGTTTTTGAGGCCCCAACCTTGGACAAAAATCGAATGGAGCCGCTCGCTCAGCTGCGGTTTATCGCGTGACATTTGGCTTCATCAAACGCAATCCGATAATACTTACCACCCGAGCGCGTAGGCGGCTCGCCTGGGGTCAGCGCCGGCTTCCATGACGCCGCGCTTGGTGTCGGCGCGGATCGCGCAGACGGCGCCCGCCAGCCAGTTCCACTCGGGCCAGCGCTCGATCTGGTGGCCGCGCCGCGCCAGATCGGCAATCACCGGCTCGGGAAAGCGCCCCTCGATGCTGAGGCGACCCGGGTAGTAATCGTAGGGCGCGAACGAGGAGGGATAGCTGTAGCTGGCGAAGCGCGGCAGCTCGATCGCCGACTGCACGTCCTGGCCATGGACAAAAATGTTGAGCAACACCTGCAGCATCGCCTGCGTCTGGACGTCGCCGCCGGGCGTGCCGAACGGCAGGAATTCCGCCCCGTTGCCCTTGATCGCCAAGGCCGGGTTGGGGGTCAGGCGCGGCCGCTTGCCGGGCGCGACGCCGGCGGGGTGGCGCGGGTCGGGGCGCGACTGCGAGCCGCGGTTGGACGGGATGAAGCCGACCCCCGGCACCACCGGCGAGCCGTAGGAGCCGTCGCTCGGGGTCGCCGAGAAGATGTTGCCCCAGCGGTCGGCGACGCAGACGTAGGAGGTGTCGGGCTCGGGGAACGGGTTGGGCGGGCTGGCCCGCAGCGCGGTCGAATTGTGGCCGAGGCCGGCGCCCAATTCGCCGGCCGGCGGCATTTCCGGCCACGCTTCGTCGGGGCTGATCTGCTGGCGGCGCAGGGCGGCGTATTCCGACGAGATCAGCGTCGGCAGCGGCACGCTGCCGGTTGCCGGGTCGGTGTAATAGGCCTCGCGGTCGGCGAAGGCGAGCTTCAGGGCCTCGGTCAGGGTGTGGACGTAATCGGCGCTGTTGTGGCCGAGCGCGTGCAAGTCGGTGCCTTCGAGCAGCGCCAGCGTTTGCAGCAGCACCGGCCCCTGGCACCACGCGCCGCAGGTGAACACCTCGAGGTCGCCAAAGCGGCGGCGCTCCGGCGGGCCAACCGGCGAGTGATATTCGGCGAGGTCTTCGGCCGAGAGGAGCCCGCCCTCCTCCTTCATGAATGCGACGATCTTGCGGGCGATGTCGCCGCGGTAGAAGGCGTCGCGCGCCGCTTCGAGGCCCGCTTCGCGGCCGCGCCCCCTGGAGCCATTGGCAGCGGCCGCTTCCTCGTCCGCCATGTATTGCAAGGAGGCGCCGAGGTCGCTCTGGCGGAAGATGTCGCCGGCCTTCGGCGGCCGGCCCCCCGGCAGGTAGACCGCCGCCGAGGACGGCCACGAGGCGTGCCGCTCGGCGTGCTTGTCAAGGCTCGCCGCCATCAGCGGATACATCGGGAAGCCGTCGCGCGCGAGCCGCGTCGCCGCCGCCGCGACCTCGCCGAAGCTCATCGTGCCGTAGCGGCGGAGCGCGGTGATCCACGCGTCGGGCGCCGCCGGCACGACCGTGCGCAGCACCCCGACCGGGATCTTGCCGCCATGCTCGCGCATGAAGAATTCGGGGTCGAGCGCCCGCGGCCACGGACCCAGCCCGGCGATCGTCACAACCTCGCGCGTCGCGGCGTGGTAGATCAGGATCGGTGCGACGCCGGCGCAGTTGACCAAATCGCTCTGCACGACGCCCAAGGCGATGCCGGCCGCGACCCCGGCGTCGATCGCGTTGCCGCCGGCCTGCAATATGTCGAACCCGGCGGTCGCGGCGAGGTAATGCCCGGCGGCGATGGCGTGGCGGGTGACGGCGATGGTCGGGCGGTGGGCGGGCATGCTGTTTTCCTCCGCGAAATCGCCGAGAAGCTTAGCGCCGGAGCACGCATCGGCTAAAGAAGTATCGGCGGGCGAAGGGAGCGAGGGCAGAGGATGGAAATCCGGGTCGAGGCGCTGCCGCCGCACATCGCAATCGTCACGATCGCCAACGAGCCCCGCCGCAACGCGATGAGCCGCGCGATGATGGCCGACCTTGCGGCGCTGTGGGAGCGGCTCGACCGCGACGAGGAATGCCGCTGCGTCGTCCTGACCGGCGCCGGCGACAAGGCGTTCTCCTCGGGCGCCGACCTCGCCGGCGACCTCAGCGCCGGCCCGGAGACGGCGCTGCTGGTCAACCGGGCGCTCTTGAAGGACCGGCCGTTCGCCAAGCCGATCGTCGCTGCGGTCAACGGCGATTGCGTCGCCGGCGGGGTCGAGTTGCTGCTCTCGACCGACATCCGCGCCGCCGCGCGCGAGGCGCGCTTTGGCCTGCCCGAAGTGCGCTGGTCGATCTACCCGTTCGGCGGCGCCACGGTAAAGCTGACGCAGCAAGTGGGCTACGTGCACGCGATGGACTTGCTGCTCACAGGTCGGCTGGTCGACGCCGAGTTCGCGGCGCGCATCGGGCTCATCAACGCGGTGGTCGCGCGCGAGCGGCTGCTGCCCTGGGCGATCGAGACCGCGACGACGATCGCCCAGAACAGCCCCGCCGCGGTGCAGGCGGTGCGCACCCAGATCAGCACCGCCATCGCCGACTTCGCCCGCAGCCGCGAGACGATGGAGCAGGCGCTCGGCGACCGGGTGCGCGCCAGCCCGCATTTCGCCGAGGGCGTCGCCGCCTTCCGCGAAAAGCGCAAGCCCGATTACCGCTAGCGCCGGCCGCAAGGTTTGACCGACGACGCTGTCCCCAACATCCGCCCATCCCGGCGCAGGCCGGACCCATGCGTCAACCGTCGCGGCCGTCCACACATGGGTCCCGGCCTGCGCCGGGATGGACGGAGATGAGGTTGATCGATCGGTCAAACCCAGGGGATCGCATCGCTAGCGCCGATCCCCTCGCGCTGGCCGGCCTGCGGTAGCATATTCGTGGGGTGTGAGAGGGAGGCGGGGTTGCTGCACGGCCGGCGCGTTCTGCTGATCATCGCGGGCGGGATTGCCGCCTATAAGAGCCTCGAGCTGATCCGCCGGCTGCGCGAGCAGGGCTGCGCGGTGCGCTGCGTGATGACCGCGGCGGCGCAGCAGTTCGTGACGCCGCTGTCGGTGGCTTCGCTCAGCGAAGACAAGGTTTATGGCGAACTTTTCTCGCTGACCGACGAGAGCGAGATGGGCCACATCCGACTGTCGCGCGAGGCCGACCTCATTGTCGTCGCGCCGGCGACGGCCGACCTGATGGCGCGCATGGCGGCGGGGCTGGCCGATGATCTCGCCGCGACGACGCTGCTCGCGTCCGATAAGCCGGTGCTGATCGCACCGGCGATGAACGCGCAGATGTGGGCCCATCCGGCGACCGCGGCCAACCTCGTGACCCTGGCGGCGCGCGGCGTCTTGCGGGTCGGCCCCGGGGCCGGCGAGCTCGCCTGCGGCGAGGTCGGGTTCGGGCGCATGGCGGAGCCGGCCGAGATCCTCGCCGCGATCGCCGGCTTTTTCGCCGATACCCCCACCCTTCCCTCCCCCGCAAGCGGGGGAGGGTTAGGGAGGGGGCAGGACCGGCGCCTCGCCGGGCGCCGCGCGCTCGTCACCAGCGGCCCGACGCGCGAGGCGATCGACCCGGTGCGCTACCTCTCCAACCATTCCTCCGGCAAGCAGGGCCATGCGATCGCCGCCGCGCTGGCGGCGCTCGGCGCCGAGACCGTGCTGGTGTCGGGGCCTACCGGGGAGCCGACCCCGCCCGGCGTCAAGCTCGTCGCGGTCGAGAGCGCCGTCGAGATGCTGCGGGCGAGCGAAGCCGCGCTGCCGGTCGACGTCGCGGTGATGGCGGCGGCGGTATCCGACTGGCGGGTCGCCGAAATCGCCGGGCAGAAGCTGAAAAAGAACGGCAAGGGCCCGCCGGCGCTGCGCCTCGTCGAGAACCCCGACATCCTGGCGACGATCGCCGGGCGCCGCAACGACCGGCCGGCCCTGGTGATCGGCTTTGCCGCCGAGACCGAGAACATCGTCGAGAACGCGCTGGCCAAGCGCGCCAAGAAGGGCTGCGACTGGATCCTCGCCAACGACGTCTCGCCCGGCACCGGCACCTTCGGCGGCGACGACAACCGGGTCCACCTGGTCGACCGCGAGGGCGGGGTCGAGGACTGGCCCGTCATGACGAAGCGCGAAGTCGCCCAGCGCCTCGCCGAGCGTATCGCCAGCGCGCTGGCCCTGCAGGGCTGAGGAGATGGCCCTCGCGGTTGCGCTGAAAATCCTCGATCCGCGCCTCGAGGGGTGGGGCTTTCCGCATTACGGCTCGGAGCTCGCGGCCGGCCTCGACCTGCACGCCTGCCTCGATGCGCCCATCGTGCTGCGGCCGCAGGCCCCGGCGGTACTGATCTCGGCCGGCTTCGCGCTGCGCATCGGCGACCCGGAATGGTGCGCGCTGATCCTGCCGCGCTCGGGGCTCGGCCACCGCGCGGGGCTGGTGCTCGGCAACGCGGTCGGGCTGATCGACGCCGATTACCAAGGGGCCTGCCTGATCTCGGCGTGGAACCGAAATCCGCCGCAGCCCGGCCGGGCCGGGGAGGGGATCGCGATCAACCCGGGCGAGCGCATCGCGCAGCTCGTCTTCACCCGCATCGCGCGGCCCGAATTCACCGTCGTCGCCGAGTTTGCCGCCGGCGGCGGCCGCCAGGAGGGCGGCTTCGGCTCGACCGGAATCGCTCGCCCTTGTCCTCAAGGGACGCTGCGGCGAAACTCTTGAACCATG
>Ga0070731_10002354_pt1 | contig 18153 bp, 13 predicted proteins | sample Coa_R1_2_FD_66448 | JGI IMG/M metagenome (GOLD analysis project Ga0070731, IMG submission 66448) | Surface soil microbial communities from Centralia Pennsylvania, which are recovering from an underground coalmine fire - Coalmine... | ecosystem: Environmental > Terrestrial > Soil > Unclassified ...
TGGGATCGGATTGCGCCGCAGCGTCGACGTGACTTCGGCCACCAGCGGCGCCAGCACCAGACACACGGTATCGTTCACAAAGAACGCCGACAGAAATCCCGCCACAAACGCGATTCCGGCGAGCATCGTGAAGGGATGATGAGCGTGCTCCACCACCCACTCGCTGACCAGCGCGAAGAATCCGGACAGGCGAAGATTCGCGACCACGATCATCATGCCGAACAGGAGCACGATGGTGTCGAGGTGAATCGCGCGATACGCTTCGTCGAGCGTGAGTACGTTGGTGGCGACCATCAGACTGGCGCCGATGATCGCCGCGCCGGTTCGGTCGACGCGCAGGCCGGGCATGCGGCCCAGCGCGAGCACAACGTAGGTCGCGAGAAAAATGAGAGTCGCTGCCATGCAGCAGTCTGCGGAGGCTACTTCGCCCGCTCGTACTGGACCGGGAAGTGCGGTTGAGCTCCCAGCGTCTTTTCGGCCCGAAGAGCAAAGTATGGGTCGCGCAGCATCTGGCGCGCGAGGAATGTCAGGTCGGCGGCGCCCGAAGTGATGATTTCGTTGGCCTGCTCCGGCTCCGTGAGCAATCCGACCGCGCCGGTCAGGATTCCGGCTTCCTTGCGAATCGCGGCCGCGAAGGGCACCTGAAATCCGGGGCCGGCGGGAATTTTCGCCGTAGGAACCAGGGCGCCACTTGAGCAATCGATCAGATCGACGCCAAGGGGCTTGAGGCATCGGGCGAGAGCGATGGATTGCTCCAGATCCCAGCCGCCCTCGACCCAATCCGTCGCCGAAATACGAGTGAATAACGGCGTCCCCGCGGGAAGGACGCGGCGGATCGCCGAGGCAATTTCGAGCGCGAATCGCATGCGATTTTCGAGGACACCGCCGTAGCGGTCGGTTCGATGGTTGCTAAGCGGCGATAAAAACGAGTGGGAGAGATACCCGTGCGCGCTATGAATTTCGATGACACGGAAACCGGCTTCGATGGCGCGGCGCGACGCTGCCGCGAACGCTTCGATGATGCCCTGTATCCCTGCCTCGTCGAGTTCGGCAGGAGCAGGATCGGTGGCGACAAACGGGATCGGGCTGGGCGCGACAATCGGCCAGCCGCCTTCCGCCGGCGTCTTGAGCATCGCGCCGCCTTCCCAGGGTCGCGCACAGCTCGCTTTTCTGCCGGCATGGGCAAGTTGAATGGCGGGAACGGCGCCAACGCGCTCCACAAATCGTGCAATTCTGGCGAGCGGCTCAATGTGGCTATCGGACCAGATCCCCATGTCGCCGGGAGTGATGCGGCCTTGCGCAGTGACGGCGGTCGCTTCGACGAAAACCAGGCCCGCTCCTCCGACGGCGCGGCTGCCGAGGTGGACCAGATGCCAGTCATCGGCAAGGCCGTCGACCGAAGAATACTGGCACATCGGCGAAACTACGATCCGATTGCGGAGCGTGACATCGCGAATAGAAAGAGGGCTTAGAAGGTTTGGTTGTGATTCGGACATTGGTAAAGTCCCAGGCTAGCATCCCGATCACGTATACTCTGTCGGGAGGCGCGCTTGTCTTCAGCGACGCAGAGTCCACCCATTGCAGGAGATGTCACGGTACGGGGAATGCGCGAGGCGGATCTGCCGGATGTTGCCAGGATTGTCCGCGTCGCGTTCGGCACGTTCTTCGGCTTGCCGGATCCGCAGACGCTGTGGCCGGACCGCGATCCGATCACCACGCGCTGGCGCGCCGCGCCGGACTCGTCTCTGGTAGCCGTTGTGAACGGCAGAGTGATCGGGTCGAACTTCCTCACCAATTGGGGCAGCGTTGCGTTTTTCGGTCCGCTGACGATTGAACCGGAGTTTTGGAATCAGGGAGTCGCGCAGAAATTGTTGGGTCCGACGGTGGATCAGTTCGATAAGTGGGGCGCGAAAGATTCCGGACTGTTCACGTTCGCCCAAAGCACCAAGCACGTCAATCTGTATCAGAAGTTCGGATACTGGCCGCGGTTTCTGACGGCGGTAATGTCGAAGACAGTGGACGGCCCGGCCTCAGTGGAATCGGCGCTGTTTTCCGAGCTCAACGAAGCTCAGCGGCAGGAAGCGGTCGCCGCTTGCGCGGAAGTTACCGGCGCGATTACGGACGGATTAGACGTTCGCGTGGATATCCTGTCGGTTCGAAATCAGAACCTGGGAGACACCGTTCTGATTTGGTCGGGCGATGCGCTTGACGCGTTTGCGGTGTGTCATTGCGGACCCGGAACCGAAGCGGGAGCCGACATTTGTTACCTGAAGTTCGCCGCGGTCCGGCCCGGGAAAAATGCCGGGCGGGCGTTTGACCAACTCTTGCTCGCGTGCGAAGGCTTAACGGCCAGCCGCGGCCTGCATCGAGTGGAAGCCGGTATCAACCTCGGCCGCAGCGCCGCCTATCGCGCGATGCTCGCTCACGGATTCCGGTCTCAGATGCAAGGCGTCGCCATGCACCGCCCCGATTCGCCGGGATACAGCCGTCCCGAAGTTTACGTCATTGACGATTGGCGATAGCGGCGGCTGCGCGCACGTCTTCTGCACCGTCGAGTCTGTGTGAAAGGGGTAAAACCCGCTCCCTGTTGGTCGCGGTTCGGTGCCGACGCTCTGCTACCCGGCCGCTCGCACGGAACCGCGCACGATTGTAAGCGGGTTTTCAAACCCTCCTTTTAATAGGCAAGATTTCATTTTAAGAAGGCCTTCCGAGCCGCTTCATTTACCCTCACGGCGAAGAGTCCGTTTCTTTAGCCCGCAACGGAGAGGGATCGGATCATGCTCCGATGGGGCATCCATCACACGCACACGTCGCACGGCGGAGCCTAGGATGCCGCGCTCGGTGGGATCAGTCCTTTGATGGAAAAGCACTCAATCTCCTCGATTGCAGGGTAGGGCGGACGATCGGATACTTTCGCGGGCCAAGATGGCAAGTGGAAGGAACGGTGGGAGAAGAAGTTCTGAGCAGGTTGGTGATTGGGGTCGTCTGCGCCCGCCTACTTCTTGTTCAGCTCGTTCTGAATAATCCGGGCGCGCTGGCGGGCTTTGAACTCTTCGTCGGGAAACTTGCCCTGCGCCGCGTCCAGAAACTGTTTGTAGCTGGCGAGCGCGTCCTTCAGGATGTGCAGATGATCCAGGGAAATGGCGCGCATGTAGTAGTGCCCCACGGTTTCCCCGCCCAAAGCCTTCACGCGATCCAGCGCCGCCAGCGCCTGCGGGTACTGCTCGGCAACGATCAGAACACCAGCAGTCTCATTCCACGGCTTTACTTCTTTGGGCTGGAGTTTGGCCGCGGCCTGAAATTGCGCCACGGCTTCGGGGAATTTTCGTTGATCCCGAAGAAGGCGGCCGTAATACATGCGCAGCTCAAAATCGTCCGGTTCCGCTGCCAGCGCCTGCGCGACCAGCGGGACCGCTTTATCGGGCTGGTTGTTCTTTACATACGCCTGAGCCAGCGCGACGCGATTGGCCGCGGTAGGGGACTTCCCGACCGCCATTTCGAGCGCCGGGATTCCGTCGGCGGCGTGGCCGGATTCGGAAAGAAGCGCTCCCATACGCTCCTGCGCGCCGGGATTTTCCGGGAAACCCCGGTAAATTGCGATCGCTTCAGCGGTCTGGTGTTTTTGCTCGTAAAGCTCCGCCAATTGAAGCAGCGTGCTCTTGTACGCCGGATCGAGCGCGGCGGCTTTCTGATAATGCGGCTCCGCGTCTGTGAGTCGGCCCTGGCGCGCCATCGCCTGGCCGAGCCCCAATTCCGCGGGCGCGGATTTCGCGTTCAGAGCAATCGCCTTCTGGAACGCTGCTTCCGCTTCGGAGAATTGAGCTTTGTCGAGCAGCGCCTGCGCATAGTAAGACACCGGACGAAACTCGTTCGGCTTCTTTTCGGACGCTGCTTTCAGGTACGGCAACGCTCCGTTGACATTCTTGGTGCGCAGCAGGCTGATTCCGATGTTCAGCTCCGCCTCATACAGACCGGGCTGCAATTCGAGTGTGGTTTTGTATTGCGCGATCGCCTCGGTGTCTTTCCCCAGCAGGCTGTAAGCGAGCGCGAGATGAAAGTGCGGGACGTAGTCGCCCGGCGCGGCCGCGACGGCCTTGGTGAATAAATCCACGGCCGAATCGTACTGTTTCGCGTCGAGCGCCTTGATCCCTTCGGCCTGATAGTCGACCGACTGCGCAATCAACAGGAGCAGCACGAGCCACATAAGTCTCCCTCGATATTATCAACACGGCTTATTTTTGCTCACTCTTGAGCGCGCGATCGCGATTTGTCTGCGCAATGGACAAGGACGGATCGATGGCGAGCGCCTTGTCGAACTCGGCGCGAGCCTCAGCGAATTTGCCCTGCTGGAAAAGAACCTCGCCCAGGCCGTTGCGAGCTTGCGCATCGTTCGGAAAAGCATCCACCACCTGGCGGAAAAGTTCCAGCGCTTCGTCGAACCGCCGGGTTTTGATTAAGGCGCGCGCCAGGTTGTAGCGGGCATTTTGAAAATCCGGACGAAGCTTCACGGCAAGGCGGAACTGATCGATTGCGTCGGCGGTACGCCCGAGGCCCCGGAACGCCGATCCCAGCAGATTTCGGGCTTCCGGATTTTGTGGCGCAATCCGAACCGCCGGTTCCAGCTCCGCGGCGGCCCCGGAAGGATCGAGACGCGCCAGCCGGATGCCGCCCAAAGTGAAATGCGCCCCGAAATCGGCCGGATATTTTTCCAGGCGATGGCGCATCAGCGCTTCCTGGATTTCGAGCCGCAGATCGCGACCGCCGCGCGGCAGAACCTGAAGCCAAAGATGGGCCATCTCATCCGTCGATTGGTTTCCTGCCACGACGCGCTTCGGCGGATGGTTGGGATTCCGCGGATTCGCGGCGGAGTTGTCGTAGGCGAAGCGCATCGAGACAACGGTACCTTTGGGGAGAAATAGCGGCTCGCGATAGCGATAGACGGCTTGCCAGTTGCTGTCCCAATCGGGAATGCGGACCAGCCATTTGCGCTCGCCACCGGGCAGCGTGGCGTAGCCTTCGAGAACTTTTCCCAGGTAATGGGCATGCGGATAGACCGCGAGAACATCTACATCCAGCGGCAGCTTGAAATCGTCGGAGACCAGGAAATTGGAGTTGCCGGCGGGGATATGGAGAGCGCCGTCGTGCTCGAGTTGCACCAGCATCGGGTAACGCGTCTGGGGCTTTTCGGTAAAGTAGAGGCCAATCGCCGGACGAACTTGTTCGGTTTTGCCGTCCGGCTGCATGTGGGCGTTGAGCACGAGATCGTTTCCCGGATCGAGACGCCAGGACAAGCCGTCGGGTTCGGCATAGGGGATGCCGCCGGGTTTCCAATACAGAAAGCGGCCATCGTCGGGATCGAAGACAGAGCGTTCAATGACGGGATCCATGCCGGGGAACCCGTCGCCTTGCTGGCGCGCGGAGCGGGCCCGGTCGATGTACAGATTCGCGTGATGCATCACGCGCTGATTGCCGGGACGGATCTCGATGGCGCGGACCCAGTGGCGAGCGCCGGTATTGGCGGTGAAGATGAAGTTCCAATACAGGTCGGTTCCCGATGCAGGAAGCGAGACGGCCTTCGACGCTTCGAGAATCAGATCCGGAGGGCCGAGCTGCCAGCCGCCGGTAAACTTCGGGGGCGGTGGAGTTTCCGCGGCGGGACCTTCGGGCGCGCCGGCTGCGGCCCAAGCGGCGAACCTGGCGATCTGGGCGTCGCTGAGCCGTAGCTCGTCTTGAAAATCGCCATGGCCGGGTTCCGGCAGCCAGGGCGGCATAAAGCGGCGCTTGGTGACGTCGGCGATCTGGCGGGCGCGTTTGCGGACGTCTTCGTAATAGAGCAGCGGGAAGGGGCCGGCTTCGCCCGGGCGATGACATGGCGCGCAGTAGCGATAAACGATGGGTGCGATATCGTGGGCGAAAGTGACCGGCTGAGCGCGGAGCGATCCCGCGAGGAGCAATCCCGCGCATTGTGACTTTAGAATGTGCAGTTTACGGGTCACTTTCTTCGCTGGCCCACTGGCACTCGATCGCGACTGTTGCAGGCGAGATCCAGTGTGGCCGCGGGCACAACAGGCGCGACGGCGGGTTCGCCTTCAACACGTTGAAGTTAGTAGACTCTGGAAGCGGACCGGGTGGTTACGGGGTTGCATGAACCCGGTAGGGAACAACCCAGGAACCATGTGCCCATTGCTCGCGTCCCAAGATAGGCGTAAAATCGGTAGGAAGGTGCATAAACCTATGCGGTCCAAACTGTTGCTTGCTTCCTGCTCCGTCCTTGGGTTAGTGGCTTCGCTGGGAGCCCAGACGCCCCAGGCGCCGTCTTCGGATAAGAGCGCGACTCCTGCCAAAAAGGAAACCGTCGCCAAGCCGATGACGGAAAAGCAGAAGAAGAAGCAGGAGGAAAAGCTCCGCAAGGAACTGGAGACTCCGTACCGCAAGTGGCTCAACGAAGAAGTGGTGTACATCATCACGGACGAGGAAAAGAAAGCCTTCAGAACGCTCGCCACGGACGAGGAGCGCGAGCAGTTCATCGAACAATTCTGGCTGCGCCGCGACCCGACTCCGGACACCGAAGAAAACGAATTCCGCGAAGAGCATTATCGCCGCATCGCCTACGCGAACGAGCGTTTCGCCTCGGGTATTCCGGGATGGAAAACCGATCGCGGCCGGATCTACATCGAATACGGCCCGGCGGACGAAGTGGAATCCCATCCTTCCGGCGGCACTTACGAACGGCCCTTTGAAGAAGGCGGCGGGACGACGTCCACGTATCCGTTTGAGAAGTGGCGCTATCGCTACATCGAGGGGGTCGGAAGCGACATCAACATCGAATTTGTCGACACCACCATGAGCGGCGAGTATCGCATGACCATGGACCCGTCTGAAAAAGACGCTCTGCTGTATGTTCCCGGCGCCGGACTGACGCTGAATGAGCAGATGGGACTGGCCGACAAGACACAGCGTTTCTCGCGTACAGACGGCACGCATCTCGGCACCGGCAATACGCCGCTGCCCGAGAGCATGAACGAATTCACGCGCCTGGAGCAGTTCGCGAAGCTGCAAAAACCGCCGGCGATCAAGTACAAGGATCTGGAAGCAGCGGTCAATTCGACGATCAAGTACAACCTGCTGCCGATGAAAGTCAGGGCCGACTTTGTGCCGGTCACCGGGTCGTCCGTATTGACCATGATCACGGTTCAGTTCGATCGCAAGGATCTTCAGTTCAAGCAGAAGGACGGCGTATCGAAGGCGACCATCAACCTGTACGGACGCATCACGACCATGTCGCGAAGGCCGGCGAACTATTTCGAGGATCTGCTCGAAGTTCCGGTTCCCACGGAAATGCTGCAACAGGCGGTGGAAGGCCGGCGGGATATTTACCAGAAAACGCTCCCGCTGAAGCCGGGCCGATACCGGCTGAATATCGCCGCGAAAGACGTGGTGGGCGGCAATCAGACGACGTTCGAGATGGCGCTGGACGTTCCCCACATCGAGGATGACCAATTGGGCATCAGTTCCCTGATTCTGGCGGACATGATTGAGAAGGTTCCGACCAAGAACATTGGGACGGGTCCATTCGTGATCGGCACGTCTAAGGTGCGGCCCCGCTTGGGAGACACGTTCAAGCAAGGGGAAAGACTGGGGATTTACTTCCAGCTCTATAACTTCGAGATGGACGAGCAGACCAAGAAGCCGAGCGGATCGATTCAATACGAGATCGTCAAGGCTGGATCGAACGAGAAAGTGTTCGAATTCAGCGAAGACGTGGCCGCGCTTCCGGGCGGAGCGTCGCAGGTGACTGTGGAAAAGCTTCTTCCGTTGAAGGATCTGGCCCCGGGAACATACACGTTGAAGATCAAGGTGGTGGACAAGAAGCGGAACCAGACGCTGACGCCAACCGCCACGTTTACGGTAACATAGGGCAGTGGGCAGTGCCGGTTGATGCGGACGCCTTTGACTAAACTCGGCTTTTACACAGGAGCGGCGCTCCACTTTTACACAGGAGCTGCGCTCCACTTTTACACAGGAGCTGCGCTCCTGATGGCGCCGTGGGCGTTCGCCGGTTCCCCTCCCGCTCTTTCCGGCGGGATTTACGGGCAAGTCAAGAGCGCTACCGGTATCACCCAGATGGGCGCAACCGTTCTGCTTTTCGACCGTTACGACCAGCTTATCCGCCGGGCGCTGACCAACGAGCAGGGTAAATTCGCGTTCGGGCAGCTTTCCCCGGAATCGTATTCGATTCGCGTCACGCTGGCCAGCTTTGTGCCGGCCATCCGGCGGAATATTTCGGTAGCCGCAGGATCAGAGAATCTGCTGCAAATCAATATGGCGACGTTGTTCAGCACCGTCGACCTAGTCGCATCCGGGCAGTCGCGCGGAACGCTGATGACCGACGACTGGAAGTGGGTGCTGCGCGAATCTCAATCCACGCGTCCGGTTTTACGAATCCTGCCGACTTCTTCGTCGGCGCAGGCGCGGAGCATGGGCTCGATTTTTTCGAATACCACCGGCCTGGTGAAGCTTTCGGCCGGGGACGGCGATTCGTTCACTTCGGGCAGCGATCAGGATCTGGGAACCGCCTTTGCGTTTGCGACCTCGCTGTACGGCACGAGCCGCGTGCAGTTCAGCGGGAATATCGGGTATATCGGAACTTCGGCGATTCCGGCGGCGGGGCTGCGGACCAGCTATTCCCGCACTCAGGATGGAACCGGTCCGCAGGTGACGCTCACCGTGCGTCAGCTTTATCTCGGCGACCGCGGTCCGGTGCCGGGAACCGACAGCAGCCTCGCGCTGCGGACGGCATCGCTCGCCATGCGGGATTCGCTGGACTTGTCGGACAATCTGCGGCTCGAGTATGGATTGAGTCTGGAATCGGTGAGCATTTTACAGAGGATCAATTGGGTGAGCCCGTTCGCGAGGGTTACCTATGATCTGGGAAGCAATGGCGCCGTCCGGTTCGGGTATAGCGACGGGTCACAGCCGTTCGATCTGGCGGGCCGCGCCAGCGTGAATCCCGAGTTGGGCGAGTCCCTTAATCAGGATCTCGCCGCATTGGCGCAGTTGCCACGGATTTCGCGCACCAACGGCCAGTTGGGCGTGCAGCGTACGCAGAATTTCGAAATGGGATACAGCCGCAGAGAAGGAAGCCGGACGTACTCGGCATCCGTTTATCATGAATCGGCGGAGAACGCGGCATTTACATTGTCTGGCCAGCAGGGATTTGTTTCGAATGCGGACTCGCTGCCGGATCTCGGCTCTAACAGCCGCATTTTCGACGTCGGGAACTATGGGCGGATCGGATTTGGCGGGTCCGTCAAGCAGGCGCTCGGCGAACACGCCGAGGCGTCGGTCTCGGCGGGGCGAACGGGCACATTTCTGGCGGATTCGCGCGAAGCGATCTCAAACAGCGCGAGCGATCTGAGATCGCTGCTGCGGATGGAACAGCGTCCCTGGGTGACGTTAAGCCTGGCAGAGACGCTGCCGGTGACGGGGACTCACGTCCTTTCCAGCTACGGCTGGGCGGACTCCCGCACGATGATGCCGGATCATTATTTCCTCACCGAAGACATCAATCAGGTGACGGGCTGGAATGTGCGAATCCGCCAGCCGCTTCCGATGTTCTTTGGATTGGGCGGGCGCCTGGAAGCCACGGCAGAACTGCGCAATATGCTGGCGCAGGGCTACCTTCCGCTAGACGCCGCCGGGCGCAGAGCGCTGCTCACCAACTCACCGCGCTCCGTGCGCGGCGGCCTCTCGTTTATCTTCTAGGGCGATTTCCACAGCCCGCTCCAAAGCTCGAATCACGGCATGAACGGGTTGGCTTGCGTTCCGATAGGCGGCCAAGGTGCGCTGGATCACGTCGACCGGAACGCCGGAACGGCGGATCCGGGTTCGATCGACCAGACGCGCCACCACCAGCATGCTTACGGTGCTCTCCGCGCAGATGACGCCCAGATCGGTCAGCCGCTGCAGATTTTCCAGAAGCGTCCGGTACGTCATCGAGGGGATCATCTCCTCGGCACGAGCGGCTTCGTTATCGGTATAGAAATAGGTCACGGACATTCGGATAGTTATAGGATGTAGAACAGCTTGAAACGTGGCTAAGAAAAGAAACTAAAGAACGACTGCAGGCACAAAAGAGCAGCGTTCAAATGCATTCGGGTTATCGATGTACACCAGTGGCTGCCTCCTTTGTGAAATTAGCGGGATAACCCATACTACCACAGACGCGATCCAGGACAAAACGTAGCCGAATGGATTACGGTTAGGCGGGTTGTTGTTGCGTCATACAATGCAATGTACCGAGTCCGAGCACCAGGTCTCGGCACGGGATGCCAATGATCTGGCGATCGGGGAACAGGCGCGCGAGAATGTTGAGAGCGATGCGATCGTTAGCATCGGCGAAGGTTGGCGCGAGCACGATCGCGTTGGCGATGTAAAAATTCGCGTAGCTGGCGGGCAATCGCTGGCCGTTGAAGAAAACCGGTTCGGGCATGGGCAAGGTCGCGACGCGGAGATCGTTACGAGCGCGAAGGCGGGCGAGATTTTCCTTGAGCGGCTCATGATTCGCGTCGGCTTTATCGGGCTCAACCACCGTGACGACCGAATCGCGTGAAGTGAATCGAGCCAGGTCGTCGACGTGGCCGTGGGTGTCGTCACCCGCGATGCCGCGGCCGAGCCAAATGGTTTCCGTGATGCCCAGATAGTCCGAAAACGCCTGCTCGATCTGCTGCCGCGACAATCCGGGGTTGCGTGCCTGAACGTCTGAGAGCAGGCACTCTTCCGTGGTCAGCAACTTCCCTGCACCATTCACGTCGATGCTGCCGCCTTCGAGGACGAGGCCGGGCTCAAAGCGGCGCAGCTTGTACTTCCGGGCGATTTCGGCAGGCACATGAGTATCGTGCTGGAAATTCGAATATTTCGCCCAGCCGTTGAATCTCCAATGCGTAATGGCGACTTCGCCGCGCGGGTTCTTCACGAATAAGGGACAATAATCGCGGGTCCAGCTTCGATTGGTGAGATGGTGGAGAAAATCGACGGCTGCGAGATCGGCCTGGCATTTTTTCAGGATCTTCCGGACAGCCTGCTCGGCTTCCGCGTTTTCAACGATGATCCGGACCCGTTCGACGCGCGCCAGATGACGCACGATTTCTCCGTACAGCCAGGGGATGGGCGCGAATTTGCCAGGCCAATCCGATTTTTCGTGCGGCCAAGCGAGCCAGGTGGCCAGGTGCGGCTCCCACTCGGCGGGCATGCGGAAGCCGGCAGGCTTTACTTTTCGAGCCATCGATTGAGTATCGGAGCGTAAGCGTCGATCCGGCGATCGCGCAGAAACGGCCAATTCTGGCGGACTTCTTCCATCCGATGCGGATCGCATTCGACGATCAGCGTCTCTTCCTTACTGGTCGAAGCCTGCGCGATGACTTGCCCGAACGGATCGGAGACGAACGACGATCCCCAAAATTCCAGGCCTTTATCCGGCGGGCCTTCGAAGCCCACGCGATTCACGGCAGCTACATATATTCCGTTCGCGATCGCATGGCCGCGCTGAATGGTCTGCCAGGCGTCAAGCTGGGCCTTGCCGTACTGTTCTTTTTCGCTCGGATGCCAGCCTATCGCGGTGGGATAGAACAGAATGTTGGCGCCCGCGAGCGAGGATAGACGCGCGGCTTCGGGATACCACTGATCCCAGCACACCAGGACGCCGAGCCGTCCGAACGGCGTGTCAAAATTCGAAAAACCGAGATCTCCAGGCGTGAAATAGAATTTTTCAAAGTACAAGGGATCGTCAGGGATGTGCATCTTGCGGTACAGTCCCAGGATCTGGCCGTCGGTGCCGATTACGGCGGCGGTGTTGTGATACAGCCCGGCGGCGCGGCGTTCAAATAAGGACGCGACGATGATGACGCCCAGCTCCCTGGCCAACCGGCCGAGCGCGTCTGTGGAAGGCCCGGGGATCGGCTCGGCGAGGGCGAAGAGTTCGTGCTTTTCCTCGCGGCAGAAGTATTGGGATCGGAACAACTCCTGAGTGCAGATGATTTGGGCGCCCTGTCCGGCAGCTTCGCGAATCTTCCATTCGGTCTTCGCGAAATTCTCGTTCGGATCCAGAGCGCAACTTAGTTGTAATAATCCGACTTTGAATTTGCCAGGCGATGACATAAGCTCCATTGTCTACGATAGGTCCGCCGAACGTCTATAATGTTCCTGCTATGCGATTGCCCGCGCTCCTGACGCCATCCGTGTGCCTGTCCCTTTTACTTCCCGCCATGCTTCCCGCAATCTTGGCCGCAGCCGATCTTGCGGAAGAAGGAAAACGGTGGTGGTCGCACATCCAGGTTCTGGCGGATGACAAAATGGAGGGCCGCAATACCGGGAGCGAGGGACATAAGCGCGCGGCGCAATACGTGGCCGGCGAGTTCGAGCGTAACGGTCTGAAGCCCGCGGGCACGTCCGGCTACATCCAGCCGGTGAAATTCAACGTGACGCAGATCGTGGAAGCGTCCTCGAGTCTCGCGGTGGTGCGGCGCGGCGCGGCGACGCAGCTTAAGCTTGGCGACGATGCGACGTTCACGGTGCGCGGCGGACTGGCTCCGCAGATTGACGCGCCAGCGGTTTTTGCCGGTCACGGCCTCGTAATTCCGGAAAACAATATCGACGATTTCGCGGGTCTGGATCTGAAGGGCAAAATCGTGGTCTATATTACCGGCGGTCCGACGTCAGTGCCCAGCGCACTCAAGGCGCACTACTCGTCGCGCGGCGAACGATGGAAGGCGATTCAGAAGACCGGCGCGATCGGAATTGCGGAGATCCCGAATCCGAAATCGATGGATGTGCCGTGGGCCCGCGCGACGCTGGCGCGCAACAGCCCGACGATGGCGCTGGCCGATCCGAAGCTGGAAGAAGTTCAGGGAATGAAGTTCGCGGTGCGCATCAATCCGGATCGCGCCGAGAAACTGTTCGCGGGCTCCGGGCATTCCTTTTCCGATCTTCTCGCGCTGTCGGACACGGACAAGCCGCTTCCGAAATTTCCGTTGAATCGCAATTTCCGGGCGCGCCTTTCGATCAAGAATTCGGAGGTTGAATCGCAGAACGTGGTCGGATTGCTGCCGGGGACGGATCCGAAGCTGAAGGATGAGTTTGTGGTGTTCAGTTCGCACCTGGATCATCTGGGCGTGGGGCAGCCGATTAACGGCGACAAGGTTTACAACGGCGCGATGGACGATGGGTCGGGTGTGGCGACGCTGATCGAGATCGCCACCATGATGAAGCAGCAGAAAGTCCGGCTGAAGCGGAGCGTAATTTTTCTCACGGTGACGGCGGAGGAGAAAGGGCTGCTCGGTTCGCGCTACTTCACGACCAACCCGACGGTTCCCAAGGAAAGCATCGTGGCGGATATCAACGTCGACATGTTTCTGCCGCTGTTTCCGTTGAAATTTCTCGAGGTTCAGGGACTGACCGAGTCGTCGCTCGGCGAGCAGATCCGCGCGGCGTGCCAGAAGGCCAACGTGACGGTGCAGGCGGATAAGGAGCCGGACCGGAATCTGTTCATCCGCAGCGATCAGTACAATTTCATCCGCCAGGGCATTCCCGCGCTGGCGTTCAAGTTCGGGTACGAAAAAGGGTCGAACGAAGAACGCATCGCCAAGGATTGGCTGAAGAACCGGTATCATGCGCCGGCGGACGATTTGGAACAGCCCGTGGATATGGCCGCCGCGGCGCGGTTTGATCGCATTCTGCTGGATCTGGGCGAGCATGTGGCGAACGCGAAGGATCGTCCCCAGTGGAATCCCGACAGTTTCTTCAGGCGGTTCGCGGCGGGCGAATAGAGTAGCGAATACGATGAAAGTGTGAAGGCGGAAACCGTAAAGCGTATCGCGCGCGAATGCGGGTTCGAACTGGCGGGCGTCGCGGCAGCGGGCTCGCCTGAAGATTTTGCGCGTTACGAAGCATGGGTTGCGCAGGGGTTCGCGGGCGAGATGCGGTATTTGACGGACCGCCGCTCCGATGTCCGGCGCGACGTCCGTAACCTGCTGCCTTCGGCGCGTTCCGTCATCTGCGTCGGCAAGCTCTACAACCAGACGAGCGTGCCCGCGCAGCCCGGAAACGGAATCGTCTCCCGATATGCCTGGGGCCAGGACTATCACGAAGTGGTGCGGGCGGGTCTCGAACAGTTGGCGCAACGGCTGCGCGAGAGGGAAGGCTTCGAGTCGAAAATCTGCGTCGACACGGCGCCGTTACTCGAAAGAACGTTCGCGCGCCTGGCCGGCCTCGGATGGATCGGGAAGAATACCTGCCTGATCAATGAACCGCTCGGGTCATGGTTCTTTCTTGGGGAACTGATCACGTCGCTGGAACTGGAGCCGGACGCGCCGCCGCCAGACCGCTGTGGAACCTGCACACGCTGCATCGACGCGTGCCCGACTGACGCTCTGGTTCCCGCCGGGGAGCATTACACCGTGGACTCGCGCCGCTGCATCTCATACTTCACGATCGAACTGCGCGGACCGATTCCCGAGGAATATCGGGCAGAAATCGGGACTCACGTCCTCGGGTGCGATATCTGCCAGGACGTGTGCCCATGGAATTCACGCGCGCCCGTTAGCGACGCGTTCCAATCGACCCATCACGCGGCAGAGCTTGAAGAATGGTCCCGGCTGTCGGAGTCGGAGTTTAAGTCCAGATTTCAGGGAAGCCCGCTTGCGCGGCCGAAATATCCGGGATTTTTACGGAACATCGCGATTGCGATGGGCAACAGCGGGCTGGAACGATTTCGGGAACCGCTTCAGGCGCTCACGCAGTCCCCGGACGGGACGGTGGCGGCGCATGCCGAATGGGGCGTGAGGCGAATCGACGGCGCACGTTCGATCGATGAAACGCCGAAGCGGGAGAGTTATGATGGATCGTGAACGGTCCTCAGTCAAGCGCCCGGCAGGGTAATGCCAAGCGCAATCTCTTCCTGGCGAGTTTCCTTTTTCTGTTCCTGGAACTGGCGCTGATCCGCTGGCTTCCGGCGCAGGTGCTGTTCTTGACCTTCTTCACGAATACGGTCTTGCTGGGCTCGTTTCTGGGGCTTGCGTTGGGATGCCTCGCCGCGCGGCGCGGAGATTGGCTCAGAGTGACGCCGGCGCTGCTGGTCGCGTTGATCGCGGCCGCGGCGCTGATGGAATGGATTCGGCTGGCTCTTCAGGACATTCTCAATCTCGGCAATAACGCGACATCGCCCCAAGTGGTTTTCTTCGGTTCGGAGATCCGGGTGGGCGACGCGTCTGCGTTCGTTGTGCCGATCGAATTCGTGGCCGGGTTCTTCTTCCTGCTGGTAGCGTTGACGATGATCGGAATCGGGCAGGTGATCGGACGGCAATTTGCCGCGCTGACCGACGCGGTGGGCGCCTACGTCGCGAACATCAGCGGCAGCCTGGCCGGCATTCTGGCGTTCAGCGTGGTCTCCTGGTGGCTTCCTCCGGTGTGGTGGTTCGCGATCGCCTGCGCCGGACTGCTTTACTTCCTGCTTGCGGATTCGAGCCGCCGCTGGTGGAGCATATCGCTGGCGATTCTTGCGCCGGTTGTACTTATGACGCCGCAGTGGTTCGGTCTGGGAGCGATCCGGGAGCGCTTTCCGAACGAATCCTGGTCGCCGTACTACCGGATCAACTACGTGCCGACCACGCGAGTGATCGTGGCGAATCTGATCGGGCAACAGACCATGATCAGTAAGAACGATCCGTACGCGGGTTACGGTCTCCCGTACATGATGAATCGGGATGCGGGGCTGCCGCCATTCCGTGAGATTCTGATCATCGGAGCCGGCAGCGGCAACGATGTAAGCCGGGCGCTTGAATGGGCCGCGCCCGACGCCCACATCGACGCCGTGGAGATCGATCCCGTGATTCAGAGCCTGGGCCGGAGGGATCACCCGGACCATCCGTATCAGGATCCGCGCGTCACCGGGCATCTGGGTGACGGCAGAAATTTTCTCCGGTCGACGAACAAGAAATACGATCTGATCCTGTTCGCGCTGGTCGACTCGCTGGTGCTGCATAGCGGTGTGAGCAATCTGCGGCTGGAAAGCTATTTATTCACGCGCGAATCGATCGAGGACGTGAAGCGGTGCCTGAAACCGGACGGATTGTTTGTGATGTACAACTATTTCCGCCAGGGCTGGATTGTCGCGCGTCTTGCGAAAACCTCGGGCGGCGTATTTCAGCGCCCACCGGTGGTGTTGACGTTGCCGTATCGCGATCGAGTGGCGGCGGATGCGAAGGCAGACGCGTTCACCATGCTGATGAACGGCGCACGGGCGGAAAAGATCGGCGAGGCTTTCAAAGCGCGAGGCGGCTATTCGCTCTCTTCCAAGGAAGCGCCGTCCCCATCGTCGCCAGATGGGTTTGACTTGAAAGCGGGATCCGGGCTGCTGACGCTGAGTCCGGCGGCGGTTGAGATTCCGGAAGACCTGCGGGAGGCCGAGGACGCCTGGCCATTCCTGTATCTGCGGAATCCGATGATTCCAACGCTCTCGTGGCGCGGAATCGGCATCATCGCGTTTGTGTCGGCGATCATGCTTTGGTTATTCGCGCGCCGGACGGGGCTCGGCGAGTTCGATTCGATTTCCGCGCGCATGTTCTTCCTGGGGGCCGGGTTCATGCTGCTTGAAACCAAGGCCGTGGTGCACATGGCGCTGATCTATGGAAGCACGTGGATCGTGAACACGGTCGTATTTTCGGCGCTGCTGGTGATGGTGCTGTGCGCGAACCTCTGGGTGCTTCGATGGAAGACGGGGAACCTGACACCGTTCTATAGCGCCTTGCTGGTAACTCTGGCTATCAACGTCGTCGTTCCGTTGAACGCGTTTCTTGGGCTGCCTAAATCGGTGCAGGGCATCGCGGCAGGAGTGCTGCTGCTGTCGCCTACGTTCTGCGCGGGAGTCATCTTCGCCCGGCTGTTCGCGCAAGCTCCAAAACCGGATGCCGCGCTTGCCTGGAACACTGCCGGAGCCATTGCCGGAGGTTTGACGGAAACGCTTTCGATGGTGGTTGGATTTCAATGGCTGCTGGCAATCGCGGGCCTTACTTACGCCACAGCCTGGGCGCTGGGGTTGCGGCGATCGAGCAGCGCTTTGCCCAGCCCGGACCACATATTGCGCGGGAATGCCTGACCAGAACGACCAGGTGCTCCAACGGGAGCTGCAATATCACGAGCAACTGTACTCGGGTTTTGCGCAAACGCACTTTGCGAGGCCGGCGGTTCGGGCGCTGCGCGAGCACATGGTGGAGCGAATCCTGCGGGTGACCGGCGTTGGACGGGGCTCGCGGGTGCTGAGCATGGGATGCGGCATCGGAGACACCGAATTGCTGCTTGCGCCTCACGTGGGCGAAGTGGTGGGCGTCGATCTGTCGCCGGCCGCGATCCGGCAGGCGCAGGAAGATGCGAGACGGCTCGGCGTGTCGAATGCTCATTTTGTAAATGGCACGATGGCCGACGTCGGACGGCAAGCCTTCGACGCGGCGATTGCAATCTTTTTTCTGCATCACCTGTCGGATTCCGCGCTGGCAGCTTTTCCCGCTGAAATCGGCGCTGTGATTCGAGAGGGCGGCGCGTTCTATTCGCTCGACCCGAGCGATCAGCGTCTTTCCGGCAAAGTCGGACGCGTGCTGTTTCCTGGCTTGATGAAGAAATATCAGACCGAGGATGAGCGCGAGCTGAACTCGGAATCGACCGCGCGGCTTTTTGTTGGGAGCTGGACGGAAGTCCGGCCGGGCACTTATGATTTCGGTTCCTCGCCTTTGGCCGGGTTGTTGCCGGGATGGCGAACGGGTTACCGCGTGGCGCGGCGGCTGGACGATTTCTTATTAGCAATACCCATGTTGCGGCGAGCGGGCAGCAACTTCGAAGTGATTGCGAAGGGGCCTCGCAAGGGATCGTAGGGGCAGAAGTTGGTAAGATCGTGAGTGGAGGAATGGCCGAGTGGTTGAAGGCGGCGGTCTTGAAAACCGTTAACGGGGAAACTCGTTCGGGGGTTCGAATCCCTCTTCCTCCGCCAGTTTAGGCCGCAAAGGGATTGCGAATTGTAAGGCCATCGATCGCGTGGCCATCCCGCATCGGCCACCTGCCCCGCGCGTATCGTTTTGGCGGAAGGCATGGAGGATGACGCTGGTATCG
>Ga0070731_10002355_pt1 | contig 18152 bp, 25 predicted proteins | sample Coa_R1_2_FD_66448 | JGI IMG/M metagenome (GOLD analysis project Ga0070731, IMG submission 66448) | Surface soil microbial communities from Centralia Pennsylvania, which are recovering from an underground coalmine fire - Coalmine... | ecosystem: Environmental > Terrestrial > Soil > Unclassified ...
CGAGCGCGCGGTCGGCGCCGTGCACGAGAAGTTCAGGCTCTTCGCCGAGGAGCGCGTCGGTGCCTGACGGACGCATCGCGGTGGTCGGCGCCACTGGCGCCGTCGGCGCGGTGACGATGCGGCTGCTGCGCGAGCGCGGCCACGAGAACGTGCGCGCGTTCGCATCCGGCCGCTCGGCGGGCAAGGCCCTCGACGGTGGCATCGTCGTCGAGGAGGCGACGCCGGAGGCGCTCGAGTCGGCCGGGGTCGATCTCGCGCTCTTCTCCGTCGGCACGTCTGCATCACGTGAGCTCGTTCCGCACGCGATTCGCAGCGGCGCGGTCGCGGTCGACAAGTCGTCGGCGTATAGGCTCGAGCCCGGCGTCCCCCTCGTCGTGCCGGAGGTGAACGGCGCGCGCGCCGCCGAGCACGACGGCGTCGTCGCGAACCCGAACTGCTGCACGATCCCGCTCACGTGCGTGCTCGGCCCGTTGCACGATGCGGCCGGCCTTAAGCAGGTGCGCGTCTCGACGTATCAGGCGGTGTCGGGCAAGGGCGCACAGCGGCTCGAGCAGCTACTCGCCGAGCCTTCGAGCGAGCACGACCTCTCGATGGACTGGAGCTGGGAGGGCGACGAGACCGACGAGGAGGCGAAGATCCGCGCCGAGGCGCGGAAGATCCTCGAGCTTCCCGACCTGCCGATCAGTGCGACGACCGTGCGCGTCCCCGTGCCGGTCGGCCACGCCGAATCGGTGTGGGTGGAGCTGGAGGAGCCGCTCTCGCCGGAGCAGGCGGCAGCGGTGCTCGGCGCTGCGCCGTCGATCCAGCTCGTCGACGTGCCCACGCCGAAGGCGTCGGCTCAGACCGACGACGTCCTCGTCGGCCGCATTCGCACCGACCGCGCGTCGGACGGGTACGGACTGACGCTGTTCCTCGCGTGCGACAACCTCAACAAGGGCGCCGCGCTGAACGCGATCCAGATCGCCGAGCTCTTGCTCGGCGACCGCGTCACCGCCTGAAAAGGCTCAGCGACGTCGCACCGGTCTATGCAGGCGGCGGGACGGCGGCGGTCCATGCGAGCACTTCGAGGGCGGCACCGTCGACGGAGATGAGACCGGGGCTGATGCCGGTTGTGCTCCCGTCCCAGGCTCGCGAGTAGTAACCCTCTTTGTCGAGCGCGTTTTGTGCGATCCGAACCGCGTTGGTGTAGGCGACCGTGTACAGACGGGGATCGTGGGAGAGCTGGTAGGCATCGAGCAGGTAGCGAAGGTAGGTGGCGTCGAACTGGGGCGGCTGGTCCAGCGCACCCCCGAAATGGGCGAGAATCGCTCGCTCCAGCGGCGCTACCCGGTCGCAGTAGTCGTCAACGTCGCGACACAGGCGCATGAAAGTCGAGAGCATCGGCGACTCGAGATAACTGATCGAGACGCCCTCGTCTGGACGGTTGAGATAGAGACCGGAGTTCATGTCCAGCAGGTTGTCGTCTGCCCAGGCAATCAGTCGCCGGGCGGAGGTGAGGTAGGAGGCGCCCGCGCGGGCCTCGTAGAGCTCGACCGCGAGCAGGGCTGCGGTATTCACTGATTCAGCCGCTTTGACCGTTCGCTGCGTGTCCCACCAGATCCCGCCGGCCACGGGATCCCAGCCGACGGTGTACAGGTACTTGAAGGCGATCTCAGCGTCGCGCAGGAAACGCGTCATGTGCGTCTGCCGCCAGGCGTCCATGAACGAGAGACCGAGCCAGCCGTTATCGTCGAACCACTGCTGCCCCTGCTGGCCGTGAGGCCCATATCCGGTGGAAAACCCGCCTACTCCACCGCCGAGGCTCGGGTTGTAGTAACCCTCTTCGCTCTTGGCGGCAAACCAGACGAGCATGTTCACATGGCGCGTCGTCGGGGAGGCCTTCGCGAGTGCGATGTAGGTCTGGAAGAGCTGTTCGGTGTCCCAAATGCTCGACCAGCCGGCCACACCGTGGTAGTCCTGGTACCAGCCCTGCCACGCCCAGCGCTTGTTGACCGCGGTTAGGCCCTGCTCGACGGCAGCGACGAACTGATTGCGGGTCGGCGCACCTGTATCGGCTCGGGCCTCGCCGGCGACAAGAACGAGTGCGATAAGCACGAGCGCCGCAAACGCGACCGCTCCGCACAAGAGCGCCGACGGACCGGCGCTCGCGGAGAGACCGCCTCTGCTACTAGCCGCATCACCCACCGCTCTCGCCCTAACGGGTAGCAATCCGCGGACACACTAACCCCACTCTCGGTTGCGGGTCCAAGCGCGTGTCCGGCGTCGCAATCGAAGGACCGACGTGAGGCGGTTATCCCCCGACGCTGCCGCATCCGATCGATCTTTCGCAGCGCTTCACCCCGATCGGGTCGGATAGTCGCTCGACGATAACCAAGTTACGCAGGTCGGTGGCAGACCGCCTCGATGTTGTGACCATTGGGGTCGATGACGAACGCGGCGTAGTAGTTCGGGTGGATGTCCGAGCGAATACCCGGACGGCCATTGTCAGAACCGCCGGCGGCGAGGGCCATCTTGTGGAACGACTCGACGCCTCGGCGATCAGCCTTGAACGCAACGTGTAGAGGCGCGACCTGCTCGCTCTCGCGAAGGGCAACCATTCCGTCGTCGGTTCCGAAGAGGACCCCGCCGGGCCACTCCATTACGACTTTCGCTCCGAGCCCTTCAAGCAGCGGTTCATAGAAGCGGCGGCTCGCCTCAAGGTCGCGCACCGGAATCGCGACGTGATCGATCATGCTGCCTCCTTCTCTTGGGGACGAGATTCTCCCATGGGTCAAGGAGCGCGACAAGAACGGTCGCGCGTGCAAGAGCCCTTCATGTGACATACGATGTTCGAGACGCTGTCCGCACCGCATCGCCGACGCTACTAACGTGTGTCGAACAGGATGCGAGTGGCCGGAATCACGGCACGCGGCGAGCCCGTCGAGATCCTCGAGGTGGACGAGTTGGACCCGCCTGCCGCAGACGAGGTCCTGCTCGACGTCGCCGCCGCCGGCATCGGCAACTGGGACGAGCTCGTCAGGATCGGCAGCTGGCCGCTCGGCGGCCCGGCTCCGATGGCGCTCGGGACGGAGGCGGCCGGGACCGTCGTGGCCGTCGGCTCCCGCGTGGCCGAGGTGCGCGAGGGGGACGAAGTGATGACGCATCCGCTGCCGCTCCGGCGTCACGGAACGTGGGCAGGCATGGTGCTCGCGCCGGCCGCGACCGTCGCGCCCCGGCCGAGCGCGGCGCCCTGGGAAGCCGTTGGAGCGTTTCCCATTCCCGCGCTCACCGCGGCTCAGGCACTCGACGAGGCTCTCGGCATCGAGAGCGGCGGCTGGGTCGTCGTCAACGGAGCCGGCGGAGTCACGGGCGGACTGCTCGTCCAGCTCGCCGCAGCTCGCGGCGCGCGCGTGATCGCGACCGCGAGCGCGAAAAAGGGAGAGCGAGTCCGCGGCTACGGCGCGTCGGAGGTACTCGACTATCGCGACGACTGGCCCGCGCTCGTCCGCGAGATCACCGGCGGCGGCGCCTCCAAGGCCGTCAACGCTGCCCGCGGGCAGGCGGCCACCACGTTGAAGGCTGTTGCCGACGGCGGCTGCCTCGCCACGATCACGGGCGACCCTCCACGGGAGGAACGGGGCGTCGCCGTTTTCGACGTCTACGTCCGACCCGACGGTCGGCAGCTGGCAGCCCTCGCGGAGCTGCTCGCCTGCGGAACCCTTAGCGTGCCGATCGCGTCCGTCCGTCCGCTCGAAGAGGCGGCGCAAGCACTGCGCGAGGTGGTCGCGGGAGCGGACGGCGCGATCGTCCTGTCGCTCCGAAACTAGCCCGGCCGGCACCCGCGTTGCGCGGGTCCGATGGCAAGATCTCCCGAGGGACGAAGTCCAACAGCGGCAGCGGGGGAGCAGTGTGCTGGCGGTACGGCTGCACCATCGCGGGTTGAAGGTCGAGGAGATCGAGACACCGTCGCCCGATCCGGGCGAGGTACTGGTGCGCGTGCACGCGGCGGCGATCACGCGTGACGAGCTGGAGTGGCCGGTTGATCGACTGCCGGCGATTCCGTCTCATGAGCTTTCGGGCGTCGTCGTCGACACCGGTGACGAGGTGTATGCGCTCACGCCCTTCGATCGCGACGGCGTGGCTGCCGAGTACGCCGTCGTCCCGACGGAGGTGCTTGCACCGAAGCCGTCGCGGCTGAGCCACGTCGAGGCCGCAGCTCTGCCGATGGGCGGGCTGACCGCCTGGCAAGCATTGTTCGTGCACGGGCGACTCGCCCGAGGTGAGCGGGTGCTGATCACGGGCGCCTCGGGCGGGGTCGGGCACAGCCGTCCAGCTTGCGCGTCATGCCGGCGCAACGGTCGTGGAGAGCGGCCCGGTCGATCTGGTCTTCGACACTCGCGGCGGCGATGTCCCCGCCGGCGCGCGCGTGGTCACGATCGCAGAGGAGACTCCGGGCGCGGTCTATTTCATCGTCGAGCCCGACCGCGAGCAACTGACGAAGCTGACGGCGCTCGTGGACGGCGGCGAGCTTCGCGCGGAGGTCGACTCGGTCTTTCCGCTCACGGAGGCCCGGGCGGCGTTCGAGCGAGTCGCGACCCGCGGCAAGCGTGGCAAGGTGGTGCTCGAGGTTGGCGCCGACTCGCCGGCCGGCACGAATGAACGCTCTCTCTGAGAGACCACTATTGCGGCGCTTGAGCGAGTGGTTGCGCGGTGAGAGAGTGATCGCGTGATTCGCACGCCGTTCACGGACTTGGTCGGTATCGAGCATCCCGTGGTGTCGGCCGGTATGGGCGCGGGCATTGCCGACGGGGAGCTTGCCGGCCAAGTGTCCGAAGCGGGCGGCCTCGGGGTGATCGGTGCGTCCTGGTTGCCGGCAGAGGAGGTGCGGTCGTTGATTCGGCGCGCGCGCGACCTCACTGACAAGCCGCTCGGAGTGAACCTGCTGCTGTTCGGTAACGAAGAGCTCGTCGACGCAGTGCTGCGCGAGCGACCGGCCGTCTTTTCGACGGCGTGGGCGCGCGAGGACCAGGATCTCGGCACCATCTTCGCCCGTGCGCATGACGCAGGGGCGATGGTGATGCACATGGTTCCGACGCTCGACGATGCCAAGCGCGCGGCGAGCGCCGGTGCCGACGTGATCGTGGCACAAGGAACCGAGGGCGGCGGCCACGTCGGCCTCATGGGAACCGCGGTGATCGTTCGCCAGGTCGCAAAGGCGGTGGCGCCGATTCCCGTCGTCGCAGCCGGCGGCTTCGCGGATGGCGCGGGTCTTGCGGCAGCGCTTGCGCTCGGTGCGTCCGCCATTCTGTGGGAACACGGTTCCTCGCCGCCGACGAGGCTCCGATCGACCAACAGTGGCGAGACGCCGTGCTCGCGAGTGACGGCCACGACACCGTCGTCACGACGGTCGCGGATACGTACACCGGCCGCGACTGGCCCGGTGCCCGCGCCCGCATCCAGCGAACACGCTTTGTCGAAGAATGGCTCGGCCGCGAGCCAGAGCTACGACGGTTGCGTGCGGACGTGCGAGAGCGCCTGATTCGCGCCGACGAGGCCGGCGACGCGGATTACGCGATCATCTGGCTCGGGCAGTCGGCAGGGTTGATCGATTCCGTCATGCCCGCCGCCAATATCGTCCGCAGCATCGTGAAGGACGCCGAGGAGCTCCTTCGCACGACCCTTCCGTCGCTCGTCGTCCGTTGACCCTACCCGCCCGCCGGCGCACGGCGACCACGCGGCGGCGTCAGGAATCGTTGAAAGGGCCCCAAGAGAACGACGACGACGCAGGTGTCGGATGGATCGCCAGGCAGTTTCCCTGGTACGCGGTGTGGATGTTGCTGATCCCCGATGTGCACTTGTAACCGGCGGGGCCTCCGCTGACGGCCCCGATTGCCGGCATCGTCTTCAACGGCTTGATCTTCTCGGCGATGAACTTCACCACGTAGCTCTTCGCCGAGGCGCACGTGAAGGACTTGCCGACGACAATGATTTGATAGTGCTTGCCAACCTCGTGCGGCGGATACGGGTTGACCCACTTTGTGCCGACGAACGGCTTGCAGGTCGTCGAGCCCGGCAGGCCGCCGGCCGGGGCTCCGAGCGAGGCTGACGCGCCCAGGGCGCACAACGCGGCGAGTCCCGCAACAGTTGCGCCGGCAAGCCGGCCCGACTGCCATCCGACCATCTCCCACTCCCTTCCGCCGCAGACCCTGACAGCGCAGTTATACGCCTTTCCGCCCGCATCCGGAACACCGGCCCAGGCGGGGGTCGGCTGCCCCGCCTCACCGACCTGCGATGACTCCCGATGCGGCCGGCGTGGCCAATTGCGAAGCGCGGGCGAGCGCCGACACTTGCGGGGAAGGTGATCGAGCGCCTCTACCGATTGTCGACCAGCTCCGCGACCTCGGCGAAAGTGACCGTCGGACGCACGCCGTAGAGGCCGGTCACCCGGTCGACGAGCTCGTCGTCGAAGAACCCGCGCGCAGCGTCCTCGGTCTCCCAGACGTAGACGTTCGTCGCGCGGCGGTTCTGCTCGTCGATCGTGAAGGCCTTCTGGCGGAGCTGGGGCAGGCCCTCGAAGCGACCGCGGGCCTCGCGGGCGATGCCTGCGATTTGCGCGCTGTCGAACTCGTCGCCGTACTGGAACTCGACGATGGCACAGTGCATACGTTGGACTCCTAGGCCGGAGGGATGTTCTGGTTGAGACGGAAGAAGTTGTCCGGGTCGTAGCGGCGCTTCAGTGTCCGTAGACGCGCGTACTTCTCGGGGCCATACGCGGAGACGACTGTCTCGTCGCCTCCGGCATCGAGGAAGTTCACGTACGCGCCGGTCTGGTGGGGCGCGAGCGCCGCGTAAAAGCTCCGCACCCAGTCGCGCTCGTCCTCGAAGCCGTCTTCTGTCGCCGTACAGGCGCCGATGTTGTACATGAAGCCGACATCGCGTCCGCCGTACGCTGTCGCATCCTCGCCGGTGTGCGAGATCGCGCCGCCCATCTGCCAGATCGGAAACGCCGTGAGCGGCGATTCGATCCGCATCGAGTGCTCGACCGTGAGGTCGATGATCTCGTCGGTCAGCGCAGCGACGCCGCAGGGCTTGAAGTAGTACCAGCGATAGTGCGGGAAGCTCGGGTCGAACATCGCCTGGTGCGTCACGAACGGCTTCTGCACGCAGAGATCGAAGATCGGCGAGGAGAACTCCTTCATCGCCCGCACGACCCTCTCACCCTCCTCGACCGCACCGGCGTAACACGGGATCACCATCACGACCGGCTTCCCCTGGTATTCCGGCGGGACGAAGTCGAGTGGCGGCGCCTTGCGGTGGATGACGATCGTCATCAGCTCGTCCGAGGCGTCCGCAATCCACTCGCGGTAGTAGCGCAGAACCTCAGGTGATTTCTCCATCGGCCACGCGATCGGCCCGGCGACGACGATCGGGCCCAGTTGGTTGAGGCGGAACTCGAAGTCCGTGACGATCCCGAAGTTCGCGCCGGCACCGCGTACGCCCCAGAAGAGATCCGCGTTCTCCTCTTCGCTCGCTCTCACGAACTCGCCGTCCGCGGTGACGACGTCGACCGAGACGAGCTGGTCGACGGTGAGGCCGTACTTGCGTTGCGTCCAGCCGATCCCGCCGCCGAGCGTGAGTCCGGCGAGCCCGGTGTGTGTGACGATTCCGGCGGGGACAGCGAAGCCGAATTGCTGCGTCTCGCGGTCGAGCTCGCCGAGCAGGACTCCGGCCTGCGCCCGCGCGAGGCGCGCATGTGGATCGACGCGGATCCCTTTCATGGGGCCGAGGTCGATCACGAGTGCATCGTCGGCGACCGAGAGCCCCGGGAAGCTGTGTCCGCCGCTTCGCACCGCGACCGGGACATCTGTGCGGCGCGCGAACGTCACTGCGGCGATCACGTCCGCGACACCCGTGCACCGTGCGATCAGAACCGGCCGGCGGTCGATCGAGCCGTTCCAGATCCGCCGGTGCTCGTCGTACGCCGGATCCTCCGGCAGGATCAGCTCACCCCGGAGCGAGGCCTCGAGCTCGCCGACGGCGGCCGGATCGAGCCTCGTCCCCGCGGCGATGGCCATGCGGCCGAGTCTGGCGGAGTCCTCGGCCCAGAGCAAGCGCGCCGGCCTTACGTCATGAGCGCTGGATCGCCGCGCGGCTGATCAGGCGCTGCGCATACTCGGCGTTCGCGACGGCCTCGTCTTCGGTGCCAAAGGTGGCCATCGACCGGGCTGCCGGCGTTCCGTGGGGGTTGATCAGCACCCAATGGAAGCGACCGTCGGGCTGGCGCACGACCTTGAAGTGGGCGTCGACGGCCGTATCACCACTCTCGACCATGAGCTTTCCCTCCCTTCGGGCTCGACGCGCGCGCCCTCATCTTTTCAGCGTGAAGAGTCTTGCGAGACAAGGCTCCCGCTGGTACCTTGCGGTGCATGGCAGCAGCGGGTCCTCAGCGGCGGACGGAGCTCCTCCGCGGCGTGCTCGATCTCTGCCTTCTCGCAGTGATGGCCGAAGGCCCGGCATACGGCTACGAGATGACCAAACGGCTGCGCGATCGCGGCCTTGCGATCGTCGGCGAGGGCTCCATCTATCCGTTGCTCGGACGTCTCGAGCGCGACGGTCTGGTCGAGACCTACCGGGCCGCGAGCGACGGGGGCCCGCCGCGGAAGTACTACCGCCCATCGAGCGCCGGACGCCTGGCACTCGCGCTGGGCGTGTCCGAATGGCGAGCCGCCCGCGATGCCGTCGACGCCGTGCTCGCTCCCGTCAAGACCGAGGTGGCTTCATGAGTGATTTCGTCGAGCAGTGCCGCCGAGAGTGGAAGCGCCTCGGCGTCCCCGACCCGGTCGCGGAGGAGATGGCGGCTGACCTCGCCACCGACCTCGGTGAAGCCGCGGCCGAGGGAATGTCGGCCGAGGCGCTCCTCGGAAGCAGCGTGTTCGATCCCCGCTCCTTCGCCGCCTCCTGGGCCGCCGAGCGAGGAGTCATCCCGGTACCACCAACCCGCGGAAGAGCCCGCCGCAGACCGCTCGTCCTCGTGGGATTCACAGTCCTGGCAGCGATCACACTCGTCGTCGCAGCAGCGCTGCTCGTGACCGGCGAGCCCAGACTGACAGTCGTGGCGTCGAGAACGACGCACGCTCGCGTTCTCCCGCCGCCCGCCGGCCCCCCGGTGCCGACCGGACCGAGCCAGACGGTTCTCCACACGAGCGCGTCCGCCCCCGTCGAGTGGATCCTGCTCATCATCGCGCTCGTTGCGCTCGGCTTCGCCGCCTGGCTGTGGTCGAACTGGTCGTCCGACTCGCGGCCGCCGTCCGCGGGCGCCGCGGCGTAGGATCACCTGGTTCGGCACCGAGCGAAGGGAGTCGGCATGCCGCAGTACATGGTCGAACGGCACCTCCCGGACTTTCCCCCGAATCAGCTTCCGGCCGCTGCGGCGGCGGCGAAGGCGAAGTCGGCGGAGCTTTCGTCCGAGGGGCAGGACGTGCAGTACATCCGCTCGACGTACGTCCCCGAAGGCGAGAAGTGCTTCTGCCTCTTCGAGGGAGAGTCGGCCGGTGCGGTGGAGGAAGTGCAGCGCCGGGCTGGGCTGCCGTACGAGAAGATTCACGAGGCGGCGTTCCTGACGGCGGAGGACGTCTAGCTAGAGCAGGAGGCCCATCTCGAGCAGGTCCCACAGCTCGCCGCTCGCGCGGCGGATGTGCTTGGGGCGCCGTCCTTCGTCGACGAAGCCGAACTTCCGATAGAGGGCGATCGCCGCCTCGTTGTGCGGGAACACGCCGAGCGTCAGCTTGTGCAGCCCGCGCTCCGGCGCCACGCGAATCGCTTCGCCGAGCAGCGCGCTCCCCACCCCGCGTCCGCGCCAGAGCGCGGCGACCATCATCGCGATCTCGGCGAAGCCGAACGGCGTCCGCACGAGGTGGAGCTCGCCGACGATCTCGCCCCCAGCAACGGCGACGAACGTCTGGTCCACGTCCCAGCGCGCCGCCCACCGCTCGACGTCGAGGGGCGGCTCGGCCGCGATCCCGTCCCGTTCTTCCGCCACCGCCGCGAAGAGGCGCGCAAGGGGAAGCCGATCAGCCTCCTCGGCGAGCCTGATCTCGAAGCTCACCGCCACGCCTAGCGCACGTTCGGCGCTAGCGGCGCCGGCGGAGGAGCCGTGCGAGATTGACGTCGAAGCCCCAGCCGAAGGTCTTCGGGGTGAAGAGCCGAGGATCGCTCGGATTCCACCAGCGCTGCTTCAGCCGCTCCACCGTCGGCCGGCGCCAGTCGTAGGGGACGCCGAGGAACTTCCCGGTCTTGTCCATGAGCCGTAGCTTACGCGCGCACCCGGCCGCCGCGGAGCTCGGCGTGCAGGGCGTGCAGGCCGTCGATCGCGTCATCGAGGTCGTCGCTCGGCACCGATTCGCGCGAGCGGACGGCCAGGGCCACCACTTCCGCGTGCGACGTCAGCCGGCCGCAAGCCGAGCTGAGCTCCTCGAGCCGGTCGGCGAGCTCGTCGAGCTGGGCCTGGAGCTCCTTCTTCTTCACGGAGGCGGCGTTCCCGAAATCGCCGCCGCTATGCCTAGGACCCCGGCGGACCGTCCGGGAGGTCGTCGCCGGGCACGGTCTCCGTCGGCTGGTACGGCTCGTCGAAGAGCGCTCCGCCGGTGTGCGGAGGATGCGCGCCCTCGCCCTCGGCCGCCTCGCGCTGGAGCTCGCGGCGCGCGAGCTTCCGGTCCCACAGCTCCTTGATGCGCCGCCAGTCCACGCGCGCAGAATAGACCCCGGTCAGTTGCGCTGGGGCGCCGGCGCCGGCAGGAACGCCTCGCGCACGACCCGGAGGACGCGCTCGCGCGTCCCCTCGGCCACCGGCACGAGGCCGCCGAGCTCGAGACGGGCAAGCTCCACTCGGCCCTGCGTTCGTACCGTGAAGAACCCGAAGTCGGCGAGGAAGTCGCTCGGGAAGATCGTCTTGTGCACCTGGAAGCGCTCGAACGCGCGCTCCCCCTCGGGGTAGCGGTACGCGAATGCCTCCAGTGAGCGAGCTCCCCGCTCGCGCGCCTCGCCGATGGCCGTCAGGAAGAGCGACTGGAGCACCCACGGCTTGGAGACGTCGGTCACGTACGCGCACGTCACGAGCACGGCGTCGTCGCTCGGCGGGCCTGCCGGCAGCTCGTTCGCACGCGGGAAGAGCCCGGAGGGCCCGTACTGCATCGATCCCAGGAGCCGGCCGTCGTCGTCGTAGTAGACCGTTCCCCACGAGCCCCACTCCTCCTCGGTACCGCGAATCCACTTGCGCTTGTCGACGTCCCGTCCGGTACGCGACTGCCACCACGTGCATTCGTGGCACACGGTCGGCGCAGTCTCGAGCGTCGCGCCCGTAAGCCCGGCGATCCGCGTCACCGGGGCCCGATCTCGTCGACGACGATCTCGACGTCGGCCGGCTCGACGTCGGCCATGCGCAGGAGATACTCGCGCACGCGCTCCTGCACGCCGCGCCCGACGTCGCGGATCGACGCGTCCCAGTCGACCTCGAGGTGCAGCTCGATGCGCACGGCGCCGTCCTCCTCCTCGATCTTCACCGCGTGCCGGCCGTGAAGGTCGCGGACACCCGCGATCTCCCGCGCGGCATCGCCTGCGTACCGCGCGAGGATCTCGGTCGAGATCGACGCTTGTCCCTCCAAGCCTACGGCTCCTAGTTACGTGCGGAAGAAGACACTCCGCGCGACACGTTAGCCGTCCCGACTGGGACGTAGACATAGTTCCGTCGCCTCGGGCCTGGCGGCGAAGCGCAACGGCACGAAGGTCGTGCCGAGGCCGGCCGACACGTGCATGACGCCCGCCCGGCCGCGAAAGACGCCGCACTGGTACTTCGCCGAGCGGTGCGCGAACCGCACCTTCCCACCCGGATACGGCAACGCGATCTGCCCGTCGTGCATGTGGCCGGCGAGCACGAGCTCGAAGCGGTCCGGCTCGAGCGCGTCGAACACCCGCGGGTAGTGGCAGAGGAGGATGCGGAAGTCGGCGTCGTGCGAAGACAGCGCGTTCGGGTCGGTCTTCGCATGCCGCCGGACGATGAGGCGCGGATCCGCGCCCGCGATCCAGACGCGGCGGCCGCGCAGCTCGACCATCGCGCCGTCGTCCCTCAGCAGCGCCGCGGGCGCGAGGTCGGCGAGGTTGGAGCGGACCACCAGCGGGTCGCGGGAGATGGCGACGTCGTGGTTGCCGAGGATCGCGAACGACGGCTGCGGCAGCCGGCGCACGAGCCCCCGCAAGAAGGGCTCGCCGCGCGGGTGAGACAGCAGGTCACCGGTGATGACGACGAGGTCCGGCTGTCGTTCCGCGGTCCAGTCGACCGCCTTCTCGACCGCGAAGGCGCCCGGCGACGGCACGCCGAGGTGGAAGTCGGACAGATGCGCGATCCGCAGCCCGTCGAGCTCCGGCGGCAACCCCGGGACCGCGAGCTGCCGCACGCGCAGCCGCGGCCATCCCGCCTCGGCCAACCCCCAGCCGAGCGCGGCCGCGACGGCGAAGCTCAGACCTCCAGCTGCTCGAGAACCGGCCGTGGGTCCACGATGTGCCGCTTGAACTTCAGCTCCGACTCCTCGAGCCCGGCGGCGACGCCGACGAGCTGCGCAAGGTGCAGTACCGGGAGGTTGAACGCGCGGCCCGTCGCGGCCTCGAGCTTCTGCTGCCACGCGTCGAGCGAGAGATGGCAGAGCGGGCACGGCGTCACCATCACGTCGGCGCCGGCCTCGAGCGCCTGCTCCACCGGCTGGATGAGCTCGCCCATCGCCGTCTCCTCGCGCGCTTGGATGATCGGGAACCCGCAGCACTTGATCTTCGCCGGGTAGTCGATCGCCTCGCCGCCGCAGGCCTCGATGATCCGCTCGAGCGACCATGGACGGTCGGGGTCCTCGAATCCCAGGATCTTCGATGGTCGCAGGATCTGGCAGCCGTAGAACGGGGCCACCTTCAGGCCTTTCAGCCCCTTGTGCGCGGCGGTCTTCAACAGCTCGTAACCCTCGCCTTCGGCGATCTCCCAGAGGAGATGCCGAACCTCGACGCCGCCGGTGTAGGCGGGCACGCCGACCGACTTCAGGTTCTCGTTGACGCGGTCGAGCAGGTTCTCGTCGCCCTTGAGCATGAAGTTCGCCTGCCGGAGGTTGAGCGTGCACACGTTGCAGACGGTGAGGAGCGTGTCGCTGCCGGTGGCCTCCGCGTACGCGAGGATGCGCGCGTTGAGGTGGAGGTAGTAGTCCGGCTCGGCCTCGTGGATGTCACCGGCGCCGCAGCACGTCACCGACTCCAGCTCGACGAGCTCGAGGCCGACGCGCGGCGCGAGCGCCTGCGTCGAGGTGTCGAGCTCCTTCGCCGACAGCGATGCCAGACAGCCTTTGTAATACGCAACGCGCTTCATGCCTCGTCCTCCGGGAGGTACGGCTTCGGGAAGGAGCCGGGGCCGTACGGATCTCCGCCATCGTGGTGGCCGTGCTCGAGCTTCGACAGCGCGCGCTCGCCCTGGATGTGCCCGGCGGCACCGAGCCGACCCTGCTCGTGCACCACCTTGTGCAGCTGACGGGCCTCGCCCACATCGCGCGCGACGTGCGGCGGGAAGGCGAGACCCGCCTTGTTGTGCTTGATGAGGTTCATCGCGAACTTCATCTGCTTCACCGACGAGACGACGCCCTGCGTCTTCGGAACGAGCTCGGTCTCGCGCAGCCAGCCCGTCGTCTCGGTCGAGCGGATGAACCACTTGGCGTGCTTCGCGCCCATGTCACGGTCGATGCCGTTGCGTACCGCCTCGGCGCCGAGCTTGGCGATCGCGTCGCGCGGGTCGACGCCCTTCGGGCAGCGCTCGTTGCAGAAGAAGCAGCGTGTGCACTCCCAGATTCCGTGCTCGCCGCTGTACTGCTCGAGCCGCTCCACCGTCGCGCCGTCGCGCGGGTCGCCGACGAACCGGAAGCCTTTAGCGAGGGCCTGTGGGCCGAGGAACTCGGGATCGGACTCCATCGCGTTGCACTCCGACACGCAGCAGCCGCAGTTGATGCAGAGCGCTTCCTTCCTGACCGCGTTCATGCGCTCCTGGGTGATGCGGTACTCGCGCCCGTCCTCCGGGCGATCGTAACCCGGCTGCAGGTACGGCTTCATCGCCTTGAACTTGTCCCAGAAGGGATCCATGTCGACGACGAGATCGCGGACGATCGGCAGGTTCCCCATCGCGGAGATCACAGGCACGTGCCCGCTCGCGGCGACGTCGACCATGCGCGTCTTGCAAGCGAGCACGGCGGCGCCGTCCATGCGCATGCCGCAGGAGCCGCAGATCATCATCCGGCAGCTCTTGCGGTAGGCGAGCGTCCCGTCGACCTTGTCCTTGACGATGTCAAGGCAGTCGAGGAGCGTGGCCTCCTCGGGCGCCTCGATCTCGTATTCCCGCAGCGCGCGGTCGCCGGTCGCGGCGTCGTAGCGCCAGATCTTGAGGGCGACCTGCATCAGGCGGCCGTCCCGCCCAGGCCGGGAATCGACCCGTTCTTCGACTCGAACACCTCCGAGGCCGGCGGAGCCTTCGCCGCCACTCGCTCGCCGAACTTCGACAGGTCGACCGTTACCGAGACCTTCGGGCTCGCCTCGCCGACCTGCACACGGTGGATGTAGCCGTCGTCGCCGACCCACACGTCGTAGCTCGAAAGCGTCTTCTGCGTCGTCTGCACCGTGTAGTGCGTCGTCGAGACGCCGCCCACCTGCTCGGTGCCGATCTTCTTCGCGCTCTTCAGCGACTGGAGCGTCTTCAGCTGTGCGCTCGGGTCCTGCGCCAGGAGCGACTTGAGGTCGACGCCCGAGAGATGGACCTTCGCCAGGTCGATCTTCACCCACGTCTTCCCCGCCGGGAGATCGGTGGCGAGAAGCGGCGACTTCAGGTAGACGTCCGTGCCCGAGAGCACCTCGTTGACGGTGGTCGAGATGGGGCCGGCCTTCACGGCGAGGGTCATTGCGCCCTTGCCGCCCTTCGTGTCGAAGGCACCCCGCCCGGAGAGCCCGACCGACTGGCCGACCGCATCGACGGTCCCGGTGAGCGTCATCGCCTCGCTCCCGGCCGCGTACGTCTTCTTCGCAGCCGCCTTCACGGCGTCGATCGGCGTCGTGGCGGTGCTCGAGCTCTTCGCCCCACCGCCGCAGGCGGCGAGCGGGAGAACGAGCAGGGCGAGCAGGACAGCGCGCCGCATCAGTACTTCCGCTCCTCGGGCTGCCACTTCGTCATGCGCACGTCGGCCCAGGAGAGCTCGGGTGCGCCGTCGACCCAGCGCGTGATCGAGTGCTTGAGGAAATTGACATCGTCGCGCGTCGGATAGTCGTAGGGACGGGCGTGCGCGCCGCGGCTCTCCTTGCGCGCGATCCCCGCCTGCACCATGCACCACGCGGTGTCGAGCATGTTCCCGAGCTCGATCGCCTGCGTCAGGTCGCTGTTGAAGACGTTGCCCTTGTCCTCGACGTACACGTTGCGGAAGCGCTCGCGCAACTCTTGGATGATCTCCACCTGTCGCACCATCTGCTCTTCGCGGCGGAAGACGGCGAAGTTCTCGAGCATCGAGGTCCCGAGCTCTTCGCGGATCTTCCAGGGCCGCTCGCCGGAGCTGCGGTCGAGCAGCGCCTTCAGCTCGCGCTCCGCCTCCAGCTCCGCCGACTCGGGCACTTCGATGGTCGTGTTCGACAGCGCCCACTCGGCGGCGGCGCGCCCGGCCCGGCGGCCGAACGTGATCGTCTCCATGAGCGAGTTGCCGCCGAGGCGGTTCGCACCATGTACCGACACGCACGCGCACTCGCCTGCGGCATAGAGCCCGGTGAGCTCGGTCGCGCCCTCCGAGTCGGTCTCGACGCCTCCCATGTGATAGTGCGCGCCCGGGCGGACCGGCACCGGCTCGTAGATCGGGTCGACCCCGGCGAACGTCATCGCCAGCTCGCGCGAGCCCGGCAGCCGCTCGATGATCCGCTCGGCTCCGAGGTGGCGCATGTCGAGCATCACCGAGCCGTTCACGCCGCGGCCCTCGTCGATCTCCGTCTGCTCGGAGCGGGAGACGACGTCGCGCGAGGCGAGCTCGAGGGCGGTCGGCGCATAGCGCTTCATGAACCGCTCCCCGTCCTTGTTCAGGAGATACGCGCCCTCGCCGCGGCACCCCTCGGTGAGGAGGATCCCGGTCGGATAGAGCGTCGTCGGGTGGAACTGCATGAACTCCATGTCCTTCAGCGGGACGCCGATCCGCAGCGCCATCGCCGTCCCGTCGCCGGTGCAGGCATAGGCGTTCGTCGTCACGCGGTACTGGCGGCCAGCGCCGCCGGTGGCGAGAACGATGGTCTTGCCGCCGACCGTCTTCAGGCCGCCGTTCAACAGATCCCAGCAGATGACGCCCTGGCAGCGGTCGTCGTTGACGACGAGCTGCCACGCGAAGAACTCCTCGTACACCCTGATGTCGCGCTTGCAGACCTGCTCCCAGAGGACCTGGATGAGCACGTGGCCCGTGATGTCGGCGGCATAGATCGTGCGCGGCGATCCGGCGGCGCCGAAGGGGCGCTGCGCGAGCTTGCCGTCCGGCTGCCGGGAGAAGAAGGCGCCCCAGTTCTCCAGCTGGACGATGTCCGCGGGCGCCTCGCGCGTGAAGATCTCGATCGAGTCCTGGTCGCCGAGGTAGTCGGAGCCTTTGACGGTGTCGTAGGCGTGGATCTCCGGGCTGTCCTCCTTCGCGTTCCCGAGCGCCGCGTTGATCCCGCCCTCCGCGGCACCCGAGTGCGAGCGCGTCGGGTGGAGCTTCGAGATCATGGCCACGTCCGCGCCGGCGTCGAACGCCTCGATCGCGGCACGCATGCCTGCGCACCCGGCGCCGACCACGAGAACGTCGTGCTCTGCGATCACCGCTGAATGACGCTAGCGGAAGCCGGCGCCCCGCCGCGCTAGAACCGCGGGCCGGCCTCGGCCAGCTCGGGCTCGCCGAACTTCTCGAAGTTGTCCCGAAACATCCGGGCGAGCGCGCGCGCCTTCTCGTCGTAGCGCTCGGGGTTGCGCCATGTGCTGCGCGGGTCGAGGAGGCGCGAGTCCACGCCGGGGACCCCGAGCGGGACGCGGAAGCCGAAGACCGGGTCGACGCGGTACTCCGCCTCGTCGAGCCGGCCCGCCAGCGCCGCGTGCAGGAGCGCCCGGGTGGCGGCGATCGGCATGCGCTCGCCCTCGCCGAATGGCCCGCCCGTCCAGCCCGTGTTCACGAGCCAGACGGCGGAGCCGTGCTCGTCGAGCTTCCGGCCGAGCATCTCGGCGTACACGGTCGGCGGCTGCGGCAGGAACGGCGCGCCGAAGCACGTCGAGAAGGTCGGCTGCGGCTCGGTGATCCCGATCTCGGTGCCCGCGAGCTTCGACGTGAAGCCGGAAAGGAAGTAGTAGAGCGCCTGCCGGCGGTCGAGCCGCGCCAGCGGCGGCAGGATCCCGAACGCATCGGCGGCGAGCATGACGACGGCGGACGGATGCCCGGCGCGCCCGTCCGGGTGTGCGTTCGCGATCTGCTCCAGCTTGTACGCGGCGCGCGTGTTCTCCGTCTTCGACGCGTCGCCGAGATCGAGTTGCCCGCGATCGTCGATAACGACGTTCTCGAGGATCGTCCCGAAGGTGTGCGTCGTCCGGTAGATCTCCGGCTCGGCCTCGGCCGAGAGGCGGATGACCTTCGCGTAGCACCCGCCCTCGATGTTGAAGACGCCGCTCGTTCCCCAGCCGTGCTCGTCGTCGCCGATGAGCGCGCGCTCGGGGTCGGCGGAGAGCGTCGTCTTGCCCGTCCCCGACAGGCCGAAGAAGATGGCCGAGCGGCCGTCGTCGCCCACGTTCGCCGAGCAGTGCATCGGCAGCACGTCCTCGAGCGGCAGCCTGTCGTTCATGACGGTGAAGATCGACTTCTTGATCTCGCCGGCGTAGAACGTCCCTCCGATCAGCACCTCGGTGCGCGACGGGTGCAGCACGATGAACGTGCCGCTGCGCGTCCCGTCCTCGCGCGGGACCGCCTCGAGCGCCGGTGCGTGCAGCACGAGCGCCTGCGGCCGGAAGGCGGCGAGCTCGGCCGGCGTCGGATCGATGAACATCGTCTTCGCAAACAGCGCGTGGTACGGGTGCGTCGTGACGACACGGACCGAGATGCGGTGCTCGGGATCCGAGCCGGCGAACG
>Ga0070731_10002356_pt1 | contig 18151 bp, 11 predicted proteins | sample Coa_R1_2_FD_66448 | JGI IMG/M metagenome (GOLD analysis project Ga0070731, IMG submission 66448) | Surface soil microbial communities from Centralia Pennsylvania, which are recovering from an underground coalmine fire - Coalmine... | ecosystem: Environmental > Terrestrial > Soil > Unclassified ...
CAACATGCCTGCCTCTCATGCAGGAGATCACCGGAGCGAAGCCGGTCAGGGACGCCAATTTTATCGGCGCGTGGTTCACGGGGAACAGCAGACCCACCTGACTCAGAATCAGGCAGCCTTGGACGTGCAAGTCGTCTCGCGCCGACCATTTCGCCCTCAAAGCATTTCAAGCGATGCGCTCCTTTGGTATGGGAGTAAGCTCGGTGCAATTCCGAGTGAGGGCTCCAACTTCCATCTTTATGAAGAAACTCACGAACGAACAGTTCAACGAATACACCGCAGATCCGCTCGCCGCGGACGATAAGGTTCGCAAGTGGTGTAACGTCCAAGAGAACAGGTATTACACCGTGGCTGTGTGGCCTGTAGCACGCGCAGGCGAAGTCCGAGTGTCGGATCTCCACCGGGTCGTCCGGGCGCTCAAAATCTCGAAATCCAATCAGGCCCAATCCACATCGTGACCGCAGTCGAGCCAGCGCTCATGTGGGTTTCATAAGCCCGCCGTGTCCGGGGCAGCACCGGAGACTGCGAGTGCTCGCGCACGGCTATCTTTGCCTCCATCCAGCAGCCTGGGGATCGCTTTTGTAAAGCGATCGTGCCGGAGCAACACCGGCTGGAGGACCCAAATTTCTTGGCTCGCGTAGTCCAAAAGAAGAGACACGACGTTGAGAACGTCGCCAGTGCCGGTGCAAATCCCGCCGCGAGCACCAATTTGGCCTGCAAGCATTAAAGTGATGCAGCGGACTTTTAATCCGTAGAACAGGGAGCGTTACCCTGGCGGGCCACCAATTCATTGCCGGGTCGTCTAATAGCAGGACCTCGCCCTTTGAAGGCGACTGTGCTGGTGCGAGTCCAGCCCCGGCAGCCAATTGAATGCAGAATGCAGAATTTTTTACGCTCGGTGGTGAAATAGAATCACGTCTGGCCTACACCCAGAAATCGGAGGGGCAGAACCTTCCCGGGAGACCAGTCTTCGCTAAAGCTACGACTCGGCAGGCCATCTTCATTTCAACAAAGAACAAACACCTCGGTACGCGTGAATTTGAAATGGCGACGGTCATAGACCGCCGCTACAGAAATTTATGAATGACATTCTGAACAAGTCGATTGTGCTGGTGCTGAACCGGAACTGGCAGGCGATCAATATTCGCACGCCGCAGGAGGCTTTTTGCATGATGGCTACGAACGTGGCGACCGGGCTGGATATCGAAGGTGAGAATCATATTCGTCCGGTCACCTGGGATGAATGGATCACGCTGCCGATTCGTGCGCAGGACAATGCCGTCCATACGGTGCGCGGGCAAATCCGCGTACCGGCGGTTATTGTGGCGGTGAATTTCGCCAGGGTGCCGAAGAAGCGTCCGAAGCTGTGCGCGAAGAATATTCGCGAACGCGATGGCAATCGCTGCCAATACACGGGCAAGTTGCTGAAGCCGGACGAGGGCAGCCTGGATCACGTCCTGCCGCGCTCGCGCGGCGGTGCGGACACGTGGGAAAACCTGGTCTGGTCGAGCAAGGACGTGAATACCCGCAAGGGTAATCGTCTGCCGCATGAGGCCGGACTGAAGCTGCTCAACACGCCGCGCGCGCCGAAGGAGATGCCGGTGTCGGCGCTGATTCGGAATGCGCATGGGGTGGCGGAGTGGAGGTTGTTTTTGAAGGAATAAACATGGGAGAGCGAGTGTCAAAGCTCGCTCTCCCAATAAAGTTCACAAGCGAGATTTTTAAGCTAAAGTGGAAGTCGTAATTCATGCACAAAGCCAAGAGCAAACGCAGAGCTAAAAGAGAATCTCGATCTACACCGGTCGAAATCGGTCCTGGAATATTTTCTCAAGATTATGGACGGTGGAATTTCATTCAATCAAATCGGACTCCTGAGCAACAATCTGCGCTGATAGGTGTAACAAGGGAGTTTCGACAAAACTTTCCCAAGCGAATCGCTGAAAAAGTCGCCGAATTGGAAAGAATACTTGCGAAATATGACTCATTTGATCTTCTCGCTAATCTTACGCGTGGAAGGTTATTTATTAATCCAGAAACATACAAGGAAACGACGCATGACCATGGGGATGCGGCGGTTGAATACGCAACACTCCTTTGTCTTAAGAGGACATATTCGACCGGTATTGAACCGCTCACGATGGAAGCGTATGCGGACGTTGTTCAGAGACTAGACGAAATAATCTGGACAACGATTTGGTTCTATTCTGCAGAGGGCATAGGTGAATTAGCGCATAAGAGTCGTTTGGACAGTCTTCGTAGAGACACCATTACTGCCGAGTTGTTAATGCGAAACCCAGGGTATCCTCACCATTTAGCGCAGACACTTCTTGCGCTTTTCCAACCATTCGACCCGTGGTTGTTAAAATCGGTCGGTTTTACAATCGGTGACTTGCTTTCAATCGAAAAAGCAGTTTGGAAGTTGATCAACAAGCGCTTTGTTAACGGTCGGAATCTTGTCCGTGCCTTCGAAAAGAAATTTCAAGCTGAATTTGAGGAGTTCAAAAAATCTGGAGCCGTTGCGTCGGAAAATCATCGGAAGTATTTCGAAACGCTTCAGACATTGAAACCATTTCAGGCGAGGCGTGCGATTGTCAACCTTCACGCGACTACTTTCTTTTCGCGCCTTGGAGCGGAATTCAGTTTTACCGCAAAAGATCTGTCGGAAGCCAGCGGTGTTCCGCCCGAACGCGTTACGGCCGGACTCGATTTATTTTCCCTCACCTTCGGTTCAGTTCCTTCAGACTTTTTATGGCCGAGACCAAACCATGCGCTCAAGCAAAAGCCGTTTATCCGCCACGAAGATCTCTTTATGTGCCCAAATGCTAAGCTTTTCCTTTGGGCAATTCGCCCGATGCTCGAACGCTTGCTCAACCCAGAAGCGAAAATCAGCTCCGTTGCAACTAAGGATTCTTGGACGAAGTATTCAGACAAACGCGCTGACTTCCTCGAGCGGGAATCACTTCGGCTCTTATCGTCGACGTTGCGGCGGACGAAGGTTTATCAGAACTTGAATTTCGAATCTAATAACGGTCGGCAAATAAAACCCCGTGAATTGGACGGTCTTGTTATATTTGACAAGACCCTAATACTAGTTGAAGCGAAGGCCGGTAACTTTCCCCTCAAGGCAAGGGCTGGATTCAGGGATGCCATTTGTGAGAACTTAAAAAAATTAGTCGCCGAGGCGCACGAACAGGTTCTCGAGGCCAGGAAATTCCTCGAAGGAACGGACAAGCCTATATTCACGCTCACTGACGGGAGTCAACTACTTATCGAAAAGAGTCAATTTGAGCGTGTATTCATGATCGTCGTGACTCTGGAACCTCTTGACGTGTTCTGTGCGAACTTACACCAAACGGCTGATCTTGGTCTATTCCCGTCAGGTGAACTTCCGTGGGTGATTCAATTGTCTGATTTGCAAGTCATTGCTGAAGCAATCGAATTTCCATCGCAATTGGTTCACTATCTGCAGCGCAGGCTTCGAGTGAATCGCATTAAGAAACTTGAGGCTTCCGACGATCTAGATTGGTTCGGATGCTACCTATCTGATGGGCTGATTTTTGATCGATATGAACAAACAAACCTAGATTTAGTGCGATTGGCATCATTCACCGCTGACTTCGACGACTATTACTTTTACGAGCAAGGTGTTCGAAAAACACCGGCAAAAATGCCGCGTCAGAAAATGCCGGACCTATTTCGTAAGATCGTTTTGGGCATAGATGCGTCTGGGATAAAAGGATGCTCGGAAGCTGTGTGTCTGCTTCTCGATTTTGATGAGATAGTGAAACAAAAATTTGCTGAAACATTGGAGCGCCAGCTTTCTGAGGCCGAGCGCTTCGGCACAATCAATAGTTTTAGTACGAAAATCCCTCAAGCGAAATTCGGAGCCACATGCGTTGTGTGTCCACCTGATCGCGTTCAAGAGGCCTCTTTTGACTTTGGCTCGTTTGTTCAGTTGATGAAATATAATGCTAATGCTGACAAGTGGGTCGGCGTGTTTTGCGTTTCCGGTCAAGGACAACCAGTGGGTTCCTGGTTTTTGATCGATGCCACGTGGAAGCAAGACGCTGCCTTGGAAGCGGAATTGAAAGATTTAAGAATGAAACGCTCTTCACAGTGGCAGTGGATCAATAGTGCACAGTCTGAATCGTGATCACGACTGAGTCCGAGCTGGTTCGAGAATTCCATCTGTGGACCACAACTTCCGACCGGTACATGTTCACATCGAATCGGAGTGAAGTCCGGTCCGGGGGCAGCGGCTTGATGTGTGAAACGAGTGGTGAATTTTTTGATATTGAAATGAAATATGAGTGAAGTGAATCCAATGCAGATCCACGCGACGGGTGAGGCGACGGGGTTTATTCCGGCGCCGGGAGACAAGGGCAAGCCGATTACGGTCATCGGCACGAACTCCATTCGCGCGGGGTTTGATGCGACGTGCCTGCGGCAGGCGTTGAATGCCCGCAGCGCGCCCGGTGTGTCCGATCTGGTGCTCAATCCCGATGCGCATGCGGGATACGGTGCGCCGGTCGGTTGTGTGCTGACGTCGCAGTCGCATGTTTATCCAGGGCCAGTGGGTGTGGATATCAAGTGTTCGATGAGTTTTCTGCAACTGGATTTGCCGGCGGAGGGGGTTGCGGACAAACGCGTTCGCCGCGCGCTGATCGATGCGATTCTCGAACGCACGCCGACGGGTCCAGGTCGCGGGCAACGTTCGGCACGCAAGGCCCGCAAAGTGGGTGAGGCACTCGGTGTGAAAGTGGCTACGGATGGTGCGGCGGCGGAAGTGCTGCATGCGCTCGGAATTCCGGGTGAGTGGGCGCAGCGTTGCGAGGATGCGGCGCACGTTGCCCATGATGGAACGAACGGCGCGCTCGCGGCGCGGCTGGAATGGCTGCGCGTGAATCAGTTTTCCAATTTTTTGGAGAAGATCAGCCAGCTTGGCTCGTATGGCGGCGGCAATCACTTTGGCGAATGCGAAGTCGTGCAATTGGGCAAAGGCGATCGTGAGCGTGAGGTGGCTGAGGTGTTTGGCCTGCGCGATGGGTGCGTTGGTTTTCTTTCGCACTGCGGCTCGCGCGGGTTCGGGCATGCGCTGGCCAGCGGGCAGTTTCGCGCGCTGCAGCAGAAATTCGCCGCCTGGAACATTCCTCTGCCGGGCGAGGACAAGGAACTGGTTTATGCGCCGCTCGGCACGCCCGAAGCCGACTCGTATCTGGACGACATGGCGTTGGGAGCAAATTTCGCAACGGTGAATCATCTGCTGATCAATGCGCTGGTGCTGGAAGCCTTTCAGGAAATCATTCCGGGTGTGAAGGGCTCGCTTGTGTATTTTATCAGCCACAATATTGCGCGGAAGGAATTGCTATCGGATGGCCATGGTGGATTCGCGGGTGAAGGGTGGGTGCATCGCAAAGGCGCGACGCGGGCGTTTCCGGCGAAACATCCGTCGTTGAAGGACACGCCGTTCGCTGAGACGGGGCATCCGATTCTGTTGCCCGGAAATCCGGCGGCGGGAAGTGTGATCATGGTGGCGGCTCCGGGCGCGGAGAAGAGCGCGTATTCGGTGAACCACGGCGCGGGTCGTTGCATGGGGCGCAAGGCGGCGGATCGCGCGCTCGACCAGAAAACGGTGGATGATGAATTCGTCACGCGCGATATTCTGACGAACTGCCGGCAGTATCCAAAGGACGAGGCGCCGGCGGCCTACAAGGATTTCGATGCGGTGCTGGATTCGGTGAAGGCGGCGGGGCTGGCGAGCGAGGTGGCGCGGTTGAAGGCTCGGTTTGTGATCAAGGATGCAGATGCGAGTTTGAAGGGGGCGGCGTGAAGTAATGCAGAGGGTAGAAGGTAGAATGAAAAGTGCCGGCTTCAGGCATGAGCCGGGCCGGCTCCGCTGTCATTGTTCGCCTTCGCGGAGCCGTTCGCGATCAGGAAACAATAAAAATGATCGCTGCCCGCCTCTCTCCGATAATTTAACCCGGGTGAGTGAATGCGAAAAACGGGGCACAGTTATCCAAATCGAATGGTGCTTTTACCCCAGTAGGTGAAGCGGTTCAGGCCAACTAGTGTCAGGTATGAAATCACAACTCGCTGAAAAAAAGTGCAGTCCCTGTGAAAAGGGAGCGAAGCCGCTCAAGGGAGAATCGATCGCAAAACTGCGGGGAGAGTTGAAGGACGATTGGAAGGTGATCGGTGAGCATCATCTGGAGAAGGAATACACCTTCAGTGATTTTAAGGAGGCGCTGGATTTTACCAATCGCGTGGGAGCGATCGCGGAAGAGGAGCAGCATCATCCGGATATTTTTCTCGGCTGGGGAAAAGTGAAACTGGATCTTTGGACGCATAATATCGGCGGGCTGAGCGAGAATGATTTTATTCTGGCAGCGAAGTCGGACGAGGCGCGGTGAGGGCGGAGGCAGTCAAATCGTTGAAGAGTTAAAGCGGACCGAGGTCGGCGACAGCCGTAGACAAGCAGAGGGCCGAGGGGAAAGATGGAGATCCCGATGTGTCGAGAGAAGCCTGTCCTACGGTTCGGGGAACGCACACAACGCCAACAACGCCAACAACGCACACAACGCCAACAACGCTTTAGCGTCATTGAAGAGCGTACATAATGGGGGTATGACGACGATAAGGAAGTTAAGGTCAGGGATGGAGGGGCAGCGCGGGGGGGCCGACGCCACATTTTCGGAGGGGGAACAGTAATGAATGGCAAATGCCAAATCTTACGGTGCGCTCTCACTTGTTTTCGCGAATTTTCGGTAATTTTCGGGTCTCGAGAGAAAAGGGCGGTGCTCGAGTGTACCAAAGTTACGATAATCTAGCTAACCTCAGTTTTGGAATTTCAGGCACGAAGTCGGGAGTTGAGGGTCAATGAGCCGTCAGTTGCACCGTATAGATCGGGACGATTTCGACGCTGCGGATGCTGGCGACGCTGGCGGCGTTGTCAAAGGCGGGCCGAGCATCTTTGGCCATGTAAATCGGGGCGTTCGATTGAAGGGGTATGACGGCGATGCGGAGGTCGTCAGTGACGGCATCGGCAAAATGACGGGGCAGGCCGATTTCAAAGGTGTTGCCGTTGTAAAAATCATCGGTGACGAGGCGGCCATTCAGCATGAGGCGCGCGACATCGCCGGTGTAGTGGACGCGAAGGATGGGGTCGTTGGCCAGATTGGCTTCGGTGGGGATTTTGATGCGCCATTCGGCGGCGGCCTCGAAGTCGGCGTCGACGGGGGCCACGGCTACCGGTTGCGCAGTTTTTGCGATGGGAATTTCGCGAAGCGGGCCGGCGGGTTTTACTTTTTCGACCTGGGCGTTGAATTTCACACCGGGTTGAACCGAGGCGATGCAGAGTTGAAATATTCCATCTCCTTTGCGCGTGAGCTGACCCCGCTCAGCGGCGATGGAGGCTGCCGCGGGGAAAATGCCCACTCTGAGGTCCTCCGTGTTGGTGGAGCTCAATCGAAGATTGTCCCGGTCGAGCACGAGCGAGGCCTTCGTGAGGAACACGCGGTCGCGTCCCTGGAAATCTCCCTTCCACAACTCCATCGCATCCTGGTGGCTGAGGACAACCAGTTGAATGATGCTGCCGTCGGTGTTGCGAATCTTCGCGGCCACTTTTGTTCCAGGCCGCACATTGTGCAAGATGGTGAGTTTGTCCTTGTGAGTGAGGCGGCCGGAGATTGGTTGGACTTTGAGTCCGGTGTCGAAGGCAAATTGCGCGGGGACGCCTTCGGTTTCCTCGAAGAAAACGGTCCGCACATTCCCATCATCGACGGCGGTCAAGGGTTGGGCGGTGGCCCAGGTCAGTTGAGTGCCTTTGCCGAGGTCGAAGTTGAAAGGCCAGAGGAAGCAAGCATCAGACGGAATAGTAATCGCGTTCTGCGGGAACTGCAGTTGGCCAGAGGGGAGATTGATGTCGAAGCGGACGCTGGTCTTCGCCGGCAGTGTGCGAAGGCGCTCGTAGTTGTTGACGAAAACAAAACCACTCTTGCCATCGGAACGAACGCTCCAGCGCAAAGTGTCCGCGTCATCCTTGCCGCGCGGGAGTTGGTCGGGCAGCGTGGCGGGCATGTCCGCCAGGGCCGGACCCCACTCGTGGAGGAAAAGATGGAGGCGGCGCAGCAGGTGATATTGTTCGCGGAGCTGGCCGTACTCGCCGATGGGCGCCTGGAAATCGTAGTTCTTCACAGGCATGTCGTTCCAGTATTTGGTGGCCTGGGATTCCATCAAGGTGGAGAGCTTGCCTTCGGGATTGCCGCCGCCGTGATACATGTAGTAGCCGAGCAGCGTGCTGCCGGAACCGAGTTTGACGAGGGTGGTGGCCTCAGGGTCCTTGGGATTGACAAGAATTCGCCGGTGATAGCTGCTCATCATGCCGCCGCCGATTTCGCAGGTAAGAAACGGGTAGTTGCCGGCGTCCGACGGGTCGAGTGTGCCGCCATGGCCGGGCTTGCCCTGATACGTGGCGTCATCGACGCGGAACTTCGAGAACTGAAAACCTTTCCAATAGCCGGCGGGCATGGGCGTGAGGACGCGGTCCCAAAAACCTTCGGCATAGACACCGTAGAGCGGGACGAGTTCGCCGAAGGGCATTTTTCCCGACGGCGTGTTCCAACCGGTGCGAGTATAGATGGGCGCATCCAGGCCGGCTTCCTGGCCGATGTGTTTCAAGGTCAACAAATGCGAAGCCGGACCGTTGTACTCGTTTTCAAATTGAATGCCGATGACAGGGCCGCCGTCCTTCCAGTAGAGGCCGTTCAGTTGCTTCGCGATTTCGCCGTACCAGATTTTGACCTTCTCGAGGTAGTTGGTGTCATTGGAGCGGAGCTTCCAGCCTTTTTCCAGGAGCCAGTCGGGAAAGCCGCCGTTGCGCACTTCGCCGTGATCCCATGGGCCGCAACGGACGAAGGTCTTCAAGCCTACGTCCTGACAAGTCTGGATGAAGCGCCGGAGATTTCGGGAGCCGGTCCAGTCGAATTGCCCTTCGATTTCCTCGTGGTGAATCCAGAAAACGTAAGTGGAGACAATGTCAATGCCTCCGGCTTTCATCTTGAGCAGTTCCTCGCGCCATTCGTCTTCGGGGACGCGCGCGAAATGGAATTCGCCCATGACCGGAGTCCAGGGTTTTCCATTCAACAGGAGGCTGTCGCTGTCGACCGTGATCGTCTGGCCATCCGGACTGCGCGAGTCGCCCATGTGAAATCCGCCGGATGCCGGCGGCGGCGGCACGGCGATCGTGATCGTGAAATCGTTGCCCGAGGCGATCGACACAGCCAAAGCGCCAAAACAAATCGCCAATGAAAGTTTACTCCACATGCTTCTAGCCATACAAATCTTGTCCCGTATTCCGGTTGCTTTTACCAGACCAAAAGACTGCAAGCGGGTTGATCGCTTGCAGCCTTCAAGTGTGCCGGCAAATCTCAAGGGCTCTTGAGCCGGAAGAATTGTTGAGGAGCCGCGTTGGTCACCGTCCATGAGTATAATCCGTAGGTGGCCGGCATATCCTGCCAGACGGAAGTCAAGTTGGTGGTGCTCTGCAATTCGACGGCGGGGTTACCGACCCAGGTGAGGTTCATGGTGTGGTTAACAAACGAACCGGTGTTGATGCCGCCAAGCCCGGTGCCGTTGATGACAAAGTTCTGGAAGTTGAAATTGCCGCCACTGCCGACGGTGACAAACACCAACCCGGCACCGGTCATTACTCCGGAGAGGTTGGTCGTGGCTGCAGCGCCGATCAGGCCGCCGGAACTGGTGACCGTCATTTGTTTCCAGTTCGCCGCGGTGGGATCAAACGCCATCGTGTAGGTGGCGAAGGCCGAGCTGTCGCTGGCGGTGGGGACCGGCAGCGGGTTCGCGCTTACGAACCAATTGGTTCCGGCCAGTTGCACCGCGATGTAGGCTGTGACATTACTGGAGGAGAACGTGGGCGCGAGGTCCGCCGAAAAAGTCAGGCCCGGATAGGACGCCAGCTTGACGTTCGGGAACGGCAGTCCGGACTGGTTTGTATCCGAGGCGGTGGTCGCGTAATAGACCGTTGTTCCCGCGCTGCCGAGGAAGGCGAAGGCGGCGCCCTGGCTGGTTTGCGCCGCCGCCTGGAACAAAGCATTCGGCTGGTTCGGGACGGCTTCGGTCCAGCCGACGCCGCTCAGCGGGTAGTTGCCTCCGAGCGGTCCGACAAACGGAAACGCTTCGGAGTAGATCAATCCGACCGACGGATTGGTGACGGTCAAAGGAGTCGCCCCGTAGATGGCATCGCTTTCATCAAATCCGGCGCTGTTCGTCACGAAGGCGACGATCTGCATGTTGTTGTCGTTGGTGGTCAGGTCATTGATGGTCAGCGTGGGTGTGTTTGCGCCCGAGACTCGGCCGCCGTTTTGCACGAGCGTGCCATTGGTGGTCCAGGCGTAGGTGAAGGGCTGGGTACCGGTGGCTGCGACTCCGAAGCTGGCGCCACCGCCGGCGGCGACGGTAACAGGAAGGGGAATGTCAGTGCCGATGCTCACCCGCTGGCCGACAACGGCGTTGGTATTTATCTCGAAATTCTGGAAATTCATATCCGAGCCGGTGGAATCATGGTGCACCACCACGAGACCCGCTCCGGTGATGTTGCCGGTCAGAGCACTCGAGGCCTGGCTGCCGATGACGGCACCAGTGGGTGTGACGGTCAGGTTGTTCCAGTTGGTGGCGATGGGGCTGAACTGGAATGCATTCGTCAGAAAAGGATGGCCTTGCGCCGTGAGAGTTATCTGAATCGGCTGCACCGTGCAATACCAGGTTCCGTTCATCGAAACTGCCCAATAAAGGCTCATCGCTCCTGAAACCTGACCGGCGGCGTTGCCCGGGACAAATCCGGCCTGAAAAGTGACGGCCGGGTAGTTGTTCGGATTGATGTCCACAAACGGCAAGCCGGATAAGCCGACATCGTTTGTATCGGTCGTATAATAGAGGTTCGTAGTTGCTGACGGCGAATAGGAAAAGACATCGCCGGGAGCGCCGGTGCCACTGTCCTGGTAAATGCCGACGCTGGTGCTGCCTGGCGCGGAAACCGCCCAGCCTACCCCGGTGATTGGCAGATTGCCGGCGCCGGTTGGTCCTATATAGGGAAACAGGTCGACATACAGCAGGCCATCAGGCACGGCACTGACATTCAGCGACATCCCGGAGTTGGTAGCCGCGCCGGCGATGTTCGTCACGATAATCGAATAATTTACTGAGGCATCATCGGCGGTGACATTGGTGATCGTCAGCGTGGTGGAGTTAAGCCCGAGGTATCGGTCGCCGGAAGGCAAGGGCACGCCATTGGACTCCCAAATGTAGGTCAGCGGTAGAGAGCCCGTAACGGCAACAGCAAACGAAGCACCTCCCCCGACATAAACGTTCTGCGGCGTGATGGCGCCGGTAATCGTTGGTCCAATCGCCGATGAGCCGCTGCCGCCCAGGGCCGTGATGGAAAGCTGATTGTAATTAAAGCCTCCACCGGTTGGGAGCTCCACGATTCCGATACCAGTGATGAGCGATGAGAGGTTAGGGCTGGCCACCGCGCCAATGGTAACGTTCGTGGTGCCGATGGTCAGGTTTTGCCAAACGTTAGCCGGGTTGGTGTAGATCAAAGAAGCGTTGGTGAAAACGGTGTACGGCGGGCCGCCGTTATAGCTGACCATCTGGTATGAGGTGCACACATACCAGGATCCTCCCACCTGCACTGCGAAGTAATTTGTATCCGTGGTGGCGCCGCGATCCTCTACATTAAGAGTCAGATTCGTGTATAAGGTGGGATTGATGGACGTAAAAGATGAGTCACCACCGCTGCCGAGCCCGGCGCCGTTTGTCGTGTAAATAATGCCCCCCTGAGTTTGGCCCGCCTGAAACACTGTAAAATATACGGTGTTTTCCGGCAACGGGTTGCCGGTGCCGCCGTCGCTTGAGCCGGGATTCTGATAAATGCCGATGTATGGCCCGGCTGTTTGGGACGGGGCCACAGCGGTCCACCCTACGGTGTTGATATTACCATTGCCACCGACGGAACCGCCTCCGTTGGTCGTGCCCCAGTCCTGCACATAAACGTTCGTTGTGCCTGCCGTAGCGACCTGAAGCAGGCCGATGAGAACAGCTATTAAGGGTGTCTTTTTCATGAGTTTGTTGGGTTCGTCCGTTCAAATAACCGGCGGTGTGAGTGTCGGATTGGGCGGAAATTATGGGAGGCGCCGGATCATGGGGTCAGTTGTAACTCTTCAGCCAAACCGGCCAAAGGGCTGGCGCCTGCGCAGGGTTGTAGGTTTGGCTCCAGGGGAGCTGCCAAAGCTGGAGCAAGCCTACGGTGCTGACAGAGTTATCAATGAACACCATGTTCAGGGGAGCTCTGCCGCTGTGGCGAGGGATGCAAAAGGAGCCCATTGCGGCGTTCACCGCGCAATCGCCGTTTGCCGTGGGCGGCGCGTCTGTGGGTTGGGGATTTGATCCCTGCCAGACGCAATCGGCGAACAACGGGGCGTTCGAGAACTTGCCTGCGGTCGTGAGTTTATGCCAGTAGCCGGGGGCGGCCGGATCTCCGGCATCGGGGCCGGCGGGCGGATTGGCCATCCAACCGTTAAATCCATAGCTGCCACCCATTCCATCGCGGCCCCAAACCGATGTGCCGCCGGAGGGCGTGGTGCTTGAGCCAACGGGATAACCATTGGTGCCCATGACTCCCCAGGCTAAAAAAGTGGTCTGGTTGATGACCCAGAAATTAGGCAGCGCGCTCCGCGTGGTCAGCGCCGACGGGCAATAACAAATGGGACCGCCGATCTGCGCGCCGGGAATGTACGGCTGAAGTGCGACCATCCACATACCGTTCGGGTCGTACCAGCCGGCGGGCATGCTGTCATTGAATTCGGGCGCGTAGAGTTGGAATCCCAGTCCCCATTGGCGGAGATTGGATATGCAATTAACGCGCTTGGCCTTTTGTTTCGCACTGGAGAGGGCCGGCAACAGCATGGCGGCCAGAATCGCTATGATCGCTATGACGACGAGCAATTCGATCAGGGTAAATCCAGAGCGGGAATTCTTCGGGTTTGTTTTAGACATCAGTCCGATTGGATTAACGACGCGGGTCATCGTGCATGCCACTTGCAATGAATGTAGCAAGGTTATCGGGGGCTGCCATCCCTGCCTAGCCTCACAAAGGTATGGTTCTCGGTCCGCACCGGCTGCCGGACCCTTTCATTTGTGAGGCTAGGCAAAACCGCGGTTTTGGTGCGAAAATGGCGTTTGTGTTCTTAAAAATCGCTTCTCGGCGGTTACGCGGCCGTTCGCCCTGCATTCCCGCGCTAGCCGGAACTCTCATCGCCTTAGGGTGTTATGCAGGATCGCTGGCAACGGACAAGCCCTTTTACCTGGGCGCAGATATTTCGACGCTTTCACAAGTGGAACATCAAGGGGGCGTTTACGTCGATGGAGACAAGCCGGATGATGCCTTGTCTATTTTCATGAGGCACGGCTGGACGTGTTTCCGGCTGCGGATCTGGGTCGATCCCCGCGATGGCGTCAATGGACTCGAATACACCACTAAACTGGCGAAGCGGATCAAGGATGCCGGCGGCACGTTCATGCTCGACTTTCATTATTCCGATTGGTGGGCCGATCCGCAAAAGCAAAATAAACCCAAGGCCTGGGCGAACATGGATTTCGATGGTCTGGTGAATCAAGTGCAGAAATACACGGCGGACGTTATCAAAACTCTGAAGGATGCGGGAGCGACGCCGGACTTCGTTCAGGTGGGTAATGAAATCACGGGCGGACTTTTATGGCCGGATGCGCAGGTGAAGGTGCCGATGTCCACGGTGAAAGTTTTTTCCGGTGACGTCCAAGTGATGCATCCTCCGGAACCGTACGACGACGCGAAACAATGGGAGCATCTTATCCGGGTGCTTAAAGCGGCGGACAAGGGCGTGCGTTCCGCGACAACACCAGCGGACCATGTACGCATTGTCATACACATCGATTGTGGAGGGGATTGGCCGGTGACCAAGTGGTATTTTGATCATCTGACCGAGGCGGGAGTGGATTACGATGTCATCGGGCAGAGCTATTATCCGAACTGGCACGGGACGATTCAGAACCTGCGGGACAATCTGCGCGAGACGATTAACCGGTATGATAAGGATGTGATGGTTGTGGAAACGGCGTTTCCCTCACGGGAAGTTCCGGTGACGCCGGCGGCGGCGAAAAACATGGTCTGGCCAATGACGCCGGAAGGCCAAAAGCAATTTCTCGCGGATGTCATCGATGCGGTGAAATCGGCGCCGCGCGGGCGTGGGATTGGAGTGAACTACTGGCATCCCGAGGCGACGTTGCTGACGAATACGACGGGGCGCGCGTGGGGGCCGGATGCGAATTCGTTGTTCGATGCCAAGGGGCACGCGCTGCCGGGGCTTTATGTTTTGAGTCCTTCAGAAAAGCACGGGGGAGTTGCGGGTGGTCAGGGGCCGCAGGCGAAGAATTGAGAGGGCTTCTGGGAGATATTTCTCTCAGGACCAAAGCGCAGTCGTGCCAGCGCAGTCCAAAGGCCAGTCGATGGCCGGAGTGTACGAAAGTATCGATAGTTACACTAATCTCACTTCGGGTTTTGGACAGGATTTACAGGATGCGATCGCAGCAATTCGCGAAAGTTACCGTAATCTCACATAGTCTCATAAGTTCCCACGAAAAATCCGCTGAGCTGCCGGGGTTGGGAGAATTTCGTCGGCCAAATGATTTGCGCATGCTATGAATTGAAGGTCGACTGATGAAAAGCTTTTGGACCACGCGCCGCCTTGATCCATCCGTCCGTCTTCGCCGCGCTACGGCGCGACGCAATGGGAGAGGGGGAGGTTGCTCCGGCGTGGGAAGAGGAGATCCCGGTCTGACTGTTCACGTTGCTGCGGACAGGAATGTCCGCGCTCCGGCTCACCCGCCTTCGCTGCGCTATGGCACGATGCAGAGGTTCAATGCGCGAATTGCTCTGGTCGTGGTCATCCTTTGCGCGCTGACGATTACCAACCTGAAAGTTCTGGCACAGCCTGCGAGGACGAATCTGGATTTCAATTTTTACACCACGACGGAAATCACCAACGTCCATCAAATCCGGCTTCTGGCCACCCAAATCCCCACCGCGAACTATTCGTTTAAACTCGAAGGCGATGTCTGGTGGGCGAATCCAGCGGAGGGAAGATTCGTTCTGAAAGATGACTCGGGCGCGGAAGAACTGGAGATGAACTTGGAAGGTCAATCATTGGCAGCCGGTCAGAGAGTTCGCCTGACAGGAAACGGCACGCTGATCAAGACGGGCACTGGCTTCAGATTGGGGGTTAAAGGGCCGGTGGTGGACAACGACGGCGTACACAATATGGTCGAGAAAGCGGGAGCGATTTTTTTGAAGGCCGGGCAGAATCCCATTCGCGTCGAATGGTTCAACGGGGCTTATCAATACGGATTGAAAGTCGAGTATGCGGGGCCGGGCTTGCCCCGGCAGGCGATTCCAGATTCTGTGCTGTTTCGGAAGAATGTAAAAAACGGCGTGACCAACCTCGTCAATGGGCTCGATTTCAGATGTACCAAAGTTCCCGGCGAGTCACTGCCTGACTTTGATTCCGCGACTGCCTTCGAGAGCGGCGTGACAAGGAATTTCAGTTTGGATGTCGTCACCAATTACGATCATGTGGGAATCTGCTACACCGGGTTTCTTCAGGTACCGAGGGATGGTTTGTATGTCTTTTACACGACTTCCGACGACGGCAGCCGGTTGTTCGTCGGTGAATCCTTGCTGCGATTGAAAGTAATTGGGCAAGCAAGTTTTCCGAAGCCTGAGCTGTTGATCACCAGGCAAAAGGCGGGTGAAAGCAATAGCGCATGGGTGGAAACTGAAGGCAGGGTGACATTCGCGAGTGAAGCAACCGATGGCCTGCGGCTCGAGTTGAACACGGGAGTTGGCCGTTTGAGGATTGAAGTCGCGGATAAATCCGGACTCACGGCCGGCCTGGTACTGAACCGTCGAATTCGGGCTGTGGGGTTTTTTCAGGGAGCTTATGACGCCGAGGGTCGCGAAGCTTCCGGCGTGCTGCTGATTCCGAGTGCACATGAAATTGAATTGCTGGACTCCGCATCCAACGCGGCGGAGAACACCGAAGCAACCGGCGTAACACGTGCTCCGTTGACCACTGCTGCAGAGGTCCACCGGCTAAAGCGTGAAGAGGCGGAACGCAGTTATCCGGTCAAAATCCGCGGGGTTGTCACCTCCACATTGCCGGAGCATGAGGCGTTTACGATTCAGGACACCACCCGCGGCATTTATGTTATCGACGTTTCCGGAAGCCGGTCAGACACGCCGCGCATTGGGGATTATCTCGAAGTCGAAGGTGTTTCCGATCCCGGCCAATTCGCTCCCGTTGTCGACGCCAGTCGCGTGCACATCGTGGGAGAGGGAAGCATCCCCGAACCGGTTCATCCGACCTGGCAACAATTGATCAATGGCAGCCTCGACGCGCAGTATGTGGAAATACAGGCGATCCTGACTTCGGTGCAAACCAATGGTGTGACTTTGCGCACGGCGGACGGAACAATCCTGACGGATATTCGCGTTGCCGACGGCGAAGCTCAGGACCTCGCGCGTTACGAAGATGCTTTAATTCGAGTGCGCGGATGCTTGTTTGCCACGTGGGATTATGTCACTCGCCGGCTTAAGGTTGGCGAAATCCGAATTAACGGCGCTGACATCAGTATCGATCAGCCGGCGCCGGATGATTTGTTTTCCACGCCAGCGAAGACAGCCGCGGAGCTGCTGTTGTTCGATCCGCAGGCCAGCGTCTTCCAAAGAGTAAAAGTCTCCGGCCAGATTATTCATATTCAGGAGCCGGAATATTTCATGATGGATGGCAACAACGGCGTCCGGTTTATTTTGAAACACCCGTCGGATTTGCAGGTTGGCGATGTTGTGGACGCGGTGGGTTTTCCCGAGCTCAGCACGGCATCGCCGGTTTTGCGCGAAGCGGTGGTGCGGAAACGGAGCCATGCTCCATTGCCGCCAGCCAAACTGCTCGAAGCGGGCGACTTGACTCGCGCGGACCTGGACTCGACTCGTGTTAAAATAAAAGCCGTGTTGGTGGACCAACGAACCACGGCTTCGGAACAAGCGTTGGAAATGCGGGTGGGCCTGCGCTCGTTTCTAGCGCGCTTGACCGGCAGGAATCACACGGTCCTGGATATTCCGGCAGGAAGCCAATTGGAACTGACCGGCACATACGCCAGCCAAAGTGTGAATCAAAGTGTGGCTTCTTTTGAACTATTAGTGGACTCACCGCCGGATGTCGTGGCCGTGCTGGCACGTCCGCCGTGGTGGACATTGCAAAAGCTGTTAATCATGCTCGGAGCGCTCGCCTGTGTATTGGCGGTGACGGTGTTGTGGATTACCCAGCTTCATCGCACTGTGGCGCAACGCACGGCCGAACTGGAAATGCAAATTCAGGAACGGCAACGCGTCGAACAAGAGCACGCCATGGAACAGGAACGCGGCCGCATCGCGCAGGACCTCCACGATGAACTCGGCTCGAGTCTCACGGAGATTTCCATGCTCGGCGTCCGGGCTCAGGCCGTGTCAACTCCGTCGGAAAAGCGCGGTGCTTATCTTCAACAAATGAGCGATAAGGCGCGCCAGATGGTCACTGCCCTCGATGAGATTGTGTGGGCCATGAATCCAACCCACAATTCAGTTGCCTCCATGGTCAGTTACTTTTCCATCTATGCGGAACGGTTTCTTGGGTTGGCGAACGTCGCCTGGGTTCTGGATGGACCGTTTGAAGCGGACCACTGCGTGCTCGATTCGCGGCATCGCCATCAGTTGTTCCTGGCTTTCAAGGAAGCGCTCACGAATGTGGTCAGACATGCCAAAGCCACAGAAGTCCGCCTGAATATTCAGATGAAACAAAACCAAATTCGCTTGACCATTTCGGACAACGGACAAGGCTGGGCCGAGGGCGACCACACAGCAGGAATGGACGGAGTCACCAATATGCGAACGCGCTTACAGAAACTGGGCGGCCGGTTCGAGATCAGCAGCAAAGCGGGCGCCGGCACTGTCGTCCGGTTTGATGTGCCCCTGAATTAATTATGACCAAAATCGCCATCGTTGAAG
>Ga0070731_10002357_pt1 | contig 18133 bp, 11 predicted proteins | sample Coa_R1_2_FD_66448 | JGI IMG/M metagenome (GOLD analysis project Ga0070731, IMG submission 66448) | Surface soil microbial communities from Centralia Pennsylvania, which are recovering from an underground coalmine fire - Coalmine... | ecosystem: Environmental > Terrestrial > Soil > Unclassified ...
CGGTGCCCGCCCAGATCGCATCCGAAGGGCTTCGCCCCACTGATAGAACCGAACGGTTCTGCCAGGCGTCGGGCGGCCCAAACATCCAAACTTTTCTCGGACGCAAAACACACAGACCACCTCCACCCGTGCCCAGCCAGATGTTCCCTTCGTGGTCTTCGGCCATGCTTCGAATCCAGTCATGCGGCAGCCCATTCGTATGACTCAAATGGGTGATCACACCGTTAGTGGCAAAAATATACATTCCGGTGTCGAGCGTGCCCACCAGCAGCCTGCCATCGTGCGTCTCGATCATGGTTGTGATAAACGCTTCGTCCCACGGGAATGCGCCGAGGTTGGCCGTCCATTTGCCGTCTCTGCCGCCGCTCCACTTTCGCATCTGCCGCTCGCCGGCAACCCATAATCCTCCGTCACGGCTCGGGCACGTGCTCTCAAAGTAGGCGGTTTCACTCGTCGCTCCGAAACGAAACGGCTCCAGTTCCCCGTCATGCACAAACGCTGCGACGCCTCGAAAGGTCGTCCACAAGCCGTTTCCCGCCTCCACCAATAGCGGTGTTCCCGGTGGCGTATTCACCGGGCTTGGCAGCGGCGGGATGACTTTGCCATCACGCAATCGAACCAAAGACCCGGCATGATTCAGCGCCCAGATATTTCCCCCGTCATCCGAACCAAAACCCACGATTTCCGTCGAAGGCCAATTCGTCCCCATCTCCAGACTGTGAAAAACCCCGTGCTCCAACCACGAAACGTCGCCGGTTTCATGTCCGATCCAGATGACCCCGGCTTTATCCTGATAGAGGCTGGTGATCCGGCTGTTCTTCAACTCAGGCGCTGTCGCCGAGTCGTAAATCACAAATCGCACGCCGTCAAAACGCGCAATCCCGTTGTAAGTGCCGGCATAAATGTAGCCGTTTTTGCTCTGGAAAACGTCCGTGACGGAATTTTGCGGCAGCCCATTGTCCGTTTGCCAGGTTTCAACCGCAAAGTCATTCGACTGAACCGATTCCGCGGACGAGGCACGCAAAAAGAAGACAAAAATCAACCCCACAATTCCGCGCGAAAGAAGCCTGAGTCTCCGATGAATCGAGAACAAGCCTAGCTGCATAGATGAATGTTTAACGATTCGTTTCGCATCGGGCAAGCACTGTCCGCTAATTTGATAATCCGAAGCTCGAAAAAGTTAATCACCAAAGGGTTTCTCGCGGTAGCTTCTTTCCTGGTATTCAAAGAAATCAAAATCAGCAGCGCGCGCCGTTCCCGCCAGATCCTCGCAGGCCATGCCAACGAACGCGCCGGTAAAATTCGGCTGGCCCGGGGCCGTCGCTTCGTCGGAAAGAATACTGGCGTCGAATTGTTGCGGCAGCCACTGCCAATTCTTGTCTACCCCTTCCACACGATACGCAAAGTGGAGCCGCTCAAAATCGATCTCCACGCGCAGGTGCACAGGTTTCCCCGCGGGAATTGCAATGGGCGCTGTAAAGGCATCCGTCTGCGGCGAATCCGGCGCGCAGGACATCACACGCAAATGTTTGCCGATCGTCTCGTCGTGCGTGATGTAAAGGTAATGGAACTTCGCGCTGTTGTAGTAACAAACCAGCCCCGCCATCTGCTGAAAATGTTCCGGCTCAAATTCCACAACCGTCGCCGCGCTGATGCAGTGCGCTTGCTGCCGTCGCGCGACCAACGCCTGCTTGAACAAACTGCCAATCGTTTCACACCCGAACAGCCTCAAAAATCCTTTGCGCTGCGTCAGGCTGAAAATCTCTTCGGGCCATGGTGTCCGCAACCATTGAAAATCCTTCGGCAGTTGCGACTCATTGAAATCTTCCCGTGTTGGCAAGGACGGAAACTTATGAACCGCCAATCCCGGCGCCGGTGTCTCGACAGTCGGAATCCCCTGCCCATCCAGCGTGCGCAGCCAACCGTCCTCCGACCACACCATTTTCTGAATCGCCGTTTCGCGCCCCAATGTGCATCGGCCTCGATTCCGCAACGGCCGGCCGCAGAGATAGACCATGTAAGTATCGCCACTCTGCGTCTCCACCAGGTCAGCGTGGCCGGCGCGCTGCAACTCCACATCCGGCCGCTCACGCGAACTCAGGATGTATGTGTCCGGATGCAATTCGTACGGCCCATCGATCTTGCGAGACCGCGCCATCGTCACCGCATGGCCCCAGGCTGTGCCACCTTCCGCCGTGAGCAGATAATACCAACCCTTGCGTTTGTAAAGATGCGGCGCTTCCGTGAATCCGAGCGCCGTGCCTTTGAAAATATTCTTTCGCTCGCCGATGAGCCTGCGTTCCTTCACGGAGTATTCCTGCAAAACAATCCCGGCAAAGCGGTTGTTCCCTGGCCGATAATCCCAAAGCATGTTCACCAAATACTTCCGGCCATCGTCGTCATGAAACAACGACGGATCAAACCCGCTGCTGTTGAGATAAATCGGCTCCGACCAATCACCGTCAATGCTCTCGCTCGTCACCAGGTAATTGTGAAAGTCCCGCAACGACGCACCACTCGCCCCGCCTACCGTTGTGCGCCCGTAACGTTTCACGTCCGTGTAAATCAGCCAGAACAACCCATCAGCGCAAGTCAGGCACGGCGCCCAGATGCCGCACGAATCCGGATCGCCGAGCATGTTGAGTTGGCTCGCGCGATTCAGCGGACGCGTCAGCAACCGCCAGTGAACCAGATCCCGCGAGTGATGAATCTGCACGCCCGGAAACCACTCGAACGTCGAGGTTGCAATGTAATAATCATCACCTACCCGCACGATGGACGGGTCTGGATTGAAGCCGCGCAGAATCGGGTTTTTAGCTTCGTTCGACATGAATTGGTTCTGGGTGGGGCACAATTCTTTGCTCGCGCACAACCGTCCATAACACAGCCGCACCCACCAGGTCGAGCGCGGCGAGGCCGATGAAAAACGGCGCGTAACCAACCGCTGCCACAAGAAGCCCGATAACCAGATTGAAAATTAACAGCCCTCCATTCCCAAACGTCCCCGCCATTCCGGCGACCGTGGCAACCTCATTCCTCTTGAACAAATCCGACGCCATCGTAATCACCGTCACGGACAAAGTCTGATGCGCAAAGCCTCCAAGACTCAATAGTGCGATCGCAGCGTAAGGGCTCTTCACAAATCCAACAAACGCCATTCCCAACATCAACAGCGCGCCGAACGTAAACGCACACCGCCGCGCGTCGATCAAATTGACCCCGCGCCTTTGCAGCGCCAGCACCACCAGTCCGCCGTTCAAGCACCCCAAATCCGCCGCAAGGAACGGCATCCACGCGAACATCGCGATTTGTCCTAAATTGAAATGGCGCACCGTCGAAAGATAGAGCGGCACCCAAAACGTCAGCGTGCCCCACGTCGGGTCAGCCAGAAACCGCGGCAGCGCGATACCCCAAAAATTCCGCTGCCCGAGAATCTCCAGGATCGACGGTCGCGCTTCATCACCCGCCAAATGCTTCTCCTGCCCGCGAGCGATGTAGTCCCGCTCGCTTTCTGCCAGCGCCGGATGCTTCGCCGGCGGCTGGTAAAATGCCAGCCACAGTACCGCCCACACCAGGCCGATAATCCCCGTGATAACGAACGCCATCTGCCAGTTGTAAAAATGGATCGCCCACGCCACCAGCGGCGGCGCGAGCATCGACCCAACCGAAGCGCCAATATTGAAAATGCCCCCGGCCATCCCGCGTTCGCGTGCCGGGAACCACTCCGCCGTCGCCTTCATGCCCGCCGGATTCGCGCAACCCTCAGCGAAGCCGAGCAGCCCGCGCAAGCTCGCAAAGCCTTCCCAATTATGCGCCAGCCCATGCGCCATGCTGACCACCGACCACAGGATCGCAAAAATCGCGAAACCCATCTTCAATCCGATGACATCCAGCACATACCCACAAATCGGCTGGAACATGATCGCGCCCTGAAACGTCCCCACGATCCACGAATACTGCCGCTCCGTAATCCCCAAATCATGCATCAACGTCGGCGCGGCCACCCCCAACGAACTGCGAGTCAGATAATTGACAATCGACCCGAGCATCAGCAACCCGATGATCCACCAGCGCAGTCCTCTGATTTTCATTTTGGAACTAAGTGAGATTAGTGGAATTATCGTAACTTTCGTAACAAGGTGTCAATTTCCAGCCGAAAATGTCCAATCTTGTTTTGATTTTCTGGCATTCGCCGGTTGCAAATAATGCCTGAACGGGCTGGGGCCCACCTGGCTTTTGTCCCTTCCGTCCCTTTTGTCGCTCGTTTGTCTGCCAAGCACGCTACTTTGATCCACTTTGATCCGGTTTGATCTTCCTGGCCATCAGCCATTTGCCATTGTCTGACCGGAATCCACCAGTCTCACTTTAACCAGGTCGGACTGCTGCGACTTGGTGCGACTAGCTCAGACCAATGACATAATTTGGTGCGACCCGGTTGGACTTGTCTGGACTCGGCCAGACCCGCTGCAACGGAACGCGCCCGAAGCCGCCATGCACATGAAACCGCGCGCCAGCGTCTTGGAGTGCGGTGGCCCTCCACTGCTTTCAAAGGGGAACCCCCGCAACGAGTTCACGTTTCGCGTTTCGCTTCAACCCTCAACCCCCATGTCAAAGAACCACTCGCCGCCGTTTCTAACTGCACAAACAGCGGCAGTCCGCCAACACTCACACACTCTCACTATTTATAAATGTGTCAAATACAATTTTAGCATCATCTTCTAAAACAGCTATTGATGACGATCTAGCCGAAACCGTCTAAACTAGCAAATCCTTAACCCGTCCAGATTCTCTTCGGCGGCCCCAACCGCGCTTCGATTTCCGATGGCAAAAAGCCCGTCAAGTCCGGCGTATGCTCTTGTTCCATTTCCCACTCAAACTCTGCCTCAGGATACTGACGTACAAATCCGCTTATCGTTTCTGCCAGCAACCATGCATTTTTAAACTCCAATTTCGAATCTGGTTTCGTCCCCCACTTTCCCGTTGCACGGTCCAAATCAGATGTATACCGGGACCATGCAAAGCTCCTTATGATGAGACTGAATATAAAATAAGGTTTGGGTTGCTGGATTAAGTCGCAGGTAACGCGCACAATCGGATTCCATACGTTTGTCACACGCAGCCTTTCTCGAAGAAACCAACCGCATTTCGGCATAGTCCCCTCAAAATTCTCTTCCAGCTTGCACAATCCCCAAAAGGTCCAGAACACACTGGGGCGTATGTCCTGGTTCGTTTTCCAGACTCGATTGATGTGGTCTGAAAAGAACTGCAAACGTTCTACAATACGCGGAATGTCCCCAGGAATTGTCAGCCCTTCGTCTGGCTTATTGAGGGTAGTGAAGTCCGTCCCCTCAATCATTACTTCACCAGCGAGCCGTTGAGGAAGACTATGCCGTCCCCAAAATAAATCTCCATCAACCGACCCCGGCAATTTTTCAGATTCCAACCCATGGTGCCCATGGATTTCTACCGACTTGGCTTGCAGAAAATGAATGCTGAGATGACGCAGGAGGTTCTCAGCGAGTAGAAGAAGGTCTTCATTATGAATTGAAAAGAAAAATGTTGCGCGCGGTTCTCCCATAATAGCTTCACACCACAACCACCCCATTCTCCAACGCCCCAATCCCGCTAATCTCAATCCGAACCACATCCCCCTCGCGCAGCGTAAATTGATCCGGCGGCACAATCCCCGTCCCCGTCAGCAACACCGCCCCCTGCGGAAAAACCTGGCAACGAAACAGAAACTCCGCCAGTTCCTCAAACCGCCGCTTGATTTGCCCCACCGAAGTCTCGCCTCCGAAAACCGCCTTCCCGTCCCTTCGAATTTCAATCTTGATCCCCCACAGCCGCGCCTCCGCTTCCGTCGCTCCCAAAACTATCCACGGCCCCAGCGCACACGATCGGTGATACGTCTTCGCCTGCGGCAAATACAGCAGGTTCTCCCCCTCGATATCCCGCGAACTCATGTCGTTGCCAATCGTGTAACCCACGACCCTTCCGCGTGAATTCAACACCAAAGCCAGTTCCGGCTCCGGCACGTTCCATTTCGCATCGCGGCGGATGCCCACCGCCTCGCCGGTCGCCACCACTTTCTCCGGCAACGACTTGAAAAATATTTCCGGCCGCTCCGCCGCGTACACGCGGTCGTAAGCATTCGCGCTGAACTCCGATTCCTCCATCCGCGCCGTCTTGCTCCGCAGATACGTCACACCCGCCGCCCATACTTCGTGCCGCTCCACCGGCGCGAGCAAACTCACTTCAGAAAGTTTCACGCGCGGAGGATTTCTTTTTGCGATCTGCTGCGCTTCGGCCAGCGGATTGTCAGCCTCAAGCAGCGATTTCATCTCCGCAAGGCCCGCAGCCGTCAGATCGAGCAAGGTGGAATCGTCCACCGTGAGACCGATGCGCGCAGCATCATTTTGTTTTTTGAATCGACAGAGCTTCATATGTTTGGTGACTGTACGAAAGTCAGATCAAGACCCGGATCATTCGCGCATTGAACCCCTGAACCTTGAAAGTGCCTGCAATATTTATAAAAATCCTCTCAGCTTTCATTTTTTCACAATCTCAGCCACGGCCACGGTATAAGGTTTCACTTCGATGGTCAGATCACGTGCATAAGACAAAGTCGTCTCAACCGGCTTGATTTCGTCCGGATGGTCCATGGACGGCGAATTGGTAAGCCCGGCGCTCACCGAATACATTTTCACGCCCGCCTTCTCCGGCGCGCCGGAACCAGAGAATCGAACCAGAAGCGTATTCTGCCCCCCGGAGTAGTTAACCATCTTGATGACTATGCGCCTGCCATCCGAGCTGCCGGTTGCAATCGCATCAAAAGTGCCGGGAGTCCATCCCTCCGGTTTCATTTGCGAAATGCTATCAAAAAAACTGTTCCGGTTTTGAATGTCGCGAAACGTCCCGCTCGCTGAGGCCAGATACTTCTCCGCGTAATGCTCCCGAAAAAGCTTTTCGACGATGTAACCGGATCCCGGAAACCAGGACACATGATCGTGGTAAATCCAGGCGCGCCACAGCGGATCGTCAGTCGTGTTTCGCATGAGCAAGGCGGGACAACTCATGACCAATTCAGGACTCAGCTTTTCGTAAGTGATGAGCATCCCCGCGGTATGAAGCCCGGCGCGCCAGTCGTAGGTGTGGCAGAGGCTCCATTCCAACACCGCCATTTTGATTTGTGGATGCCGCGACGTGCGGATGTACTCCCGGAGCTTCACGAGGTAATCCTGAATTCTCTCCACACCGGTCTCAAAATTGTCGTTTTCGTACTCGTAATTGTGACAGCCCAGGATGTCGAAATTGTCACCGGCAATGTCCACGAGCTTTTCGCTCCACTCCTGGTCGTTCGAACGCTTCTGTCCGCACGCGACGATTCTTGCGCGTGGCGCAATTTTACGGAGTCGCCGGCCATACACGTTGACGATTTCCGCATAACGTTCCGGGGTCAGTTCGAAATTCATCGGCTCATTGTCAATTTGGAACAACTTTATGTCGTACGGCTCGCGATGGCCGTTGGTGGCGCGGAGTTTTCCCCACTTCGTCCCCGGTGGATCATTCAGGTAATGGACCCAGTTCATCGCGTATTCCACTTGCGCCGGATCGGTATTGGTCGCAGGCAGGACCACCAGCGGCTGGGTTTTCAATTGGCGGCAGAGTTCCATGAACTCCTCTGTGCCAAAACTGTAATAGTCCGAGTAACCGCCCCAAATCTCATTCGGGTGATACTTCCGCGCCGCGAAAGGCCCGACGCCATCGAGCCAGCGATAACTGGAGGCGAACGATCCACCCGGCCAGCGGATGAACGCGGGTCTCAAGCCGCGAAGCGCGTCGAAGAGGTCAGGGCGGAACATGCCGTTCGTGCGCAGATCGGCGCGCATCATCGAAACGTAATCCACCAACACCGCCCCAGTGCCCGTGGCGACGATTTCAACCTGCGCCTGCGGATCTGTCCGGGGACTTTTGAACGAATAATCGACTTCCTGCCAGTTCGTGCCGGAAGTTTTGAGTGGCACGGCAGAAATCAGGTCGCCGCCTGAATCCTTCACTCGAAGACTCATTTCCAACTCGGCGGTCTCAGATTTGAGCCAGACGGAACCATTGTAATCGCAACCTTGCTGGAGATAAATCTGGCCTTGCCGCACACCGGCGTTTCCGTTGTCCGCCTGCAGCCGTAGACTTTTCTCGCCATTCTGAAATTTCGCGTCCACGACCCCGGCACTGCCATTGATGGCGAACGGCGTCCAATACCTGGCAAAATCCGCTCCCTCAAATCCTCTCCCCTGAATTTGTTCCGCGAATAATCCTTCTACCGAATGATTGATATGTTCGAGGAATTGTCCGTAAATCCCTTCATTGATTTTTCCCATCACTCGGTCGGTGTCGACAAGCAGTATGGCGACGCCCGGTTTTGTTTCTGCAGCGGCGAGATATGTCTCTACGTCTTTCCCCAGCAATACAACCACAGCGCAAAAAACCACGAACTTTAATCTGAACGCTTGGTCCTTTGTTTTCATGTCATTTCACAACTGGCACCGCTGCCGCGATGTTTTGGTTTTGCCTTACAGATTGCGGCAGCAGAAACGCCAGCGCCGCACACCCCAACAAAGCGCCTCCGAGCGCAGTAAAAGCAATCGCCGTGCTGTGATACTCCTTGAGCATCCAGCCCACGACGAATGGCCCCGCAAACCCACCCACATTGCCAAAGGCATTCACCAGTCCCATCGCCACTCCCACCACGCTGCCCGGCAGCGTCTCGGTGGGAATCGCCCAGAACGGCGCCAGTGCCGCAAACGGCCCCGGAATCGCCAGGCACAGCAGCGCATACGCGACCCAAAAGTGACTGCTCAACACCACACTCAAAATCAGGCTCACGCCACTCACAACATAAACGACCGCCGCATGGCCGCGTCGCTCGTGCTTTTTGTCCGAATGCCAGGAGACCAACGTCATTGCCACGCCCGTAACCACATACGGCACAGCGAACAGAATTCCGTATTGGACCGGCGTAAATCCCTGGCCTTTGAGACGGTCCGTGAAAAACGTCATGCAGCCGTACGCCGCACAGTTGAATAAAAAACAGATTCCGACCATTACGAACAGTGTTGGTTGCGCCAGAACTGCAACCCAGGAAACTTTTTGTTGTGGCCGTTCGCGTTGCTCCGCTTCTTCTTTCAATGTCGCCTCCAGGAAATTCTTTTCCTCAGGAGAAATCCACTTGGCTTCGCGCGGATGATCGCGGATGCAAAACCACCAGATCGGAAGCCATAGGAAAGGAAGCAGACCTTCAATGACCAGCATTTGCCTCCAGCCAAGCGCGCCGAGCAGCCAGGTGGTGATTGGCGCCGAACCTGCCACCGCAATTGGCTGGCAAAGCATCCATGCGCTGTTGGCGCGTGCACGTTCGGCTCGTGGAAACCAATTCGCCAGCAGGACAAGGGTGGCCGGATACACCGCGCTTTCAGCCACGCCCAGGAGAAATCGCACCACTTCAAACTGCCGGTAATTCTGCGTCAACCCGCAGGCCGCCGCGCAAATTCCCCACGCCACCAGGCACAGACTGACGACTTTGCGCGCACTCCAATGCGAAGCCAGGTGGCCGCCGGGCAATTGCAACAGGATATAACCAATAAAGAAAATTCCCGCCGCTGTCCCCGCCATTTTCGGATCCATGCCCAGGTCCCTCATCATCGTCGAAATTTTCGGATCGAGCCCGAGCGAGATATTCGTACGGTCCACGTACGAAATCGTATACATGATCAGCGCCGGCGGAATAATGCGCAACCAGCGCTGTCGGGGCACACTCTCGGTATTCATTCTGGTTGGAGGAGAAGACCGGGATGAGGACCTTCAAGGCACACTGAGGACAGGCATTCGATGTTCGATGTTTCCGAGGGTTCGCGGGGAAGGCTGGGGCTCATGAGAGAAAGCTTTCTACAGAGCACATTCATTCCGCACTTCCCGTGAGCGTTGGCAATGTTGCCGACCCACGCCGCACGACATTATATTCCGTGCCCAGCGAAAGTTTTCCCCCCGAAAAATCAAACGTCAGCGTCGCGTAAAATGGCGTTTCATAAAACGCGAGCTTTGCTTTATAAATCCCGTCCGCCGCCCACGCGCCGCTCGCAGCCACGGATTGCTCAATCGGCTGCCGCGCGGCGTCAGCCGCAAAAGTCATTCGCCCCGTTTCCCACGCACCACTGCCGATACGAACACGTTGCTCAACCCCATTCATCCGCAGTGTCAACGTCGTTGGAGAACTTGCGCTGCCACAATCCAGCACCACCGATTCAATTTTCTGCTCATTCGCTGGAAACGAAAATTTCTTCCCGGAAATTTGCGCCGTCATCGACGATGAACCGGCACCCTGCTGCGTATGCAGCTTCAGTCCAGCGAGCGCCGCCTGAAGCTTTTTGACATTTTCAGCATCGGCGTGCAGCGCCTTCGGTTTCATCCCCGGCAGAATTTTGTCCCAAACCAAATTCATCACACCCGCCATATCCTTCGTCCCGCTCGTGATCGCCACGACCGCGTCCTGCTGCGGCATCACGATGCAAAATTGCCCGAATGCGCCATCCCCGCGAAAAAGCCCATGACGCGTGATCCAGAATTGATAACCATATCCCTGTTCCCAATCACTATCCGGATCGCTGCCATTGGAAGCCTGCCGCGCCGTCGCCACCGTCACCCATTCCGCCGGCACAAGCTGTTTGCCGTTCCACTTCCCATGGTTCAAATAAAGCAATCCAAACCGCGCGATGTCCTCCGTCCGCACACTCAATCCATATCCGCCGAGGCAAATCCCCTGCGAACTTTTTTCCCACACCGGATTCCCCATTCCGAGCGGCTCAAAAATTCTCGGCATCAGATAATCATGCACCGTTTGTCCCGTCACCTTTTGCACGATGGCCGAAAGCATGTAACTGGCAGGCGTGTTGTAATACCAATAAGTGCCCGGCTTGTGCTCAACGGGCAACGCAAGAAATTCCTTCGTCCACTGCCCCGGCAAATCGAGCTGTATCTTCGCGACCTCGTTGGAATGCTGGCCCGTGGACATCGTCAGCAAATCACGCACACGCATCGCCCGGAGATTGCCACTCGGCTCCGCCGGCGCATCTCCCGGAAAAAACTTCAATACCGGATCGGTCAACTTCAACTTGCCTTCCGAAATCGCCAGCCCGACCGCCGTTGAAGTAAAACTTTTGCTCAACGAAAACAGCGTGTGCGGAATTTCCGGCCCATACGGCGACCACCAGCCCTCCGCTACAACATGGCCGTGCCGCACCAACATGAAGCTGTGGATCGCATCAATCTTCTGGTCCGCACTCTGGATGAAGTCGAGGATCGCAGCGGAGGAAATCCCCTGTTGCTCCGGCGTGCTGCGTGGTAGTGAAGCGGATTGGGTTTCAGCAGAGGCGCAAAACATAAAAGCACAGTAGAGAGCCGCAAAACACAGTGTTTTTGGGAAGCGCACGGCCAATTTGTTGCACGAAGCCATTTCCAGCGCCAGTTTTTTCCGGCAATGTCCTGATTTAAATTAGGACTACCACAGGAACGGTAGGGCGGTGCTGCCGCGCCGCCCCATTGTTAGCCGTTTCGCCACCAGGCGAAACGCTCCCATGACGTTGAACTTCGGATAATGTCCAAATCAGGACATTACTTTTTTCCGGACCGGTTTTGCTTTTTTCGCCGATCGCTTGCTGCTTCAATCCCCGCATGACCGCCGACGATGTATTTTCCTACGATCCCGAAATTTTCCACATCCAGACCAAAGCTCCCGGCCCGGCGGGAAGTTTGCCGCTCACCGAGGAACAGCTGCTCAACAGTCCCAGCGGAAACATTTTCGGCCTGACTCAAAACGTCGGCATGGGTTGGAACGCTGCCGAAGCCGGTCGCCGGCAATTCCTCATTCTCAGCACGCAGGGCGGATTGCGCGCGCCCGACGGCAAACCCATCGCGCTCGGCTACCACACCGGCCACTGGGAAATCGGCCTCCTCGTCCATGCCGCAGCGGAAGAGTTTCGCCGCTTGCAAACAATTCCCTTCGCTGGCTTCTGCTCAGACCCGTGCGACGGACGCACACAGGGCACAACCGGAATGTTCGACAGCCTTCCCTATCGCAACGACGCCGCAATTCTTTTCCGGCGACTCGCCCGTTCACTGCCCCTGCGCGCCGGCGTCTTGGGTATCGCCACCTGCGACAAAGGACTCCCCGCCATGATGATGGCCGTCGCCGGCCTGCACGATTTGCCATGCGTGGTCGTCCCCGGCGGAGTGACCTTGCCCGCGTCGAACGGCGAAGACGCCGGCGCAACACAAACCCTGGGCACACGTTTCGCCCACGGAACGATATCGCTCTCCGAAGCTGCGGAATTGGGTTGTCGCGCCTGCGGTTCGCCCGGCGGCGGCTGCCAATTCCTCGGCACAGCCGCAACCTCACAAGTCATCAGCGAAGCGCTCGGCTTGTCGCTCCCCCACTCCGCACTGGCCCCATCCGGCCAACCGGTGTGGCTCGACCTGGCCACCCGCTCCGCCCGCGCACTCCATCACCTGACGGAGCGCAAGCTAACCGTGCACGACATTCTGAATCATGCCGCCGTCCAAAACGCGATGACCGTGCACGCCGCGTTCGGTGGCTCGACAAATTTGCTTTTGCACGTTCCAGCGATCGCTCACGCCGCCGGACTGAAACGCCCAACCGTCCAGGACTGGATCAACGTGAACAAATGCGTCCCGCGCCTGGTCAGCGTATTGCCCAACGGCCCCGTGCATCATCCAACCGTTCGCGTATTCCTCGCCGGCGGCGTGCCCGAAGTCATGTTGCACCTGCGCCGGCTCGGGCTGCTCAAGACGGACGTGCTGACCGTCACAGGAAAAACTCTCGGCGAAAATCTGGATTGGTGGGAAAAATCCGAGCGCCGCTCCCGTTTTCGCGAGCTGCTGCAAAAGCAGGACGGCGTGAGCGCCGACGAAGTCATTTTTTCTCCAGAGCAGGCCCGCAGCAAAGGCATGGTCGGCACCCTGGTTTTCCCACGAGGCAATCTCGCCCCGGATGGTTCAGTGGTGAAAGCAACCGCAATTGATTCGAGCCTCTTCGATGCAAACGGCATTTACCGTCACGAAGGTCCAGCACGCGTCTTCGTAAATGAAAAGGATGCGATGGTAGCCATTAAACAAAACCGCATCCAATCTGGCGACGTGCTGGTCCTGACAGGCATCGGCCCGATGGGCACTGGCATGATGGAAACCTATCAAGTCACCGGCGCGCTGAAACATTTGCCACACGGTAAACAGGTCGCGCTGCTGACGGACGCGCGTTTCTCCGGCGTATCCACCGGCGCCTGCATCGGCCACATCGGCCCGGAAGGTCTCGCCGGCGGCCCGATTGGAAAAGTATTGGACGGCGACACCATCCGCATCGTCATTGACCGCAATCAAATCGAAGGAACTATCGAATTCGTTGGCGAAGGCACGCGACGCTTCAGTCCAGAAGAAGGCGCGAAGATTCTGGCACAGCGCCCCACGCGCAAAGACCTCGCCCCCAATCCCGCGCTCCCCGACGACACCAAACTCTGGGCCACCCTCCAACTCGCCAGCGGCGGAACCTGGGCCGGATGCGTTTATGATGCGGAGCGAATCACTCAAATGCTTCTAAGAGGGTCGACCCACGCTGAACGCGCGCGGTAGGGCGGCGCTGCCGCGCCGCCCCATATTCCGTTGGTGACGCAGTCAGCAACGAATCTCGTGAACTACCCAAAAACGGCCTTTATCACTTGAGCCTCGCGCGATCATACGCCAACCGCTCCGCGGAAGTCATCTTTGCAAAATCCGGAGAGCCGTTGGCCAGCTTGGGCCACGTCGTCTCTGACCCAGCCAACGGATTATTTCGAACTTCCACGCTGGCGCGACGCGCCGCACTGCCGTCGTAGCTCACCGCCTGGTCCGTCAACCTCAAATCATCTTCCAATGCCCTCTGCGGTTTGATTCCCTTCGCCTGCAAAACCCCATGATAAGCCCGCACGGCCTCCTCCGGTGAAATTTTCCCATCCGTGATCAGCCGCAGCATTTCGATAAACGCAAGCTGGTGCTCCGCGTTATTAATTTTTCGACCATACAATCCAACCCGCGCACCGTACTTTTGCGCATCATGAATCAGCTTGAACGCGTCATAGGTTGTCCCCGCGCTGCCACCTAGAATTCCCACAACCAGCCGGGGATCATATTGCGCCAGTTCCTCCATCGCGCGCGGCCCGTGATAAACAATCTTCAGGAAAATCGGGCGCCCCGAATCCGGCACGCCCGCGAGCGTGCGAATGACGCTGTCATTAATAAACTCGCCAAGCTTTTCCGGCGGAATGCCCGTTTCCACATTCGGGTCAAAAACTTCCAGGAAATGCCGAAACTGCTTCCGCTCCGCCTCTTCGCGAAAACTTTTGTACCACAGCAACGCCTCGCGATCCTGTTCGAGATCGTTCGTGAACGTCAGCGAATAAAGCCCAAGATTCGCCCCCGGAAATTCCCCGCCGCTTCGGTCGCACTCAATTTCGCCGCATTGAATGTGATCGATGCTCGCCGAGCGAAAAGGCCGCGACGGCTCGCCCGCATAACACCCATGACGCACCACCCAGACTTCCGTGGTGTCATTCGCGCGCGCCGCAGGAGTCACGGTGGAATTTTTAAACAGCCCCTCGTTGATGGTCAGTTGCTCGTTCACGTAAGCCGACATGAGCATGATATCGATCACGCCCTGGTGAACCACCTCGCGGATAATGTCGAGAAACTCCGGCAGGTTCCGGTAGCCGTATTCTTCGCGGCTCCAGATTTCCGGCGAGAACTGCGCCGGACGTGCCCCGCGGCGCGCCAGGTAACCACGCGGTCCGGGCGCGCGCACGCCATACGCCATGTCTGCATCCTTCGCGTCGGCGATAATGAAATCTTTCGCGGTTTGCGGCGCGGCCTGAATGGCCGCGAGTTTTTGGTCAAGCGAACGCATCATCAATTCTACCTGCTGTAAAATCCCAATTCAGCACCCAGCGCAAGGCAATTTTGCTGCGATTCGACTGCCAACGAGCACGTGGCATGGCGCAACGAAGCCGCCGCGGCACAAACCGCCAGTTCCAGGCAACGTTGCAAAGGCCACCCTTCGTGCAGCCCCAGCAAAAAGCCCGCGCTCAATGCGTCTCCGGCCCCGGCCGCGCCTGCAATTGCCTTTGCCGGCATCCGGACTGCCGGCTGCAAAGCCACTGCACCGTCTGCACCAACACAGAGCGCACCTTCAGGCCAGTGCACGATTACCGCGCGCCGAACACCACGTTTCAAAACCTCGCGCGCCTGCTTTTCGAGTTGCGCTGGCAATTTGCTCGCTTCACCACCAACGAGCCGCGCCAGTTCGTACTCATTCAGGAAAAGATAGTCCACATGCGGCAGGCTTGGATTCACGACGGCAGAAAAATCACCGCTCTCATTGCTCACCAGGTCAGCCACCGTCGTCATACCCAGCCCACTCGCTTGTTCCAACAACCGCGAAGCGCGCGTCCGCCCACCCGCATCCAATAAATCCAGCTTCTTCAGAAGACACAAATAACCCAGATAAAAAATCCGGGCCGTTGTCCTGTCCAAATCAAAATGCGCTTCATCCAACAACGCATTCGCTCCGTGCTGATGAAAAAACGTTCGCCGTCCAGTGCCGCTTACCGTCATGACATCCGTGTAAGAGGTCGGCGCAAGCGTTGTCTGTTGAATTCCGGAGCGGTCAATCCCATGAGCCTCGCAATCCCGCAGTATCGCTTCGCCATCCCCATCGCGCCCAATCAACCCCACACCCGCCAGCGGAAAACCGCAGCCGAGTTTAGCCAGATTCTTCGTGACGTTATACGCGCCTCCCCCATTCCCTTCAGACTGCGCGGTGATGTTCGCCAGCGCATCCTGTGCCGGCCAGACATCGATCATCTTCACGTGATCCACAATCCAATTGCCGCCGGCAAGGAGCCCCCGTCTCGAGGTCGATTGCTCTTTCACGCGGTTTTCTGTTGCTCCCACGATGTCATGCTTAACCGAGAATGCGGGAGTTGCCCGTGCGTTTCAAATCGCAAATTCCAGTTGTAAATCCTGATGTATACCCCCCTCGTTTTGGGGATACGGCGGTGCTCGCCTTCCGCTGCGCGCCTTTGGTAGTGTGGGCGTGTGTCGTCCGTTTTTTGAAACCATGAAAGTCAAATACCCCCTACTCCGGAAGCTGTGCTGCAACTTCAGGTCATCGATTGCCAGCATCTCGGCAACCTTTTGTTTGTTGGCGATGCAAGGCTGCAGCACCAATACGGCCAACGACCCGGTCGTTTATTCTCCGCCTGCCACACATCGCACTGATCTGAAAATCGATGATGGATGGCGCTTCTTTCGCGGCGATGCCGATGACGTGCAGGAAGCGAATTTCGACGACACCACCTGGACTTCGGTGAACCTGCCTCACACCTGGAACAATCTCGATGGCGAGGACGGCGGCGGCAACTACTATCGCGGGCCGGGCTGGTATCGAAAGCACCTCACGCTGGACAACAGCTACGCGGGCCGCCAGTTGTTTTTGAAATTTGACGGCGCCTTCAGCGTGTCTCAGGTCTGGGTTAACGGCCACCGCCTGGGCGAGCATCGTGGTGGCTTCGCAGCGTTCGTCTTCGACGCTACGCCGTTCCTGAAAATCGGCGCCGACAATCTGCTCGCCGTCAAAGTGAATAACGCCGTCGATCCGTACGTCCCGCCGCTCTCGGCTGATTTCACTTTCTTTGGCGGGCTTTATCGAGATGTGCACTTGTTGGCAACAGACCGTCTGCAGATCTCGCCGTTGGATTACGGTTCGCCGGGAGTTTATTTGAAAACAACGGACGTCACCGCGGACTCTGCAAAGCTGGAGGTGACATCGGTGATTTCCAACGCCAGTCCGTCGGAAGCGAACGCGACAATTCGCGCAGTCGTGGTGGATGCGGACAACAAACCTGTCGCGATGCTGGAAACTCCAGCCACTCTGCCACCCGCCAGCGCTTCGAATGTGGTGGCGAGCGCAACCATTAACCATCCGCATTTGTGGGATGGTTTGCGCGACCCGTATCTGTACCACGTGGTTGTCGAAGTGCGCCGTGGAGATGAAGTGGTGGATGCGGTGGAACAACCGCTGGGCTTTCGCTCGTTCAACATTGATCCAGACAAAGGATTTTTCCTGAACGGCCACTATTACGATCTGCACGGCACGAGCCTGCATCAGGATTGGCTCGATCGCGGCTGGGCCATCGGTGATGCCGAACGCGAAGAGAATTTTGCATTGCTAAAGGAATTGGGTGCGACTGCCGTGCGCCTTTCTCATTACGAGCACAATGAAAATACCTACGATCTCGCGGACAAAAACGGCATCGTGTTGTGGTCGGAAATTCCGCTGATCAATTCGATTACCGATGATCCGAAGTTTTACGCGAATGCAAAGCAGCAGCTAACCGAGTTGATTCATCAGCGTTACAATCATCCATCAGTGGTGTGCTGGGGAATTTACAATGAGATTACGCTTCGGGGAGGACCACAGACCTCCACGCTGACCGGTGAGCTCGCGGATCTTGCCGCGCAGGAAGATCCGACACGGCCGAGCACCTGTGCTATTGCCGGCGGTGACAACCAGCCCTCGAACTGGCAGTCGAAGGTTTGTGCGTTCAACAAATACTACGGCTGGTACAGCGGAAGCATGGAGGACTTCGGCCCGGCGATGGACCGCGTCCACAAGGCTCACCCGGCACATTGCATCGGCGTGAGCGAATTCGGCGCAGGCGCCAGCATCATTCAACACAGCGAAGACCCGGTGAAGCGGCCGCCGCCCAAAGGAAGCCCGCATCCGGAAGAATACGAGAATTTGTTTCACGAATCGTATTGGCAGGCGATGAAGGAACGGCCTTACCTCTGGTGCAAATTCATCTGGACACTCACCGATTTTGCGGTGGATTCCCGCGATGAGGGCGACACGCCCGGCCGCAACGACAAGGGACTGGTCACTTACGACCGCAAGATCAAGAAGGACGCTTTTTATTGGTACAAGGCAAATTGGAATCCCGAGCCGATGGTTTACATCACCGGCCATACGTTCCCGAAT
>Ga0070731_10002358_pt1 | contig 18132 bp, 13 predicted proteins | sample Coa_R1_2_FD_66448 | JGI IMG/M metagenome (GOLD analysis project Ga0070731, IMG submission 66448) | Surface soil microbial communities from Centralia Pennsylvania, which are recovering from an underground coalmine fire - Coalmine... | ecosystem: Environmental > Terrestrial > Soil > Unclassified ...
AGAAGTACGGCATGTAAATGACGATATTGTTGAGGTGCTGTCCCGCGACCGCCTGATGATTGGTGATTATTACGTCGCCCGGTTCGAATCCGTTCTTGCCGTAGCGTTGCATGCCGTCGACAATGACCACGCCCAGGTCGGCTACGAAATGCGAAACACCTCCGACGTTCTGTGAGATGAGTTGCCCGCTCGGATCGACCAGCGCAGTGCAGAAATCGCGGACCTCGTAGATCATCATGTTGTAAGAGGTGCGCTGCAAATCGGCAGCCATCTCGTTGGCGATCGCTGGCAGCGCATTGCGGATCACCTCGAGCGTCACCGGATCCTGCGTCACAGCTGGCACGGGACGCGAGCGCCGCCCTTTTCTCGCAGCTTTGCTCCTCTTCATGGGTGATTTGCCGGTCATCGTGCGCGTTCCACTGCAATGATCAGTTCGCCGGATGACGCGACCCGGCAAGTGTCCCCCGGATAAAGCACCGTCGTCGTGCCATGCTCCTCAATCAGCGCCGGACCTTTCACGCGGGCGGCGGCCGAAAGCGCGGCGCGCGCATAGACCCGACAAGCGACCGCCGCGTCGGCATTATCGAGAAAGACCGGCCGGTGACGCACCGCCTCGCGCGTTATGTTGCGTTTGCGCGGGAATGTCAGTTTCGGCCGTTTGCCGATGACGGCCAGCCGAATATTGACCATTTCCACCGGCTCTTCCGGCGAATGGTGGGCGTAGCGCTGGTCGTAAAGGCGATCGAACGCGGCACGGATACCGCGGCGGTTGGCTTTCTTCAACTGCGCCAACGTGACCGGCACCGGCAGCGTGAACTCCTGGCCGATATAGCGAAGGTCGAGATGAATTTGCCGCACCGCCCCACGCTTGTGACGCAGCCCGGCTTCCGCCTCCGCCACCATCTCGTCGTGCACCTTGATCAGATCGGCGAAATCGATCTCGGCAACATCTGCATAATAGGTGCGGATGAAATCGTGGCGCTCGTCGGCAAGCAGCATGCCGAGCGCGGAAAAGTGTGATGGGAACAATGGTACGATCACGGTCGGAATATGCAGCTCGCGCGCGATGTCGAGGACGTGCAACGGACCCGCACCGCCGGAAGCGACCAGGACGAAATCGCGTGGGTCATAGCCCTTCTCGACCGACACTTCGCGCACGGCGAGGGACATTTTATTGACCGCGATTTTGAGGATCGCCCGCGCCGCTTGGGCCACACTGATCTCAAGCGGTATCGCAATCTTCTCCTCAATTCCCCGATAAGCACCCTCGGCGTCGAGCACCATGGTGCCGCCGAGAAAATGATGCGGGTCGAGCCGGCCGAGCACGACGTTGGCGTCGGTAATGGTCGGTTCGCTGCCTCCGGCGCGGTAGCAGATCGGACCCGGATCGGCGCCGGCGCTTTGCGGCCCGACTTTCAGCGCGCCAATCTCGTCGCGCCAGGCGATCGAGCCGCCGCCGGCGCCAATCTCAACGACGTCGACCATCGGCACCATAACCGGGTGGCCGCTGGCATAGCCGCCCACGTAATACCCCGGCGCCATGGTCGGTTCGCTGCCGCGGATCAGGCTTGTCTTGGCGGTGGTGCCGCCCATGTCGAAGGAAATGACATTGCCATAGCCGAGCTTTTCGCCGACGCGTGCCGACGCGATGATGCCGCCAACTGGGCCTGACTCCATCATCGCCACAGGACGTTGTTGAGCCACTTCCGGCGTCATTACGCCGCCGTTGGAACGCATGATGGAAAGATTGCCGCGAAAGCCGATGCTCTCAAGCTTGCCTTTCAATGCGCGTACATAGCCGCCGACCTTGCGGCCGACATACGCATTCACCACTGTGGTGGAGGTGCGCTCGAACTCGCGATATTCGCGAAGAATTTCGTGGGACAGCGACAGATAGGCGTTCGGCAGCGCGGCGCGGATGATTTCGCCCGCCGCGCGCTCGTGATCCGGGTTCACGTATGAATGCAAAAAGCACACGGCGACGGCTTCGACGCCCTCGGCGGCCAACGCGCGCGCCGCCGCCTCGACCCCGGCGCGATCGAGTTTTTCATGCACCACGCCCGATGCCAACACGCGCTCGGCAACCTCCAGGGTGCGCCGCCGCGTCACCAGCGGACGATGCCGATGAAAGAAAAGATTGTAAGCCTCCGGACGGTTGCCGCGGCCTATAATGTAGACGTCGCGCGTCCCCTGGGTGACGACGAGCCCAGTCTTGGCACCGGTGCGCTCGATCAGCGTGTTGATGGCAATGGTCGAGCCATGGATCAGCTCATCGACGACAGCAACGGCCAAGCCGCTCTTTTGCAGACAATCGGTAACACCCTGGACCAGATCGGCGGGCGTCGTTAGGCTTTTCGCGTCGACGAAGCGGCCTGCCCTATCGTCGAAACCGATCAGATCGGTGAATGTGCCCCCAATATCGATTGCAACAGCGATCACGTTTTCGCGTCCCCACAGCTACGCTTTATTGCCGCCAGAGTGGCGACATGTCGCCAGCCAAGCAACGGTAAAGTGATGGGCTCTTCGGGCCGCGTGATGTGACCGAGCGGTCCGCTGAATGTGCTGACGGTTGACGTGTCGTCAGGGAAAAGGGCATTAAGCTGACCATGCCGACAAGCTTTCGTCAGATCATTAACAGGACCGTCAAAGACAAACGGTTTCTCGTTGTTCCGGGAGCGCATGATGCGCTCAGCGCACGGCTGATTCAGAAAATCGGCTTTGAGACTTATTTTATTGGCGGATTCCCAGCCGTCGGAGCCCGTTACGGTCTGCCCGACGTCGGGCTGATGGGCTTTGGCGAAATCTCGGCGGCGGTGCGCGACATCATGTCGGCCTGCGACTTGCCGGTGTTCGTCGACGGCGACGACGGCTATGGCGACGTCAAGAACGTGGTGCATACCGTCCAAGCCTATGAGCGGATGGGCGTCAGCGCCGTCTTGATCGAAGACCAGCAATGGCCGAAGCGCTGCGGCCACATGGTCGGCAAGAAAGTCGTCGCTGTCGAACTGGCGGAGGCCAAGATCAAGGCGGCCTGTTCGGAACGGATCAATCCGGAGACCTGGATTCTGGCGCGCACCGACGCCCGCGCCGTGTACGACCTCGACGAAGCCATGCGGCGCGCCGAGCGCTATATTCGCGCCGGCGCCGACGGCATTTTCATCGAGGCGCCGCGCAGCGTCGAGGAGCTCAAGCGCATCGGCCGCGCTTTTGACGTGCCGCAGATCTGCAACCCGCTGATGGGCGGTCATACGCCGATCCTGTCGATGGAAGAACTCGGCGAACTGGGCTTTGACTGCGCAGTGCTCGGCCTCGACACGCTGATGCACGCCGCAAAGGCAATCGAGACGGTGCTGCTCGACATGAAATCCGGCAAATTCGCGCGCCGCAACGACGGCATGGATTTTGAGAACTATAAGAAAGTTGTCGGCTACGACAAATGGGAGAGCATCGACGAGCGCTTCGCACCGGGGCGGTGATCCGCGACGCCCTCAGAGCCGTCATTCTGAGGTGCCCGCGCGCAGCGCGGGCCTCGAAGGATACGACCGAGGCGTCCAGGCATTCGTCTTAGGCTGCGTGACTTGACGACAATTTGCCGCCGTGACTAAATCGATTCGTTCCTGATCGGGACTCAGCGAGCCCGGCGTTCGCGCCCCTCTCGTCGTGGCCTTGTTCGGAACCTAACGTCTTTGGCCCCTTGGGGCAAACGCGGAGGTCTGACATGCGCTTCTTGGGCGCGGCGTACATGCACGCCAACTATTTCGTCTCTTTAAGCTTTCGATCACAACGCCGGTCATTGCATTTTCGCTTCGCGCGCCGGCTACCTTCACGCGTCGCTCAGCAAGTGGCTCTTCCACGTGTCGCTGCGCCCCACAAGGGGGAGCTTGCCGGACACGGGGCGAAAGACGGCACCGTAGCCCTTGCTGGCAGCAGCGCCAAATCAAGCACTTAGCCACCTTACCTCGCGCCGCGAGCACGACCTCCGTCCATCTCGCGACGCGCAATCACGCGCTACGCCGACATCGGTCCACTTGGGCCGCACTCGAGGAGAAGAACCATGTTTAAAGTCGAGAACGCCGATTTCATCGCTGACAAACTGGCCGCCGAGTTATTGCCGAATCAGGAGTTTCGCGAGGTACTGAAGAATTCACTCGAAGCTGTGCAGCGGCGGATGGCCACCGATGGCAAGACCAAGGGAGGCCGGATCGAATTTGATGTCGATTGGACTTTTCACGGACCAACAGGACGTTGGTACGTGGCGTGCGCCGATAACGGCGATGGGATGACCCGTTCGGAGTTGGAAAAGTACACGACGACCTTAGCGGTGCAAGGTGCCGGAAACAATCAGTCCATTCGTGGCAATCAGGGTATGGGCCTGAAGATTGCCGGACCGACGCGACACAAGAAAGGGCTTCTCATTCGTTCGTGGAAACATAGCGAGAGAACTCGGTTGCAGGTTGGCTGGGTCGAAAATCAGAGTCAGTATGGGCTCATCCCGATCGGTCCCAACGATGAACTAGTTCTTCCTACCTCAGAGGAGCTATTTCCCAAGTTCATCAGGCAGCAGAAATCGGGAACCGTTGTCACGTTCCTCGGTAACGCAGATGGCGACAACACTTTTGTGCCAAGCACAATGAAAAACTGGTTGTTCAAATACCTGAACACGCGGTTCTTTCGATTATCCAATGATGGAGTCGAAGTAGTTGTGCGTGTGCCGAGCGGAGAACAGGATGAATGGCCGCATACTCTCGACGACGCGGCGTTGCGGATGAAGGGTCAAGGAAAATCCTTTAACCTTCAATTGGTCAATGGCACAGGCAAGGTCTGGGACAGCGCGGCGGAAAAGGGCGGTGACAAGGGTACCGTGGAGTTGACCGGCGAGCCAAGCCTCGCGATACCGCCCGCGAAACTTCACTGGTGGATCATGCCCTCGTCGGGCACGGATGTGTCCAGTCGCACGCATGGTGGCGGCTCTTTCGCAGTGTTGTACGACAACGAGCTGCACGATTGGAAGACGACCAATCACGCGAACGCTTTTTTCGCTCGCCTCGGCATCCTCTTCGGAAAATCTAGGATTATGTTCATCCTTGAGCCGCAAGGTCCAACCGTCTCCGCCGATTTCGCTCGAGCTCATGTGCTCATGGGAGGTGTTCCCTTGTTCGAAACGGACGCCTGGCTGCTGTGGTCGGAACAGTTCCGCAAAGCGATGCCCCAGGCGATCAGGCATACAATCGATGAGGAGCGAGAAAAGCTTCAGGCCGAGGACCCGGATCGCATGAAACGCATTCGCGAGCGCCTCCGCGAAGTGATGCAGCTTCTGCGACCTCGCCGGTTTCGTCGCGCACAGCAGGGTGAGCCCCGTAGCGGACCTGAAGTCGTAGGTGCCGGTTCCGGCGCGGGGTCATTAATCGAGATACCCACGAAGTCCGGCTCCCGCCGCCGGCGCGGCGGGGGGCGCGGCATCGGTGCAGTATTGTCAGATCTTGAGGATCAAGATGCCACTCCCGCGCAGGAAGTGCATTCCACGCGGAGCTTGGAGCCAATTTGGGTTACTGAGGAAGAGGCTGAAACAATGTCCATCCTCAACGGCAACAGCAATGGCCTGCATGATCGTGCTGCTGCGCTCGCGGGCCAGGATGGCCGAACGGCAGATGTCCTTCTGCTGAATCGAGATTTTCGCGGCTATCAGACAATGGTCGTGGCGGTGAACGAATGGGCGAACCCGGAGGCAGACGATGACAAGGCAGCAAAGATCGAGTCCTTGGTCCGAGAATGGACAGAGCAGAAGATGATCGAGGCCGTAGAGGGTCTTCGACAACTGGAAAATGGCCGGACGTGGCTAACGGAACACTACGACGAGGCGTTGAGTCCCGTGGCACTGACGGCGGCGTTCATGGCGGATCGGTACCACACGCTCCGTGAGGTTAAGCGCGCTGTAGGCGCACTACGACAGACGAGTGGAGCCGCTGCATAGCACCTTTCACGACCGAGAAAGCCTGCGGACGGCCGCTGCAATACGCGCAGCCGCTTTATCTGGCATCTCATGTTCCCACACTCGTTCAACGTGCCAACCTGCCCTGCGCAGCTGCCGATTCGTGTCGCGATCACGATCGCGGTTCATCTGCAGCTTTTTTGCCCACCAAGCACCGTTTGCCTTCGGAAAGGTGCGGTGTATTGGGCAGCAGTGCCAGAAGCAGCCGTCTACGAACACAGCGACCTTTGCGCCGGAAAATAGGATGTCGGCCCGTCGCCTTACCCCAGGCAGGACCGGCATGTCGATCCGATAACGGAGTCCGCTTCCGTGAAGATAACGTCGTATTGAAACCTCTGGCGCTGTGTCCCGTCTTCGGGCCGCTCGCATCCGCTTCAGCGCGGCTGGCGACGAGGCTGGGGGGCGTCCGTTACTCTTCATACTCGTTTCCGCTTAACGGTCGCTTGCGCTGCCTCCGCTAGCGCGGCGACAAGGTGCCGTCCCAACTCTACCATCAGAAGCGGTGGGACGGCATTGCCGATGGCCCTCGCAAGGACGCCGCGCGGCGTGTTCTTCCCGAAATCGAACCAATCGGGGAACGTCTGAAGCCGCGCAGCTTCATGAGGCGTAATGGTCCTACGCCTTTGTGGATGAACATAGCGACCTTGGCCCATTGAGCCGAACCCTGTTGTGATCGTTTGGGCTGGTCGGTCCCATCGAAGTCGACCATAAACTGACATATAACTGTGATCGCCGTCTTTATGGCAGTGCGGTCGCTGGTCATTTGGCAAGTTGTACCGTCCAGACTCGAATAAGAAAGCCATTCGCGCGGCATTGTTCTTGCTCTTGTTGCTGGGCGTGTCGAACACACCGCGAGAGCGAATATTGAGCAAGTCTTCGATCGCCCAGCGGACCGTCCGCGCCGGATGGTCGCCCCAGCCTGCTACAAACAAATCGAGAATGGCTGCCGGATCAACATTTGAATTTTTTGAAGCCAATTGGATGAACCGTCGCCGGCGCTGGGGGACACCGGCGGCGCCGAGGTCGAGTACACGCGCTTCAACCGTGTATCCGAGTGTCTCGAAGATTTTTGTCGCAGTGCCCACAACGTCGGACCTGTCCCACTGTACCGCCGTAACATTCTCGATCACCACGACGTCTGGTTGGAGGATTTCAGTAGCCCGAACCATGGATAGGTAAAGCGAATTTTTAGGGTCGCGTCGGCGAGTGTGGTTATTGAGGTCTGAGTGGCCCTGGCATGGCGGGCCGCCCTGAAGAATTTGAACGGCGCCCGCCAGCGTGGCCAACTGACGTTCGCGGGATGTTGGTGCGTCGCCCAATCGACCGTCGAGCAGTGTCGACACATCGGTGATCTTGATCTTATCATCGATATTGCGCTTGTAGATTTCGGCGACTTGCGGATCAGAATCGATCGCCAAAACCGTCCTTAGACGGAAACCAGCGCGACGTGCCGCTTCTTGAAGCCCGAGGCTCATGCCACCGCAACCGGAGAAGACGTCAGCCGCTGTGATAACGGGGAAGTCGCCGTGACTCACAGGACGCCGCTTGGACTGGAGGAAGCGCCGGTCGTCGGCACAGCGGTCGCACAATACGCCCCGCATGCACTCAGTTTCTCTGCAAGACGGTCGTGCGGGTAATCTCATCACTTTAGCGAAGTTGCTGTTCGGGATGTCGCCCGCATCTCGGAAGTGTTTCTCGGATTGCATAGTCTGCCGCTGACCGCGATCCTGCAAGTGGATCGACAGAGAGGGGAGCGTATAGGTTCCGGGTCGGCAGCGCACCACTTCGTGCTGCGCTGTGCCCGGGAAACGAAATGACCGGGACCAGCCCGGCCAGAATGATCTTCGAAGTTTGCCGTCGCCCTTCGAGGGCCGCTGCGCGGCCGCCTCAGGGTGACGGGATTTACACCAGCGCCGGCTCGCGCGCGGGCTTCGCCCAGGCTGGGTCGCGTAAATTAAGAATGCGCCGGGCGTTATCGTAGAACAGCTTCTGCTTGTCCGCCGCCGAAAGCTTGATCTCGTCGATTAGCTTGAGGCACGGCGCCGGGTCCCAGCAGGGATAGTCGGTGCCGTACATGACGTGATCGATGCCGTAATAGTCGATGGCAAATTTGATGCCGGCCGAGTGCGGCGACACCGTATCGGTGTACATGCGCTTCATGTAGTCCTGAACCGGTCGCGGCAGCTTCGCGGCCTTGGAGTTTTTGTCCATGCGTCCGGCCTGATAGGGCAGCGAGCCGCCGGTGTGCGACATGATGATCTTCAGGTTTGGGTGCCGCTCCATCATGCCGGAGAGAATGAGCCGCATCGCCGCCACGCTGACCTCGATTACGCGGCCGAGGCTCAAATGCAGCGCGCCGTCATAGCCGTCGAGCATGTCCTGGAAGATCACGTCGGTCGGATGCAGGAACATCGGCAGGCCAAGCTTTTCGATGTGCGCATAGAACGGCTCCAGCCGCTCGGCGTCGATGCGTGCGTCGGTTCCGACGCTGCCGGGGAGATTGACGCCCATCAGCCCCAATCGGTTGACCGCATCGTCCACTACTTCGATTGCCGCGCGCGTGTCCTGCAGCGGCACCGCCGCGCTCGCCCACAATCGGCCCGGATATTTCTTTTGCGCGCCGGCCATCTCCTCGTTCCACATGAGCGCATAGTCGCGGCCTTCGGCTAGCGGCATATCGGAGAACGACACCGAGAACGGCCCGATCGAACACACCACGTCGACCTGATGGCCGAGGCCCGCCATATATTCGAACTGCTTGTCGAGATCGAACCATTCCGCCCAGGAATTCAGATGCTGGCTGCTGTCCGCGCGACGCAGATAATCGTAGCCGCCGCGGTTGTTCGCGCGCGCTCTCGGAAAATCGGTGCGCTTGCACAGCTTGTCGAAAATCGACCTCGGCCACCAGTGGAAATGCGAATCGATAATGTGCACGGAGGGCTCCTGCCAATCGGCTGATTTCAAACGATTCTAGTCGGAGGCCCCCGCCCGGTCAACGCGGCTGCCGCCCTGTCGCATGGTCATGGACTGGAAATTCTGCAATGATCTGCAAGTCGCATGCGAAGGAAAACTCCGGGAGAACGCGATGGACCGATTATCTCGAAGAAGCCTGTTATCGGGACTGGCCTCTGGCGCCACGCTTTCGCTCGCGGCTTCGCTTTCGCCTGTGAGTGCAGCCGAGAAACTTCGCGTTGCCAAGGTCGTGCCTTTTGCCTGGACCTTCACGCCGCTCGATGTGGGTATGCAAACCGGAATTTTCGCGAAGCATGGTCTCGACATCGAGGAATCGGCGTCCTCGGGGGATGCCAAGCTGCAGCAATTGCTGACGTCCAATAGCGTCGATATTGGCATCGGCAGCGGGCCCGGCATGGCCTTCGCCGTCAAAGGGGTCCCAGCCAAGGCGGTCGCGGCGATGTATGGCCAGCCGCGCAATATGGCGGTCATGGTCGCCTACGATTCCGACATAAAGACGGTCGGCGATCTGAAGGGCAAGAAACTCGGCGTCACGACCGTCGGTTCGCTGACCGCATGGATCGGCGAGCGCATCAACGCCCAGGAGGGCTGGGGCAAGGACGGCATCGATGTGGTGCCGATCGGCGGCATGCCGCCGGCGCGCGCCGCCATCAAGACCCACCAGCTCGACGGCTATATCGGTTCGCTCGAAGTCGGCTACAAGCTCGAGGAGACCAAGGAGTGGCGCGTCATCGCTACTGCAGCACCGTTCGTCGATCATTTCATTACTCACGTCATCTTTGCTCGCGATGACTTGGTCGAAAAAAATCCGGAGCTGGTGCGCGCCTTCCTTGCCGGTTGGTTCGAAACGATCGCTTATATGAAGTCCAACAAGGAGAAGGCGGTCGAAATTTCGGCCAAAGCGGTCGACCTGAGCACCGCGGTCGCCTCTCGGGCCTATGACGAACAAATGCCGTATTTCTCGACCGACGGTACGTTTGATCCGCAGGCCATCGCAACCCTGAAAAAGTCCTTCATCGAAATGGGCTTGTTGGACAAGATTCCCGAGGACCAGTCGCTGTTCACGACGCAGTTCGTTCCGGTGAAGCTGGCGATGTAACGGCTATCAGTCGAAGGCGAACTCGTACAGGAGGCTTGCCGCTTCACCCTCCGCGCCAATGAGCGCAGGAGCGGCGACCGGCACTTTTCGGCCGTCGAGTGCAAGGACACCCTGCACCGAGACGAGCGATCCGAATGCCAGCGGCGCCGCTCGCCGCAAGCGCGATCCCAATATCGGCTCCAGTGGGCGCGTCGTCCGGCACCCCTCGACCAGCCATGACTGAAATTCGGAAAACCCGCCTTCGCTCGGCAATTGAGCCACCGCATTGGAAAGCGCTATCAAAGCCCGTTGGCCGATGCCGGTATCGGTAAAGGCGCGCACCAGACGCACCCAGGTTCCCTTGTATGCGACGGTCGCACGTAGCGCGAATTCTTTGCCTCGCGACACCTCGCCTTCGATACGTCGAAACCGGCAGTCGCGATCGAGATCGGGCGCCGCCGCAATATAGATCTCCTCCGCGCCGAGATTTCGCGCTTTGGCTTCGATGCCGGCAATCATCGTATTAAGGTCTGCGTCGATCGACACGTCGCCCAGCGCGCGATTGGCGATCGATCCGGCCTTCATCGTCAAGGCGATCTCTGCCGGATCGGCTTTTGTTCGAAGCGTCCCGAACAATTCGCTGGCGTCGCATAGTTTTAGGCCGGGACCACCCTCACGGAAATCGTCGGCAATACCAGCGGGAAGATAGTCAAAATCGACAATGCCAACGGCCCTATCGGGGCCTGCTGCGGAAATCTGTTGCGCCGCCCTGAGCCCGATACGCGGCGTGTGCAAGACCTCGCCGACGCGGCTTACCCGCTCGATCCACGATTTTACGCGAAAACTCAGTGCCGCCACGAGGTAAGGCGCACCGTGCAGCGGCACGATGAGCAGCGCTTCCGACCAATACGGCACGAAACCCACGAGCCATGACACACCGGAAGGCTGGGTATTATTGGTGTAGATGACAAGCGCGTCGAGTTGCGCCTGCCTCATCGCTGCCCGCACGCGCCCAAGCCGTGAATCGAACGCCGCGTCCGGTAATTCGATCAGCGAACGAGCAATCAAGCCGCGGCGCATCGTCTTGCCTTACCAGTCACGCGGCGACTTCGAAAAGTTCGCGCGGCGTTTTGCACAAAACCTCGGCGCCCTCTTCGGTCACGACGACGCCATCGCCGAGCACAATGTAGCCGACCTCGGGATGATAAGTATTAGGATGCACAATGATCGCCATGCCCGGCTCAAGCACTGTATCGACATCTTCCAGAATATGCGGCTTTGAGTCGGCAAAAAGTCCCATGCCGTGGCCGCGGACCCGCGTCCATTGGCTGGTGGTGTATTCGCCGAGACCGTATTTGCGAAATACGTCATTCTCGGCTCTGGCCACGTCGGCGGCGCGAACGCCCGGCCGCACCGCAGCGATGCCGGCCTCCAATGCCTCGACAAAAACGGCGAAGGCGCGCCGCTGCGCTAGGCTTGCTTTGCCGACGACCAAAGTGCGGCAAATCTGAGCGAAATAGCCATCGACCGCGGGCGTAAGTTCGGTAGTGACGAGATCGCCGCATGCGATCCGACGTTCGGACGGCGGCGTCATTCCGAAAACATCTTTGCCGCCCGACCCGATGATCATGAAATTGTCCGGACAGCCGTGGCGGCGAAGGTACGATTCGATATCGGCGACGATCTCAAACTGCCGCCGGCCGGGCCGTACTGCGCGCCGAAACTCCTCATAAGCTTCGTCGGCAATGCGCGCGGCGCGCCGCAGCGCGACAATCTCGCCTTCGATTTTGTGGATGAGTAGATTATCCACGATTTCCGTGGCGTCCGCCAATGCAAAGCTGCGCGCCGGATCGGTTAGCCAGCGCGGCAAGAACCGGCGCGGCGCCGCGCCAATCCGCTCGTCGGCGATGCGGGCAAGCCGTTCATCAACAGCTCGGGTAAGATTCTCCGCAAAATGCACCTGCACGCGCGGAACTTCGATTTCCGCGCGCTCGGCGTCAGTGGCGTTGTCGAGATAAAGTTCAACATTGCCGTCTGCGGATATCAGCGCGATCCCCTGCCCTTCCAGAATTCCAAAATCGGAGCCGTAGCGCAGGTAATCGCTCTGCCACGCGTTGCCGTAAAGCACCAAGTGAGCGATGCCGGCCGCGCGCATCGAACCCGACAGCCGTTGTCGTCGATCATCCGCGAGCATTTCGTTCCTGTTCTGCCGGCTGGCCGGCATCAAATCCATAGTCGCGCCGCGCGGCTTCCGGCGACACATAACCCGCGCGCACGTCGTTCGCGACGGCCTGCCGGTCGCGCTTGTGAGGGTCGCCCCAGCCGCCGCCGCCAGCCGTCGAAAAGATGAGCCGGTCGCCGGCCACGAGGGCCACGCCGGTCGCTTTTTTAAGCTTACGTTCGCTGCCGTCCGTGCGGATGAGCGTTGCGTCGTTGATAGCGCCGGGCTTGCCTCTGTGCAGACCCCAGGGTGGGTCCTTGGTACGCTCGCAATTGATATTAGCAACGCAGTTCTGCAGCGCGCGATAGGTGAGATCGACTCCAAGCCCGCCGCGATGATAGCCGGCACCGCCGGAATCCGGACGCAAGGCAAAGCGCTCGATGAGAAACGGATATTGAATCTCTTGCAACTCGATCGGGGCGCTACGCACATCGCCCTGACAGATCGATACCGAAGCGGATTCGCCGTCCTCGTGCGGACGTCCACCCCATCCGCCGCCGAAAATGTTCATCAGCAGGAAGCGCCGGCCGTCAGGCCGATAGCCACCGATAGAACATCCCCCCATGTCACCTTTATGCGCGGCCGGAATCTGTTCCGGCAGCACCGGCGCCAATGCCTTGAGGATGGTGTCGATGACGGTCGGCAGCGGGATGCTCCAGAGTCCAAGCGCCGCCGGCGATTTGGCATTGAGGATTTTGCCCGGTGGCAAAATGAGCTCCAGTGGACGGAAACAACCTTCATTGACCGGCGCATGCGGTTGGGTGAGACATTTGAACGCTACGCGCGCGGCCGCAAGACCACCGGAATAGCCGGAATTGGTGGGTCCCGGCACTTGATCGTTCATTTGCGAAAAGTCGACGATGGCGCGATCGCCATCGATCGTCACCTTGACTTTGACTCGCAACGTCGTGTCGAGGGTGCGGCCGTCATTATCGAGAAAACTCTCCGCCTCGTAGACGCCGTCCGGAATTCTACTGACGAAGGCGCGCGCCTCCTGTTCGGTTGAATCCCACACTGCGTGGATACCCGCTTCGACCGATTCCCAACCGTAACGGTCAAGCAGTTCGCCAAATCGCCGGATACCGAGATGGCAGCACGCGATCTGGGCCCGCAGATCGCCAAGCGCCGCTTCGGGAAAGCGCACATTGTCGTTGATGATCTGCCACAACGTCTCATTGCGCGTGCCCGCCTCGTATATCTTGAGTGAGCGGAACTGTATCCCTTCCTGATAAATTTCGGTGGTCTCGACCGAACCGAAGCCGACGCGCATGCCGCCGATGTCGACCCAGTGCGCGCGACTTGCCGCGAATGCCACGACCTTACCGTTATCGAAGCAGGGTGCGTAGATTACCACATTGTTGAGATGTTGACCGCAGACTTGGCCGTGATTCATGATGACGACATCGCCTGGCGCAAAGCCATCGAGCCCGTAGCGTTCGATGCCGTCCTTCACCGCAACGCCCAGATCGGCGAGAAAGATCGGCAGGCCGCCCTGATTCTGCGAGATCATCCGGCCTTCGCTGTCGACCAGCCCGCAGCAGAAGTCGCGAACCTCATAAATCATCATGTTGTAGGCTGACTTGCATAGCGCCGTCGCCATTTCGTCGGCGTAGGCATTGACGGCGTTGCGTACCACCTCGACGGTGATCGGATCGACTTTCATTCTTTATCCTTGCTCATCCCAAGCGTAACGATGATGTTGCCGATCGCATCGACAGCCGCCCGATCGCCTGGACCGATGAGCGTAGTGGAATTTGCCTCTTCGATTAAGGCCGGACCGACGATCTCGCTGCCGGCAGCCAGATGCGGGCGCCACAGAATCCGGGTCTCCCTCTGGTATTTCGCATCCCCGAATGCGACTGGCCGGCGCTGCTCGACTGCTGTGCCCTCTGGCTTCCAGGGCTCGGTCAACCAAAGCCTGAGGCTATCTTGCGCGCGCGCAACCGTAACGACGAGGCGCAAATTGACGACCTCAATCGACTGGTCGGGCGCGGCATGGCCATACCGCAGATCGTGCTGTACATCGAATCGTGCGCGGGTGCCGCCGGGTGCGGTCGTTAAATCCGCCGGGCCGCTCACAGTTATTGGGATCGTATGCTCTTGGCCCCGATAGCGCAGATCGGCGGCGAAGTTGAATTGCCCTTGGGCAAGACGATCGCGCGCCAGCGCGGCTTCACCGGCAGCCCGCAGTTCGGCAAAAGCAGTCTCAGCTAAATCCGCGTTCACTTCACCAAGTCCGCCGATCAAGGTGCGCACGAAATCCTGGCGCCACTCGGCCATCAACATACCGAGTGCTGAGAAAGCGCCGGGAAGCTTCGGAATGACGACCGTCGGAATGGAGATTTCACGCGCAATAGCGACGGCGTGCAGCGGGCCGGCGCCGCCGAATGCAATCAGCGTCGTGTCGCGCGGATCGATACCGCGCTTGACCGAAACTGCGCGGACGGCAAGCGACATGGCGCTGTCGACGATTGTGGCGACTCCGAACGCAGCCGTAACGGCATCGAGCCCCAGTTTCTGACCGATCTTACCCAGCGCCGTCTCGGCGCGGCTGCGGTCCAGCTGCATCTGGCCGCCGAGAAATCGCGCACGATTGAGGCGCCCAAGCACGAGATCGGCATCGGTGACGGTCGGCTCCGCGCCGCCGCGGCAATAACAAGCAGGTCCCGGATCAGCGCCTGCACTGACGGGGCCGACGTGTAATCCCCCGCGGTCGTCGCACCAAGCAATCGAGCCGCCGCCGGCGCCGACTTCGACAATATCGATCACCGGCAATTGCATCGGCTGGCCCGTGAAGGCATCGCCGATGACGTAGCCCTCCTCAATCGGTGGAGTGCCCCCGGTAATCAGCGAAGTCTTCGCGGTGGTGCCGCCCATGTCGAAGCCGATAGCGCGCTCGATGCCGAGAAGCTCCGCAACGCGCCCCGCGCCGATCATCCCGGCGACCGGTCCTGATTCCATCATCGCCACCGGTGCGCGTCTCGCCTCCCCGACCGACATGGTGCCGCCGTTTGAACGCATGATCGAAATATGGCCGCCGAAGCGAGATTTCTTTACGAAGCTTTCCAGCCTGTTGAGATATCGGCTCACTCGCGGACCGACGTAAGCGTTGAGAACGGTTGTCGAAGTACGTTCATACTCGCGAAATTCACGAAGAATTTCGTGGCTCAACGTGACAAAGTGAGCCGGCAGCATACGCCGCAAAATTTCGCCCGCGAGAATCTCATGTGCGGGGTTGGCGTAGGAATGCAAAAAACACACGGCGACGGAGTCGATATCAAGTGCTGCCAATTTTTGCGCAAGCGCCATGGCCGCCGCCGGGTCGAGCGGTTCGAGGATCTTGCCTGCGGCGTTCATGCGTTCGGGCAGCTCAAAGGTCAGGTCGCGCGGCACCAGCGGCTGAGGACGATGGAAGAACAGATTGAAAGCATCCGGGCGATTGCCGCGACCGATGGCATAGACATCTCGCATGCCGCGCGTGGTGACAAGCGCGGTCTTGGCACCCTTTCTCTCCAGAACTGTGTTGATTGCAATGGTCGAGCCGTGAATGAGTTCATCTACGGCAGCAAGATCGCAATTCACAAGTGAAAGTGCGTCGGCAATTCCCTCGGTCGGTTCGGACGGAACAGTCAGCGTCTTCGACGTAACGATGGAATGGTCATGGTAGGCCACAAGGTCGGTAAAGGTCCCCCCGATGTCGATGCCAACAGTGCTCATTCATACACCTTCATCATGCGCAATATTGGTTCGACCCGCGACACGCCCATGCCGGTGGCCCTGCTTGCGACCGGCGGCCACCCTAAGGTAGCGAGCGATCTAAAATCCAGAAAATTAAGCTATAGAGACCGCGTATCGTCCGGCCACGACGCGGAGGCGATCGCCGAGGCGGTACAACGTACAACCGTGAAGTTTGTGGCGGCGAAGGCTGGGGATCAACTCGACCTGCAGACCCAAAATTAATGTATGTTGCGGAGTTCTAATTCCGCTACAATAATCGCATGATTGCGCACATTTTCACGCGGCGATAAGCGGATGCTAAGAAACATCCTGATCTTTCTCGCAACATTTTTTGTCATTATAATCATTTTCGCCTGGGTCGAAAATGAAATCGCACCCTCTTTTCAATCCTGCATAAGTCAAATTCCCAGCGAGCAAAGCAGCAAAACTTCCAAAAATGACGGGGTCATCACCGCCGATCTCGTCAAACGTCAAACGTTCTGTTCTCTTCACCTCATTGACCGTCACGCCGGATTTTTCGCGGCTCTCGGGGCGTTCGCTATTGCAGCTTTCACTTTTACTTTCTGGATCGCCGTCAACAAACAGGCCGAATGGACACGCAAATCGATCAAATTCGCTTATCGGCCGAAGATACGTGTCAGACGAATCAATCTTCAAGGTGGCCGCGACGACTTTGGCTCTCTTATGATCCATCTCTCCAATGCGGGAGAATCCGATGCCGTCATTCACCTGATCGGATACGGCATGGCACGAAAAGATAATGGCACTTGGCGCGGCGATCAGCCGCCGGACCCAAGGGGCAGCAGTGTTACGAGACCAGACAACCCTTTACTCCCTATGGGGCCATCCAGGCCATTTCTTCTTGTGGTAGCCATCGACGATGAGGCAAAGGCGGCAATTTGGGAGAATCGGCATCAATTGTTCGTAGTGGGAGAAATCGAATATTCTGATGATAGCGGAATCATTAGAAACACTGGCTTTTGTTGGGTATACGACCACAGCATTCGCGATTTTCGGAAGTCCAAAGAAGATGAAGGATATAATTATGAGGATTAACGCCCGGCTCTCGCGCATTCGCCACTGAGCAAGGCGGCCTCACTGGGAGGAAAATCATGGAATGGCTTAAGGGGAAAACATCTATAGCCGGCACTCAAATTCCCAATTGGGGGATCGTTCTGGCTGCCGTCATTGTAATCTTGCTCATCTACAACTCCATGCACTGAACGCAAAAGAAAAGCCCCGGCCTTGCGGCAGGGACTTCAATAGTCGCCCGGGGCTCAGACGATGCTCCGGCGGCCGTTCGAATAGCTTACAGTCGTAACCATTTCATTGGGACTGTTACATGCTGCCGCGCTGAGCGCATTGACGCCTCGCGTCGTCATCATTACCCACTGCCGGCGAGGGGCCGCCGATGAACGCCAAGGAAAAAGCCGCGCTCGGATCGATCGCTGCGTCGGCCGGCCTCGCGGCAGCGAAGGCGGTGATCGGGCTCCTCACCGGTTCGCTCGCCATCCTGTCCGAAGCCGGCCATTCGCTGCTCGACCTTGCGGCGACGGTGCTGACCTATTTTGCGGTGCGCATTTCCGGCAAGCCCGCCGACGCGGAGCATCAATACGGCCATGGCAAGATGGAAAGCGTCACCGCGCTCGCGGAAACCGCGCTCTTATTCCTGCTGACGGGTGTAGTGATTTACGAAGCCACGCAACGCCTCGTCGGCGCGCAACAGCACGCCGTCGAAGCGACAGCGGCGGCTTTCGTCGTCATCATTGCCTCGATCGTCGTCGACTTCTTCCGCGCGCGCGCACTTAAGCGCGTCGCCAGGGCGACTTTAAGCGAAGCGCTGGAAGCGGATGCCCTGCACTTTGGCGCCGACATGTGGTCGTCGATCGCGGTGCTGATCGGGCTTTGCGGCGTCGCGGCGGGCTTTCCGTGGGCCGACTCCGCGGCCGCGCTTGTGGTTGCGGTATTCATCTGCATCGCCGGCTGGCGGCTCGGCCGGCGCACCATCGACACGCTGACTGACGCCGCGCCCGTCGGCGTGCGCGAGCGCGTCACGACCATCGCGCGCCAGGTTCCCGGCGTCGTCGCTATCGAGCGGGTGCGGGCGCGGCCGGCCGGCGCGGTGCTGTTCGT
>Ga0070731_10002359_pt1 | contig 18125 bp, 18 predicted proteins | sample Coa_R1_2_FD_66448 | JGI IMG/M metagenome (GOLD analysis project Ga0070731, IMG submission 66448) | Surface soil microbial communities from Centralia Pennsylvania, which are recovering from an underground coalmine fire - Coalmine... | ecosystem: Environmental > Terrestrial > Soil > Unclassified ...
ACACCGTGCTCTACACAAAGGGCGGCGTCCCGGGCGCGCTCAGCACGCTGGCGGCGACGGCTCGTGCGCGTATGGCCGCCTCGCCCCGTCCGATCTCGGACGAGGTGCTGCGCTGGACGCCTGAAGGCTGGGAAGTGGTCGCTAAAGCGACGGTCGCAGTTCCATCTCGAGGTTTCTGAGGTGCCCGCCGGTGCGCACCTGTAGCGCCACCCTGGTCCCGGCCCCGCGCCGGAAGATACGCTGCAGGTCGTTATCCTCCACCCTCGTGGCATCGTGCCCGTCGATCGCCTCCAGCACGTCGCCCGGCCGCAGCCCGGCGAGGGCAGCGGCGCCGCCGGGCAGCACGCTCAGTACGGTGAAACCGCCGAAGCTGCGCCTGAGCGTCATCAGATGCACGTCGTCCTCGCGGCCGTAGTTCCGCGTGCGCTCGAACCAGGCGCGGCGCTGGAGATAGTTGAAGGTCACGTTGAACCGCATGAACACGCCCTCGCCGATATTGCCGGCGATCTCCGGGTCGGCGAAGGCGCCCGTCTTCTGATGCGAGAGGTAAAGGACCGGCCGGTCGATTTGCACATCGCCCAGCCGCAGCAGCGTGCCGCGCGCGACATCGGCCTCGATGTCGCCGCCGATTCCCCAGCCAACCTTGGCGGTGAAGCGCGGCGGCCAGAAATCTTCGAGCCTGTGGGCGACTAGGAAGGGCTGGAACAGGGTCAGGCTGTTGACTTGGCCGGTATCGAGCGTGAACCGGCCGGGAATGCCGTCGATCGAGCCCGACACGACCGGCAGGTGGCCGTGGAAGTCGAAGTTCAGCGCCTTGCCGTCGCCGCGATAGCTCCAGCCTTCCGGATCGCTGAGCACGACGGAGCCACCGTCCTGGTCGATATGGACGACCAGACTGTCGAACAGCGCGTGGCCGATCAGCCCGCGATAGGGTGGCACGTAATTCTCCGCCGGCACTCCCAGGGTCAGCACGCGAAACACCCGATCGTGCAAGGTCAGGTGCCCGATCTCGACCGAGGGCAGCGTGACGCGGCCAGCGGTCACGGTCACCGGTCCGGCCCCCTGAACCTCTCCGACGCCTGTCGGCGTGAGGCCGAGTTCGCGGGCCAGGTCGGGATCCATTGCGTCCTCGCCGCCGGTATCGAGCGCGAAGGGATAGGGACCTCTGCCGCCGATCGTGACGTCGATCAGGAAGGCGTCGCCCGTGAGGGTCAAGAGCGAGGCCGACCACCGGGCCGAGCTGTCGAAGGTGAAATCCGGCACCGGCGCCGACGTCGCTCCTTCGGCGCTCGGCGCGGTCGCCAGGAGCATCAGCACGACCGCTGCAGCAACCCGCATCCTACCCTCCCGGCCCCATAGTCTCGCGTTGGAATGCAGGCGACAAGCCTTCCGGCCGCGGCTAGAAGACGGGCCATGCCCTCGCCCGGATCGCCCTTTCGCATCGGCACGCGCGGTAGCCCCCTAGCGCTCGCCCAGGCGGATGAGGTGCGCCTCCGGCTCGCCGCCGCCCACCCGGCACTGCGAGAGCCCGGCGCCGTCGAGATCGTCACGATCCGCACCACGGGCGATCGGGTCCTCGACCGGCCGCTCGCGGAGATCGGCGGCAAGGGCCTGTTCACGAAGGAGATCGAGGAGGCGCTTGCCGCCGGCACGATCGACGTCGCGGTCCACTCGATGAAGGACGTGCCGACCGTGCTTCCGGACGGGCTGGTCATCGACTGCGTGCTGCCCCGCGAGGATCCCCACGACGCCTTCTTCGCCGCAGGGGGCGGCGGTCTCGCCTCGCTGCCGGCCGGTGCCGTGGTCGGCACCGCCTCGCTCCGCCGCCAGGCGCAGCTTCTTTATGCCCGGCCGGACCTCGGGGTCGTTCCGCTCCGCGGCAATGTCGGGACACGGCTCGGCAAACTCGAAGCCGGGCTCGTCGACGCGACGATCCTCGCGGTTGCCGGGCTTCGGCGGCTCGGAGAAGGCGCCCGCATCACGCACGTGCTGGCAGCCGAGACGATGCTGCCCGCTGTCGCGCAGGGCGCCATCGGCCTCGAGCGGCGTGTGGGGGACGAGGCGACCGCGGCGCTGTTGGCGGCGCTCGATGACCCCGGCAGCCACTCGGAAGTGACGGCCGAACGAGCCCTGCTCACGGTGCTCGACGGGTCCTGCCGCACGCCGATCGCGGCCTTGGCGCGGCAAAGCGGCGGCCGGATCTCGCTGACGGGGTTGGTTGCGCTGCCGGACGGCCGGCAGCGCCACGTCGTCACGCTGGATGGCGAAGCGATGGATGCGGCGCGCATCGGTCGTGAGGCCGGGCTCGAACTGAAGCGCCTGGCCGGCCCGGAATTTCTGTCGGCAGCCGCCGCAGGGACCGCCGCGTGAGGCTTTTGGTCACGCGTCCCTCCGGCGACGCGGAGGCGCTCGCCGACCAGCTTGAGGCGATGGGCCACCAGGTGCTCGCCGAGCCCATGCTGCGAATTCGTCCGATCCCCGGCGCGTCCGTCGATCTCGACGGCGTCGCAGGACTGCTGCTGACCAGCGCCAACGGCGCCCGAATGCTGGCAGCAATCACCGAGCGGCGTGACCTCCCCGTCTACGCGGTGGGTGCGCAGACCGCCGCCGCGGCCCGCGACGCGGAATTTCTTTCGGTCGAGAGCGCCGAAGGCGATGCCGCCGCGCTGGTTGAACTTGTCCACGCTCGGCATCGTCCGGGCGATGGCACGCTCCTCCACGCTGCGGGCGCTGAGCGCGCGGGTGACCTGGCCGGGGCTCTCGCGGCCCGAGGCTACGATATCCGAACGAAGATCCTCTACGAGTCGGTGCCGGCAGCAACGCTATCGGAGCCGACGCGCATGGCGCTCGCGGCCGGCCTTATCGACGGGGTGCTGCTGTTTTCGCCGCGTAGCGCCGAGACGTTCGCAGCCCTGCTCCACCGGGCTGGACTGGCGATGGCGGCCCGGCGGATCGTCGCGTACTGTCTGTCGCCGGCGGTGGCGAAGGGGCTGGGAGCAGCAGTGTTCCACGCAGTTCACATCGCCCCGTCGCCCAACCGCCCCGCGTTGCTGGCGCTGCTGCCGGAAGCAGGATAGGAGAAGAGAAACTTGGCCGACGAACCACCGAAGCTGCTGCCGCCGGCGACGATCAAGTCCGGGTCGCGTGTGCGGTTCCCGGTAGCGCTGGTCGTCGTCACCACGATCGTCCTGGTCGGTGCCGGGGCAGCGACATGGTGGCTCTCGGGGTCTGAGCCGGCCCCGCCCGCGCCGGCCGCACCGTCCGCGCCGCCATCAGCCGATTCCGACCTTTCGAGGAAGGTGGACCGCCTGAGGGCCGATCTCGACGCGCTGAAGGAGCAGCCGGCGCCGCAAGCCGAACCCGACGCTCAGGTGGAGGCCCTGCGCAACGAGGTCGCGTCGCTCGGCCGGCGGCTCGATGCCACCGCGACGGCCGCCGACCCGCAGGCACTGGCCGCGCAGGCCGAGGCAATCCACGCGCTGGAGAGCAGAGTCGCCGCAGCCGAGACCAAGCTCGCCGAGCGCCGCGCCGACACGCGGAACCAGCGCAGCCTCGTGCTCGCCGCGGTGGAGATCGAGACGGCCCTCGCCAATTCGGCGCCCTACCGCGATGCCGTGGAACTGATCCGCTCCGCCGCCGGCCAGGACGAAGCCGTTGCGGCGGATCTCGCGATCCTCGATCGGCATGCCGTGACCGGTGTCGAGAGCCGGGTTCGGCTCGCCCAGGATCTCGCGATGCTGCCCGGCCGACTCTCGGCTCCCCAGCCGGCGCCGGCCGACGCCGGTTTCGGCGAGCGCATGATGGATCGCCTGACCGGCATCGTCCGGATCCGCCGGGTCGACGAGGATCCTGCGCGCCCCGCCGGACCGCCAGGCCCCGACCGGATCGTCGCCGAGGCCGAGACGCGGCTGGCCGCCGGGGATCTCGCGGGCGCCATCGATTCCGTCAGAAGTCTGGATGGCCAGGCGGCCACGCTGGCAACCCCGTGGACCGAGGCGGCGACGGCCCGGCTCGAAGCCGAGCGTGCGGCCCAATCCCTCGCCGCCACGCTGACCAAGCGCCTTGCCGCGCCGGGCGAGGATTGATGCGCACGATCCTCGCCCTGATCCTGATCGTCCTGGTCTCGGCGGCGGCGCTCTTCTTCACCGACCATCCGGGGACGGTGACGTTGATCTGGCAGGGGTGGCGCGTCGATACCTCGGTCGCAGTGCTCGCGGCGGCCACCGCGCTGATTGCACTGATTCTGTGGCTCGGCTTCGCCACGCTCGCATGGCTGATCGCCGCGCCGCGCCGGCTCGCACGACGGCGGCGCGAGGGGCGGCGGCTGCAGGGATATCGCGCGCTGACCGACGGGCTGGTGGCGATCGCCGCCGGCGACACGCGTTCGGCAGAACGGCTGCGGCTGCGGGCCGAGCGGCATTTCCAGGCGAGCCGGCTCGACGTGCCGCCGCTGACCCGGCTGCTCGCCGCCCAGGCCGCGCTGCTGCGCGGCGACCACCCCGAGGCGCACAGCCAGTTTACCCGCATGCTGGACAGTCCGGAGACCGAGTTCCTCGGGCTCCGGGGCCTGATCGTCCAGGCCTTGAAGGCGGGTGACGACGCCACCGCGCTCAAGCTGACGCAGCGGGCGAACGAGCTGCGCCCGGCCACCGCCTGGGTGCTGCAGAGCCAGCTGGCGCTTGAGACCCGTGCCCATGACTGGCGCGGCGCGAAGCGCACGCTGGACGCGGCGATCCGGCGCAAGGCCGTGACGCCGGAACAGGGCGCGCGCCATCATGTCGCCCTGCTGCTCGCCCGCGCCGCCGAGGCGTCGCACGAGGGCAGGTCGGGCGAGGCCCTGCGCGCCGCCGCCACGGCGCATGGGCTCGATGCCGCCTTCGCTCCGGCAGCCGCGGCTTACGCAGCGCTTCTCGGCGATCAGGGCCGGGCCGGGCGCGCGCTGAAGGTGATCGAGGCGGCCTGGAGCCGGTCGGGCCATCCGGCGCTCGCCCAGCTTTATGACCGCCTGCTCGATGCCGAGACGCCGACCATCCGGCTGAAGCGCTTCGAGCGGCTCGTCGAGCTTCGCGCCGGCGATCCCGAATCGCACCTCGCCGCCGCCGCGGTCGCGCTCTCCGCACGCCTCTGGGGCGAGGCCCGCCGTCATCTCGATGCCGCCGGTGCGGCCGGGCCAGGACCGTGGCCGCAACGTCTGTGCCGCCTGATGGCCGAGCTGGAAGATGGCGAGCACCAGGACGCCGCGGCCGCTCGTCGCTGGCTCGAGCGCGCCCACCAGTCTCCGCCGGATCCGGTGTGGGTCTGCGACGTCTGTGGCGCCGAGGCGGCGCGCTGGGAGCCTCTCTGCCCGAACTGCCACAGTTTCGATACGTTGGGATGGCGCGTTCCGGACCGTGCGGCGCCACGGGTTGTCGCGGAACCGGGCCGGCGATCGCCGGCGGAAGCGGCGGCCATGCTCGAGCTTTCGCATGCGCTCGTCCTCACCGCCGGGCCCTCGGCCGCAGCCGCCGGCAAAGCCGCGGAGTCGGCGACCCGCGAGAGCGGCGCATGAGGCGATGCCCCCGGGGCCATGTATGAGTGGAAATGCCGCCCCTACATTCAAGGGGGGTTGTTAAATCCGTTCATTCGCCCCATTATCTATGACGCTGGTCCTCCCCCCAACTGACCAGCACCTCCTGGGGCCCAAAGATCGCAAGATCTTTGGGCTCATTTTTTTGGCTGCCCCTTCCGCCGACTGTTGCACGGCCGACACACGGGCCGAAGAACACCATCTGGTACGCCGCGCTCGCAGCGGTCGCCGTTGACAGGACTCGCTCCGGGTGGCTCCCTTCACTGGCACGGCCGTCAACGGCTGGCACGTCCGGTACCCAGGAGGTTCTCGACGTTGGGGGAACAACAGAGCCCGGCATGATGCCGGGCTTTTTTCATGTCTGGCCCAAACCGCGACGTGCTCCCCTCGGAAGCGCCGCCCTGCCCCGCCCCGGGCAAGAATTGACAGCGTAGACACGCTCCCCTATAGACACGCGCTCGTTTTTTCAGGCTCTGGAGCCCTTGTCGTGAAGCGCACCTACCAGCCCTCCAAACTGATCCGCAAGCGGCGGCATGGCTTCCGCGCACGGCTGGCGACGGTCGGCGGCCGGAAGGTGCTGGCTTCGCGGCGCGCCCGCGGCCGCAAGCGCCTGTCGGCCTGACCGGCGCACGGGTGGCCCGGAAGCTCGGCCGGCTGCTGCGGCGGCAGGACTTTCTCCGGGTCGCCGGCCTTCGGCGGAAATTCGTGGCGCCCGGCCTGATCCTTCAGGTGGCGCCGGTCGATTCCACCGACGCGGCGGATACGCGCCGCGTCGGCCTCACCGCATCGAAGAAGGTCGGCGGGGCGGTGGTGCGCAACCGAGCAAAGCGGCGTCTGCGTGAGGCAGCACGAACGGTCATGACGACGCATGCCGCTGAAGGCCTCGACTATGTCATCATCGCGCGCGAGGCAACCGCGCGCCGGACGTTCGCCCTGCTGCTCGGCGATCTCGAAGCCGGGCTGCGGCGGCTGAAGGCGTGGCGCGACAGCGAAACGAACGGACCGCAACCGTGCCCCTGACCCGCGCGCTCTGCGCGCTCATCTGGCTCTACCGCATGCTCATTTCCCCAATTCTCGGCGCAAATTGCCGCTTCGAGCCGAGCTGCGCCGCCTATGCCCAGGAGGCCGTGCGCTGCCACGGCGCCGGTCGCGGCACGCTGATGGCGGTGCGCCGTGTTGCGCGCTGCCATCCCTGGGGCGGCAGTGGCTGGGATCCCGTGCCGCCTAAGAGCCGTCCCGTCGGAACCTGAATCATGGAAACGCGGAGACTGATCCTCGCCATCGCGCTGTCGGCGGCGATCCTGGTGGCCTTCCAGTATCTGGCGCCACCGGCGAAGCCGCCGGTGCGGCCGCCCGAAAACGCCGAAGCCCAGGCTACTCTGCCAGGCGCAGTGCCGGCCCCAGCGTCTCCGGAAGCATCGGCGTCCCGCGACGACGTGCTGAAACGGTCTCTCCGCGTCGCCATCCAGACACCGCGGCTCGCCGGCTCGATCGCGCTCAAGGGTGCGCGGATCGACGATCTCACCTTGACCGGCTATCACGAGACGGTCGATCCCGGCAGCCCGGCGATCGTACTGCTGTCGCCCTCGGGGGCGCCGCATGCCTATTTCGCCGAGCAGGGCTGGATCGCGGTCACGCCGGGCCTCAAGCTCCCCGACGATGACACCGAGTGGACGGCGGACAGGGCCACGCTCTCGGTCGGCGCCCCGGTGACCTTGACCTGGGAGAACGGCGAGGGGCTCCGCTTCAGCCGCGAGATCTCGCTCGATGCGAACTTCATGTTCACGGTCAAGCAGACCGTCGCCAATAGCGGCCCCGAGCCGGTGACGCTGCGGCCGTTCTCCCTGATCTCGCGGACCGGCGTGCCGCCGGCGTCGCAAACCTGGGTGTCGTACGAGGGGGCGATCGCGGGGCTCAACGGCATTGAAGCCGATTTCCCCTATTCGGCGCTGGGCACCGGCGGCAACCTCGATACGTGCAAGGCGACGCGCGGCTGGTGGTTCGTCCCGGACACCAAGGGAAATCCGGTCAACTGCCGTGACGCCATGGGCTGGGTCGGCTTCAGCGACAAATACTGGCTGGGCGCGGTGGCGCCGCTCGACCAGAGCGAGAAGATCGATACACGGCTGTCCCATATCGGGGCCGGCGACAGCCAGAAGTACCAGTTCGATTATACCGGCCCTGCGTCGGTCGTTCTCCCGGGCGGCAGCGCCGCCAGCTCCAGCCTGGTCTTCGCCGGCGCCAAGGAGGTCAAGCTGCTCGCGCAGTACCGCGACGCGTTCGGCCTGCTGCGCTTCGACAACGCCATCGACTTCGGCGATTTCTGGTTTTTCACCAAGCCGATCTTCTATCTTCTCGATCTGCTCTTCCAGGCCGTCGGCAATTTCGGCGTCGCGATCCTGCTGATGACCGTCATCATGCGCATCCTGTTCTTCCCGCTGCAGACCCGTGCGGTCCTCAGCATGAACAAGATGAAGGCGGTCCAGCCCGAAGCCCGGAAGCTGCGCGAGCTCTACGGCGAAGACAAGGTCAAGCTCAACCAGGAGACCATGGCGCTCTACAAGCGCGAGGGCGTCAACCCGCTGGGCGGCTGCCTGCCGATCTTCCTGCAGATCCCGATCTTCTTTTCGCTCTACAAGGTGCTCTACGTCACGATCGAGATGCGGCACGCGCCATTCTGGGGCTGGATCCGGGATCTCTCCGCGCCGGACCCCACGACGATCTGGAATCTCTTCAGCCTCGTGCCGTGGGTTCCGCCCCATTTCCTGCCCCAGCTCGGCGTCTGGCCGATCATCTATTGCGGCAGCATGTACCTCCAGCAGCGCATGAACCCCGCGCCGCCCGATCCGGTGCAGGCGAAGATGATGCAGTTCATGCCGCTCATGTTCATGTTCATGCTCGGCAATTTCGCTTCCGGCCTGGTCATCTACTGGACCTGGAGCAACATCCTGGTGATCCTCCAGCAATACGTGATCACCCGCCACGTGGCGAAACCCAAGGCGTGACTCAGGATCCTGCGGGAGCGCTCCCTCCATCCCCGCTGTCTTACCGGGGCAAGGGCGAATCCGGCGACGAGGAACGCCAGGCGCTGGAGGCTGGGCGGCTCCTGTTCGCCGGCCCATGCACCTTCTTCAACGGCTCGGCCCGGCTGGACACCCTCCCCGAGGCGGGCTTGCCCGAGGTGGCTTTCGCCGGGCGCTCGAATGTCGGCAAGTCGAGCCTGCTGAACGCGCTCACCGCCCGCAACGACCTGGCGCGCACGTCGAACACGCCGGGACGCACGCAGCAGCTGAATTTCTTCGATCTCGGCGGCAGGCTGGTGCTCGTCGACATGCCTGGCTACGGCTACGCGCAGGCATCGAAAGCCGAGATCCAGCGCTGGACCAAGCTGATCGAGGCCTATCTCAAGGGCCGGACCACACTGCGCCGCGCCGTGGTGCTGATCGACGCGCGGCATGGGGTCAAGCCGGTCGACGAACCGCTGATGCGCCAGCTCGACGCGGCGGCTGTCGGGTTCCAGCTCGTGCTGACCAAATGCGACAAGCTCACATCAGGCGCCCTGGCCGCACGCGTCGCCGAGGTGACCCGGCTGGCCGGCCGGCACTCGGCCGCGCATCCCGAGATCCACGCCGTCTCGAGCCGCGACGGCGCCGGCATCCCGGCCCTCCGCGCGGCGCTGGCCGCGCTTGCGGCCCCGCAGCCGCTCAGGTAATGCCGGGCCGCAACAGCCCCCCGCAGGAGTCTGCCATGAACGACGCAGAGCAGGACGACCTCGCCTTCCGCGCGGAGGTTCTGTCGGATGCGCTGCCCTTCATGCGACGCTACTCGGGCCAGACCATCGTGGTGAAATACGGCGGCCACGCGATGGGCGATGTCGAGAGCGCCACCCGGTTCGCGCGCGACATCGTGCTGCTGAAGCAGATCGGCCTTCACCCCGTGGTGGTGCATGGCGGCGGCCCGCAGATCGGCCGCATGCTCGACCGGCTCAACATCAAGAGCTCGTTCTCCGGCGGCCTCCGGGTGACCGACCGGGCGACCGTCGAGATCGTCGAGATGGTCCTGTGCGGCTCGATCAACAAGGAGATCGTGGGCCTGATCAGCGCCGCCGGTGGCCGGGCGGTCGGGCTTTCCGGCAAGGACGCGGAACTCATCAAGGCGCGGAAGCTCACGCGGACCACGCGCGACCCCGGCAGCCTGATCGAGCAGGTGCTCGACCTCGGCTTCGTCGGCGAGCCGACCGAGGTCAATGCCGGGATCATCCAGCTTCTGGAGAACTCCGACATGATCCCGGTCGTGGCGCCGATCGGCACCGGCGACGAAGGCGAGACCTACAACATCAACGCCGACACCGCGGCCGGCGCGATCGCCGTGGCGCTGAAGGCCAGCCGCCTGCTGATGCTGACGGACATCGCCGGCGTCCTCGATGCCAGGGGCGAGGTCATGGCCGAGATCTCGGTGGAAGAGGCCCGCGAGATGATCCGCGACGGCACGATCCACGGCGGCATGATCCCGAAGATCGAGACCTGCCTGAGCGCCGTCGAGGGCGGAGTCGAAGCCGCGGTCATCCTCGACGGCCGGCGCCATCACGCCATCCTTGTCGAGCTCCTGTCCCGCGAGGGTGCCGGCACGCTGATCCGCCGGAAGAGCCCCGGTCCATCGGCGTAGTCGTCCGACGCAGCCGTGACGCAACCGGCGGCGTTGTCAGCCTGTACCTGCGCAGCTACCATGGCGCTGGCAGTTCGCTGAAGGACGCTTCTCCCGATGAGCCACAACGGCATGAGCGGGTCGGAAGAGGATGGCGCCGGCGCCGCCCTCCGCATCCTGCCGATTCTGCGTGACGTTCTCATCATCTTCGGCCTCACGTTCCTAAGCGGCTTCGTCGTCGGCTTCCTCTTCGCGTTTCGCGGTGCCTCGGGCACACCGGCATACGCCGTCGCGCTCGGCCTCTCGAACCTTGTGTTCGGAACCGTGGGCTTCGTCATCAGCGGCTGCCTCGCGCCCCCCGGGCGCTGGCGTCATTTGTTGCTGGTCGCGGTCGGCGTGTGGCTGCTGAGCCTCGCGAACGTGGCCTTCATGGGCGTGCCGTTCCTTCAATGGGCCTTCCTGGTGATTCCGATCGCCATCATCATGGGCGTGGGCGGCGGGCTTTCCTATCTCTTCAGAAGGTAGGTCCGGGCCTAAACCTAACTCTCTGATTTATCCTGGCTTTCCTCAGGTCGAAGGCTTCCGGTTGACAGCCGGCGGCATGATGCCGATCTTGGCGCGCCTTCCACGCGCTCGCGGGCTTCCATGAACGATACGCCGCTCGAAACGATCATCGACGCCGCCTGGGAGCGGCGTGCCGAGATCGGACCGGAGAGCGCCGGCGAAATCGCCGCCGCGGTCACCGAAACGATGAAGCTGCTGGATGACGGCATCATCCGCGTGTCGAGCCCGCAGCCCGGCGGCAGCTGGTTCGTGCACCAGTGGGTCAAGAAGGCGGTGCTGCTGTGGTTCCGCATCACGCCCAACGACGTATTGCGCGGCGGACCGGTCGATCCGATCCATGGCGAGGCCGTGTGGTGGGACAAGGTGAAGCCGAAATTCGCCGGATGGAAGGCCCAGGACTTCAACCGGGCCGGCTTTCGCGCCGTGCCGGGCGCCATCGTGCGCCATTCCGCGTTCATCGCACCGGGCGTCGTGCTCATGCCATGCTTCGTGAATGTCGGCGCCCATGTCGGCGCCGGCACCATGGTCGACACCTGGGCGACCGTCGGCAGCTGCGCCCAGATCGGCCGCAACTGCCACCTCTCTGGCGGCGTCGGCATCGGTGGCGTGCTGGAGCCGCTTCAGGCCGACCCGGTGGTGGTCGAGGACGACTGTTTCATCGGCGCCCGCTCCGAGGTGGTCGAGGGCGTGCGGGTCGGCCGCGGCTCGGTTCTGGCGATGGGCGTGTTCCTCTCCGCCACCACGAAGATCGTCGACCGCGCCACCGGCGAGGTCTTTGTCGGCGAGGTGCCGCCCTATTCTGTCGTCGTTCCGGGCAGCCTGCCGGGCAAGAAGCTGCCGGACGGCAGCCCGGGCCCCAGCCTCGCTTGTGCGGTCATCGTCAAGCGGGTCGACGCCCAGACGCGAGCCAAGACGGCAATCAACGATCTCCTGCGATTCTGAGTGCGCGTGACGCATCCGCGACATACTCGCGCCCCGCTCGTGGCTGTGCATTGAAGTCGCCGACGCCTTCGGTCAGACTCCCCGCCATGTCTCTCGATCCCGTGACGCTTGCCCAGGCGCTGGTGCGCTGTCCGAGCGTGACCCCGCACGATGCCGGCGCGCTGAGCGTGCTCGCCGAGGCGGCTGAGGCTCTCGGCTTCACCTGCCGCCGGCTCGATTTCGCGGCGCCGGGCACGGCGCCGGTGGCCAATCTCTATGCGAGGCTCGGCACGGGCGGCCGCAATTTCTGCTTCGCCGGCCATACCGACGTCGTGCCGGCCGGCGAGGCGGAACATTGGACGTCGCCGCCCTTCGCCGCCACGATCCGCGACGGCCGCCTGATCGGCCGCGGCATCGTCGACATGAAGGGCGCCATCGCCTGCTTCGTCGCGGCGGTCGATCGTTTCCTGGCGGCCCGTCGCGAGGCCTTCACCGAATCGATCAGCCTGCTGGTGACGGGCGATGAGGAGGGTGTCGCGATCAACGGCACGCGACGGGTGCTCGAATGGCTGGCCGAGGAAGGCGAGCGGCTCGATCTCTGCATCGTCGGCGAGCCGACCAATGCCGAGCGGATCGGCGACATGATCAAGATCGGACGGCGCGGCAGCCTGACCGGCCGGCTCGCCGTCGAGGGCAAGGCCGGCCACACCGCCTATCCCCATCTCGCCGACAACCCGGTCCATCGGCTGGTTTCGATCCTGGCCGACCTGATCCAACAGCCGCTCGATGCGCCGACCGAGCACTTCGAGGCCTCGACGCTGCAGGTCGCCACGGTCGATGTCGGCAATCCCGCGACCAACGTGATCCCGGGGCAGGCCGAGGCCGTCTTCAACATCCGCTTCAACGACCGCTGGACCGGCGCCTCGCTCGACAAATGGCTGCGCGAGCGGATCGGCCGGCACGGCGGAAGCTGGACGCTCGACGTGGCGGTTTCGGGCGAAGCCTTTCTGACCCCGCCCGGCGCCGTAGCGCAGCTGATTGCCGATGCCGCGGAGACCGTCACCGGACGCCGGCCGATGCTCAGCACGACCGGCGGCACGTCGGATGCCCGATTCATCCAGCGCGCCTGTCCGGTTGCCGAGTTCGGGCTGGTCGGCCGGACCATGCATCAGGTGGACGAGGCCGCCGACGTCGCCGATCTCGAGGCGCTGACCGAGATCTATCGCCGCGTGCTCGATTCCTATTTCGCGGGCGGCGCGTGAGTCACATCGAGGAAGCCGAGCGCGCGATCGACGGCATCGGCCGGCTCGCGCTGTTCGACCGCAAGGGCGGCGATGGGTTCGGTCGCGACCGCGCGGCGGCGGCTCGGTCCTTCGTCGCCTATCTGCTGGTGCTGCCGGCGATCGCACTGGTGATCGCGGTCCAGTTGGTCCAGAGCGAGGCCACGAGCCCCGGGCTCTTCGTCACGGCCAACATCATCGGCCAGATCATCGCCGTCGCCGGCTTCCCGCTGCTGCTGATCCCAGTCCTCAGGCTCTACCGGCGACCTGAGCGCTGGGCGTGGTTCATCAGCGCCTACAACTGGTTCAATGCCGCGCGGGTGGTGCTCTCGCTGGGCGTTCTCGGACTGTGCATCACCGTCCTGCAGGGTCTTGGCGACTGGCCGCTGCTCATGTTCGACGTCTATGCGTGGATCATCGAGGCCTTCATGGCGGAGGCGATACTGGAGGTCGGCGGGGCGCGGGCGGCGGCGATCGTGCTACTCGACGCCTTCTTCAGCTTCGCCGTCGGCGCCGTCGCCAACTGGATCGCGACGGGCTCGTTCTTCTGATCCGGCGTAGGAAACAGCCGTCAGGCACAGCCCTTCCGGCGGCGCCGTGGGGCCACCCACGGCCCGATCGCGCGCGGCCAGCGCCGCCGCCACGTCGCCGGGCCGCCACTGGCCGGCGCCGACCAGCCGCAGCGTCCCGACCATGTTGCGCACCTGATGATAGAGGAAGGAGCGCGCCTCGGCGACGATCCTGACCTCGTCGCCCTCGCGTGTGACGTCCAGCCGGTCGAGGGTCTTCAGGGGCGAGCGCGCCTGACAGAACCGTGCCCGGAAGGTCGTGAAGTCGTGGTGGCCGAGGAGATGCCGCGCCGCCTCTGCCATGGCAGGCGTATCGAGAGCCGCCGCCACGTGCCAGACCCGATCGCGATCGAGCGCCGGCGGCGCCCGCCGGTTCATGACGCGGTAGAGATAGGACCGGCGCGTGGCCGACAGGCGCGCATGAAAGGTATCGTCCACCGCCTCGACCGCCAGCACCGAAACGGCGTGCGGTCTCACATGGAAGTTGAGCGCCCCCATGATCTCGTGCGGGGCGATCTCCCGGTCGAGATCGACATGGGCCGCCTGCCCCGAGGCATGCACCCCGGCATCGGTCCGCCCGGCGCCTTGCACGAAGACCGGGCCGACGAAGCGCTCGAACGCCGTCTCCAGGATCTCCTGGACCGAATTGCCGGTCGGCTGCCGCTGCCAGCCGACCAGGCCGGTCCCGGCATATTCGAGTGTCAGCTTGTAGCGCGGCATGCTACCCGCCCGCAGGGACCGGCGTGACGAGCTGCGTCCCCGTCTTCACCGGCGTTCCGTTGAGGAAGGCGCGGCGCTCGACCGGGCCGCGGCCGGGGCGTTGAAGGATGGTCGGCCGGAACACGCCCTCGGCGCAAGCGATGCCGAGATCGGCATCGACAACCGAGCCGGAGGTGCCGGCACCCGGCTCCGCGGCAGCGGCAAGCACCTTGATGCGCTCCTCGCCGAGCGCGAACCATGTGCCCGGCGCAGGGTTGAGCGCGCGCACCTTGCGTTCGTTCTCGACCGCCGAGTGGCGCCAATCGAGCGCCCCCTCCTCTCGCGCGATCTTGGCAGCGTAGGTAACGCCCGATTCCGGCTGCCTTTCGGCGACGAGACGGCCGGCCGCGAGCCTGTCGAGCGCCTCGACCGCAAGCCGTGCGCCGAGCGCCGCCAGCGCCTCGGTCAGGCTCGCCTGCGTCGCCGCCGGGCCGATCGGGATCGCCGCGCGGAGCAGCATCGGCCCGGTATCCAGCCCGCGCTCCATCTGCATGATGGTGATCCCGGTCTCGGCGTCGCCCGCCATGATCGCGCGCTGGATCGGCGCCGCACCCCGCCAGCGCGGCAGCAGCGAAGCGTGGATGTTGATGCAGCCGAGGCGCGGCGCCCGCAGCACGGCCTCCGGCAGGACCAGGCCGTAGGCGGCAACGACCGCGGCATCGAGATCGAGCGCCGCGAACGCTGCCTGCACCGCCTCGTCCTTGAAGGTCCCCGGCGTCCGCACAGGCAGGCCCAGCGCCTCCGCCCGCGCCTGCACGGGCGAGGGTTGCACACGATGCCCGCGCCCTGTCGGGCGCGGCGGCTGAGAATAGACGGCGACGATCCGATGGCCCGCCGCGACCAGGGCATCCAGCGCCGGCACCGCGAAGCCGGGCGTGCCCATGAAGGCGATCGTCACATCGCGGCCTCTTCCTTCGCCTTCTGGGCCTTTGCGAGCTTGCGCAGGATGATGTTGCGCTTGAGCGCCGACAGGTGATCGACGAACAGGATACCGTTCAGATGGTCGATCTCGTGCTGCACGCAGGTGGCCAGCAGCCCGTCCGCCCGCCGCTGGTGTCGCCGTCCGTCCCGGTCGAGCCAGCGGAACTCGACCTCCGCCGGCCGGGTCACGTCGGCATATTGCTCCGGCAGCGACAGACAGCCCTCGTTGTAGGTGCTGAGCGCTTCCGACTGCCAGACGACCTCCGGATTGATCAGGCCCAGCGGCTCCTTCTTCTCGCCGTCGCGCGACACGTCGAGAACGACCACGCGCTGCAGCACGCCGACCTGGTTGGCGGCAAGCCCGATCCCCGGCGCCGCGTACATCGTCTCCAGCATGTCGTCGATCAGCCGGCGGATCCCGTCATCGACGGTAGCGACAGGCTTCGCCTTGGCCTTCAGCACGGAGTTGGGCGCGATGATGATGGGCAGACAGGCCATGCGGAGTGAGCTTCCGGTCGAACGTGGCAGAGCCGTGACACGTATGGAATCTGCCCTGGCCGGTCAAGACGGCCCCCGCGTATGGAGGTTGTGAAGCGCGCGCCGCACGTCCTCGACCACGGGCCCCCAGTCGCCGATGCGCTTCTGGCGGAAGAGCCGCACGGTCGGGTACCAGGGCGAGTCGGCACGGTCGAGCAGCCAGCGCCAGTCCGGCACGAAGGGCAGCATCAGCCAGGTCGGCCGGCCGAGCGCCGCCGCGAGATGGGCGATCGAGGTGTCGACCGACACCACGACGTCCATCAGCGAGGCGAGCGCCGCGGTGTCCTCGAAATCGCCGAGCTCCTCGCCGAAATGCCGGATGGCGCCGCTCTTCTCGATAACCTCGCGGTCCGCCGGCCGGAGATCCTTCTGCAGCGCCACCACCTCGAATCCCACATCGAGCAGCGGCAGGAGTCTTTCGAGCGCGATCGACCGGTTGCGGTCGTTGTCGTGGCGGGGATTTCCCGACCAGGCGAGGCCGACCCGCCGGCGCGGACTCGCGCCCAGCCGCGCCCGCCATTTCTCCAGATGAGTCGGGGTCGCCGCCAAATAGACCGTGGCGCTGGGGATCGTCGCGAGGCGGGTTCCCATCACCAGCGGCAGGCTCGGCAGCGGGGAATGGTAGTCGGCCTCGGGCACGGCGTCGCCCAAGGTCAGGATGCGCGTGAGCCCGGGCAACCGAGAGAGCAGCGTGGCCAGCGGCTGCGGCACCGCGAGCAGGACTTCGCACCCGCGATGCGCGAGTACCATCACGTAACGGCAGAACTGGATCGTGTCCCCCAGCCCCTGCTCGGCATGGAGAAAAAGCGTCTTGCCTTCGAGCGACTCGAGGCCGGTCCAGCGCGGCATCTTCAAGGCGACCGGCGGCGACCCGCCGGGCAGCCGGAGGCGCCATTCGTATTTGGCCCAGCCCGTCGCGAGATCGCCCAGCACGAGCCGGCACATCGCGTCGTTGATCTGGGCGCCGGCAGAGCCTGGATCGAGCGCGAGCGCGCGCTCGTAGCAGGCGATCGCCTCCTCGTAGCGGCCGAGGTCACGCAGTGCCGTCCCCATGTTGAGGTGCGCCACCGCGAATTCCGGATCCTGAGTGACGGCCTCGGCGCAGGCTGCGACGGCCTCGTCGAGCCGCCCCAGCGCCCGCAGGGCCATCCCCTTCGCCGAATGGGCCGAAGCGGTGTCGGGCTCCAGCGCCAAAGCCTTTTCGTAGAGCGCGATCGCCTCGTCCGTGCGGCCCTCGTCGCGCCGTACGGTGCCAAGATTGCACAGCGCCGACACGAAATCCGGCCGGATCGTCAGCGCACGCTGCAGCAGCGACGCCGCCTCGCCGAAGCGCCGCTGCTCGCGCCGCAGCTCGCCGAGATTGTTGAGCGCCTCCAGACGGTCGGGCTCGAGCGCCAGAGCGCGCTCGTAGCACGGTGCCGCCTCGTCGAGCCGGCCGAGCTGGTGGAAAGCGCAGCCGAGGTCGTAGTTGAGACCGGCATCGCCCGGGCGCAGCTCCACCGCTCGCCGCCAGCACGCCAGTCCTTCCTCGAGGCGTCCGTCCTCGAAATGCGCGTTGCCGAGCTTGTGCAGCGCTTCCGGCGATTCCGGCTGCACCGGCTCAGGCTCCGATTCCATGCGGGCGGATAGGCATCGCCCTGGATTGCGTCGCAGCGCGCGCCGTGACAAGGCGAAAGTGCAGCTCGCCGCCCGGCGCTGTGGTTGCTCGATGCCGCGGCCGCGTGCGAATCTCCAATCCGGACCTGTGACGGAGGCGGAATTGGACGGCTTGGCGCTGATGCTGGCGATGCTCCTCGGCGTCCTGGTGGGTGCGCTCATCGGGGGCGTCATGGTCGGCCGCGGCAGCGCCGAGCGTGCACGGCAGCTGCAGGCGGAATTCGACCTGCTGCGCAAAGAGCTGGCGGACATGCGGGAGGCGCGCGCCCGCGCCGAGACCGAGGCGGCACTGGCGCGTCAGGCCGCCGACCATGCACAAGCCGCCATCGCCGATTGGGAGAAGACCCGCGACGAGTTCCTGAAATCGACCCAGGCGACGGTGCTGACCACGGCGCAGCAGCTCTCCTCGAAGCTCCTCGAGGACCATAAGCGCGAGACCGAGGCGGCGAAGGCCGCCGCAGAGCAGCAGATCAAGGCCACCACCGAGGCGCTCAACCGCCAGGTCCGCGAGGTCAGCGACGGCATCTCGCAGCTCAAGGGTCAGGTGGCCGAGAAGGCGCAGGTGCTGGACGTGGTCTGGCGGGCGCTATCAAGTCCTGGAGGAGCGGGCTATTTCGCCGAGATCGGCCTTGCCAACACGCTCAAATCCTTCGGCCTCGTCCAGGAGCGCGACTTCGTCCTGCAGGCGACCGTCCAGGACAGCGACGG
>Ga0070731_10002360_pt1 | contig 18125 bp, 13 predicted proteins | sample Coa_R1_2_FD_66448 | JGI IMG/M metagenome (GOLD analysis project Ga0070731, IMG submission 66448) | Surface soil microbial communities from Centralia Pennsylvania, which are recovering from an underground coalmine fire - Coalmine... | ecosystem: Environmental > Terrestrial > Soil > Unclassified ...
TTCTGGCGCTTCTTCGCGTATCTCAACCTGTTCACGTTCGCGATGCTGACGCTCGTCCTCGGCGACAGCCTGCTCCTCATGTTCGTCGGCTGGGAAGGCGTCGGCTTCTGCTCGTGGGGCCTCATCGGCTTCTGGCACAAGGAGCTGCCGAACACGACGGCCGGCAACAAGGCGTTCATCGTGAACCGCGTCGGCGACTTCGGCTTCGTGCTCGGCATGTTCCTCCTCTTCTGGAGCCTCGACGCACGCGGCCACGGCACGCTCGTGTTCCGCGAGCTGCGCGAGCACGCGCACCTGCTCGAGGGCATGACGTTCTGGGGCTGGCCGGTCGCGACGCTCGTCACGCTCTTCCTCTTCGTCGGCGCCACCGGGAAGTCGGCGCAGATCCCGCTCTACGTCTGGCTCCCTGACGCGATGGCGGGGCCGACGCCGGTCTCGGCTCTCATCCATGCTGCGACCATGGTCACGGCCGGCGTCTACATGATCGGGCGGATGAACTTCCTCTTCGCGATGGCGCCCGCGACGCTTGCGGTCGTCGCGACCGTCGGCGCGTGCACCGCGCTCGTCGCCGCGACGATCGCGCTCGCGCAGAACGACATCAAGCGCGTGCTCGCGTACTCCACCGTGTCGCAGCTCGGCTACATGTTCCTCGCGATGGGCGTCGGCGCGTACGCGGCCGGCATCTTCCATCTGATGACGCACGCGTTCTTCAAGGCGTGTCTCTTCCTCGGCTCGGGCAGCGTCATCCACGCGATGGGCGGCATCCAGGACATGCGGAAGATGGGCGGGCTGCGGAAGTACATGCCCGCCACGTCGACCACGTTCATCGTCGCGACGCTCGCGATCGCGGGCATCCCGCCGCTCGCGGGCTTCTTCTCGAAGGACGAGATCCTCTGGCAGGCGTTCTCGAGCCCGTACGGGAGCTGGTGCCTCTGGCTCGTCGGCGTCGTGGTCGCCGGCCTCACCGCGTTCTACATGTTCCGCCAGGTGTTCATGGTCTTCTTCGGCGAGTGCCGGGCCGACCACGAGACGCAGCACCATCTGCACGAGTCGCCGTGGGTGATGACGGTACCGCTCTGGATCCTCATGGGCGGCTCCATCGTCGCCGGGCTCCTCGGGATCCCGCACCTCTTCCTCCCCTTCGAGCATTGGCTCGAGCCCGTGATGGCGCACCCGATGCCGCACGAGGTGACGATCGGGCTCGGCGTCGAGCTCGGCCTGATGCTGCTGTCGCTCGTGGTCGCGCTCTCCGGCGTCGGGTTCGCCTACCTGATGTACTCCCGCGGCTCCGTCCGGCCGGAGACGTTCAGCGAGGCGCTCGGCGGCGCGCCGTATCGGGTCGTCCTCAACAAGTACTACGTCGACGAGCTCTACGACTTCGTGTTCGTGCGCGGCACGCTGCTCCTCTGCCGCGCCGCCGCATGGTTCGACTCGCACGTCATCGATGGGCTCGTGAACCTGTCCGCCACGATCGTGCGCGGCTTGGCGTGGGTCTCGGGACTCTTCGACCTGTACGTCGTCGACGGGCTCGTGAACCTGGTCGCGACCGTCACGCAGTTCGTCGGCCGCCGGGTCCGCAACCTCCAGACGGGCGCCATCACCGCGTACCTCTACGTCGTCATCCTCGGCGTGCTGGGCGGCGTGCTCCTGTACTGGTCGTGGGCGTCGGCATCGTGAGCGCAGGGAAGGAAGCGAAATGACCGACACGCTGAGCCTCATGATCTTCATCCCGCTGCTCGGAGCGGCCGTCATCCTCGCGCTGCCGTCACGCGCGCACAATCTGATCCGCTGGACCGCGGTCGCGGCGAGCGTGCCGCCGATGCTGCTCGCGGTTCGCGTGCTGCGCCACTTCGTGCCGGAGAACGGCTTTCAGTTCGTCCACCACGTTCCCTGGATCCCGGCGTTCAACATCGACTACTTCGTCGGCGTGGACGGCATCAGCATCACGATGGTCGTGCTGACCGCGCTCCTCTGCTTCATCTGCATGATCGCGTCGTTCGGGATCGAGAAGGGCGTGAAGGGCTACTACGCGCTCTTCCTCCTCCTCGAGACCGGCATGATGGGCGTCTTCTGCGCGCTCGATTTCTTCCTGTTCTTCGTCTTCTGGGAGATGATGCTGCTGCCGATGTACTTCCTCATCGGCATCTGGGGCGGCCCGCGGCGCGAGTACGCGGCGATCAAGTTCTTCCTCTACACGCTCCTCGGGTCCGTCCTGTTGCTGGTCACGATCCTCTACCTCTACTTCGCGTCCGATCCGCACACGTTCGACATGACGAAGCTCGCGACCGCCGCGCAGGTGCCGCTCGACGTGCAGATCATCCTGTGGGTCGCGCTGTTCATCGGCTTCGCGATCAAGATCCCCGCGTTCCCGTTCCACACCTGGCTCCCCGACGCGCACGTGGAGGCGCCGACCGCGATCTCCGTCATCCTCGCCGGCGTGCTGCTCAAGATGGGAACGTACGGCATCCTCCGCATCAACTACGGCATCCTGCCGGCGGCGACGCTCGCGCCGGCGTGGCACGGTCACTCCGTCGCGTTCTGGCTCCTCGCCGCGCTCGGCACGCTCAACATCGTCTACGGCGCGATGTGCGCGATGGCGCAGACGGACATGAAGAAGCTCGTCGCGTACTCGAGCATCAGCCACATGGGCTACGTGATGCTCGGCATGGCGGCGTTCACGCCGCAGGGGATCAACGGCGCCGTGCTGCAGATGTTCAACCACGGCACGGTGACCGCGATGCTCTTCCTTCTGGTCGGCGTCATCTACGACCGCGCCCACCATCGCCAGATCAACGGCTTCGGCGGGCTCGCGTCGATCATGCCGGTCTACACGGGGGTGACCGGGCTCGCGTTCTTCGCCGCGATGGGGCTGCCGGGGTTGTCGGCGTTCATCTCCGAGGCGCTGGTCCTCCTCGGCGCGTGGCAGAAGTACCCGGGGCTGACGATCGTCGGCGCGAGCGCCGTCATCCTGACCGCGGGCTACCTGCTCTGGACCCTGCAGCGCATGTTCCTCGGGCCGCCGAACGAGAAGTACCTGACGCTCCCCGAGATCAACGGCCGCGAGCTCTTCACGCTCGTCCCGCTCGGCGCGATCGTGATCTTCCTCGGCATCTACCCGACGCCGATCCTGAACCTGCAGAGTCCGGCGCTGCTGCGCCTCAACGATCAGGTCACGAATGCCACGCCGCGGCCGGCGCACGACATGATCGCGAAGACCAACGTGATCGACGCGACTCGCTGAGCACCGTGGGTACTACCGAGAGCATTCGCTGGTTCCTGCCGGAGCTCGCGCTCAGCGCCGCGATCATCGCGGTGATCTTCGTCGATCTGTTCGCCACCGGACGCGCCGGCCGGCGGGCGGGGAACGCGCCGGGGAACGCCGCGCTCATCGGGGCCGGGCTCGCCTTGATCCTCACGGTGGGCGCGCGCTCGCTGGGGATCGAGGGCCTCCGCGGCGCCAATCCCGGCTGGCTCTTCGACCGCATGATCGTGCTCGACGGGTTCAGCCTGTTCTTCAAGATCCTTCTCGGCCTGGCGCTCCTCGCCGTCGTCTGGATGTCGCGTGAATCGCGCGAGGTGCACGGCCAGCCGAACGAGGGCGAGTATTTCTCCCTGCTCCTCGCGAGCGGACTCGCGATGTTCCTCATGGCGTCCGCGGGCACGCTCCTGATGGCGTACCTGTCGCTCGAGTTCGCGAGCCTCACCTCGTACGTGCTGACGGGGTTCCTGCGTCACAACCGGCGTTCCGGCGAGGCGGCGCTCAAATACCTGATCTACGGCGGCGTCGCGTCCGGGGCGATGATCTACGGCATGAGCTGGATCTTCGGCCTCACCGGGTCGATGGATTACGCCGGCATCGCCGACGGGATCGCGCGGCTCGACGCCGGGAGCCGCCCGGCGCTCTTCCTCGCGCTCGTGCTCGTCTTCGCCGGCTTCGGCTACAAGATCGCGTCGGTGCCGTTCCACATGTGGGCGCCCGACGTCTACACCGGCGCGCCGATTCCGGTGACGGCGTTCCTCGCGGTCGGCTCCAAGGCGGCCGGCTTCGCGATGCTGCTCCGCTTCTTCCACTTCGGCGTCGCCGGCGCTGCCGCGCCCACCGTCGAGCACATCCCGCTGCGCGAGCTCGCGAGCGCGCTCTGCGTCGCGACGATGACGCTCGGGAACCTCGCCGCCCTCAGCCAGACCAACATGAAGCGCCTGCTCGCGTACTCGTCGATCGCGCATGCCGGCTACGCGCTGCTCGGCTTCGTCGTCTTCGCCGACCGCGGCGTCGAGGCGCTGCTCTTCTACCTCGCGGTCTACTACACGATGAACCTGGGCGCGTTCTGGGTCGTCATGGTGATCGCGAACGCGACCGGCCGTGAGGACCTGGACGGCTACCGCGGCCTGGCCTGGCGCGGCGGTGCGCTCCCCGCCCTCGCGCTCGGCGTCTTCCTCTTCTCGCTCGCCGGGCTGCCGCCGCTCGCCGGCTTCCTCGGCAAGTTCTACGTCTTCGCCGCCGGCATCGAGGGACGGCAGTACGCTTTGGTCCTGATCGGGCTCGTGAACAGCGTCGTCTCGCTCTACTACTACGCGCGCGTCGTGAAGGTGATGTTCCTCGACACGCCCACCGCCGAGGACCCCGTGCTCACGTTCCGTCCCATCCGTGATCTCGGCGCGATCGGGATCCTGGCTGCGGCGAACCTCGTGCTCATCCTTCGCTTCGACTGGCTGCTGAGCGCCGCGCAGAGCGCCGGCCGTTTGTACCCGGGATAGCGGAGTGTCCGGTCGCGGGACGCTCTATGTCGTCGCGACGCCGATCGGGAACCTCGAGGACGTGACGCTGCGCGCGCTGCGCGTGCTCGCCGACGTCGACCTGATCGCTGCCGAGGACACGCGCCGGACGCGCATCCTGCTCGAGCGGCACGGGATCGTGCGCCCGATGACGGCCTACTATGACGCCGTCGAGCGCGAGCGCGCGCCGGCGATCGTCGCGCGGCTACGGGACGGGGCATCGGTGGCGCTCGTCTCCGACGCCGGCACCCCGCGCATCGCGGACCCCGGCTACCACCTCGTCCGCGGCGCGCTCGAGGCGGGGGTCCCCGTCGTGCCCATCCCGGGTCCATCGGCGGTGACCGCGCTCGTCTCGGTGGCCGGCTTCGCCGCCGAGCGCTTCGTGTTCGAGGGCTTTCTCCCCTCGCGGCCGGGCCCGCGCGCCGCGCGGCTCGCGGCGCTCGCGCGCGAGCCGCGCGCGCTGGTCTTCTTCGAGGCGGCGCGCCGGCTCGCCGCGTTCCTCGCCGCCGCGGAGGAGGCGCTCGGCGACCGGGACGTCGTACTCGCGCGCGAGCTCACGAAGCGCCACGAGGAGATCCTGCGCGGGCGGCTCGCGGAGCTCCGCCAGCGCGTGCGGGACGTCGAGCTGCGGGGCGAGGTCACCGTGCTCATCGCAGGCGCGCCGGAAACGGCGCTCGCCGAAGCGCAGGTCGACGTCGATGCCGACATCCGCGCCGCGCGCGCGGCGGGGCAGGGACTGCGCGAGCTCTCGGCCGCGATCGCGCGGCGGACCGGCCTCCCGCGGCGGGAGGTCTATCGCCGCGCGCTGGCGCTCGATCGCCTCAGAACTGATAGGTGAGGCGCAGCTCGGTCTCCGAGCGGCCGCGCGCGATGGCTCCGAAGCCCCACGGCGAGAAGACGGGGTCGCTCTGCCCGCGCGGCGTCACGAAGTAGCGCTGCGCCAGGTTGATGAGGAAATCGTCGCGGATCACGTAGTCGACCGCCCAGAAGGGTTCCATCGCGAACTGGTTCACCCAGTCGACCGCGATCCCGGCGACCGGGACGATGCTGCCGCCGCGGTAGAACGTGAACGCCGCGAGCGAGAAGAGGCTCTCCCACTCGCGCACCTTGTCGCGGTACGACGGCTCGAGCGGGCTGTTCCCCAGACGCGGGATCGACGGCAGGTCGAAGCCGCCGACGAGGCATTCACCCGCGCGCGCCTTGCCGGCGCTCGAGAGCTGCGCGACGTTCTCCGCCTCGCAGCCGTGGTAGTTCACGATGTAGTGCCAGAAGAACTGCCCGCTGAAGAAGATGGTGCTCTTCTTGTTGATCGACTTTATCCAGGTCGGGCGATCGAATCCGACCATGCCCTTCCACATGTTCTTCCGACGGATGCCGGGGAGCACGGGCTGGTCGATCGTCGTCTCCTTGGTGACGTCGAAGAACGGCACGCCCATGTCGTAGATCGTCTCGTAGCGAAAGACGGTCTGCGTGTACGTCTCGTCGGAGTAGTTCCCGGCCGTGCCGAACGTGTTGACGTACGGCGCGAAATACTCCGCCGGGAAGATGCCCTGTCGCGCGAGCCGGTTCGTGAGCTTGACGTTCGCCGGGTTCTTGGGAAGGCCGGCGATGGGCGCGGAGTCGGTGCCGTCGTCGCCGCCCCAGCGCTGGTGCAGGTAGTTGAGCGTGAACTCGACCCCGAACGGCGCGATGCCGTGGTACCTGATGCCCTCCTGGCTGTTTTCGGCCGGGTTGCGTGTGTAGTCGCCTTGCTTGAACAGCGACGTCCCGTTCATGAGCGTGACGCACCGGCCGAGCCCCGCGTTCGGCCCCGACCCGATGACGAACTTCGACGTCCCGCACGGTCCGCCGATGAACCCGCCGTCGATGGGGTTGGTCAGCGGGTTGAGGCTCGGGAAGCCCCACGGGCGGGGGAGGAACGCGACCTTCGCCGGGTACCAGTCGCCCGGGTTCCAGTACCACTCGAGGAAGCTCTGCGAGAGCTTCCATACGTCGCCGAGCTCGTAGAGGAACTTGAACATCCAGAAGGGCCGCCGGATCTCGTCCCAGCCGTACCCGGGCGGCGGCAGCTCCTGCGCGAGGTGCCACGTGAGGTCGAGCGTGTTCACGCGGTCGAGCATGCGGAAGTTGTCCGATTCACCCCACACGATCTGTTGCCGGCCGGCCCGTACGGTGAGCGGGAGATTGCGGAACTTGATGTCGGTGTAGAACTCGCGCAGCGCGTTCTCGAACTTCAGCGCGTCGCGTTCGTCCTTCGTCAGGCCGTCGAGCTCGAGGACGCTGCTCGGGAAGCCGCGCTGGCGCCGGAACTGGTCGAGCGTCAGGTTGCCGCTGTAGGCGCGACCGTGGATGTCTTCCTTCTGACTGAACCCGGGCGTCGTGTCGTAGACGCTGTCGTAGACGCCGCGCCACAGGACCGCCAGGCTCGACTTCTCGATGAACGGGATGTCGTACTTGTTGTAGAACTTCCCGGACTGGAGCCAATCGTAGTCGAGGCGGAGGTGGACGGTGTTGCGGTTCATGATGAACTGGTAGGTCTCGACGTCCGGCGTCCGTACGATGTTCGCGGACTGCAGGTTGCCGGAGAGCTGGATCGGTCCGAACTTCTCCGTCGCGTCGACGCAGCGCGGCGCGAGCAGGAGACCGACGGCGAAGGTGACGACCGCGGCGACGAGACGACGCATCGACGTGCCCCCTTTTGCTGCTGAGGAGGCGCGTCTCGCCTGAAATCTACCGAAAAGTCAATCGGCGCGTATAGGTCAGCGCTCGAGCAGGCGGAGCTCGGTGCGCAGCGTTCGGACACTGCGGCGGAGGACGCGACCTTGGCGACGCAGGTGACGCGCCGTCGGCGCGTCGAGCGCCTGCGCGGTGCGCGCCTGCGAGAGGGCCTGGAGGAACGCGGAGACCTCGCGTGGCGTGTGCAGGATGGTCGTGAACGCGATGTGGGCTCGGTCCGTGGCCGACATCGTCGAGACGTCGGCCGGGAACGCCGTGACGGCGGGACTCATCGTGGGATGACCCTGGAGCGCGTCGGCGGCCACGTCGAGCGCGGCCGCGACGACCGCGAGGTGCGCGCTCGCGGCGGCGACGGCATTGCTCGCCGGGGGCGGGAGCTCGGCGCGCATCTCGTCGGCGACCGTCCCGAGCGCGATCGTCCGCTCGAACGCGTTCTGCACCGGCGCGCACTGGGCGTTATCGGTGATCGGCTCGTGCGCGCAGCCGCCGGCGCGGCACACGTCGTTCGTGCAGACGTTGCCGTCGCGGGCGCACGCTTGGCCCTCGTTGCGCGGCGCACCGGCGATGCAGCCCTGGTCGTCGTGGCCGACGACGCCCGGTGCGCAGGCTGCCGCGGTGCAGACGCCGGGCGGGACGCAGACGCCGTCGTCCGGGATGTGCATGCACGCGCCGTTCATGCAGCGGTCGTCCGTGCAGCCGAAGCCGTCGCTCGTGCACGGCGTGCCGTCCGCTTTGTCGAGCCCGTGAACCAGCACGCAGCCGGCGCGATTCGCGTCCGGGTCGAGCGGATCGCAGCGCCGCATCACGCACGCGCCGTCGTCGCAGCGGGCGTCGGACGGTACGTGCGCGCAGACCCCGGCGACGCAGTGGTCGTCGGTGCAGAAGACACTGTCCGGCGTGCACGCCGTCCCGTCGGCCGCCGGGTGGTGCGTGCAGGTGAGGAACGCGGCGTCACAGGAGTCGACGGTGCACGGATCGCCGTCGTCGCAATCGGCGCAGCCGGCAGGGGCGGTCGTGGTGGTGGTCGGCGCGAGCGTCGTGGTCGGGGCGAACGTCGTGCTCGTCGTGGGTTCGAGCGTCGTCGTCGGCGGCGCCTCGGTCGTGGTCGTCGTGTCGGGAACGGTCGTCGTCGTGTCCTCTTGGGCGGACGCGACCACCGGGACCAGCATCAGCACCACCGCGAGAGCGAGCGACGGCCTCATGCCCTCGTTGTTAATCGTTGACGCCGCCCGACCCCATCCCGAGATCGGGTGGTGGGCGCATGCGCTCCCGCGCGCCTTCGCTACCGTTCGACGGCGGGGTTTTCGAGCAGCACGACCGTCCCGCGGGAGAGGTTGCCGATGCGTCCCTCGGCGACGAGCACCGGTAACGCCGGCGTCCCCGCGCGCGCGAGCCGGAAGGCCGCGTCGCCCGTCGCGATCACGGCGGCATCCGCGGGGACGGCGTCGACGGGCGGCGCCGGCCGTCCGAGGTAGACGGCGATCGGCCGAATCGTCTCGCCGTAGAACACGATGCGGTCGGGCGGCGGATGCCGTGCCGCGACGGCGCCGGCGAACGTCTTCAGCGAGTCACGCCGGCTGACGGCGCGCTCCAGAGCGGGCGCACCGAGCACCATCCACGCGCCGACCGCGACGGCGGTGAAGCCCACGAGGAGCGCCCACGCGCGCCAGGCCACCGCGATCGCGACGACGCCGAGCGCGCCACCGGCCGCCACCGCGAGCCCCTCGACGCCGCCGGGAACGGCCGCGACGAGCGCCATCGTGGTGCGGCGATCGGAGGCCGACATCGGGCGCCAGCGGCCGTGTACGAGCACGATCACGCCGGCGACCACCACGAGCGCCGCCAGCGCCGCCACCGCCGCCCGCCGGAGATGCGGGACGCCGGGTCGGGCGGCGAGCAGCTCGACCGTCACCGGCGCCGCGAGCAGCGCGAGCGCGGGCAGGGCAGGGAGGAGATAGTACCGGAGCTTCCACTCGGCCGGCGTGAAGACCGCGACCGGCGCGAGCGCCCAGCAGAGGAAGAAGCGAAGGCGCGGATCCGCGAACCCGCGGCGACGCCACGCGTGCCAGAGCGCGAGCGCGACGAGCGGCGTCCACGGCAGCGCGACGGCCGGCAGGTGCAGCGGGTAGAACGTGAGATGGTAGAGGAGCGGCTTGCGCGAATACGGGCCGCCCGTGGCGAGCCCACCGGCCAGATTCCGGACGTAGCGCCCGAGCAGATGCTCGTGCACGAAGCGCTCGCCCCATCCCGCGAGCGCGACGACGTACCAACCGAGACCGAGGACGACGAACGCGACGATGCCTGGCGCCGTGACGAAGCCGCGCAGCCGGCCGAGGTCCGCCTGCCAGGCGAGGAACGCGCCGACCGTGAACGCGAAGAGTGCGACGGCGACCGGTCCCTTCGCGAGCGTCCCGAGCCCGAGGAAGACGAGCGCGAGGGTCGCGTCCCGACGCCGGCGCTCGTGCCACCAGCGGAACGCGAAGCCGAGCGCGATGGAGAGCAGCAGCACGAGGAGGACGTCCGGCCGGGCGACCCGCGCGTGGTCGAACAGCGCCGGCATGGTGGCGAGCAGCGCCGCGGCAACGACGCCGGCGCGCCCGCCGAGGAGCGCACCGCCGAACCATCCGGTCCAGGCGACGAGCGCCGCGCCGGCGAGCGCGGACGGGAGCCGGACCGCGGTCTCGGAAAAGCCGGCGGCCGCGCACGGGATCGCGGCCGCCCAGTGGTAGAGGAGTGGCTTGTCGGGCAGCAGCTCGGCGTTGAACTCGGGCCAGAGCCAGTGGCCGGCGACGACGTCCTGCACGATGCCGGCTTCGCGCGCCTCGTCGTCGCCGACGATGTCCGCCGCGCCGAGGCCGTGGAGCGCCGCGGCGAGATAGAGCGCCGCGACGAGGAGCGGTCCGCGCTCAGCCCCGGACCGCAAACCCACCCTGCGTGCCGGTCGGCGGCACCCATTCGACGGAGACGTCCGCCACGCGCGCGCCGGGCGGACCGTGGTGCGCCCAGGCGATCAGGGCATCGACATCGGCGCGCTCGCCCTCGATCTCCGCTTCCACCGTGCCGTCGGGCCGGTTGCGGACCCAGCCGCCGACGCGAAGCCGCTTCGCCTCCTCCTGCATCGAGCCGCGGTACCACACGCCCTGGACGCGGCCGTGGACGACGACGTGGGCGCGCACCGCCACCCTAGGACGCCCCGATCAGGCGCAGGAACGCGTCCTCGTCGAGCGTCGCCACGCCGAGCTTCTTCGCGCGCGCGAGCTTCGAGCCGGCGTCCGCGCCGACCACGACCCAGTCGGTCTCCTTGCTGACGCTGCCGACGACCCGGCCACCGAGCGCCTCGATCCGTCGCTGCGCCTCCGGGCGCGTCATGCTCGCGAGCCCGCCGGTGAGCACGAGCTTCTTCCCGCTGAGCGGCCCCTTGGCGCGGGTGACCGGTGCGGGCTTCACGCCTGCCTCGATCAGGCGCGCGATCACGCGCCGGTTCTGCTTCTCGGCGAAGAACTGCCGGATCGACTTGGCGACCTCCGGGCCGACGTCACGGACCTCCTGCAGCTCCTCCTCGCTCGCGTCCATCAGGCGCTCGAGCGTGCCGAACTGCTCGGCCAGCGCGCGCGCCGTCGCCTCGCCGACCTGCCGGACGCCGAGCGCGACGAGCAGCTGGGGGAGCGTCGCCTGCTTCGAGCGTTCGAGCTGCGCGAGCAGGTTCTGCGCCGACTTCTTCCCCATGCGCTCGAGCGCGACGAGATCGGCCTCCTCGAGGTGGTAGAGATCGGCGAGGTCGCGCACGAGCTCCTTCTCGACCAGCTGCTCGACGAGCTTCTCGCCGAGCCCCTCGACGTCCATCGCGCCGCGCGCGCCGAAGAAGCGGATTGCCTGGCGCAGCTGGGCGGGACACGAGAGCCCGATGCAGCGGTACGCGACCTCGCCCTCGGCGCGCACGACGTCGGCGCCGCACACGGGGCAGGACGACGGCATGCGAAACGGGCGCTCGTCGCCCGTGCGCCGCTCGACGATGACCTTCACCACGTACGGGATGACGTCGCCCGCGCGCTCGAGGAGGATCGTGTCGCCGATGCGGACGCCCTTGCGCTCGATCTCGTCCATGTTGTGGAGCGACGCGTTCCGGACCGTGACGCCGCCGACCGGCACGGGCTCGAGCTCCGCGACCGGCGTGAGGACCCCGGTCCGTCCGACGGACGGGAAGATGTTCGCGATCCGCGTCGTCGCCTGGCGCGGCTTGAACTTGAAGGCCACCGCCCAGCGCGGCGAGCGCGAGATCTCTCCCAGGCGGCGCTGGAGCCCGAGGTCGTTCACCTTGACGACGAGGCCGTCGATCTCGTAGCCGAGGCCGTCGCGCTCGGCCTCGAGCTGCGCGAAGAACGCGACGACGTCGTCGAGCGTCGCGAGGGTTTGGCTCTTCGGCACGGGGCGGATGCCGAGCGCGGCGAGCGCCTGGAGCGTGTCCCAGTGGGTCGCGGCCGCGAGCCCGCGCGTCTCGCCGGTGCCGTGACAGACGAAGGCGAGCGCACGCGACGCCGTGATGCGCGGGTCGAGCTGCTTCAGCGACCCGGCGGCCGCGTTGCGCGGGTTCGCGAAGACCGGGAGGCCGGCCTCCTCGCGCTCGCGGTTCAGCTTCCGGAAGGCGTCGATCGGCAGGTAGACCTCGCCGCGGACCTCGAGCAGCGCAGGCACGTCGCCTTTCTCGGCGCGCAGGCGGAGCGGGACGTTGCGGATCGTCCGGATGTTGGCGATCACGTCCTCGCCGCCGACGCCGTCGCCGCGCGTCGAGCCGACGGCGAGCGCGCCGTCCTCGTAGACGAGCTCGACCGCGACGCCGTCGATCTTCGGCTCGCCGACGTACTCGATGCGCTCGCGGCCGAGGAAGCGGCGAATGCGCTCGTCGAACGCGGCCATCTCCTCGCGCGTGGTGACGTTCTGGAGCGAGAGCATCGGGTGGCGGTGACGCACGGTGCCGAAGCGCTCGAGCGGCGCCGCGCCCACCCGCTGCGTCGGCGAGTCCGGCGTGCGCAGCTCGGGGTGCGCCTCCTCGAGCTCCTGGAGGCGGCGAAAGAGTTCGTCGTATTCCGCATCGGAGACGAGCGGATCGTCGAGGACGTAGTAGCGGTGGTTGTGCCGCTCGATCTCGTCGCGCAGGCGCGCGATCTCTTTGCGGACGTTGCCCGAAGCGGACGTCGCGCGCGCGGGCATCGACGTGTCCGTCTAGCAGCTTGACGACCCTCCGTCATCTGCTATGAGGCTCGCGCCGTGCCCCGCCGCCTCTTCACTGGTTTCGCCGCATTGCTGCTCGCGGTCTGCCCGGCGCGCGCGCTCGAGCTGCCGGTGGTCGCCGACACGCTCGCGAACGGGCTTCGCGTGCTCGTCCACGAAGATCACTCCGCGCCGGTCGTCTCGTCGTACATCTTCTATCGCTCCGGCTCGCGCAACGAGACGCGCGGCGAGACCGGCATTGCGCACCTCTTCGAGCACATGATGTTCAACGGCGGAAAGAAGTTCGGCCCGGGCGCGTTCGACGATCAGATCGAGGGCCACGGCGGCTCCACCAACGGCTTCACGATGCGCGACTGCACCGCGTACCTGAACAACTTCCCGCGCGAGGCGTTACCCATCGTGCTCGACCTCGAGAGCGATCGCATGGGGAACCTCGCGCTCACCAAGCAGAACCTCGAGCAGGAGCGCGGCATCGTCATGGAGGAGCGCCGGCTGCGCACCGACGACAACGTGTCGGGCGCGATGAACGAGGCGCTCTACCTGCAGGCCTTCGTGCAGAGCCCGTACCGCTGGCCGGTCGTCGGCTTCATGTCCGACCTCCAGCACATCACGCTCGAGCAGGCGCACGCCTACTTCCACACCTACTACGCGCCGAACCGCGCGACGCTGGTGCTCGCGGGCGACGTCGAGCCGCGCGCGGCGATCGCGCTCGTGCGCCGGTACTTCGAGAAGATCCCACGCCACGACGAGCCGCCGCCGGTCGACGCGACCGAGCCGCCGCAGGACGGCGAGCGGACGGCGGTCGTGCGCAAGAACGCCGAGCTGCCCGCCGTGCTGATCGGCTATCACGGCGTCGCGGTGAAGGATCCCGACCGGCCCGTCTTCGACCTCCTCGAGCGCGTCCTCTCCGGCGGTGAGAGCACCCGCCTCTACCAGGATCTGATCCGCGAGCACGAGATCGCGACCGGTGTCGAGGCGAGCAACGAGTGGGGCATCGACCCGGACGTGTTCTGGGTCTACGCGCAGGCGCGCCCGGGAAAGACCGCCGCGCAGCTCACGGCGCGGATCGACGCCGTCATGCAGCGCCTCGCGGCGGAGCCCGTGCCTGCGGACGAGCTGCGCAAGGCGAAGAACGTCCTCCAGGCGGACTTCGTGAAGGGCCTCAAGACGGTGAGCGGCAAGGCGAACCAGCTCGGCTTCTTCCAGACGGTGTTCGGCGACTACCGTGCGATGTTCGGCCTCGAGGCGGCGTGGGAGGCGGTCACCGCCGACGACATCCGGCGCGTCGCCGGCGCGCGCCTCGTGCCGACGAACCGAACGGTCATCGTGCTCGAACCGGTCCACACCGGTCGTCCGGCGCGCGAGGGCCCGCCGAAGGCGGGTGCCGTTTCGTGAGGACGCTCGTCGTCGCGGTGCTCGTCGCCGCGTGCACACTCGCATGGGCGGCGGACGAGGTCGTCGTCCCGCCGATCACCCGCGCGACGCTCGACAACGGGCTGCGCGTCGTCGTCGTGGAGTATCACGAGCTCCCGCTCCTCGAGTTCACGCTCATCGTCGGGGCCGGCGCGGCGCAGGATCCCGCCGGGAAGGAGGGCACGGCCGCGCTGGTCGCGGGCACGCTCACGAAGGGCGCCGGCAAGCTCGGCGCGGACGAGCTCGCGCGCGCGATCGAGTCGCTCGGCGGCCGGATCGGCGCGAGCCCGGGGACGGACGGCACCATCGTGAGCGCGGAGTTCCTCGCCAAGGACTTCGCGGCCGGCCTCGACCTGCTCCGCCAGGTCCTCCTCGACCCGACGTTCGCAAAGGACGAGATCCGGCGCGCGCGCGACGAGCAGGAGGCGAGCATCGTCGCCGCGCTCGAGGACACGAGCGCGGTCGCGGAGAAGTGCTACGCGGGCCTGCTCTACGGCGCGCATCCGTACGGCCGGCCCGTCGACGGACGCTCCACCACGGTGGCGAAGCTCGGCCGCGGCGACGTGCGCGACTTCTACGAGCGCTGGTACCGGCCGAACAACACCGTGCTCGTGCTGGTCGGCGACGTGAACGCGGCGGACGCGGTCCGGCGCCTGCGCGAAGCGTTCGGCGCGTGGCGTGGGCGTCCCGACGCCGTCCCGCCGCGCATCGCGCCCCCGGAGCGGATCACTGCGCGCCGAGTCCTGCTCGTCGACAAGCCGGACGCCACGCAGACGCAGATCCGCTTCGGCAACATCGCGATCGCGCGCAACGACCCGCGCTTCATTCCGGCCACGGTCGGCAATACCATCCTCGGCGGCGGGTTCACGTCGCAGCTCATCGAGGAGCTGCGCATAAAGCGGAGCCTCACCTATGCGGCGTGGAGCCAGTTCGCGGCGCGGCTCACGGGCGGCGACTTCCGGATCGGCACCTTCACGAAGACGCCGACCACCACGGAGACGCTGCAGCTCGCGCTGCAGGTCGAGGGCACATTCCGCACCCACCCGCCGGCGCCGGCAGCGCTCGAGAAGGCGAAGACGTATCTCCGCGGACAGTTTCCGCTGAGGATCGAAAGCCCGGACGCGCTCGCGGGGCGCTTGGCGGAGATCGAGTTCCACGGGCTGCCGGAGGACGAGCTCCGCACGTACCGGGCGCGGGTGGCCGCCGTCTCCGGAGACGAGGTCGCGAGCGTGGCGGAGACGCTGATGCCGTCGCCCGACGTCGTCGCGATCGTCGTCGTCGGCAAGGCGGCGGAAATCCGCGCGCCGCTCGAGGCCGCGTTCGGGCCCGTCGAGACGATGGCCGCCGCCGAGTGCGAGAACCTGAGCACCCGGAAGCGCTGAGGTCTCGTGACGAAGCTGCACCTTGCGCCGCCGTCGCCGCGCGCTTTCAAGGTGCTCGCGGTCGCCCGCTACCTCGGGCTGGACTTCGAGCTGTGCCCCATCGATTTGCTGAACGGGGCGCAGCGCACACCGGAGTTCACCGCGCTCAATCCGAACCAGAAGATGCCCGTCCTGGAGGAGGACGGCTTCGTGCTGTGGGAATCGAACGCGATCATGCAGTATCTCGCGGCGAAGAAGCCGGAGGCGGGACTCGTCCACACGGACCCGCGCCGCTGCGCCGACGTGGCACGCTGGCAGTTCTGGGAGAACGCGCACTGGGACCCGGCGTGCGCGACGCTCATCTTCGAGCGCCTGCTGAAGAAGCTCTTCGGCCAGGGCGATCCGAATCCCGCGGAGGTCGAGAAGGGTGAAGCCGCGGTCCGTCGCTTCGGCGCCGTCCTCGACCGCTGGCTCGCCGGACGCCGCTTCCTCTGCGGCGACGAGCTGACGCTCGCCGACTTCTCGGTCGGCGCGTGGCTCAACTACGCCGACCGCGCCGCGTACCCGATCGACGAGCTGCGTCAGGTACGGCGCTGGTACGCGGGGCTCGTCGAGCTGCCAGCGTGGCGGGAGTCGATCGTCGTGCCGCCAGCCTGAGCAGACTGGCGCTTCAGCAGGTCGCCGGCTCGGCTAGCTGGACGAGCGCCATGAAGCGGGTGACGAAGTCGCGGCTCGTGCGGGGGAGGCGGCCGTGGTCGGCGAGATCCCAGAACGTGGCGTCCGGCTCGCGGGCGAGCGCGCGATCGATGCGACGCTCGCCGGCGTTGTAGGCGGCGAGCGCGAGCGGCCACTCGCCGTAGCGCTCGTGGAGGGCGGCGAGATAGCGCGCCGCGGCCTCGGTGGCGCGCTCGGGCTCGAGGCGGTCATCCCGGTGGACGGTCACCACGAGGCCGAAGCGGCGTGCCGTCGGACGGCGGAGTTGCCAGAGACCGAGCTCGCCGTAGCGGCCGCGCGCGCGCGGGTCGAAGCCGCTCTCGACGGCGGGTAGGAGCGCGAGGCTCGGCGGGAGCCCATGCCGCTCCATGATCGCGCGCAGGCGCGGCAGGTACTGCTCGCCGCGTGCGAGGCTCTCCCGCAGCCAGGGGTCCTCGCGCAGGCGCCGCTCCCATTCTTCGATGCGCTCGTCGCGCGGGCAGGGCAGGCGCGCCGGCGTGTCGGCCGTGACGGCCGCGGTCGGCGCCGGGGCCGGCGGGGGCGCCGGCGTCCGGAAGCCGCCGCAGCCCGTGACGATCGCGGCGACGGCCAGGAGGCTCCGCAGTCCGGGCATGCCGGCAGCCAGGCAGCAAGCCGCTTGCCGCGTTCGAGCCGCCGACAATGCCAGCAATCCCGCCGGCGTTGCGCGGATGGGACGGCATGCGCCGCGGCGACCACGCGCCGCATCGGTGACGGTGCCCGGCCAGGTTTGAACGTTCGGCGAGGCTTGTCTCTATGAAACAGTTGTTTTAAGCAGATGTTTGGTGCGGCTGGCGACGAAGGAGCGGCTGCTCGGCGCCGCGACGATGCTCTTCGCGGAGCGCGGCTTCCACGGCACGACGATCCGCGACATCGCGGAGCGTGCGGGCGTGAACGTCGCGGCCGGCAACTACCATTTCGGATCGAAGAAGCGTCTCTACCTCGAGGTCCTCCGGGCGCAGTTCGCCGAGATCCGCGCGCAGCTCCGCGCCCGGCGCGCGACCCGTCCGGCGACCGACCTTCCCCGCCTGTCGCGCAAGGAGCTGATGGCGCTCTTCCGCGCCCGTGTCGGCGTCATGCTCGATCTCCTCATCGGGCCCCCGCCGGGCGTCCACGGCACGCTCATGCAGCGCGAGATGTGCGACCCGAGCGAGGCGCTGCCCGTCATCGTCGAGGAGTTCATCGCGCCGATGATGCGAGAGATGCGCGAGATCGCGGCGCACCTCGAGCCCGGACTCGACGCGAAGGCGGTGGAGCGCTGTGTCGAGAGCGTCGCGGGGCAGGCGCTCTTCTATCGGTTCTCGATGCCCGCGCTCCTCCAGATGCTGGGTGTTGCCGCCTATCCGCGCGGCTTTGGACGCGAGCTCGCCGACCACATCACGGAGTTCTCGATCGGCGGCATGGAACGGATGGCGCAACGACGGACGCGGAGGCGGCATGCGAGCTGAGTGGACGCTCACCTGCGTCCTGCTCGTCGCCTGCGGCACGGCGGCGCGGCTCACCCGTCCCGAGGGCGACGGGGGCTGGTCGCCGGACCGCCGCGCGGCGGAGGTCGCCGCCCATGTCGATCCGGTTGCGTCGGCAGCCGCAGCGCCGGCGGAGCCGCTCACGCTCGCCGCGGCGCTCGCGCTCGCAGCGCACGGGAACCGGCGCGTCGCCGAGGCCGACGACCGGCTCGCGGAATCCCGCGAGCGCGTCTGGCAGGCGCGTGCCAGCCTGCTGCCATCGACGACCGGCTCGGGACGGTACACCTGGTACACCGATGCGCAGACGACGGGCGTCCAGCTGCGGCCGGGCGTCCTGCCCGCGGGCGTGTCGCCGGTCGTGATGGTGCGCGAGAAGGAGTTCGGGGTCGCGAACGGAACCCTGACGATCCCG
>Ga0070731_10002361_pt1 | contig 18124 bp, 18 predicted proteins | sample Coa_R1_2_FD_66448 | JGI IMG/M metagenome (GOLD analysis project Ga0070731, IMG submission 66448) | Surface soil microbial communities from Centralia Pennsylvania, which are recovering from an underground coalmine fire - Coalmine... | ecosystem: Environmental > Terrestrial > Soil > Unclassified ...
TCACCAACCTGAGCGCCGGCAAAGAAGTTACCTACCATCTTGTTTCGGAAAAAGAAGCCGACCTGAAGGCGGGCAAAATCTCAGTCACTTCGCCGATCGGCAAAGGACTCCTCGGAAAAAAGGTTGGGGAAACCGCTGAGGTGACCGCCCCGGCCGGTGTCATTAAGTTCAGGGTCGAAAAAATTACCGTATAACGACCTGCTCCTTCCTGAATTCTATTTCTTCGATTTTGCCATCTGGGTAGCCGATGATCGCGCGGGTTGCCATATTGATGAACAACCCTGTTTCCACGACGCCGGGAATGAGATGCATCACTGTGTTGACCCTGGAGGGATCCTGGATCGCCCCACAGTAACAGTCCAAAATAAAATGCCCGTGGTCGGTGACAAAATTTCGACCTTCCTTTTGGCGTAGCCTGGCCTCCACACAAAAGCCTGTATCGAGAATACGGTCCCGGGTCTGGTGCCAGCCAAAGGTGATCACTTCAACAGGCAGAGGAAATTTCCCAAGCTGTTTCACCAGTTTGCTGCCGTCTGCGATTATAATGAGTTCGCCGGATGCACTGGCGACAATTTTCTCCTGGAGGAGTGCACCGCCGCCTCCCTTGATGAGTGCACCGGCAGGATCGATTTCATCGGCTCCGTCTATCGTCAGGGACAGGCGGTCTATTTCATCCAGGCTTCTTACGGTGATTCCCGCTGCTGCGGCAAGAGCAGCCGTCTGCGCGGAAGTAGGGACGATTTCTAATTGGAGACCTTGGCTGACCCGCCGTGCCAGCTCGTCGATCAACCAGGAGACCGTACTGCCCGTGCCGAGGCCTATAGGAGCCCCTCCAGTCACAAAATCGGCCGCGTATACGCCGGCCCGTTGCTTCAATTCATCCTGTGGTAGCATAAATTATTCCGTGGAGTTTTCAAACTGTTCATAAAACCCGAGACGCTGCTCAAGACTCCTGATTTCCTGGTGCAGGCTTTCCAGTTCCACGATCAGCTGTGATATCACGTCGAGGTTTTCCGCCGGAATATCGAGGTCATGGTGAATACGGATGAGTCTTTCGAGGCTTGCCAGGTGATCCACCTGGACAAAAACCGCCTGTTCAGCCCTTACCGTTTCAATAAGACCACGCTGCTCGAGCGTCTGCACAAAAGACAGGTCAACCTTATAGTAGCGACAAAAATCGACGACCGTGATCAGGTTTTCTTTTTCCATGGCACCGTTTTACATGGTTGACAATTTCTTGAACAGTTCCTTTTGTTCGGGCGTCAGGTTCACTGGCAGGCGAATATTCCATTTAATATATAGGTCGCCAAACTCACCCTCTTTTTTGTAAACGGGGAACCCTTTGCCCTTTAGCCTGATTTTGCTCGCGTTCTGGGTCTCCGGCTTAACCAATATTTTCAGTTGACCCCCCAGCGTTTCGACGATCTTCTCGCCTCCCAGTACCGCCTTATACAAATCGATGTCCTCGTTGATGTGAATGTCGTCGCCTTTCCGCTGGTAGCGATGATCTTTTTCAATCACAAAAGTGATGTAGAGATCGCCGGCCGGTCCCCCGTTTACTCCCGGTGATCCATAACCGGCAAGTCGGATCTTTTGCCCGTCCTCAACGCCTGCCGGGATGGTGATGCGAATATTCTTTCCCTCCACAGTGAGGGTCTGCTTGTGCGTCGAATAGACGTCTTTCAGGTGAAGGTGCACTTCCGCCTCGTAATCACCTCCGCGAAAATTCGAACGTCGTGAACGGCCAGCCTCACGGCCAAACAGAGACGAAAAAAAATCGGAAAAATCGCCGTCGCCAAAATCGCCCGAAAACGAAAATTCTTCCTGGTTCCCGCCACGCCGTTGTTGCTGCTGATGTCTTGCCTGTTCAAATTGTTCGGCATGCTGCCAGTCCTTTCCGTATTGGTCATATTTTTTCCGCTTCTCCGGGTCGCTCAATACTTCGTTCGCTTCGTTGATCTGCTGAAACCTTTTATTGGCTTCCTTATCATGTGGATTCAAGTCGGGATGGTGCTTTCGCGCCAGCTTTCTGTATGCCTTTTTGATCTCTTCTTCGGAAGCATTCTTTTCGATGCCCAGTATCTTATAATAATCAATGAATTCCATGTAGCGCTGTCGCTCGTTTGATGAGGAAATCGGAATATCTAATTTAGTGGATAATTGGATAAGGCAACTTCATTTTTTTGAATGCTCGTTATCTTTGCCCCGGGTTAATTATTTATATCATGACCATTTTTTCCAAAATCATTGCCGGCCAGATTCCAAGTTATAAAATCGCTGAGGACGATCATTTCTTTGCCTTCCTGGACATATTTCCGCTCCGCGAGGGTCACGTCCTCGTCGTTCCAAAAACGGAGACCGATAATTTGTTTGACCTGCCCGATGAATATCTTTCGCGGCTTCTTGTCTTTGCGCAACCGATCGCCAAAGCGATCGAGAAATCATTTCCATGTAACCGCTGCGGTATGTCGGTTGTGGGACTCGAAGTTCCCCACGCCCATCTGCACCTTGTTCCGATCGACAGTTCCGACGATCTGAATTTTACGCGCGGAAAATTAAAGGTGTCCGAAGCTGCTTTGCGCGCAGCGCAGGATAAAATATGCAAAAATTTAGAGAATGGAGGTTAAGCTGCCTGGTGATTGCTCCTCCACCAACGCCAGCCGATGTAGGCGATAATTGTCATGGGCATAAAGGCGAGATAGATGATCCCGGCATTGAGTGCGCGGGCCGGCCTTTCACCCATTTGCTGGGCCGTTCGCGTACAGATCGAGCACTGCGACCGGGAAACGTCGCATGCGAGCAGCAGTGCAAAAAACAGCATCCATATCATCAGCAACTTTTTCACCTGTGATGTTTTCAACGCAAAATTAAGCTAAAAAAGGAACTGGCAGTCCATGTTAACAAGTCGGCTCATACCTCTTCAGCCTTGAGCATCTTCTGAAAGCGTTTGCGTTCGTCCTCGTCGAGAATCGTTTTGCGCAGGCGGATCTTTTTGGGCGTTACTTCTATACACTCATCCTGCTGAATATATTCCATACACTCCTCCAGCGTCATCTGGATCTTTGGAACGATCCGCACCGAATCGTCGCTCCCGCTTGCTCGCATGTTGGTGAGTTTTTTTCCTTCCGTGGCATTTACCACCAGGTCGCCCGGCTTAATATGCTCGGCGATAACCTGGCCAACATATACGTCCTCGCCGGGATCCACGAAAAAGGAGCCGCGGTCCTGCAGCTTATCGATCGAATAGGCGGTAGTCGAAGCCTGATTTTTGGAAATCAATACGCCATTGTTTCTTCCGGGAATTGGTCCTTTCCAAGGTTTGTACTCGCTGAACCGGTGCGCCATCACCGCTTCGCCGGCTGTGTTGGTCAGCATCGAAGAACGAAGTCCGATGAGGCCGCGGGACGGTATATCGAATTCAAGGTGCTGCATTTCCCCCTTTGTCTCCATCACATGCAATTCACCTTTTCTCTGCGTAACCATATCAATCACTTTACCACTGAATTCAGCCGGTACATCGACGACCAGCACTTCGAATGGTTCGCATTTCTTGCCCAGGATCTCTTTGATAATGACTTGTGGCTGCCCTACGGTGAGTTCGTATCCTTCTCGCCGCATAGTCTCCACGAGGATTCCCAAATGAAGGATGCCGCGGCCATATACAAGAAAGCTGTCCGCACTGTCCGTATCTTCCACACGCAGCGCAAGGTTTTTTTCCGTCTCCTTGACCAGACGGTCACGAAGGTGGCGGCTGGTCACAAATTTTCCGTCTTTACCGTAGAAAGGCGAGTTGTTGATCGAGAAAAGCATGCTCATCGTCGGTTCGTCCACGCTGATGATGGGCAGCGCTTCCGGATTTTCGGCGTCAGCGACCGTATCGCCAATGTTAAAATCCTCGAGACCAACTACGGCGCAAATATCACCTGCTTCCACTTCCTGCACTTTCTTTTTGCCGAGCGACTCAAATATGTAAAGCTCCTTGACACGCGATTTTTTTATTGCACCGTCCGCCTGAACCAGTGCAATCGGCTGGTTCTCGCGAATTGCGCCGCGGGTAACCTTACCTATTGCGATCCTGCCGAGAAACGAAGAATAGTCGAGTGAAGTGATCTGCATCTGCAAGCTGCCTTCGCTGACCACAGGCGCGGGAACGTATTGAAGGATCCCGTCAAGCAGCGGCATTATATCGGCAGAAGGCGTCAGGGTATCGTTGAACCAGCCTTGTTTGCCAGAACCGTAATATGTGGGGAAATTAAGTTGTTTTTCCGTGGCGTCAAGGTTAAAGAACAGTTCGAATACCGCCTCATGCACTTCGTCCGGGCGGCAGTTCGGCTTGTCGACCTTGTTGATAACCACAATCGGATGCAGATTCAAATGGAGGGCTTTCTGCAATACGAATCGTGTCTGTGGCATGGGACCCTCGAACGCATCGACCAGCAGCAATACGCCATCGGCCATCTTGAGCACGCGTTCTACTTCGCCGCCAAAATCGGCGTGACCTGGAGTATCGATGACGTTTATTTTTACGCCCTTATACCGTACAGCAGCGTTCTTGCTGAATATCGTAATGCCCCTCTCCCTTTCCAGTTCATTCGTGTCCATGATCAGCTCGCCGGTCTCCTGGTTGTCACGAAATACTTTGGTGGCATGCAGGATCTTGTCTACCAGGGTCGTTTTACCATGGTCAACGTGAGCGATAATGGCTATATTTCGAATTTCCATAATATGCTATTGAATCGTCTGCCGCTGAATACCAAGCAGTTCCATAAATGCCAATCAGCCCTGAAAATCAAGGCGCGAAATTACGACAAATCAGCGGAAGGGCAAGGGGGAATCGCTGCTAAAAACGGGGGGGCGGTTATATTATTGCCGCCCGAAATCTCCTTCGAATGAGGAAGCGCCCCATCTACACGCGGACATATATTTTTCTTTTGTCCATGAAGTACCCGATAAGCCAGCAAAATAACATAAAGGTAACAGCCCCCAACAGCGATCCGAAGTAAGCCCCTGCGTGAACAAAGATGTGTTGGTATACCCAATCATGAAGCGATGTGTCGCCGACCGGGATTATGTCCATGACGACTGCACCGAGTTCGGAAAGCAGGTAAATGAAGAGCGGGTTCTTTCCGACAATCGTAAAAAATCCCGTCCACTTCGTCTTGCCTAGAAAATCCACCACGTAGATGATGGCCGAAAGGATTACGCAATCCAGCCCCACAGTGTAAACGACAAAAGAGCTTGTCCAGAGCTTTTTGTTAATCGGGAATCCAAGGTCCCAGAAATAAGCGATGACCAGGAGCCCAAAACCCGCAAGTAATAATTTTGAAAGGCCTTCGAAAGTTTTTCCCTTCGCCTGGAGGAATTTTCCAACGACATACCCGGCAACGACATTGCCGATGGCCGGCAATGTACTGAGCCAGCCTTCAGGATCAAATGCAAGGCCTTCGCCGTGATAAAGGTGATTGTCGCCCATGAGCCATTTATCAAGCCTCAGGCCCGCGTTACCCGTCAGGCTGAGCGGATCAACCGGATTGCCAAATAAAATCATGACCGGCCAGTAGAGTACGAGGATTGCCATGCAAATGATGAGCGCAGCTTTCGGCTTAAAATAATAAATCAGGAGGGCGCCGATCATATAACATAGAGCAATGCGTTGCAGAACGCCGAGGATCCTCGTATGAGAAATCGGGGAGAGCACCAGATGATGATTGCTGTCATAGTCAAAGAAGGGGAACCAGTACAAGAGATAGCCGCAAAGAAAAATAATGATGGTGCGTTTGAATATTTTTGCCAGCACCTGCGACTGGGGAAGCGAGGCCCACTTGGCCATCACAAAGCTCATCGCATTGCCTACCGCAAAAAGAAAAGAAGGAAAGACGAGGTCTGTCGGGGTAAAACCATGCCAGCGCGCATGCTCCAGCGGGGCATATGAAACCGGGCCGCCGGGTGTATTTACAATAATCATGAAGCAGATGGTCATTCCGCGGAAAACATCGAGCGCAAGAAATCGTTGACCTGTGGAAGGCGATGACATGAGCAATTCGTTTTGGTTAGAGCAAACTAAGGAAACAGGCCAGTAATTTCGGAAACTTTGCGCAATCATCCAATAGCCGATTCTTCCCCTTGCAAAAAGACACGCTTATAACCTCTTAATAATCCGGATCACAAGGGTCAGCAGGACGCTCAAGATGATCATCGTTGTGATGGGAAAATAAAACCTGAAATTTTCTCTCTCAACACGGATATCGCCAGGCAGGCGGCCAAACCAGTGCAGGCGGTCATGAAAAAAATAGATGACAACGCCTACGAGGACGATTAGTGCGCCGGCAATGATGATATATTTCCCTGTTTCACTTGTCACGACGGTTATTATCATGGCCGCTTTTGGTCGGCGTTTTCGTCAATATTGCATAATTTGGAGTTCAAAGTTAGCGCATGCGAACCAAGAATCTCCTGCTCCTGATACCGCTGGTATTAATCGTTTTATACGTGCTTGGGCCAAGCCCTGCCTCACCTGACTATGCACCAGGGCTGCCGGCAGTGCCGCATTCCGCAGTGGATTTGGAAAGTTATGTCCGCGCAAATGAAGCACAGCACAGGCTGAAGCCGGACAATGAAGCGCGGATCGTCTGGTTCAACGATTCATCCAAAGGACAGACCGATTACGCCATCGTTTACCTTCACGGTTTTGGCGCGTCACAAAAAGAGGGCGACTCCGTGCACCGCGACATCGCCAAAGAATTCGGATGCAACCTTTACCTGTCGAGGCTTGCCGAACAGGGCATCGACACTGTAGACGCGATGATCAACCTCACCGCGGAAGAATATTGGGAATCGGCTAAACAGGCTCTGGCGATTGGCAAGCAGCTGGGAAAAAAAATAATTCTCATGAGCACATCGACTGGCGGGACGCTGGCGCTCAAGCTGGCCGCTGAATTTCCCAAGGATGTGCATGCCTTGATTCTCATGTCTCCCAATATCGCCATCAATGATCCCAATGCATGGTTACTCAATAACCACTGGGGACTCCAGATCGCACGCATGGTCCTCAAATCGAATTATGTGGATTCAAAGGACACCGGGGCACTTTACAGGCAGTACTGGTACCCGCACTACCGGCTTGAGGGCGCCGTCGCGCTCCAGGAGTTGCTCGAATCTTCCATGACAAAAAAGACTTTTCAGGGTGTGGACCAGCCCACTCTCCTGCTATATTATTTTAAAGACAATGTGCACCAGGACAGCGTTGTCAAGGTTTCAGCGATGATGACGATGTTTGACGAGCTGTCTACACCTGACAGCCTGAAAAAAAAGCTAGCCATTCCGGACGCCGGCAACCACGTGATCGGGTCCTACATTCGATCGCACGACGCAGCTGCGGTGCAAAGCGCGATCGAAAGCTTCATGATTAATACCCTGCATATGCCAACAGCGGGCGCCATCGGAACGGCGTCGCTTGCCAAATAACAGGCCTTGCCGCAGTTCTGTGAAGGCCGCTTGCGCGGTTATTCGTAATTTTCCTCCTCATAATGCTTTGAAATATGAAGCGCACAAAGATTGCTGGCATAGGCATGTACGTTCCCGAGCAGGTCGTCACCAATGGAGACCTGGCGAAGGTAATGGACACAAGCGATGAATGGATCCAGGAAAGAACAGGTATACGCGAACGCCGTTACGCCAGGCGGTTTGAGGACACCACGACGACCATGGGCGTGGAGGCAGCGAAAATTGCCATGCAGAACGCCGGCGTTGAACCGCGGGAAATCGATTTTATCATCTTTGCCACATTAAGCCCCGACTATTATTTTCCCGGTTGCGGTGTATTGCTCCAGCGAGCAATGGGGATGAAGGAAATTGGCGCTTTAGATGTTCGCAACCAATGCAGCGGTTTTATCTACGCGCTAAGCGTAGCGGACCAGTTCATCAAGACGGGGATGTACAAGAACATACTCCTGGTAGCGTCCGAGACTCATTCCTATGGCCTCGACTTTACGACGCGCGGCAGGAATGTCAGTGTTATTTTCGGTGACGGAGCCGGTGCAGTTGTTTTGCAGCCTGCCACCAGAGAGAACCAGGGAATCCTGAGCACACATCTTCACAGCGACGGCGATTCGGCAGAATTGCTGAGCATGCCAAATCCCGGTTTTCATGCAGGAAAATTCTGGAAAGAAAAAAGACCCGCCGCCCCTAAAGGACCCTATGGCGGTCTGTTCATTACCGAGGAGCTTCTCGAAAAAGAGGACGTTTATCCCTACATGGATGGGCAGGCCGTATTCAAGAAAGCCGTAATCAAATTTCCGGAAGTCATCATGGAAGCGCTCCAGGCCAATAACCTGACGCCAGTGGATATACAACTGTTGATCCCGCACCAGGCCAACCTGCGCATCTCGCAATTCGTGCAGCACTACCTGCGCCTGCGCGAAGACCAGGTCTACAACAATATCCAAAAATATGGCAACACGACCGCTGCCTCCGTGCCGATTGCTCTTTACGAGGCCTGGCACGGAGGGAAAATAACAGACGGAGGCCTGGTTTGCCTGGCCGCATTTGGCAGCGGGTTTACCTGGGCGAGCGCCCTTCTCCGCTGGTAAGATTCCCACAAACAGTTCCCAGGCATGCACAGAAAAATCATTTATCTCGTCAACCCCGTTTCAGGCGTCAAAAAGAAATCGGCTCTCCTGGAGCTGATTATACTCCGTAATAAAAAGGAAAAAACGGAATACGACATCATTTACACGAATCCCGACGGCGATTATGCCTTTCTGCGCGAAATCATCAGTCGGGATCGGGTCACCGACGTTGTCATTTGCGGGGGAGACGGAACAGTCAATGCCGTCGCAGCTGAATTGACCGGCATTGACGTCAACATTGGAATTATTCCTTCGGGGTCCGGCAACGGTCTCGCTTTTGCTGCCAAGATCCCCCGCCAGTCCCATGCTGCGATCTCCGTTGTACTCCAGGGCAGGGCGGCCCCCATCGATGCTTTTTATGTCAATAATCTTTTTTCCTGTACGCTTTGCGGGATTGGATTTGATGCGCTCGTCGCCCATGATTTTGCGCGGCAAAAAAGACGTGGCCTCCAGACTTATATACGCGTCTCACTTTCCAACTTTCTACGCGCGCGCCCGTATGCTTTTACTGTTGAGACCGAAGGCCATTCATTTTCCACGAGTGCCTTCCTGATCAGCATAGCCAACAGTAACCAGTTTGGAAATAATTTTACGATCGCGCCCAAGGCGAGCCTGAGCGACGGGTTGCTGGATATTGTCATCATTAAAGAAATGAGTAAGTTTCGGCTTCCCTTTTCCCTGTTGTACCAGGTAGCAGGCATCAATAAGCTTCAGGCTGCGAAAGAAACGGCAGACGAAAAAAACATCATGTATTTTCAGACGCCGTCATTACGCGTGATCAATCCCGGAGGCGCACCGCTGCACATCGATGGCGAGCCGCAGACCAGCGCCGGTCAATTCGACATCAGGATCGTACGAAATGCGATGAATCTTATTCAGCCTTAGGGCAATTCTTATTTTGTCAGTTCAAGAAAACGCTTGAAGTTTTCCTGGTTGTCGTTATTGGAAAGCGCATTGGCGATATCCAGCTTTTCCTGTTTGGTGAGGTGGAAATTCAGGGTAGCGCCCTGGTTTTCGTTGGTGGGTATGTACTGGAACGCGAGCTTATAAAAATTTTTCCCCATGATGTTTTGCGAAAGGCTGAGGAGGTCGTTTTGGTTATATTCCTGCATCTTGTACCAGTTGTGCTGCAACAACAACAGCGGCTTCGTGATGATCTCCGTGATGTCATTCGATTCATAAGGACTTTCCCATCCTCCGGACTTGCGGTCACTGACCTGGATGAGGATCACGCCCCTGGTATTTTCTTCCAGCCAATTGCGAAAATTATTGAGAAAACGTACGGCAGTCTGTTCGCCGAAATTGTCCCTGAACCCCGCATCCATTACGTCAATGACCGGGTTGGTGGGCAACCAGACATTCGGCAAAACATATGGGAACGTGGCGTTCATCCGCAAAGCGGTAAGCAGACGCAGGTTCATCGGGTTTTGCTTCGAAAAAAAAGCGTTAAAGTCGATGGCGTCGGGCTCCATCTCGGGAAACTTGGTGCTGTCATAGGGGGGTCTCATCAGGAAACTGACAGGCTGCGTGCTAATCACCATCGAACGGCTGTCCCTCGTAATCACGGAATTAAAAAGCATCAGGGGCACGCGGGCTTCTTTTTCGTCTTTATAAATATCCTTGATTTGTTTATTCAGCAAACCGTGCGTATTCGCCGCCAGCTTCTCTTCGAATGCATAACCGCGGTCCTTGATGTATTCATAGTCACCCACCGTGAATTTTTGCGCTGGTGAGGCCAAATCACGCGCTACAAAAGAAGAGAAAAGCGGGTTCAACAGATCGCGCGCGATATCATCGTCGTAGCGATGATTTTGCACATCAATGGCAGAATCCCTGTTGTCACGCAGGTTGACCAGTTCACGAAAATAAGCAGCGCCGATCATGCCACCGGAGGCCCCAGTAATCAGGAAGGTCTTTCGCATGATGTCATGATGACTGATGCTGTCCAGGTATTGGAGAACGTTCATCGTAAATGTCGCGCTACGGTTTCCTCCCCCGCTGGTATTGATAATGCAGAGGATAGGCTTGTCCTCCTTTTGTTTTCGTTTCCACTTTTCAAGAATTTCCAGCATGTTCTGGCGGTCGTGTTCGAGCTTCGTTGCCGAACAAAGCTGCCGCAATCCTTCGCGGTCATACAGGGGGCGATCCAACCTGTTCGTGTAGTTCAGGCCATACGCTTTATTGGTCGGGTCGATCACATTATACCGGTACAGCAGGTTCAGCAGCAAAAAAAGACCGATCACAAACGGAATGCTCCAGCTTTGCAAAAAATAGGAAAAAGCTCCTGAGATTGAAATCAGGATCGTAAAAAAAACAAGTATGCTGGCGGCCGCCGGAAGCTGGAATAGCGGATTATCCATAAAAAAGCCAACGATAATCAAAAATATAAAGGCAACGAAAATGGACAGGATAGCAGAAAAATGATGACGCCCGAAAATATTTTCGATAAACTCCCTGCTATAATGCGAAACATCTCTCACCTTTTTGACCGAAAAAGGTGTATTCAAATACCACTTGACGTTGATCAGGCGGCTAGAATTGAGGCGGTGTTTATCGAAAGCAAATTGCGACTTGAATAGTTTGGCATTGGTCACCACCGGCGTGATTTGCCTGATGATTGTCTTATCGGCCCTGAAAAAATAAAAAAGCGAAGTAAGGATGACGATGGCAAGGCCAGCAAGGAATCCCAGCGTGAGAAAAATGAATTCAAAACCGCCAACCAGTTCCTTCTGCACTTCGAATCGAATAGCCTTGACAAAGTAAAAAATGAGGAAGGAAAGGGGAATGATGGAGTTATTGATGCAATATTTCAGGAAGGGTTTTGTGGTCGTCGCGAGAAAACGGAAATGCCTGCTGAAAAGAATAAAGGTGGTGATATTCCAGCTCATGATAAATACGCCGGTTGCAGCGCCGACAACGCCTGCACTGATGCTGTTCACCTTACCCAAATACTCTGGTGCAAGAAACAATGCGTAAGCGCCAAAGGATTCCATGAAACCACCATTGATGGTACTGAAAAGGATAAACCAGAAAATTAGCAGCACCTGGAACTTCTTGGCATGGAGTATCACCAGCTGAACCGGAAAGGAGAAAAAAACTGCCTTGATGTACTGCATCATGGTTTCAGAAATAAGTACGAAAATAATCCAAAATTGTTCTGTCGCGGATTACCGGGTCCCTGCGCATGAATAGTCCTTCGGCAAGCATTTCGGCGGGTTTCAGCGCGGGTACACCGCTTCCTTCAACGTTTGGGGGCGATGCATCATTATGCCGAATCAAAAATTAATGGGTCATAATCGCGCCTTTATGCCGACGGACCAGGTAAAGTACATTCAGCAGGCTCAGGAGGAATAGCATCCCGATAACCTGATGCGCCTGAGCGATCCATTCAAAAGGACCCCAGTGGTTGGCCTGGATCGTGGGGCTGCCCAGGACAGCAAGAATACCCAGTGCTACCTGCAGCAAGACCGCGGCAACCGGGAAACGAATGCCTGCTGAAAATCGGTTAGATACCCCCGTTATTCGGCGCGCCCTAATGAAAAAAACCAGGACACAGGCCAGGATAATATAGGCCAGGCCGCGGTGAACAAACTGGATGGTGATGGGGTTTTCGACCAGGTTAATGGGCGCCGGTTTCTCCCTGAATAGCGAGGCAGGTATCCACTGTCCGTTGATCGTCGGCCATGTCGATGCTGCGGCCGCTGCCCGATGCCCCGCCATCAGGGCGCCAAAAAGCAGCTGGAAAAAAACGAAGAAGATGATCATCCAGGTGAACCTCGCGAGACCTTTGTCCGGGTGCAAATCTTTTGGGGGTACACTGAGCGTGAGCGCAAACCAAAAGGCATAGCTGATCAGGCCCAGCGCGAAGATAAAGTGGAGTGCAAGCCTCGTCGGTTCCACATAAATCGCATCACCTGTTAAACCGCTCTGCACCATAATCCAGCCCACAGCACCCTGGAGCGCGCCCAGCAAAAAAAGAATCAATAGGGGGCGGATCATATTCCCTGTAAGCTGTTTTTTCCAGACCAGCCACACAAAACCTACGATAAAAATCACGCCCACCAGGCGGGCCCAGGCCCGGTGAAACCATTCCCAGAAAAATATAAATTTGAAATCGGAAAGCTGAAAATCGGCATGCAGCAGGTTAAATTGAGGTGTCTTCCGGTATTTATCAAATTCGGTTAACCATTGCTGTTGGTTAAGTGGCGGAATTGCTCCGGTGACCACATTCCACTCCGTGATTGATAAGCCGGAACCCGTTAGCCGGGTTATTCCTCCAAGAACGACCTGGATCAGCAGCATCCCGACGCCGAGCCAGATCCAGTTGGCGACAGCGCGCGAAGAACCAGGTAAAGACTTGCCCATTGCGGCGCAAAGTTAGCATGCCGACCAATTCACCGGAAATCAGGAAGATTTTTTCTTCAAAGATGCTTCCCTGACCAGCTGAATCGGCTTGAACGGGCCAAGCCTGTGTTGTAGTTCCGGGAAGCTGTCCGAGTAGGGACCAAAGGGATGGTCGACGGGCTTAAGCGCAATATTGGGCCAGTCGTGTCGAAAAGTCTTCCTTGGGCGGGGCTTCGAGTTGACATAAGCCGCCACGTCCCAGGCCTCCTCTTCGCTCAACTGCCTGTTTTTATAACTCGCGCCTAATGGCATGTTGTCTCTGACATAACCCGCAAATCTTGAAAGACGGAATAGGCCCGCGCCCGAGTTATAGCTATTGTCGCCCCAAAGCGGGGGATAGAGGTAGGTCGTTGAATCCGGATTCATTAGTCCCCGGCCCTCAGGGCCATGGCATTTTGAGCATTTGTTGGCATACACCACCTCGCCGCGTGCCGAATCCGCAGCGCGATCAAGGTATTGCGGCTGCCAGATGCCTGAACCATAAGGTTTCTTTCCCCGTGAAACATTATAGCCCACCCATTTGATATAGGCGAGAATGGCCTGCATCTCATGACCAGTGCTGTCCAGTTCGCTTCCACCGAGGCTTCGCTGAAAGCAGTCATTGATTCGCTGCACAATGGTTTCCACCGCCCCCCTCCTTTCCCTGAATTTCGGGTAAGTCGAAAACACGCCGCCATAATTGTTGCCAAAAGGCTTGGTTCCCGCATCGAGGTGGCAGTTCTGGCAATTCATGCCGTTGGATATGTGCGCGACTTTCCCTCTAGGTCCGAGATAGTATGCCGTATTGGAGATCAGCATTCGGCCATAACGTACCAGGCTCCCTTCTTCAGAGACAGGAATTCGGCTGGTGTCCGGGGCTATCCATACCGAATCCTGAGGAGCGATTTGCCCAAGCGGCCTGGTCGTCTCCTTCACGCGCTGCCTGCGAATAACCAGCTCGACGATAGACAACGCGGCGAGTACGGCGAAAAGCATGAGCAAAAAAGTCCTCCGCGACATTTGGATTTGGAGTTTTAGAGTCCCGGCTGCGGGAGATTAAACCAAACAGGCAGGAAATTTTGGGATATACCTGCCTGTTAGCGTATAAATAAACCTGGTTAGCCCGCATGCACATAGCAATAAGCGCACTGGTGCTCCTGCGCCCTGCCAACTGCCCAGACGCCCGAGGGAACGACCTGTACGCCAGGAATTAGCCCGGCAATCCATTCCTTCTTAATTTCGGCGGCATCGCCCTTGGTTTCCATGGCGACTATACTTGAATAAACGGTCAGTGCAGCATCGCAGGCGCAGAACATGACGCCGTCATCCATCAGGTCCTTGAAGCCGAGGGGAACGGGTCCGAAACCAGGAAATACGAAATCGCCTGGCTTGGTATTCCAAAAAGGATTGCGTGTGGTTAACGCAGTTGCGGCATCCGCAGCCTGAAAGGCAGGCCCAAAGCTCCCGATCTTGAACATGTCGGAAAATTTGTATTTGGACCATAAGCTGTCCTGCAAGGCAAATGGGATTGCGTTATGCCGAAAGATGACTACGACGCCACAATCCTTGGGCGTTGATCCCGTCGCGCCGTTGGTCAACACGAAGATTTTCGGCCATGCCAACGGGAAGACGCCAGCAGGTTCAGTGCAGTCAAATACGATGCGGTGTTTCCCCTTTACTTTGGCAAACCATGCGTCTGCATCTTCGGCCAGTTGCTTGGAGTTTTCTCCTGCGATTGCTCCAAAGGGCGAGAAAAGGCCACCAAGGCCCAGGGCGGCTGCGCTGCCGGCAACAGTCCCGATGAAGCCACGGCGGGGTGTCGTTTGAAAATAATCAGGATGATCCATACTTAGGTGTTTTTGTATGATGAAATGAATCAGTTGTCCAATATCAATTGTATATGGAAACAAAGGCACGGTTTATTCTGACAGTATGATCCGCGCACATGGCCACTCAAAAAGAAAAGAAATGATTCAACTGGTGATAGCACAAAGCCGGTACCGAAAAGATACTAAAAATACATTTACGAAATTTTTCATGCCAGCCAATTTTTTCTACCGCGTGCGTTGCACCCCAGGCGTGCCATGGTGAATAAGTCTTTGCGGCAAAAACAGCGTGTTCAATTATTTTTGAATAAAAAATTGCTCCGGCTCAGACATCAGCAGGTTTTTATCGAAGCAGGCTGCGACGAAGCGGGACGTGGTTGTTTCGCCGGACCCGTTTTCGCCGCAGCGGTGATCCTGCCTGGGGATTTTTATCATCCCGACCTGAATGATTCCAAACAGGTCGCCCCGGAGCTCAGGGAGCAATTGCGCATTTATATTGAAGCGCATGTGCTGGATTTCGCAGTGGCATCGGTAAGCGAGCGCGACATCGACCGAATAAATATTCTTCGGGCCTCGTTTAAGGCCATGCACCTGGCGATCAAAAAATTGAAGATCACCCCCGAGTTCCTCCTGATCGATGGAAACCGGTTTGCTCAGTATCGCAAGATTCCCCACCAGTGCGTGGTTGAGGGCGACGGTCTATACGCGCCGATTGCCGCAGCCAGCATCCTCGCTAAAACCTACCGCGACGATTATATGCGTCGACTTCATGACGAGTTCCCGCATTATAACTGGCACCAGAACAAGGGCTATGGCACGCCCGAACACCGCAAAGCCATTGAAGAGCACGGCCTATGCAAATACCACAGAAAATCTTTTAATATTCAATCTGCACAGCTCTACATTTTCTGATTCGCACCGCTTGTGCATATAACGAATAAAAATCTGGCGTAAAAATACGCGGTTCAGATTTGCATCGATGAGATATAATCAGCACAAACTCCAAAAGAAGAGCCGCCAAATGCAGGCTGGTAAAGGGTTTCATCAGACCGCAATGACCTGAGGGTTTCCGGAGAAATATATTTTAAAAAATCTTATTAAAAAATATTGCATTTTACCAAAACACTCTTTATTTTTACCCTGCTTATATCTCAAACCACATCTGGATAAAACAGTTAAGTCCAAGTTCCTTTCTCCAATTTCCACGAAAAGTAAACGCAATTGTCTGACCTTTCAGAATTTAATTGTTCTATCCGTATTTCCCTTTAAAATTTACCGAGTTTGATTTCGTGATCATTGATTAAAACCAACGAAGCTTTGCATCGCATGAGAAAACACGTGGATTTCGAAAATGATTAATGCGATAAGGCAGCGTTTGGCAGCAAACTGTTTACCCTGTGAGCAGCATGCGCCCGAATCGACAAGATAAAAAGTTTTGCATCCGTGCAGATGAATATTTAGTGCACCGAAACTAAAGTTGACTTGCCAACAGACTGGAAAAATAATAAGACTGAATAAAGATCGATGTCAAAATATCTCAAATTTTTCTTTTTGTGGTTTCAGAGGTAAGCACAGGCCGGCGATTTCTATCGCTGGCTATTTTTTTAACTGACTATTAATGGATTGTTTCCGTGAAAAAACCAAAACTTAAAGCCCCAAGCGGGGCTTCATTTTTTTATGAGCTTCAGTTAATTTTATTTAGGCGATCGTCCAGGTCTCGTTTCCGCGCAGCAGTTTATCCAGATCCCCTTTCCCGCGGCTCGCAATAACTTCATCAATCTGCAAGGACAACATATCCTCATAGCACGGTCTTTCTGTCTCATAGAACACGCCAAAGGGGCGCGGAAGATGATTCTCTAGTTGCGGATCATCGAACATCCGCACCAGGATCTGTGCTTTGTAGAAATCATGTTCGTCGTGAATCCAGAGTTCATCCCGGGAAATACCATTGTCGAGGTCTACCACAGTGGGCGTGAAACCCTCGAGCCTGATGCCTTTGTTTTGCTGGGCGCCGAATACCAATGGCTTTCCATGTTCAAGGAAGAGCGTCTCAACGGGCTTGCTTGTTTTTTCGGTAAAAATTTCAAATGCGCCGTCGTTAAAAATATTGCAGTTCTGGTAAATCTCCAGGAAGGAAGCGCCCTTGTGCTGGTTGCACCGGATCAGCATGTGCTGTAAGTGCTTGGGATCCCGGTCCATCGTGCGGGCGATAAAAGTGGCGTCCGCTCCCCTGGCCAGGGCCAGCGGGTTGAACGGATGATCAATGCTGCCATACGGAGTCGATTTGGTGATCTTGCTCGTTTCTGATGTCGGTGAATATTGTCCCTTGGTCAGGCCGTAGATCTGGTTGTTGAAGAGCATGATGTTTACGTCAAAATTCCTTCGCAACAGGTGGATCATGTGGTTGCCGCCGATGCTCAGGCCGTCGCCGTCGCCAGTAACAATCCACACGCTCAGCTCCGGCCTCGTTGCCTTCAGGCCGGACGCGATCGCGGTGGCGCGTCCATGGATCGAATGCATGCCGTAGGTGTTCAGGTAATAGGGAAACCGGCTGCTGCAGCCTATTCCGGATATGATGACAATATTTTCCCTGGGAATACCGAGGCCCGGCATAATTTTCTGTACCTGTGCAAGGATAGAATAATCCCCGCAGCCCGGGCACCATCGGACTTCCTGGTCCGTTGCAAAATCTTTTGAGGTAAGGGCAGGTGCCGCCGTATTCGTTTCACTCATGGTCCGTAGATTTATCTGTAAAGTTCCTGATTAATTCCCAATTATCCTCGCGCTAAGCCTCCCGTAGTGCTTCCCAATATTCTGCAGCCCGGCGCGTATGGGGGATAACGATGGTGCCCCCGACAATATTGGCCACCGCAAAAATTTCATAGACCTGTTCCGTGTTGACACCCAGTTCCTGGCATTTGCCGAGATGGTAGCGGATACAGTCGTCGCAGCGCAATACCATCGAGGCAACAAGCCCAAGCATTTCTTTTGTCTTTTTATCCAGCGCTCCTTCCTCGTAGGTATTGGTGTCGAGGTTCCAAAGACGTTTCATGACGAGATTGTTTTTCGAGAGGATGACGTCATTCATCCTGGCCCGGTAGGCGTTGAATTCCGATACAAGGTTGCTCATATGTGCAAAGATTGGTTGAGGGTAAATTTAAACCGGTTCAGGTTATAGTTTATCGGTCATTTACCGGCATTCAGTAATTTTAACACCGAAATCAACCCTAATGTTTTTAAAATTCGCACTGTCGGCGACAACGCGCCAATCATTCCTGTTCCTGCTGA
>Ga0070731_10002362_pt1 | contig 18117 bp, 17 predicted proteins | sample Coa_R1_2_FD_66448 | JGI IMG/M metagenome (GOLD analysis project Ga0070731, IMG submission 66448) | Surface soil microbial communities from Centralia Pennsylvania, which are recovering from an underground coalmine fire - Coalmine... | ecosystem: Environmental > Terrestrial > Soil > Unclassified ...
CCACCCGCTGCGGCAACACCTGCTGCGCCAGCAACACCTTCGCAGCCAGTTCAACCCGCTGCCGCGCCGCCCGTGGCTCCACCGCCGCCGGCAATGGTGGTTACTCCCTCCGGCGCGACCATGCCGACCAATCCGCCTCCGGCACCGACCTTGCCGGCACCGACACCACCCCCGGCAACGGCCGCATCAGCGACTTCAAGTTCAGGGAACAGTTTTTTTGCCCCGGTGCCGCCGCCCTCGGGCAGCATCACGTCGGGCGCGGCACCGGAGGAAAGCATGCCGCCATCAGCGGCCGCTGCGCCAACCACCATCCCGGCTCCGGCGCCTGCCGTCGTCCGGTCCGTTCCCACGGAACCGTCACCGAACAACAACAGCGCGGCCATTCCGGCGAGTGTATTGGGATTACAACCGATGGTGGCGCCGCCGCTCCCGATTTCCCCTACGCAACAGGCGCAACTTCAGGCCTTGCTTGAACAATACGACAACAACACCATCTCGGCAGTGCAATATCAAGCCGGGCGTGAAAAAATTCTGGCCGGACCCCGTTGAGAGCCGCCTGCTTTCCTGCCCGCCGGCTCTTGTCGGCGGGCTTTTTCTTTGCCACTCAGAGCCGCCAACTTTAAACTGAATACGTCGTCATGCATGATTTTCGTTACCTCGGCAAAAAATTGTTCTGCGAAGGTGTCGCCGTGGACGCGCTCGCGCGCCGGTTCGGCACGCCGCTCTACATTTATTCGCAGCACACGCTGACGGACCACTTTCAAAAGCTCGACCGGGCCCTGGCGCCGGTGAGGCATCTCGTTTGCTTCGCGGTCAAGTCCAATTCCAATCTGTCCGTGCTGCGCGTGCTCGCCGGACTCGGCGGCGGGTTCGACATCGTGAGTGGCGGCGAATTGCGGCGGGTCATCGCGGCCGGCGGCGATCCGCGCCGGTGCGTTTTCGCCGGCGTGGGAAAAACGGAGGACGAAATTGAATTTGCGCTGCGGCAGAACGTTTATTCGTTCAACGCCGAGAGCGAACCGGAATTGCAGCGCATCCAGCGGGTCGCGGCGCGACTGAAGAAAATTGCGCCCGTCGCCGTGCGTGTAAATCCCGACGTCGAGGCCCACACGCACGCCAAAATCACCACCGGCACCTACGAGAACAAATTCGGCATCGCGTTCGAGCAGATCGAGGGTGTCTACGCCCGGGTGTCCCGGTTGAAAAACCTGCGCCTGCGCGGATTGCAGATGCACATCGGCTCGCAATTGACCAGCGTGGCGCCGTTTGAACAGGCCGTGCGCAAGGTCCGGCCGCTCGTGCGGCGGCTGGCGGAAACCTATGGCCTGGAATTCCTGAGCATCGGCGGCGGACTGGGCATCGTTTACCAGCCCGCCCTGGCCAGCGGTTCGCCCGGATGGTGGAAGTCGTCCGCGGCCAAAAACATTTTGACGCCGGCGAGTTACGCCGCGCGTCTGCTGCCGCTGTTGCAACCGCTCGGCTTGAAAATCCTGCTGGAACCGGGCCGTTTCATTTCCGGCAACGCGGGCATCCTGGTCACGCGGGTCGAATACGTGAAACGCACCGGCCGGAAGAATTTTGTGATTGTGGACGCCGCGATGAACGATTTGATCCGCCCGGCGTTCTACGACGCCTACCACGAAATCGTGCCGGTCACGCGCCGGGCCGGCACCTTCATCAAATCGGACGTCGTCGGCCCGATTTGTGAGTCCGGCGATTACTTTTGCAAGGACCGTCCGTTGCCCCGGGTCGGCGAGGGTGATTATCTGGCGTTATTGAGCGCCGGCGCTTATGGCTATGTGATGGCGTCCAATTACAATACCCGCCCGTTGGCAGCCGAGGTGCTGGTGAATGGCAGAAATGCCGCCGCCGCCCGGCACCGTCAGCCGGTCAAAGAAATGTGGTCGGGCGAGAAAATTGTGGCATGGTTAAGGTAGTATTGTGAACACGGAATATTCCATCGCCGCCCACTGGCCAGACGGTTTCGACGAAACCGGACTCCGCCAGTGGGCCGAACATTTGCGCGCGCAACTGCTGGCGCCGCAGGTTTCGCTGGGCCTTGTTTTCATGTCGCCAAAGTTTTTCCCGCATGCCCGGCAGACACTGGAAATTCTGCGCGTCCATGCCCGGATCCCCTTGCTGGCGGGCTGCTCCAGCACCGGCTTGATCGCCGGGGCGAACGAAATGGAAGGCGCGTCCGGATTCGTGCTCGCGCTCTTTTCCCTGCCGGGAGTGGAATTGAAAGGGTTTCGCTTCACCCAAAAACAGGTGGAAGAGGCCAACAGTGCGACCTACTGGCGAGTGGAAACCGGCGTCGAACCGAAACGCACCAACGGCTGGCTGGTGTTTATCGATCCGTTCCATCTCGACGCGGAAAGCTGGCTCCGCTCCTGGAACCAGACCTACGCGCCGCTGCCGGCACTCGGCGGACTAGCCAGCGGGGTTTTTTCCGACCAGACCACCCAGGTTTATCTAAATGGTGACGTGTTCGAGGAGGGCGGCGTGGCCATTTCGGTGGGCGGCGACGTGAAGCTGGCCAGTGTCATCTCCCAAGGCTGCACGCCCATCGGTGAAACCTGGACGCTGACGCGCGTCGAGCATAATTTGATCCGTCAAATCGCCAACCGCCCGGCTTACACCGTGCTCGCGGAGACGTTTCAAAAACTTCCGCCCGCCGAACAGCAAAAGGCCCGCGGCAATCTGTTCATCGGCCTCGTGGTCAACGAGTATCTCGAAGACTTTCATCGGGGCGATTTCCTCGTGCGCAACCTCATTGGGGGTGACCCGAACTCGGGCGTGCTGTCCGTGGGCGCCATGCCCCGGGCGGGGCAAACCATGCAGTTCCAGCGGCGCGACGCCGCGGCGGCGACCGAAGACATGAGCGAACTCCTGGTCCGCGCCAAAAACCAGCTCGCCGGCACGGTCATTTACGGCGGTTGCCTCTGCTCCTGCAATGGCCGCGGCCAGAACCTGTTTGGCCGGCCAAATCATGACGCCGAGTTGGTGCAACAGCGGCTCGGCCCGCTCGGCCTTACCGGGTTTTTCTGCAACGGCGAAATTGGCCCGGTCGGCGAAAAAAACTTCCTCCACGGTTACACCGCCTCGCTTGCTTTGTTTGTGAAAAAGTAATCGTAATTCGCGATTGCCTTTCTGCCTGCCGACACGTCATGCTCGCGGGAGAAATGGTTTCACCGGAAGAACAACCGACCGAATCGAACCCTGCCGCGCCGCCGCGAAGTTTAGGGGGCGGACGGCGACGGGGCCGCCGCGGCGGGCGCGGGCGCGGGCGGGGTCCACGCCCGTCCGAACCAGCCGCACAGGTGGATCCGACCGCCGGTGAGGAAACGGCTGCGCCCGGACCGCCACCCCCAGCCATGATTCCGGCAGGGAAAGATGTTTCCGCCATCAGCCGGGCGGCCGACGAAGTGCGGCAAATTGTCGAATCTCTTGAACAGGCTTTGGAACAGATGGAGGAAGTGCTGGAACTGGTTGAATTGGCCGAACGCCAGAAATCCGGCGATGAGCGCGAAATTGACTCGTTGCGCCGGGCGTTGCGGAGAATTCAGCCGCCGCGCGGCCACAGAGAGTCGCCGCACGAACGGGGCAGCGAATCCGGCGGCGACCCCGCCAGCGACTAAAACCCCTCCACCACCCGCGTCAGGCGATGGTTCACGTAGAGAACATTGCGGGAACCGAACAATGGTTTGCGCCGCTTCTCAATCCGCACCGGCCATCGCTCGGCGTCGCCGACCATGAAATCGAAAACTTCGTGAATCGGCTCGTTTAAAAGGCGGGTGGCCCGGTGAACGGGCTTGTCGTCCACGCGGATGAGCAGGGTGCCGCAAAGCTGGTTGAAATTAAAGTCGACACGGTGTTTTTCCAATTCGCCTACCTCAAAAGAGAACTTCATAGATGTACGTCTGGTGACGCCGGTTCCCGCGCAAATTCCATGCCGTTCCCGAAATAAAAACACCAGCATCACTTTCCGCAAAAAATTAAGGATAAAGGGAGGACCCCGATTCGATGGACACAGATGCAGCCCGGAAAACTGTCCCGAAATAATTCAACACCATCCATTGCGTGGTCAGCGAAGCAGCCGGCGCAGTTCCTCCGGCCGGCTCGTCGGCGGCTGACAGGCGGTGCCGGTGCACAGGTAGGCCATCGCCCCGTTTTTGGCGGGCAAAGTCTGCACGAATTCGCCGACGGCGCCCCGGTTCCCCAGAACGATTTTTTTTGGCTGATAGACCGAATGCGCGGCGCGCAGCAATTCACGGGTCCCGGCGTCCGCCGGATCGCCGGCAATGACCACCTGCAGTGGCTCCTCCAGCCAAAAATCCACCGCCTGCAACAGGAACGGCATGGCTTGCGGAAAGTTCTGCAGCCGGTGCGCGAATAATCGCAATGTTGTTTCCGCCGGCCGCCGCAAATCTTCGCGGCCGGTGATGGCGGCGAGCTTCAACAAGGCCAGCGTGGCGACGGAGTTGCCGGACGGCTCGGCGCCGTCGTAATCGTCCTTCATGCGCAGGATCAAATCCTTCGCCTCGGCGTCTCCTTGCCAGAAACCGCCATTGGCGGCATCGTAAAATTTCACAATCATCGCTTCGGCGAGGGCAACGGCAAAATCAAGCGGTTTTGGTTCCAGCGTGGCTTCGTAGAGATCAACGACCCCGGCGAGCAGGAACGCGTAGCCTTCGAGCAATTGCACGTGGTCGCGCGCACCGTCGCGCCAGCGATGAAACAACGTCCGGTTTTTTTCGTCCCACAATTTGTCCTGGAGAAACGTCAGATTTTTTCCGGCCGCCGCCCGATATTTTGCGTCGCCGAGCACGGCGTACGCGCGCGCCATGGCGCCCAGCATCAAACCGTTCCAGGAAACGAGGATTTTATCATCGAGATGCGGACGGACGCGCCGGTGGCGCGCCTCAAGCATTTTTGCTTTGGCGGAAATGAGCCCGCGTTTTTCGGCATCGGTCAGATTGGAATCGACCAGGCTCAGCACATTTTGTCCCGGCAATGGATGGGGATGGCTGTGGTCAACGAAGTTCCCATTTTCCGTGATGCCGAAACCGCGGACCACCACAGCGAACTCCTCGCCGGTCAACAGTCGCGAGAGTTCATCTTTCGTCCAGCAGTAAAATTTCCCCTCGTGGCCTTCGCTGTCAGCGTCCTCGGCGGAGTAGAAGCCGCCTTCAGGATGCGTCAGGTCACGCAAAACGTAGTCGAGAATGTCGCGGGCGGTATCGGCGAACGGAGTTTCAGGACCGGCGTCGGGCATCCGGGAGGTGGAAACCAGATGCGCGTCGAGGTAGAGCTGCGCGAGTTGGGCATTGTCATAGAGCATCTTCTCGAAATGCGGCACCAGCCATGCGGCATCCACCGCATAGCGCGCGAACCCGCCGCCGAGTTGATCGTGAATGCCGCCGGCGGTCATGCGCCCGCACGTGTGCAGAACCATGCGCACGGCTTCGTCATCTTGAAAACGTCCGGCGCAACGAAGCAAAAGCAGCGGCACACTGGGTTGCGGAAATTTCGGGGCGCCGCCGAACCCGCCGTGGTGCGGGTCGTAGGCCGACTTGAAAACGGTTGTGGCGTGGCGTAATACGTCCGCCGTCAGCAGGAGATTCGACCCCGCCGAACCGGCGGTTGCCGCCGCCAGCCGCGCTTGAATTTCATCGGCGGAGTCCGTGAGTTCGCCCCGGTGTTCCCGCCACAGCCCGTCAATTTGTTGAAGCAATTGCAGGAACCCCGGCCGGCCATGACGGTGGTCCGGCGGGAAATAAGTGCCGCCAAAGAACGGTTTCAAGTCCGGCGTCAGAAAAACGTTGAGCGGCCAGCCGCCACCACCGGTCGTGGCCTGGACGAACGTCATGTAAATTTTGTCCACGTCCGGCCGTTCCTCGCGGTCCACCTTGATGCTGACGAAATGAGCCTTGAGAAAGGCGGCAACTTTTTCGTCCTCGAACGATTCACGTTCCATGACATGGCACCAATGGCAGGTCGAGTAGCCGATGCTCAAAAAAACCGGCTTGTTTTCCCCGCGCGCCCGGGCAAATGCCTCGTCGCCCCAGGCGAACCAGTCCACGGGGTTACGGGCGTGCTGGAGCAAATAGGGCGATTTCTCGCGGGCCAGGCGGTTTGCACGTTCGACGACCATTTGCCCGAAGATAGGGCGGACCGGATACGTCGGCAAAATGAAAAGCGAGGCCAATTTTGCGTCGTCAGTCAGATGGGGTTGCACTAGGCTGTCGGCATGTTATCCGCCAAACCCTGGCGCTGGGAAATGGTCATCTGGTTCGGCGTGGCGCAACTGGTCAGCCTGTGCCTGGGACTGACCCTCATCGGTCTGCTGCAAAAGGCCGGGTTCGCCGCGTTTCAAACGCCGGGAGAGCCCGGCGCGATTGTAATCGGCACGCTGGCTTTCCAGGGCATGACATGGGTGTTGATTTTCATTTTTTTGCGGCTGCATCAAGTGAACTGGCGCGACGCCTTCGGCTGGCACCGGGCGGAATTCAACCGCGCCTGGTCTCCGCTCGTGCCGGTCGTGATTATTTTTTTGCCGCCAGCGGTGTTGCTGGTGCAATACGTGTCCATTCTCACGCTCACCAAAATGGGCTGGGCGCCTCAAACGGAGACTGCCGTACTGGTGCTGACCGGTGCCAAAACGTGGTGGTTGCGCATTTACCTGGGCGTGTTCACGGTGATTGTCGCCCCGGTGGCCGAGGAATTCATCTTCCGCGGCATGTTATATCCATTCGTCAAGCAGCTCGGCCGGCCGCGCCTGGCCTGGTTCGGCGTCAGCTTTCTGTTTGCCCTGATCCATTGGGACGCAGCGGCGTTCGTGGCGTTGTTTCTGCTGGCACTGGTATTGACATGGCTTTACGAAAAGACCGACCATTTGCTCGCACCCATCATCGCGCACGCATTTTTTAATGCAGTGAATCTCATCCTGCTTTGCCTGTTCCAAAACGAAATGAAACCGGGGCCAACGTGAATGAATTTGAACTCATCGCCCGGCTGACAAAGGCCCTGCCCGGCAATCAAACCGTGGTGACCGGCGCGGGTGACGATTGCGCCGTGCTGGATTTCGGCCTGCCGGACAAACTGTTCCTGTTTAAAACCGACGCCGTCGTGGAAGGGGTTCATTTCAAAAAAAACACACCGCCTGAAAAAATCGGGCGCAAGGCGCTCGCACGTTGTCTCAGCGACATCGCGGCCATGGCCGGAACGCCGGCCGCCGCGGTGGTGACCATCGGACTGCCGGAACATTTCCAGCCGGAAGCCGTCGAAAAAGTTTACGGCGGCATGAGTGGCCTCGCCAAAAAACACGGCGTGGCCATCGTAGGCGGTGAAACGACCGCAAACCCGGAATGTCTTTTTATTTCGGTGGCCCTGTTGGGAACCGTCGGCCGGGGCAAACAAATCCTTCGCTCGACCGCCAAAGCCGGCGATGCCATCTTTGTGACCGGTGAGTTGGGCGGTTCGTCGGCCGGCAAGCATCTGGATTTTGAACCGCGCCTGGCCGAAGCACGCTGGCTGGCGGAGAATTTTCCCGTTCACGCGATGACGGATCTAAGCGACGGGCTGGCCGGTGATTTGCGTCATATTCTCGCTGCCAGTGGCGTCGGCGCTGAGCTTTTGAAAGCGGCCATTCCCATCAGCCGGGCGGCGAGGGAAAGCGCGCGCGGAAATCCCTTCAGGAAAACGGCGTTGACCGCCGCGCTGGCGGACGGTGAGGATTTCGAATTGTTGCTCACGGTGGCGGCCGGTGACGCGGTGAAATTACTGGACGCCTGGAAGAAAAAATTTCCGAAACTGCGACTGAGCTGCATCGGCAAAATCAGTCCGGGCACGGGCGTCACCCTTCGCGACAAAGACGGCGTGCGGCCGTTGACGGTTCATGGCTACGTTCATTTCGCATAGTCCGGCAGAAACCCAATCGCTCGGCGAAGCGTGGGGACACGCCGCGGAACGCGGGCGGGTGATCGCGTTGTCGGGTGATTTGGGCGCGGGCAAGACCGAACTGGTAAAAGGCATCGCACGCGGACTGGGCGCCACGGTGCGCGTCCATTCGCCGACGTTCACACTGGTAAACGAATATGGCGGCGGCCGGTTGCGATTGTTTCATCTGGACCTGTACCGGCTGGAGAACTCCGGACAAATCCTGGCGGCGGGGCTCGAGGAATTTTGGCAGCCCGACGGCGTAACGGTGATTGAATGGGCGGAAAGGATTTCGGGTCTGGCATCCGGGGTTCCGGTTCCGGGAAACTTTGTGAACGTGAAGATTGAAATCGTCGGCGAGACGGAACGAAAAATTGTTTATGACGATTCTGGCGCTTGAATTTTCCTCGGCTCAACGCAGCGCGGCCGTCGTGCACCGGGGGGGACATCCGCACATTTCCGCGGAGGCGGTTGAGACCGGCACCGGCGGCACCAACGCCTTTCGTCTGATTGAAAGGGTGCTGGCCGAAGCAAAAGTTGAGCGGGAACAAATCGAGGTGCTGGCGGTCGGATTGGGCCCCGGTTCCTACGCGGGCGTTCGCGTGGCGATTTCAATCGCGCAGGGCTGGCAGCTGGCACGGGGTGTGAAATTGCTGGGCATCAGCAGCAGCGAATGTCTGGCGGCACAGGCCCGGGTGGACAAAAACTTTGACCGCGTAAACGTGGTGATCGATGCGCAGCGAAATGAATTTTACCTGGCATCCTATGAAATTTCACCGGAAGGATCGACCGAAATCGAACCGCTGCGAATTGTGTCATTGACCGAACTCCAATCCCGCGCCCGCGCGGGTGGCATCTGGGTTGGCCCGGAAGTAACCCGGTGGCTGCCGGGCGGGCAAATCCTGTTTCCGGCGGCCGCAGCCCTGGGGCGGCTCGCCGCCAGAAGAAGCGATTTCGTGGGTGGCGGGAACTTGTCGCCGATTTATCTGCGGGAGACAAATTTCGTCAAAGCACGCCCCGTCGGGCAGGCCTTGAAATAAGGTAAACGAGACCGTTTGGCCTTTTGTCGAAGCACTCTCGTCGCCTGCCGGATTTTGTCATATTTTCGGACAACTTTAAGAAGGAGCCAGGATCAACTCATTGACAGCACGGCGTATACGCATAATTGAAAAGCCGGATTAGTGGTACAACGCTTGCTGTATTTTGACTTACAACAGGCAATTGGCCTCATTCCTAAAATAAGCGTTAATCGATTATGGTGACTAGCAATAGAAAAACCGCCAGGTCAAAGACCGGCGCGGCATTTACCCTGGTGGAAGTAGTGATGGCCATCGGCATTCTGGTATTGGCGATGTCCGGGATGATTTACGGCTATGTACAAACCAACCATCAGGCCGAATGGAGTTCAATGTCGCTGGCCGTTCAAGCTTTGACCGTTCAATCAGTCGAACAGGCCCGGGCCGCGAAATGGGATGTTTATTCGAGCGCCTCAGGGTCCAATCCTGATGAACTCCCGCCGAGCACCAACACCATCATATATACCAACTCGGTGCTGATTCCTTCCAGCGGCAAAACCATGAGCGTCACCAATATTTTAAAAATCACTTCCATCACCACCATTCCGGCGCTCCGCCAGATCAGCTCACAGTGCACGTGGTACTTTCCGACCACCGGAAAGTGGTTCACCAACAGCGTCATTACTTATCGCGGGGGAAACTAATGAAACGATTGTCAAATAGTCGGTCGCGGACGGCATCGGTCGGGATCATGAACGTCCGGGCTTTCACCCTGGTGGAATTGATGGTCACCATGGCCATTTTTATGCTTCTGGTGCTGGCGATGGTCGGGGTGCAAATTTTCGGGTTCAAGATGAACACGCTGACCGCCGGCAAGCTGAAGTCCACCGCCTTCAGCGTCAAGGCCCTGGATCAAATTCAAACCCAGGTCCGCGGCGCCAGTTCGGCGGTGGTGGGAAACGGAAGCAGCCTGGCGTCTTTTACCAGCACCGGCACCAATGGTCTGGCCGTGATGATCTTTGCACCAACCGGCGGGAGCAATCTTCTGTATCTGTCCACGAACAAGGGCGCGCTCTACGAAATCTTCAGCTCCAATAACAAACAGATAACCGTGGCCTCCAACCTCGTCAACCAGGTGATGTTCCAAACGGTGGATTGCCACGGCAACAACATTTCATCCTCCGGCCTGGAGCATTACGCCATCCGGATGACCCTGCAATTTTTACAAAAGAACTATCAGGTTCCTACCAATGTTTACGACTACTACACCTTTCAGACGGAGATGACCCCCCGCAGTCAGGATTGAAACCCGGCCATTTTTTAACCAAACCACGGAGACACACCATGAAAACGACACGCAAAAACTACCAACCCGGCGTTCAGGGTTACGCCTTGTTGATGACCATGATCTTCATCAGCATCGCGCTATTGTTGCTGGTCAGCGTAATGAACTGGAGTAACAGCAGTGCCCGGCAGACGGAACGAAACAATTTGTTCGGCCTGGGCACGGGGGCTGCTGAAGCCGCGACCGAGCGCATGATCGCTCAAATGACGTTTGATTTTTTCAACCAGAATTTTGCGTCCGGAAGCAATTATTATACGACCAACAGCGTCAACCTGCTTCCGATAACAACGAGTTGGCCGGTTAAATTCAACTTCAGCAACCCTTCAAACAGCAGCCCGACCTATGTGAGCGTAAACCCCATTAACTGGACCACCAACTGGGGAACCCTGTTCGCCGCCAACTATTCGGGGATGCATGCCGATATCGCCAATTGCACGGTTATTTCCACCGCCACTGCCAGCAATCAACCGTATAACGTTTCAGCAACGGTCAAGCAGACGTTTGAGCTGGCGGCCATTCCCATCTTCCAGTATGCCATTTTTTATGACCTGAACATGGAGATAGATCCCGGCGCCACCATGACCGTCACCGGCCCGGTCTTCTCCAATGGCGGCATCTGGTCCGGGTCAACCGTTCTGACGTTTAATTCCCTGGTCAGCGCGGCGGGAAATATCTATAACACCAACAGCGATCCTTTCGCCACGAATTACACCGGCAGCGGTCCCTCTTCTTATCTCATAAGCTCGAACATCCACCAGGACACCCTGGCCATGCCCATCGGCCAGACGAATGATCCCACGGCCATCCGGGCGCTGCTCAATCTTCCGCCCGCCGGCACCGCTCCGTATTCAAGCACCGGCCAGTTGTATTTTATCAACCAAACCGATTTAATCGTTTCCAATTCACCCGGCGGCACCCTTTCAGCCTATCTTCAGGATTCGAACAATACCCCGGCGGTTCAATACATCACCCCGGATGTTACGCAATACATCACCAATCTGCTTTATAGTTATACCACCAATACGACAAAGACTTACACAACAAACGGGGTAACTCACAAGATAACCACCAATACCGTCACCACCATCACCACCAATACCACGGCCACGGTTACGGTGACCAACTATTATTCGTTTGCGACCAACGTCTCATTCTACGATTACCGTGAGGGAAAAACCGTTGCCGCCGTCCAACTCAACGTGGGCGCACTGACCAACTGGCTGGTGAGTTCGAACGGCAGCACGTTCAATACTCAAGTGAAGAACGACACCGGGCATTACATCGATTCGGTCTATGTCTATAACAACGCCCCTTATACCAGCGCCAGTCTTCCCGCCGTGCGGATGGCCAATGGCGCCGTCCTGCCGTCCCAGGGGCTGACCGTAGTCACGCCCGATCCACTCTATGTGCTGGGTAATTATAATGCCAGCGGCACATCGCTCAATAACGGCACCAACGTGGCCAATACCGCCAACGCCGCGCTTTTTGGCGATTCCATAACCGCTCTCTCCACCTCTTGGAACGATAGTTGGAATTCGAGCACCGCCCTCAGTTCACGTAATCCCGGCGCCACCACCATTAACGCGGCGGCATTTGAAGGCATCGTCCAAACGGTTGGCGCCAACTACAGCGGTGGTGTCGAAAATTTCATCCGTTTGCTGGAAAACTGGGGCAGCGGCACCACCCTGACCTACAACGGTTCCATCGTCGTCATGTTCCCCAGCCAATATGCGACCAATAAATGGCAGGCGACCGGTAATTATTACAACGCGCCTAAACGCGCCTGGGCCTTCGACCTTAATTTCCAAAGTAACAGCGGACTGCCGCCCCTGACCCCAAGGGTCACCAAGATATTCCGTCAAACCTGGAGCGTTTATTGACGTGGATGGCCGGGAAAGCGAAAACGTTCTTCCGCCAGATCCTTCGCAGTGATAAACTGCGAACGTGAAAGCCGCCATCCTTCACGGCCGGGAACATCTTCAAATCGAGGACGTCGCGCCACCACCGCTGAAGCCGGGTGAAGTCCGTGTTCGCATCGAGGCCACGCTCACTTGCGGCACCGATCTGAAGGTATTCAAACGCGGATATCATGCCAAAATGATTGTGCCACCCGCCGCATTTGGACACGAGCTGGCCGGTGTCATTTGCGAGGTCCGGAGCCCAAGGCCCAAAGCCCGGGGTTGGGACTGGAAAAGCGGCGATCGTGTCGTAGCAGCCAATTCCGCGCCGTGTGGCGGATGTTTTCACTGTCGGGAAGGCCAGGAAAATCTCTGCGAACACCTGTTGTTTCTGAACGGCACTTACGCCGAATCCATCGTCATTCCGGCGCGGCTCGTTCAAAAAAACCTGTTGCGGCTGAAACCAGGAACCGATTTCCGCGACGCCGCGCTCGTGGAGCCGCTGGCTTGCGTCGTTCAGGGAGTGGAAGACACAAAACTGCGCGCCGGACAAAATTTGCTGGTTATTGGTGCCGGTCCAATTGGTTTGATGTTCGTCGCACTGGCAAAAAATCTCGGCGGCCACGTGACCGTGGCGGGACGGCGTGCAGCGCGATTGGAAGCCGCGCAACGGCTGGGAGCGGAGCAGGTCATTGACATAGGTGACGGCCGGGAATTGGCCGCCAAAATCCGGGGTGCCGCTCCAACGCGTTTTGATGCCGTGATTGAAGCGGTCGGCAAGCCGGAAACGTGGGAGGCCGCCGCCCGGCTCGTGCGCAAAGGCGGCACGGTGAATTTTTTCGGCGGCTGCCCGGCCGGCACCAAAGTGTCATTCCCCACGGAATTGATCCATTATTCCAACCTCACCCTCCTGGCGAGTTTTCATCACACGCCGCGCACCATCCGGTGCGCCCTGAGATTCGTCGAAACCGGCGTGATTCGCGCGCGGGATTTTGTGGATGGGGAATGTCCGTTGAGCCAGTTGCCGGAACTGTTCAAGACGATGGCGGCGGGCAATCACGCCATTAAAACCCTGATCCGCGTGCGCGAATGAACCAGAAAGGACGGAGTATCGCCGCCCGAAACCGGGCCGCGGACATGGCGTTCCTCCGGGATTATTTCAGAAAATCCTCCAAAACCTGGTGCATCTTTTTCAAGTCCGGGAGGTTGACGTACATCATGTGGCCGGCTTCGAAGGTGGCATAGGTGATGTTCGTGCGGTAGGCCGGATCGAGCCGCATGTGGTCGAGGGCATAACGCACCGTGTCGGGAGGACAAACCAGGTCCCGCATTCCGCCCAATACCAGCACCCGCATGTAGGGATTCTGGCTCATCACGGACGCCAGTTGGTCGCTCACGTTGGGATAATCGTTGTGTGCGCCATAATTCCACGGCTGCACGCCGGCGATGATTTCGTACGGTAAATCGTCTTCAAACTTCAATTCCTCGCGGACATAAGCATTCATCGCCGCCGCAAACGGTCCGTAGGTTGCCGCATAGGACGGATCGAAATCGGGATACGGCGAGGCCGGGTCATCATCGCGTCCGGTGATGCGCGCATCGTAGGCGCCAAGGATCAAACCCTCGTCGTGAAGCAACTGTTTGCGGAACAGATCATTGTCGATCCGCAGATGGTTGTCCTCGATTACCTGCGTTTTCAAACCGGTGAGCCGCGCGAGTTCAGCGACGATTTTTTCCCGCTCGTCGGCAGACAGCGCCGCGCCCTGCTGCAAAGCGGAAGCGTATTCGCCTTTCGCAAATTCGCGCGCTTCGGCCAGTGCCTTGGGCAAATCTGCCTGCAGATCCGGCGGCAGTTTTTTGAAATAAAACGCCGTGGCGGTATAATTGGGCAGGAAAAGCTCAAACGGCAGGTCATTGCCGGCCCCGTCGTCAATGGTCGCGAAATCCAACACGCCCGACACCAGGACCAGACCATTAAGATACATGCCGTAACGCGAACGCAAACGCTCTGCCAGCCCGGCGGCCCGAAAGACCCCGTAACTTTCGCCGCAGAGATATTTCGGCGAGAGCCAGCGTTCATGCCGCGTCGTCCAAAGCCGGATGAATTCACCGACGGATTCCAGATCCGCTGACTGGCCGAAAAATTGATCGGGCTTTTCGTCCTTGGCCGCGCGGCTGAAACCCGTGGCCACCGGATCAATGAAAACCAGATCGCTGCCGTCCAGGATCGAATACGGATTGTCCATGAGACCAAAGGGCGGTTTCGGCAGGGTGCCATCTTCGTTCATCTTCACGCGGCGCGGTCCGAGCGCACCGAGATGCAGCCACACCGAGGAAGAGCCGGGACCACCGTTGAAACAAAACATAACGGGCCGCGTGGCGGCGTCGGACTCATCCGCACGCGTGTAAGCGACGTAAAAAACCGAGGCGCTCGAAGTGCCGTCGGGTTTGAGAATCGGCAGCATGCCGGTTTCGGCCACGTAGGTCACGCGCCGGCCGGCAATCAACACCGTGTTGGTCGTGAAAACCGGCTGGTGCGTCGCGTCGGGAATGATGGCCACCTCCGACCTCTTCGCGGCGGGCGCGTTGGTGCCTTCGGATGAAGGATTGGATTTAACCATGTCCGCAGCACGGAGATTCAACGCCAGTGCTACGAGGAAGAGCCCGAGAATGATTTTCATTTGTAATTTCGATTTTTGCAGCCGGGCCACTTTTTGACAACCATTTACGCAAAATTTACGTGATGGTCAAAGGGATTGCGCTCTAAAGTTGTTGTCGGTGATGAAGTGGTTATGTAGGAGCGGCTTGATTTATGAATCGCGGCCTGTGTAAATACTTCCATTCGATTCAAGCTGAATACAGCTTGCGAGCAACCGACACTATTGCTACGCTGAAAAATATGATATTTTTCGCTGAATCAGCAAAAGAGCTTGATTCTGGAGTGATTGGCTTTGAGCTTCGTTTGTGGGCAAGAGATTTGCCATTATCACATGAAATGCGCGAACTTGCAGCGCCCTTCAAATGTGACTGCACAGGCAAAGGCACTGGATTTGAATTTGGAGGAATTTCAAAAAAAGGTTTTCCATTCGGATTGCATTTTGTCTGCCATTGCCACATTGAAGGAGATAAGTTGGAGTATTTTGTCTTGTCTCTTGGGCGAAAACCAAAATCGGAACCACCGCCAGAATTGCTGAGAACAAGTAATGAACTAGGGGGCTATCCCACCGCTTTTTTGAAACTTATTTCGGCGATGAAAGAGCAAGAAATCCAATGCCGTGCATTTTTGAGCACGCTCGTTTCCGATACGAAAAGATGGCCTATTAAAATTAAGCCACAAAAATTGCCCAAAAAAATAGGCGGATTTACTTTTTCAGAGAACGAAATAGATTTTGAAACAAACCGTGAGGAGACAAAGGTGGCTATGAGATTCCAACCGGGTCCAGGATTTATTTTAGATATTCGGTCAAACGTTAATGTTAAATTGGACAAGACTTGCTTTGAGACTGCAAGTGAGCAATTATGGGATAAAGCACGACCTTTGTTTGGAAAGAAATGAACACCAACCGCTTAAAACAGATGAAGGGTAGCCGTCAAATTTGGCAATCTGCCTACATTTCGCCGAAAGATTTTGAGCCGGACAACCCTTGGCAACGATTTCACGCTTCACAGGTGTCTTTTCAAGAACCGGATTCCAGTGAAATCATCCGCGCATTATTCGATCAACTTTCGGGGAAAGTAGGTGAAAATGCTGAACTGAGGCAGCAGGTTGATGAGTTGAGGGTGCGTCTGGATAAACATGAGGAATTATTAAATCAAATCTTCAACCCATCAGATTTGCCCCCTCTTGGAGAGTTTGACGAATGGCTTAATTCAGATGAAGCAATAAAAAATTACAGAGGCAAACACGTTGCTTTTGTCGAAGGGAAAGGCATAGTCGGAGTAGCCGATTCGCTAAAAGAGATTGAGGAAATCATTGAGAAAAATGGAAACCCGGCTGGAGTGATAATCGGTTTTGTCCCGGCTCCAGCAACGCTTGCTTCAAAATGCTAAAGGGAGTTTTTCACCGAGTCCAACTTGATCACGGAGAGGAAACATACGTTCCATACGTGTGGGCCATCGTGCAACATGGGCCGCATGTCTCTACAGAAGTTGGGGGGATTATTGATAGTGGGTCAGTGGCCAATTTGACTTCAATTTCATTGGCTAGGCGGCTGCTCGGCATGAGCCAAGACGACGTTAAAAAAACAGGCCGAAAGACCGCGTTTAGCGGTTTGAATGCAAAATCTTGTCCTGCCTATGGATTTCAGGTGAATCTAAATTTGCGAGCCACACTGGGAACAATGAAGTCTTTTGCATTGCCGAATGCGTGGTTATATTTTTATGATTCAGAATTGCCTTACCAAATTTTGATTGGTCAAAGCCACGGCCTTCAAGGAAGGGCATTTTTCCACCTGAATGGCGGCAGGAAGCAGCATTGGACACTGAGGGACTTGTAGGAGCCGGGGGCTATTTTTTTTCAGCAGCATGGATCAGGGCCTTTCGCGCCCATTGCGGCTTTTTTAAGCCAGACTTTTTAACGGCACGTTCAATTTTATCTGCTTCATTTGGCGCAACCCTGACCGCAAATAAAACGCTATGCGCCGTGCCTTTAGGTAGGTTTGGTCTGCCCATTTTCTTTTTCATAAAATGTTAACATTTAGTTTGACTTGAATATACTATTCTGTTAACATTTAGTCAAGTAGATAAACAAAGAAGCCGCCGTGCTTGTAACACAGCGGCTTCACAACCAAAGGCCGAAGCCTTCAGTGGTATCTGGTAGATACAAAATCACTGTAGGTCTTGGCCGAGAAAGGTCAAGTGAACTGTCATTGCTGCTCTGGAAACTGCCGTAAATCAGGCTCCTATCGTAACCGTAACCGCCTTGTCCAACGCTATGCCTGTGACCGCTGCGGAAAGTCGTTCAGTGAATCCCAACCGCTGGACGGCCTGCGCGTGGACTTTGATAAGGCATGTCAGGTCGTCCACATGCTCTGTGAATCCGTAGGCATCCGACCGATTGAACGCCTTACCGGATTGAGCCGTCCGACCGTATTAACCGTTTTGGAAACCGCAGGCCAAAAGGCCGCTGATTTTCTGAACGAGAGAGTCCATGACGTGCGAACCAATTGGATTCAGGCTGATGAAGTACATGGGTTCGTGTTTTCGAAGCAAATCAACACCGATGCAGACGACGTTGATCGCGGTGAGCAATTCACTTATCTGGCTCTGGCCAACGATTCCAAGCTCATCATTAACTGGCTGGTTGGAAAGCGTACGCGGGAAAACGCGCTGGAGTTTATGACTCAACTCAAACGGCGCGTGACAGGTGATTTCCAACTTGCCACCGATGGATGGAAAATCTATTCGGGGCGTACAGGGGCAGTGGCCACCGTCTTTGGCCAGTCAATTGATTACGGCACCGAAACCAAATACTTTGGAACACCGAGATTGCCTTATTTGCCACGCAAATTGATCGGAATGCGCCGCCATCGCGTGAGCGGCAATCCAGACCTAAAAAAGAGCACCATTTGCCACGCTGAACGCAGCAATCTAACCCTGCGCACATTCACCCGCAGATTGACCCGATGCACTTTGGGTTATTCCAAGAAACTTGAAAACCTCAGACATTCCATTGCTCTGTTCGTTTGGCACTACAACTTCTGCCGGGTTCATTCGTCACTTGGCAAGACCCCCGCACAAGCGGCTGGATTGACTGACCGGGTTTGGACCATTAAAGACCTACTTTCATAAGCTTTCTTTAACCCTTATGAATCCCATCCAAAAAAACGATAGCGCAAAGTGGTTGACCATCACCAAAATTTACAAAGCCTGTGAATAAGTTTCGGAAAAAGCGCTTGCCCGCAGCGGAGACACATGTTAG
>Ga0070731_10002363_pt1 | contig 18111 bp, 19 predicted proteins | sample Coa_R1_2_FD_66448 | JGI IMG/M metagenome (GOLD analysis project Ga0070731, IMG submission 66448) | Surface soil microbial communities from Centralia Pennsylvania, which are recovering from an underground coalmine fire - Coalmine... | ecosystem: Environmental > Terrestrial > Soil > Unclassified ...
CGACCGGCCGCTGGCAAGCGGCGCAACCACCGCAGCTGTTGCCGCGAGATCGCTGATGCCCGGCGTCGCGCTGTCGTATCCAGCGCCCGGCGCGCGAAACCACAGACCGATCGCAGCGGTGCCGACCGTCGGATCGGGATCGAGCACGTACGACCCGCCGCGCGGCAGCGAACCTAGCTGCTGCATCATCGCGGCTGGGGACGGCGAGGCGCTTAGAAAGAGCGACGCGACGCCGAGCGTCACAGCCGCCAGCGTCGCGCGCGAGATCATGCGGGTTCCGGCGATATCTTCGGCGGAAGCCGTGTCGGCTTTTCAACGCGTCGCGGCTCTTCGGCGACCGGGCGATCCGGTTGCGAGTCCGCGGGCGCGACTTCGGCGCCTTTCGTTCGATCGAACGGGCGTCCGGCCAGAATGGCGCGCACTTCTTCGGCCTCGACCGTCTCGTACTCGAGCAGCGACGCGACCATCCGCTTGACTTTGTCCCAATTCGTTTCGAGAAGCTTGCGCCCGTTGTCGTAACAGGACTCGATGATCTTGCGCACCTCGGCATCGATCTTGCTGGCGACTTCTTCGGAGTAGTTTCGCTCGTCACCGAAGTCGCGGCCGAGGAAGACTTGGTGCGCGCCGCGCCCGAATTGAATCGGTCCGAGCTCGCTCATGCCGTACTGCGTGACCATGCGCCGGGCAAGCTCGGTCGCCTTTTCGAAATCGTTGCTGGCACCGGTCGTGACGTCGCCGAACTTGATTTCTTCCGCGAGCCGACCGCCCATCGCCATCGTGATCGCCGCCAGGAGCTCCTCTCGAGTCTGGCTGTGGCGGTCGTCCTCCGGCAATGACCACGTAATTCCCATCGCCATGCCGCGCGGAATGATCGTGACTTTGTGGACCGGATCGGCCTTCTCGAGTAAGCCGCCGATGATGGCGTGACCCGACTCGTGGAACGCCGTGACTTCCTTCTCTTTTTGCGACATCACGAGCGACTTGCGTTCCGGACCGACCATGACGCGATCGATGGCCTCATCGCAATCGATCATCTCGATGAAGTTCTTGTTCTTGCGGGCCGCCAGCAGCGCCGCTTCGTTGAGCAAGTTCTCTAAATCGGCGCCGGAGAACCCTGGCGTGCGCTTCGCAAGCGTCTCGAGGGAGACTTCCTTTCCGAGCGGCTTGTTGCGCGCGTGCACCTCGAGTATCTTTTGGCGGCCCTTGAAGTCGGCACGGCCGACGACGATTTGCCGGTCGAAGCGGCCTGGACGCAAGAGCGCGGGATCGAGCACGTCGGAGCGATTCGTGGCGGCAATCAGAATGACGCCGGTGTTTTGATCGAAACCGTCCATTTCGACGAGCAGCTGATTGAGCGTCTGCTCGCGCTCGTCGTGTCCGCCACCCAGGCCCGCACCGCGTTGGCGCCCCACGGCGTCGATCTCATCGATGAAGACGATGCATGGCGCCGACTTCTTCGCTTGATCGAAGAGGTCGCGGACGCGCGACGCGCCGACGCCGACGAACATCTCGACGAAATCCGAGCCCGAGATCGAGAGGAACGGAACGCCCGCCTCACCTGCGATCGCGCGGGCCAGCAACGTTTTTCCGGTTCCGGGCGGTCCCAAGAGCAGCACCCCTTTGGGAATGCGAGCGCCGAGCGACTGATACTTTTTCGGATATTTGAGGAAGTCGACGATTTCGGCTAGCTCCTCTTTGGCTTCGTCCACGCCGGCGACGTCCGCAAACGTCACTTTCGGGCGATTCTCCGAAAGCATCTTTGCGCGCGAACGCCCGAAGGAGAGCGCTTGGCTCCCGCCGCTTTGGGCCTGGCGTAAGATAAAGAAGAGCAAGAGTACCGTTATCGCGAGGGGCCCCAGCGTCATCAGACTGGATAAGAGTCCGGTATTCGACTGCTGGTCGAAGCTTATCGCACCACTTTTTACCCGCTTATAGACCTCGTCTACGAATGTCTGATCGACGTTGGGAACGGCAACCGAGTATTTCGTGCCGTTCGAAAGATCGCCGACGGCGTTGAGGCCCGTGGCGTGGAACGACTGGACTTGTCCGGCTTCGAGTTTCTGATAGAAAGCGCCGTAATCGAGCCGCGTCTCGCCTTCGCTCGGCTGAACGAAGCGTTCAACGATAATAAAGACGGCAACGACCGCCAGAATAATGAGGACGATGGACCGAAGATGTTTACTCAAGGTGTGTTCTTAGACCGTCTTACCTTCTTAAATCTGTTACTTCCTTAAGCCCCAAACCGCAACCTATAGCAGAGGCGTTGCGATTGATCGCCCTTAGCTGCCGAGCGCTCGACCGCCTCTCTACCCGCCGTTGTTCGACGTTCCACCCTTGATAATACCCGTAACGGTGCCACCTTCGATTCTCAGAGCGATCCCAGCCTTCATATGGAAGGTACCGGTCCGTCCATCTTCGAGCGCGCGTACCGCCTCTTCCACATGTAGAAAATCAATATCGCGAAGCTCTGTTTCTTTGCCGAGCCGCTCGCGCACCTCGCTGCGTAGCCGAGCGCGCGGTGATTTCGCCCGCTCGTCGGCCGCAACGTCCGCGGCGCGAGCGACGGCTGCATCGAGTCCCGGAAAGAGCGGACGCAGGGCGCTCAAGGCTTCCCGGACCGCGTTGCGGCGAAGGTTCGTGCGCGCGTTGGATGGATCGACAGCGTACGGCAACGCGCGCGCGTGACAGTACTCGCGCAGGCGCTCAGACGGGAGCCAAAGGAAAGGGCGCGCGAGCTCGAGGCCGGGAGCTAAGCGGCGACGAGCTTCCATACCGCGCAGTCCGGCGGGGCCGGTGCCGCGCAGCAGGGCGAGCAGGACGGTTTCACTCTGGTCTTCGGCATGATGCGCGGTAACCACGACGGAACAGCGGCGCCGTCGCGCCATCCCGATCAATGCGACATAGCGTTCGTCGCGCAGCGCTTCTTCGCCGGCATCGCCGTCCTTCCGAGCAGCGATTTCGAGCGGCACCCCGAGCTGCGCTGCGATTTGCAAAACGACGCACTCGTCTTGCCATGCCGACCGCCGCGTCCCATGATTGACGTATCCGAGATAAAGCGCGAGCTGCAGCCGTCCCGAAACCGCGTGGAGCGCCGCGGCAAGCGCCACCGAGTCCGGTCCGCCGCTGCAGGCGACGAGCACGCGCTCACCGGCGGCAAGAACCTCGCTGCGCTCGAGCATGCGCTCCACTTCGCGCTCGGGGTGCGCACCTCGCATCAGCGCCGTACGTGCGCGGCGATCTCGCGCTCGACCGCGCGCTTTGCCGCATCCGCCCGTTTATCCCAAAGTTTTTTGCCGCGAACGAGAGCAACTTGGAGCTTTGCTTTCCCGCGCGTGAAGTACAAGCGCAGCGGCACGGCCGTCAAGCCCTTCTCCGCCACACGGCTCTGCATGCGGACAATCTCCGCTTTGTGCATGAGAAGCTTGCGCGGCCGCGTCGGCTCGGCATTGGAGAAACTTCCTTGCCGGTACGGCGGGACGTGCATGCCGAGCAGCCACGCTTCGCCGTCACGGAATCGGACGTACGCTTCCGTCAAGCTGGCGCCCCCGGCGCGAATCGCTTTGACTTCCGTGCCCGTTAGTGCCACGCCGGCCTCGATCGACTCGAGGATGTGATACTCATGGCGCGCGCGCCGATTTTCAATCGCCGGTGCGTTACTCATCGTCGACCGACTCCGCAAACGATGGATTGCGCCGGTCGTTTGCGGCGTCGAGACGGCCACGCGAGACGAAACTTCCCTCAGCGCGCGCAAGCACGTCGCCGTCACCGTCGAGCACGAGGCCCTCGAGGCCGAGAACGTTTCGGCGCTGCCACATGACGCGGCCGCGCACTTGGATCGCCGTCTCGAGCGGGACCGGCTTACGAAACCGCACGTTGACGCTTGCGGTAAGACCGCGATGTCCGGCGAAACCGGCAGCGTGGGCCATCGCCTCGTCGAGCAGCGCCATCACGATCCCGCCGTGTGCGATGCCGCGCCAGCCTTGATAATTCGAATCCAGCCGTGCGCGCGCCAGGACGCCGTCGCCGCCGGGGCCGGCATCGAAGTGCAGCCGCATGCCGATCGGATTCTCTGGCCCGCACGCAAAACAGTTGCCGTCGTCGAACGGAACGCCGCTCATCGCCCCGCGCTCAAGCGATTGGCCAAATATGGCGGTAACCCCGCGGCGCGGATCTTGCGCTGCACTTCTTCGATCGGATACTGATAGCGAACCCATCGCACTCGCCCGGTATCGGCATCGTATTCGACGTAGCATGCCAACGGATTGAGATCGCGCGGTTGTCCGACGCTTCCCACATCGATGATGTACCGCTTATCCGCTTCGAGCTCGACCTCGCCGCCCTGCTGCATATGCCGATGGCCGATGTTTCCCTCGGCGTCTCGGTCCCAGTACTCCGCGATGTGCGTGTGTCCGACGAAGACGATGCGCGCATCGGTCCGCTCGAACGCCCGCGCGGCTGCGGCTTTGTCGAGGATGTATTCGAAGTAATCGACCGGCGCACCGTGCACGAGCAGAAAGTCCGGAAGACGCAGCTCGTATGGAAGCGAGTTGAGCCAGCGTTTCGCGTCATCTTCGAGCTTGCCTTGCGTCCAAGAAATTGCGGCGCGAGCCGCCGGGTTGAAATTCTCGACGCCGAAATTTTCCACCGCCGCAAGGTCGTGGTTTCCGAGCACCGCGTGCGTCGCGCGCTCACGCAGCGCGGCAACGCACTCGTTCGGATCCGGTCCGTAGCCGACGACGTCGCCGAGCGAGATCAGCGCGTCGTCGCTGCCCATACTCGAAAGCATGCATTGCAGCGAGTCGATGTTTGCGTGAACGTCGGAGACGATGGCGTATCGCACGTGCTAGACGGCGACCTCGGCCAGCACCGCTCGCAGCGCGCGCGCAAAAGCCTCGCGCATGTCCGGGGTACCCGCGCTAACCCGAACGTACGAGTCGAGCGGCGGCGCGCCGGGCTTGCGAATCCAAACCCCGCGGCGCAATAGCTCGTTCATCACGCGCGCTGCGCGGTCGGCCGTCTCCATTCCGATGCAGACGAAGTTCGTTTGCGACTCGATGTAGGGCCGTCCCAGCTCCGTGGCGAGCTCGTAATATGCCTCACGAGCGCGCGCCGTTTCGGCCACGACGTACGCGCGGAACTCGGCATCGCGCAGCGATGCGAGCGCGCCGACCTGCGCGTTTCGATTGATTCCGTAATGAAGCCGGATCTTCTGAAACGTGCTCACGTTGCGCTGCGTCGAGAGCGCATAACCGATTCGGGCTCCGGCCATGCCGTAGGCCTTCGAAAACGTTCGCAGGCGAATGAGCCGGTCTTCGAAGGACGCCGGCAAGAGTTCGCCCTCGTCGACGAAATCGGCGTACGCCTCGTCGAGCAGCAGCAGCGTATCGCGCGGCAAGGCTTCATAAAACGACTCGATCTCACGGCGAGAAATAAAGCGCCCGCTGGGGTTATCGGGATTCGCAAGATAGACGATCGACGGCATGGCGTTTCGCGCTACGTCGAGCAGCGCATCGCAGTCAGGGGTACCGTCGGGGCAATACGGCACTTCGAGCAGGCGCGCGCCGTAACCGGCAACGTGATAGGCAAATGTCGGATACGTTCCGGTCGTTGCAAGCGCAACACCGCCCGGGGCGACGAAAGCGCGCACCGCGAGCCCCATGATATCGTCGATGCCCGAGCCCACGACGATTTGTGACGGCTTACATCCATGCTTTTCGGCGAGGGCGTCGCGAAGATCGAGCGATTCCGGGTCGCCGTACCACGAAAGCCGCGGAAGCTCTTGCGTCATAGCCGCAACGGCCTTCGGTGACGGACCAAACGCGCTCTCATTGGCACCCAGGCGTACCAACTCGAGCTGATGTGTTTCGCGCATAAGCTGTTCGGGACCGATAAAGGGCGTCGTTTGCGGGATCGCTTCGATCGCGGGCGTCGGGCGAATCACGCTTGGCCCTCGAGAAAACGCACGACGGTCACGGGCGTCCCCGCCGGCCACGCGTCATCCCGCTCTTCCATGACGATGTATCCGTCGGCACGCGCGGCGAGACTTACGGAGAACGAGCGAACGGCAAGCGGATACGCGGACGGAACGCTTCCCTCTTCGTGCACTCGCACAGGGATGTGCCACGTCCAGCCCGCACGGCTCCGCGCCGTTTCGGCGAGCCGCGCGTGCAACGTCGCCGGCACGACCGGTGCGCCGCACAACGCCGCAAAGATCGGCGCGGCAACCGCTTCCAACACGAGCAAGGCCGAGGCGGGATTGCCTGGCAAACCAACGATCGGCTTGCCGCCGTCCGCGGCCAACAACGTCGGCTTTCCGGGCTTGATCCGCAATCCGTGAACGACGATCCCAGGGTCAGCGATTGCCGCGACCGCGCGCGGAAGACGATCGCGTTCACCGACCGACGAGCCTCCGGTCACTACGACGGCGTCGCACTCGCGCAATCCGCGTTCGAGAGCGGCTTCGAACTCCGATGCTTCATCGCGAAGCGTCGGGTAGTGCCGGGGGCTCGCGCCCATCGCTCGCAGCGATGCGGCGACGGCGTATCGATTCGAATCGCGAATTTCACCCAGCCGCGGCCGCGCGTCAGGTTCGACGATTTCGTCGCCGCTGGAAAAGACTGCAACGAGCGGCTTACGGTAGACCGGCACGCGCGTGACACCCAGCGTTGCCAGCACGGCAATTTCGGAAGCGCGAACTCGCCGATGCGCCTGAAGGACGACCTCGCCCTCACGCATGTCGGCGCCGGGCTGGGCGACGTTCTCGCCCGCGGGCACGGCAGTAGAGACGCTAACCCGGAGGCCGTCAGCCGCCGCGTCTTCGACGGGGACGACGGCGTCGGCCCCGTCCGGCAGAATGCCACCGGTCGGGATGCGGGCTGCGGTTTCAGAGGACACCGCGACGCCCGACGACGTGCCCATTCGAACGTCCTCAACGATTGCGAACTCGCCCGGCGTCGCCTCCGCGCGGACGGCATAGCCATCCATGACCGAGCGGCGCGCCGCGGGATAATCCTGATCGGCGGCAATCGATTCCGCAAGGACGCGCCCGAGCGCGTCATCGAGCGAAACGTGCTCGACGGCTGTCGTGTGGATCGCAACGCGTGAAAAAAAAGCCACGATCGCTTGACGCGGCGGCAATAAACGTTCCACCGCAAATCCCTCTCCTGGTAGGACTGGATTTACGGACTGCATAAGGGCGCGCTTCTCCATGCTCGACATTGCTTTGATTCGACGCGATCCCGACCGCGTGCGACGCTCGCTGCGTCGACGCGGCCTCGATCCTGCGCCGGTCGCCGAGGTTCTGCGCTACGACGAAGAGTACCGCTCAGCGCTCACCGCGGTCGAGCGAGCGAAGGCGGAGAAGAATCGGCTTTCCGCAGCGATCGGCGAAGCGACGGATAAAGCGGCGGCCGCGCGTGCGGTGAAGCCGCAGCTTGAAGAGCTTGCGCATCGGATTGAATCGCTGGAAGAAACGGCGCAAGCCCTCTCCATCTCCGATCGGGGTTCGCCGCTGCGCGCGCTGCTCGAGAACATGCCGAACCTTCTCGACGATTCGGTGCCCGACGGATCCGATGAAACCAGCAACGTGGAGGTCCGCCGATGGGGCGAACCGCCGAAGCTCGGTTTCGAACCGAAACCGCACTGGGAGCTCGGCGAACGATTGGGCATTCTGGATTTCGGACGCGCGGCGAAGCTCTCGGGAAGCCGCTTCGCGGTGCTGCGGGGTGACGGTGCGCGACTCGCTCGGGCGCTCGAAACCTTCTTTCTCGACCGCGCCGCGCGGCGCGGATACGTCGAAATCGCACCCCCGCTGCTTGTTTCGCGCGAAACGATGTGGTCGACCGGTCAGTTGAGCAAGTTCTCGGACGCGATGTTCGTCGACGCGAACGCCGACTTATTCATGATCCCGACGGCGGAGGTTCCGCTCACCGCGTTGCGCAGCGGCGAGATTCTCGAATCGATCGAGCTTCCCGCAAAATACGCCGGCGGTACGCCATGCTTCCGCAAAGAAGCCGGCGCGGCCGGCAAAGATACGCGCGGATTAATGCGTCAGCATCAATTCGAAAAGGTAGAGCTGGTGTGGCTGACGGCTCCCGAGCATTCGTTCGAAGCGCTAGAAACACTCACGACCGATGCGGAGTCGTTGTTGCGCGAGCTCGGCCTACCGTATCGCGTCGTCGCGCTCTGTGCCGGCGATACGAGCTTCAACGCAGCAAAAACGTACGACATCGAAGTCTGGGTGCCGAGCAGCGGAAGCTATCGCGAGATCAGTTCCTGCTCGAACTGCACGGACTTCCAAGCCCGCCGTGCCGCGATCCGCTTTCGCCGCGAGGCGGCCGGCAAACCGGAGTTCGTCCACACGCTCAACGGATCGGGGCTCGCGATCGGCCGTACCCTCATCGCGATATTCGAAAACTTTCAGCGTGCGGACGGCTCGGTCGAATTGCCGCCGGTCCTCCACCCGTACACAGGATTTTCCTCTTTAACCCTGAGCCCCTCGACTAAGCCCGGATCGAACGATTCTAGCTTACGTCCTGGATAAGTTCCAGCAAGACTTCGCGATCGAGATACCGGATGTGCCCGTGCTCGCGCCGCAGCGCGTTGCGCGACTCGAGTTCCGCGATTGCGCGGGCGGCAACTTCTTTCACCGTACCACCCGCAGCGGCAATCTGCGATTGCGTGATCGTAGAGAGCGACGCCGCGGCCGGCACTAAACCGCGCTCCGGCATTGCGTACGGGAGCAACACGCGCGCAATGCGTCCCAGAATCGGCAACGAGCCTTGCACGGCGAGAGCGTCGGCTAAAAGACGAATACGCTGCGCCATAACGACGCCGAGCGCGTTGGTAAGTTGCGGATAGCGCTCTGCGACGCGTGACACCACCTCCCACGGAATCTTCAGCACGTGCGCCGTTTTGGAGAAAACGGCGATGCGGGCCATCTTGAATCCGCGATCGAAGTATTCCGCGACGCCGAAGAGTTCGTATGGAAAGATCTCATAGAGGATGCGCTCGCGCTCCCGTCCACCGCCGTTCGCACGCGCGACGATGCCTTCGGTAACCATACCGATGAACGGCCAGTCGCTATTCTCTGCGACGAGTGTCTGCCCGCGGCGACCGGTCTGCCATAAAGCAGCCGTCACAAGCTCGGAGCGAACGCCCGCATCGAGCGAAGCGAAAGCCGGGCAACGGCTCAAATGCTGCGAGGCGGAGTTGCGATCGGCAAGTTCGCCCGTACGGGGCGTTAAGCGCAACTGCCAAACTCGACTTCCGACCCGACGTGTCTCAACGACGAAGCGATCGGGACGATCTTGGGTAACGCGGGATGAGAGCGCTCGCGGCTCCGCATCGGTTATAAGGGTGAGGGACGCTCCGGACGGAAGACGGTCGAGAGCTTTTCGAACGAGATCGGGACGCTCCCACGCGGGAAGACCTCGAAGGTCGATTTCGGACGGCTGTACCACTCTCGTCACGTTCTCGCCAGGCCGAGCGCTCTACTCCCTTAGAATGAAGTCGAAAGGAAACAGCATGGTAGTAACTTGGGTCAAGAAGCTGCTCAGCGGCGTTGCGCTCGGATGTGCGGCAACGGCAGTGCTGGCAAGCGCGGCCTCAGCCGACCCGAGCTTCAGCTACTACGACACAGCGATAACTCAGGTCTACGGATCGCAGTATCCGCTGACGGGAAAGCTCGATCTGGAGCTCTTTCCGGACGGAACGCTGCGTGGGCACTACCACACCACGTATTACAAGCTCTACGTTCCGGTAGCCGGCGGCCGTGACGGAAATTATATTTGGTTCGACATCGGGCCTTCGAGCATCGATCTCGGCCTTGGCACCGGCCCGCAAGGCAAGCTGCACGTCGTCGCTACCATGGACGGCGACGGTGGGTTCCGGGGTCAGGTTTATCCGGAAACCGCGGCCGTGCTTTCGGGGCTCGCGATGCAGTATCAGTTCACGACGCCGTCACCGCTGTCGGAGAACTCCAACGATCAATACGTGTTCGCGGCGAGGCCCTCGCACGCCGAACAGGCGCCCACGCCTTAAGCGCAGGGCCGCACCACGGTGCGGTGTATAGTAGTAGCGTATGGAAGCAAGCGTCGGCACCGTTGCGGTGCCGAACGGCAAAGTTCTTACCTACGCCGACGGTAATCCGCAGGACCGCGTCCAATTCTTCGACGCGAAGCTGATCCTCAAGCCCGATTTTTTTGCGACGGTTCGCGGTTTCAAGATGTTCAGCGATCTGGTCGCCGAGGCAGCCGGCAAGGTCAAGGGCGTTTCGTACAAGCCGCGGGATCTCAGCAAGGCGAGGCCGCGTATCCGCGAGGTCATGTTCCTCGACACCGGCGATTTCCGGCTCTACAATAACGCGTTTATTTTACGTCGTCGGACCGAATACCAAGATGGTTTTCCGGTCAGCGATCCCGAGATTGTCTTCAAATTTCGCCATTCCGATATGGAGACCGCGGCGGCGGTGGACGTTCGCCCCAATATCGCCGGGCCGTATCGCGTCAAGTTCAAATCGGAAGCTTTACCGCTGAAGGATCAGGCCGGCGGATTTCGTCTTCTCTTTTCGCACAATTGCATCTTTCCGTTAAGCTCCGTCCACGGCGGCGACCGAACGAACTTGCGCGTGATCGCGAAGGGCTTACCGGCGCTCGCCGATCTGATCGGAACTGGTGAAGGCCGCGTCGAGCTCGTGAACTCGACGCTGGTCGAAGAAGTGCTCATGGATCTCGGGCCGATTGATTTCGGCAAAGGCATGGTCATCAAGTCGAACATTTCGCTCTGGCGGTCACTCGGCGATCATAAAGTAATGTGCGGCGAGTTCGCGTATCAGGCGCGATTCGACCGCCGCGAAGACGTCGCGGAGATCGTCAAGCAGCGCGTCGAGGAGCTTTTCATCAAACTGCAGCTCATTGCCGACGGGTGGCTCTTTCTCGGTACAACGAAAACCGGTCTTGTCTATCGTCTTAAGGGAAATCCGCCCCAAGGTCACGAGTAAGCGCGATGCTGCGGCTCGCGCTCTTCTTTACGGCGATTCTGGTACTGTACGACGCGCTGACGGCGACGATTGCCAAAGCGATCGGCATCTCCTACGACTCGTTTCTCGTGCTGGCATGGGTGTTGCTTTTGCTTATGGGCGTGCTCGCGGGGCGAAAGTACGGATGGCTCGGCTTGATTCCTCTGGTCGTTACCGCTGCGCTGGAGGCAACGGCGGGCTGGTATGTCGCCGCGGCGATCGGGCCGGGTTACGTGCCCGGATGGACGATGCGTATGCTCGTTGCGCTCGCGCTCGAGCGCGCGCTGCTCTCGATCGCGATTGGAGCCGCCGGCGTTTTCATTGGCCGGCGCTCTTTACCGCCTTCCATGCGCGCTCGGGGCCGGCGGGCAACGAATCCATATGTTTGAGAAAGAGTGCGATCTGCCAGATCTGCGTATCGTTGAGCGTGTGGCCGAATGCCGGCATTCCGGTGAAGCGAATGCCGTGATCGACTTTCCAAAAGGTAACGCCCTCCGGATCGTCTTCGACGCCGTCCTTGGCAAGCTGCGGCGGATGTTGATAGAGACCTGCGGCGACGTTCGACCTATTTGCGTCGGACGCACCGTGGCACATCGCGCAGTTGGCAGCATAGAGTTTGACACCCGAGATGAGGTTCGCGTCGGTCAACGGAACGGGATTTGGCGTACGCGGCGCCTCGCGCGCGATCGTCGCACGCAATGAAGTCCGCGCCGCCCACCGTTCGATCTTCGACGCCTTAGCATCGGCATTTGCCGGCAGCATCCCGGCCTCCACGCCGACGTACCCGAGGACCACGATAACGACGAGCGTCGCAAGGATTCCGATAACGATGCCGCGAGTCATCGCGATGCCTTCGACGCTAATCGGCGCTTAACCGGTATGCGAAAAACTCTCCACTCGTTGTCAGGTGGTCGCGGTACGGTGAGGACGTCATGTCAACTGCTACCATTCCCGCGACAGGCCCGGGCGTTGCAACCGGGGCCACCCTTGCCAAGTTCCCGAGATGGTTCTGGGCTGCGGTCGCGCTGCTTCTTGCCGGCGGCATCCTCGCTTACTTTTTGACGCGGTCACACGCCGCCGATAAGTACGATACGGCGCCCGTAACGCAAGGGATGCTCGTCTCCACCGTGACCGCTTCGGGCACGGTGAATCCACAGAATCTCATTTCCGTGGGCACCCAAATCTCGGGAACTATTGCGTCGATTGACGTTGATTACAACAGTAAGGTCAGACGAGGCCAAGTGCTCGCGCGTCTCGATCCGAGCACGCTGCAAGCGCAGTTGGATCAGGCGCAAGCGGCTCTCGACCAGGCGCGCGCACAGACCGCGCAAGCCTCAGCGAGCGCGAACGGTGCTTCTTCTGGAATCAACGTAGCCAGCGCGAACGCTGCGGCACAGGTCGCCGCGGTTGCATCCGCTCGAGCAAGCGTGACCAAGACGCAAGCCGCCTTGGCGCTCGCACAGAAGACCCAGTCGCGTGACTCGGCGTTGCTCTCGCAGGGATACATCGCGCAGAGCACCGTCGACACCGATCGCGCGGCGGTCGCGCAAGATCAAAGCGACGTCGCAGCCGCGCAGGCTGCCGTCGCTCAGGCAGAGGCAACGGCGCTCGCCGGCAGCGCAACGGTAAATCAAAGCTCTTCGACCGCGGAAAGTCAAGCCGCCGCAACGCAAGCCGCGGAGGCAAACGTTGCCGCAGCGCAAGCCGTCGTCCGTCAGGACGAGCTCAATCTGGACCACGCCGTTATAACGTCTCCGGTGGACGGCACCGTGGTCGCGCGCGACGTCTCCGTCGGGCAGACCGTCGCCGCGTCGCTGCAGACGCCGACGCTCTTTTCGATCGCGCAAAACCTCAGCAAGATGGAAGTCGACATCAACGTCGGCGAGCCGGATATCGGCGGCGTGCAGCGCGGCGATTCGGTCTCGTTTTCGGTCTTGGCTTATCCCAACCAGACCTTCCACGGCACGGTGGCGCAAGTCCGCATCAATCCGCAAACGCTCAACAACGTGGTTACCTACGACGTCGTCGTCTACGCCGACAACGCCGGCGGCAAGCTCCTGCCCGGCATGACGGCAAATGCGACCATCAATGTCGCCAGCATCGCGAACGCGTTGACGGTGCCGCTCGCAGCGTTGCACACGCGCTCCTCTAACGCGAACGCAACACCGTGGGGTACGGTGAGCGGCTCGGTCGCGAGCAGCGCAATCACGGCAGGATCGACTGCTCGCGTCCTCGTCGATCGCGGCGGCAAAGCGGTCCCGGTGCAGGTGAACGTCCGGCTCACGAACGGCACGCAGGCAGCGGTCGCACCGTTGGACCCCGGCGCACTGACGACCGCCGACCATGTGGTGATCGGCACGGGCTCGACGGTGCGCTCCGGAAACAGCGGCAACGCTCGCTCGCCGATAAGCGGCAGCCCCATGGGTGGAATGCGAGGGGTGCACTAATGGCAGGCGTCGTCGAAGTTGCTGGGCTGCGCAAAGAGTACGCCATGGGCAACGACCGAGTCTATGCGCTGCGCGGGGTCGACCTCAGCGTCGAATCCGGCGAGTTCGTCGCCGTCATGGGGCCGTCAGGCTCGGGAAAGTCGACGTTCATGCATTTGATCGGACTGCTCGATACTCCGACGGAAGGAACGTATCGCCTGGAGGATGAGGAAGTCTCAAACCTGAGCTCCGATGCACGCGCCGACATTCGCGGCCGCCGCCTTGGATTTGTCTTTCAGTCCTACAATCTGCTGCCGCGCACGAGCGCGGTGGAGAACGTCGAGCTTCCGATGGTCTATGCCGGCGTCAACGAGGCCGCGCGCCGCGCGATCGCGCTTGAGAAACTGCAGCTTGTCGGCGTGCCGCAACTGGCGGCCCACCATCCCAACCAGATGTCGGGCGGTCAACAGCAGCGCGTCGCAATTGCGCGAGCCCTCGTCAACGATCCGGGACTCATTCTCGCCGACGAGCCGACCGGAGCGCTCGATACCAAAAGCTCGCAGGATGTGATGCGCCTCTTCGCGCGGTTGAACGACGAACAAGGGATGACGATCATGCTGGTAACCCACGAGCCTGACGTCGCCGCGTACGCGCGCCGCATCGTAACTTTCCGCGACGGCGTCATCACCGGTGATGCGATGAACGAACGGAGAGCAGCATGACACTAACAGCCACGCTTCGACTGGCACTCTCGGCGCTGGTTCGTAATAAGACCCGATCCATGCTCACGATGCTCGGCATCGTCATCGGCGTGGCGGCCGTGCTCGTTACCGTGGCGATCGGCGTGGGCGCGCGGATCTCGGTACAGCAGAGCATCAACAGTCTCGGATCGAATTTGATCGTCGTTCAACCGGGCAGCGTGACGCAGAGTGGTGCGCGAACTGGTTTCGGCGGCGCTTCGACGCTAACGCCCGACGATGGCTTGGCAATCGCCAAGCTGCCGGGTGTTGCCGCCGTATCGCCGGTCGCGTCGTTCCGAACGCAGGTGGTCGCCGGCGATAACAACTGGCAGACCAGCGTGAGCGGCGTGGCGCCGACGTATACCTTCGTCCGCTCGTGGCCGCTGGCCGGCGGCCGCTTCTTTAGCGAAAACGACGTCGCTTCGGCCGCGAAGGTTGCGGTGCTCGGGCAGACCGTCGTAGCGCAGCTCTTCCCGAACGGCGACTCGCCGATCGGGCAGACCGTCATCGTCAAAGGTGCGCCGTTCACGGTCATCGGAACGTTGCAGGCGCTCGGCCAAAGCGGACTCGGTCAAGATCAGGATGACACGGTGTTGATCCCGTACACGTCTGCGATGCAGCGCCTCACCGGACTGACGACCGTCAACGACCTGATGATCTCGGCAGCTACCGCACAAGACATCGATCCGGTTACCATAAGCGTGACCGCGCTATTGGAACAGCGCCACCGCATCGTTCCGCCGCAGACCGACGACTTTCAAGTGCGTAACCTGCAAGCGATTGCGCAGACTGCTTCGCAGACAGGCACGATCATGGAGTTCCTGCTTGCGGGAGTGGCCGCCGTTTCGCTCATCGTCGGCGGCATCGGAATCATGAATATCATGTTGGTTTCGGTGACGGAGCGCACGCGTGAGATTGGCCTGCGCATGGCGGTGGGCGCACGCGGGGCGTCAATTCTGCGACAGTTTCTCGCCGAATCGGTCGTGCTTGCCACGATCGGCGGCTTGATCGGCGTCGCGGCGGGCGGCCTCGGCACGCTGGCAGTCGCGTTGCTCACGCACTGGCCGACTGCGATTCCTCCGCAGTGGATCCTCGCGTCGGTCGGATTTTCGGCAATGGTAGGAATATTTTTCGGATACTATCCCGCGCGTCAAGCCGCGCAGCTCAGTCCGATCGAGGCCTTGCGGTTCGAATGATGGCGCGCATCGCGGTCATCGACGACGAGCCGCACATTCGAGATTTGCTCTCGTTGGCGCTCGGACATGCCGGTTACACCGTTCGCTGCGCATCCGATGCAGCGTCCGGCCTCGAATTGGTGCGGGAGTGGGAACCCGATCTCATCGTGCTCGACGTCATGATGCCGAAGATGACTGGGATCGAGATGCTGCCGGCGCTTCGGCGCGCGACCGACGCGCCGGTGGTCGTTTTGAGCGCGCGGGGCGAGGTCGACGATAAAGTCGAGGGGCTGGCTCACGGCGCCGACGATTATCTCAGCAAACCGTTCGCGATCTCCGAGCTTCTCGCACGCGTCGACGCCAAACTGCGGCGCCCGCATCTCGAGGCACGCGCGACGCTGGAGTACGCCGGCTTGAGCGTTGACCTCGAGCAGCACGTCGTCGAACGCGAGGGGCGCCGCCTCGATCTCTCCCCGCTCGAATACGATCTGCTCGTGACGCTGCTGCGCCGGCCGCGCCGAGTCTTCACGCGCGAAGAGCTGCTCGACGCAGTCTGGAACGACGCCGACGTTGGGACGGGGGCGGTCGAGCGTTATATCTCCTATCTTCGCGGAAAGGTCGATGACGGCTTCGAACGGCCACTGATTCAAACGGTGCGCGGCGCCGGATACACGCTGCGTGCCTGATTCATTCGCATCCTTCGGGCGAGGCCTGACGCGCAGCTACGTCTTGCTCGCTGTCGCACTGATCGCGCTCGTCGTTGTGACGACGAGCGTGCTTGCATTCGTGCTGTACGTCGGGACGCTCGACGCGGGCATCGCAAACGAAGCGCAGCGCGCGGCCGCACGCGCGGCGGTTTACGAGCGGCTGAACGAACCGTTGCAAAACTACGCCGCCAACCTAGCGGACGAGATCGGCAGCCGCCGGGTTGGCGTGCGCGTGTATGACCTCGAGCACCGTCTGATTGCGCAGAGCAGGCCGGGCCTCGTCGCACCCGGGCGCTTCACGCGCGTCATTGTCGCACTCTCGGGCCTGCGGCCCGCAGTCGTGAATGTTAACGGCGGCACGGTCGTCGTTATCCCGGAGTTGGCGGGATTCGCGCGACTCCTGGCAACCTATTTGGCGGTCGTCGTACCGATCGGAGTGCTCGCCGTGCTCGTTGCATGGCTCGTCGGTCGCGCCATTACACGGCGCGCGATCGCTCCGCTGCAAGCCGTCGCTTCGGCCCTGCACGGCATTGCTGCCGGCGATTTCACGCCGGCACCGTTGCCCGCAGATGACAACACGTTGCGTGCACTGACCGCGGCGTATAACGACGTAGCGCACCGGCTGACGGCTGCCACGGCCGAGCGCGAGCGTAACGAGCTCCAAATGCGGCAATTCGTCGCCGACGCAGGTCACGAGCTGCGGACGCCGCTGACGGTCGTCATGGGGTACCTCGAGATGCTGCAGCGGGGCGCCGTCGGCGAATCGGGCACCGAGCACGTTTACGAAACCATGCTGATGGAGAGCCGCCGCATGAAGTCGGCGATCGAAAAATTGATCTGCCTCGCGCGTCTGGAGCGGCCCGCCGCGACGCCGAGCGAATCGATCGACGCACGCGCGCTCGTGCGGCGCGCCGCGGACGCGCTTGCGCCGATCGCCGGCGCCGGACGCATCGTCGTCGCGACACCGGCGCAGCCGTGTCTCGTTGCCGCCGACGAGAGCGAACTTTCGGAAGCGATCAAGAACGTCATCGACAACGCCGTTCGCTACGCGCCCGAATCCACGGTTCGCGCCGAACTTACGTGCGACGAGGGCCGCGCCGTGCTGACCGTCGAGGATAATGGTCCGGGGATGGAAGCCCCCGACGTCGAGCACGCTTTCGATCGCTTCTATCGCGGTGGATCGCGCACCGGCGACGGTTCCGGCTTAGGCCTTGCGATTGCAAAACGCGCGATTGAGCGGGCAAACGGCACGATCGTCATCCAAAGCCGCCCCGGATCCGGGACGCAAGTAACCATTTCGATTCCGAAGCGGTCGGATTGAGTCATGAGCGTCAAAGTATACGGCATCAATCACCTCGCGATCGAAGTCGACGATATTGAGAAGGCCGTCGCTTTCTATCAAGACGTCTTCGATTTGACCAAGCTCGACGAAGGCGAGGGCGATGCATTTTTCAAGGTCGGCGAACATCAATTTTTGGCGATGTTTGAAGTACGCGACGTTCAGCCGACCCGTGCGCGCCATTTCGGCCTAATCGTGCGCGACCAGGCGCAGCTGAACGAAGTGCGCGAAAAGCTGACGCAAAAGTACGGCATCAAGCTGATACCGCCGTTTCGTTGCGACTTCATCGATCCGTTCGGCAATCGCGTGCAGGTCGTCGATTTGCACGACGAGTCGATGGTTTGGCTCTTACCCTACCGCGAAATTCAGGACGCCGGCATCGTTTTCTCATAGAGGTGCTCGGGGCGAAAACCCAGACCTACGAGGTATCCGGGAATTCGCGGAAGGAAGGGGAGCAATCGCAGCAGCGCCGGCAGCCGGTGCAGAAATCGTGGGCGCCCATGCGTCAGAGCACGTCCGATGAAGTTGCGCTGAATGAAGAGCTGCAGCGCTTGGGTTCTTCGCGCGGCCGGTTCGCGCCGGCGCTGAACCGCCTCGAGGTCGCGCACCGTTAGATTTCCGCACAGCAATTTTGGCGCGAGCATGTTGGCCGCGGCAACCGCATCTTGGATTGCGAGGTTGATCCCGACGCCGCCGATCGGCGACAT
>Ga0070731_10002365_pt1 | contig 18098 bp, 25 predicted proteins | sample Coa_R1_2_FD_66448 | JGI IMG/M metagenome (GOLD analysis project Ga0070731, IMG submission 66448) | Surface soil microbial communities from Centralia Pennsylvania, which are recovering from an underground coalmine fire - Coalmine... | ecosystem: Environmental > Terrestrial > Soil > Unclassified ...
TCTTGCCCATAACTTCCGAACGGCAATGCTTCAAGATCGCGTCTCGCGGGGGGAGCTTTCGGAGTAACAGGCGAAACGCAGCGAGTTGTCTCGAAGTTCTGCGTAGTGGCGGAGAGGGAGGGACTATCCGCCCAATGGTGTTGGGTAGGGCTAATAGCAATGAAATCAATCATTTACTCTGTCGCCAATTATGTCGCCAATTTACTTCGCCAATGACTGCCGCCAAGCTATATTGGCACCATGGCAAAAGCACGCGCACGACATGGCGGCTACATCTTCCAACGGCCCGGTTCGGCCAACTGGTACGTCAAATTGCGGTCGCCGGGTGAGAAGCGGAAAGAGGAGTCGCTAGGCACGCCAGACAAGCTCAAAGCGGAAGTCAAGGCGGCAACGATGATCGCCGAACACAAGGCGAAGCTCTTGGCGGCACGTCCGCGTTTCGACACCGTTTGGAAACACGCATTAGAGCCGGGGCGTGAGCACGCGGGACCGGACGGTGGCAAGATCGTCGCCACGGACGAACAGCTTATCCACATCGGCGGCAACGGCAGTGTTTTGAAGATCGAGCCGAACGGTGGACGGGCGCTTCAATTGGTGAGCAACAGTGAGAACGTCGGCCCAAGCAATTGGCGGTTTGCGGCGGCTTACCTAAATGCCGACGGCTCGCAGAAGTTCGATAAAGCGGCGCGCCCTGTCGTCACGGCCAAGACTGGCGACGACATGGTACTGGAAACGTACATCAAGCACGCGGGACTTACCGGCTACGTTGAAAAAGAAGCCCGCAACGTATGGGCACTCTTTAGGCGGCTAACGAACAACAAGTCATTGAAGGATTGCAACCGCGACGACGGGCGACTCCTCGTTCAGCATTTCGAGGCGCAAGGGCTTAAGAGCAAGACTATTGAAAAGAAGATCGCATGGCCCAACGCAGCGGTGAACTTCGCGATCAAAGAACACCGGCACAAGACGGTGAATCCGTTCGCCGCCATAGCACCGGATCGTAAGGACGGCGTGCGCAGGAAGCCGCTGTCGGCCGCTGACATCAAGATCATAAAGGCGAAGCTGTCGCGGCTCGATAAGAACGATCAGCTTCTAATCCGGTTGCTGGCATCGACCGGCATGCGCATTGCCGAAGCGTTTGAGATTGAAGGCGAGGAGGAGAAAGAGCGTGGCTGTCGCTTCGCCATGGTCGGACACAAGACCGAACAGTCATTGCGCCGTGTGCCCTTCCCATCCGCTGTGCTGTCTTACCTGCCGTCGCGCATCAAAGGGCCACTGTTCAATCGTGACGCCAAAGACCCGGCCGACGCGGCGAGCAAAAGGTTAAATAAGTTTTTGCGGGAGGAGTGCGGTATCACCGACCCGGCCAAGGTAATCCACTCGTTTCGACATCGCGCGCAAGATAGGTTGCGCGCTGCCGAGTGCCCGGCCGACATCCGCCATGCGCTCCTCGGGCATGAAGAAAAATCCGTTGCCGAAGGATACGGTGAAGGCTTCTCAGTGCCGCAACTCAAAAAATGGATTGATAAGATCGGGTTTTAGCTCCCCAGGCGTTCCGAAGTACGGGTATCCACAGAGAATTGTTACTCATCGTCTGTCGACTCATTGGCTGCGCGGTCCACTATATCGCGCCGTGAGAAATCGACCACTCGTTAGAAAATTTGGATTCGAAGTTAAGCGGCGGCGAGAGCGACTTGGGATGACCCAAGAGGAATTCGCCGACCGCTCGGGCCTCCATCGCACCTACATAAGTGGGATCGAGAGGGGCGATAGGAATCCAACGATAGACATCGTTTTCGCAATTGCTCGGGCGCTTGGCTGCCCCGCCTCAGATATTATGCCCACAGGCTGACAATGGCTTTTTGCAAGAAACCCTTGTCAGGCCGATCACGATACGAAAGCCTGATTAAGCGTTGTTGTTACTTGCCAAGTGGTCACAACGGAGCGTGCGACGAGTTTCCATACATACATCATTTAGAGTCGGTCGCACCGCGCGTGGCTGCCAAGATCAAGCGGGACGCCACAAAGACTACAGGTGCTGCATGGAAAAGCGTCGATGCAGGCCCCAATCGTATTGACCGATGGGTAATGCTCCTACCGGATGCGGAACTAAAAAAGAAGTACGGAATAGATATTGCTGCGATGAAGACCGCCGTGCAGTCGAAACTGCGCGAAAAAGCAGCCTCATACGATGACTGCATGGATGTGGCAGGTAAACTTACTTGGGCTGCGTATCAAATGAAGAATGCACCAAAGCCGCCGCCGGAGGTTTTTACCTACTTGTCAGAGCGCTTTGGGAATATGGAAGATGCCAGCACACGCTGCATCGTCTGCCGGGACTTCCTCGACTTTAACATGTTTGAAGGCGCGCGGCGTGGACGCGCCAATATTGAAACCGCCCACGCCAATCCACGCCTTCATAACCCTGACAACGTTGGCTTCGCCCATCGGGAATGCAACATCGCTCAGGGTGGCCTATCGTTAGAGCAGTTTTATGATTGGATTGCTGGAATCCTCGCTCGTGTGAGGGCAGGAGTTAGTGCCGAAGTGGACGCGCCGGGCAGTCACAGTTCAACCTCATAGCCAAAACGTTGAAGATATTCAGAATGGCGAGCACGTTCTGTAACCGCCTCCTTAAATCGCGTTAGCGATTCACCCCATTGTTGACTAGAGCGAGGATCGGGAAGCCGAATTTCATTTATCCGCCTCCCCAATCCCCCGAGCGTTGACTGAATGAAGACCAATCGACGTACCTCGCGCTGAACACTTGTAAGCGACAGCGCATAGAGCAACGCTATTGGATCAAACTGGGCCTTCTCGGTGAGAGAAATAATCCGAAGGTGGCTCTGAACGATGCAGCGCTTTGTGCGCTCATGCAGTATTGCACAGCGGCCAATTTTGTAGCGACCATCGACTACTATGAGAACGTCGCCATTACGAAGATTTTGCTGGTGCTTGTACTGTTCATAGATCGTCTCGCTCACGCAGTTTGTGGGATCGTGCGATACCTCGAAATTGTGGATGTCGGATGTCCTAATAAATGGTACGTCACCTGTTCCGTAAGCGTCCGAACCAACTTCGTGACCTTTTCGTATGGAGACCAGTCCAAGACGAACTAGGTCACCTATGCTGACGACGTTGCCGCCCAGTCTATCCGCATCAGCCTTTACGTCGTCGGTCGGGTGGCAGTCATAGTATCGGGGCACAAGATAGTAGCTGTCGGTAAGTTCGACCCGACTCCAAACTTGTCGAGTGGATTCTGAGCGTGCCCAGTCCTTTGCAATCGTTGCAAAGTCATCATTCACCGGGTCGCCATTTAGTTTTGTGCTTCTGCCTCGCTTGTCATGACCGCATGAATACGCCACCGCGACCCAACACCGATTTCGACGTTGAGTTTTTCCATCTTTTTCAAACATTAGAATGTTAGTTTTCGTGTCAGTGCCGGGCTGAAACGTAGTGCGCGGACAATCGATAAGTCCTTCAATATGACCGTTCGCCCGCACAAAATCCCAAATATATCCTGCGCCTGAATTTCCAAATAATCCTTCTGGAAGAACGATGGTCATTCGACCACCTTGTCTGAGCAATCGAATGCACAATTCCAAAAACAGAATTTGAGGGTCTTGGACGGTCCTCAAATCGGAAGTCTGGGTCCATTTTTTATCGGTGTGCTTCCACACGTGACCTAGTGCGAACTGACGCAAGGTTGGCGCATCCGTAACTCCAATCTTTGCACCGAATGGGGGGTTCGTGAGCACATAGTCGAATGTACCCAAGTCAATTCCCTTTTCCTTCAATTGGGCAAACGACAACGAATTCAGATTGTGAACAGTGACGTTGCCTGTTTTGTCGTAAACCGTTGAAAGTGCCGAGGCGAGCAATGCTAGGTCGTGATCCTTGTCTATCCCGACTACCTCGCCCTTCCAGTCCGCTTGCTTCCACCTGTCAATGACTGCGGAAAGGAACCCGCCTGTTCCGCAAGCTGGATCAATGATTCGCGAGTCGGGACTCGGATTCAGAATGTCCGCCATTGCCCGGACTACGGAGCGCGGGGTGAAAAATTGCCCCTTGTCCCCACGAAGCCTTGGACCCATCAGTGCTTGAAAAGCGTCACCGAAAATATGAGACGGAGATTGAACAAGGTTTAGTTCCTCAAGAATTTTGAATGCGTGCCGAAGCGCGGCGTCATCTAAAGCAAACTTATCATCTGCGCTAATCGAATTCTTGAACAGATTAAGAAGGGCCGGAAGCAGGATTGAATTTGCTGATCCGTTGCCGTTTGTGAATAGAGCGATTTCTGAGCGAAGTTTCCCCTTACCGTGCGCAATCGCGGCCAAGATCAACTTCGATAAGTCTGAGAGAATTCGTTCGCTACGTGACGCGGTGCTGTTGGAATATAGGTGGAAATACAACTCCCGGAACCTGTGTTCGGTGTTGTCTCCTAGAAGGGCCAACTGCATTCCGATTCCCTTTTTGTTCTCCGCACACTATGAGTAACAATTAGACGTGTCAATCTGCGTGACTTGGCTTTGTGGATAGCAGATCAACCACGCTTGGGGTAAGGCAACGCAGTGAAGCGAGCCGCCAGTGCGCGCCGTTCCTTTTTCGGAGCTTCAATCCACACGTACTTGTGCTTCGCAGGTTTCCGGACGCGCCTCCATTCGCCCAGCTTCACGTCATCAATGGTCAGCCCACGTTTATAAAACGCGTTGCTTTCGATCACGCGCCCGTCTGGTCCCCGAAAATAATCCCGCGCTCGCGGTGCACCGTTGATGGTGCGGCCCGGTGTTTGTCCCGTGTAAATCCAGTTCGACGCTTGGTAGACCGTTCCTATTTCTCCGGCAGACGGATCAGCATAGGCGAAGAAGATTTTCCATCCGTGATCGGCGGCAGCTACCTTGACCGCTCGGGGAATGAACCAGCTTGCGGCATGACAGTGCGCCCAAGATGCGCAAGCGCCGCGTTCCAGTACAATGATGTCATCATCGGCAAATTTGCTAGGCGTGCCAAAGATGGCAACGGCAGCAAGCTCGCCTTGTGGATTACGAGCGCCATAGTGCGCCCATGAACGGCCAACTGTTCCGAGGTACTCGTATCGCTTAATGAAGTCCGTCGCCTCTTTCGGCTCGATGGTCTCGACGCGATAGTCGATCACTGTGTCTTGCGGACGCGGGTTGGCTTGGGCTTCTTCGTCTCGCTTGATCTTCTGATAGCAGGGCGTCGGGTTTTGTTTGCGTCGGCTCAACATGGTGCGACATGAGGCCGAGCACGTCTTTGCGTCCGACCGCGCCGCCACGAACCATTGTTGGCAATATGCGCAGTGCCGAGCGGGGAAGAATTGCTTGTAGTCGGCAAGCTTCATGTTGACACTTAAGTGCCAACTGAGGGGGTGATTCGGCAAGTGAGCGTGGCCCCCAATTCGGTGGATGGTTTTCAGTTCGTTTTAGCGAATCGAGAAGGGGGTCTCTCGGCTCTTTTTCTGTTTTCAAAACGGGTGTCACGCTGGGACGGGTCCCGGTGCATGCTCATGGGCACATGGCCCCTCAAATTTTGGCGGGGGTGGTTCATGGTCCGCCCCGCACTTCGCGTTTACCACCCTACCGTCCCTGAGCACTCCCCCCGGTGGCCGCTCGGCAGTGTTTCATGAGCCTCCCGCGCGACGCTGTGACGGCCGCTCGCAACGTTGCGCCTTGATCCGCTCTGCCGCTCGATCATGCTGGCGCACTGGCGACGATCTACGCTCGGCTCGATCCGCCCTTGCCTCACCATTCAGGGGACGGTGTAAAGGTTAATAAAGCACCTTTCCAAATCCCTTCCGTGGCAAACGCAGGTCGGCCGCGCTCGCGCTGCAAGTCATGTTCCATAAGCGGCATTACGCGAATTGAGGGTGCGTCAGGCCGCCGCGCTCATATGTGGGCCATTGATGCAGGCTGCTATGGTAAACCAAACAAACGCGGCGACGCGTGATGACCGTGTTCGCATTCGTTCCTCGGATCACGGCGGATCACGACTGGATCGTTGGTTACCGAATGGTGAAGGCAGTTCCTTTTAGCGTTTGGCAAGGTCACGAATTAACCTTGATGCCGTGTCGGCGGCGAATCGGACGGGGGTTAACTCAGGGAAGTGAACGCGTAGTAACCATGCGCCCCGTTTTCAGCCATTCAGGCGTGATCGACAGCCATCAAGGCTCGAATTATAGCCTCTAATGACGAAGTGAAACTGCAAAACCCGTAAAAGCTGGCGGTTAGCCATCTACAACGCCCAACTCCGCGCCGCACTGATGCACTGGTTGCACTGGTCCGCAACCCACGTCTCATTATCAATAGGGAGGTAAGTAGCAGACCAGTGCAACCAGTGCATCAGTGCTTCAACAATCATGATGCCAGATGATCGTTCGTCGCGTGTGACGGCCGTCGAGAGGCTCCCACTGTTTCGGATTGCGGATGTCATCGTAGACAGGATCGTTGGGCGAAAGCTCATCCTGCTTCGACAGTATCTCGACGGCGTTGTCGAAGCCGTAGAACCACGCCTTGCGCTTCACGTACCAGCCGGGCGCATCGGGGAAGGGGTTATCCGTTCGCGGCTTAAGAAGCTGCCGCCACGTCGCGCCCCAAGCGATTGCACCATCCACATTCACGGTGTTCATGCGAAATCCTCCTCGGGAGCCGCGCCGGTCGCGGTCGTGTATGGTGGACGGCTGCGCTCCTCTGCGGACATTTCCTCGGCTCGGATCAGTGCCTCGGCGGCGTCTTGCCTTTCGGCCGGTGTGAGTGCGCTGTCCACATAGATCACATGCCGGTGGCCGTTGATGTTCCAGTAGCCTTGAGCCGTGTCGCTGTCGAAGCTCACATAGTCGGCCGAAGCCAGCCGATGCGATACCGTTCGGCGCTTGCCGGGATCGTCAATCAGCTTCGCCAAATCGCGCGGGCAATGCTTGTGACGCTGGATTTGCGCCAGTGTCAGCGCGGGCGGTCTAAGGCAAATCTCTCCCGTTATGAAAACCCAATCATGAGACATTTTGTCGAGCAGGTCGTTTAGATCGGCGTTACCCGCTGGCCGGTTGATGCTTACAGCCTGTTTCCATGCCTCGGTCTTTGGCGGCTCCGCCCCGGGCTTGAACTTCGACAGGTCGCGGGCGCGGAGAAACGCTGCAACGTGTTCGGCACCGCCTCGGTTATTGAGCCGGTCGAAGTAGTCATCCCAATACACCTTGGATTCCAGCTTAGTGAGCTTCGACAAATCGCCTTTGCTTACCAGCGACCAAATATAATCGACGCGCCGATCCTCCGGCGGAACGAAAAAGCCGTCAGTCAGATGGTTCGATGTCATGAGTACGAGCACGGCGTTCAAGATCGGATGCTCTTTAACGTTTTTATCAGCGATGGTGATGTAATCAGGCGGCGCTGCCATCCAATCCTTCATGGAATCATAGAAGCCGAAACGCTTTTCGCCTAGCTCATGCACTTCGCTAATCTGCAAGATGGTCGATTGCAGAAATGGCGTGAAGTCCTTTTCGATACCGCGCAGGACTCCCGTTGCACTCTTGACGCGCCAGTTGGCCGAACCGACCGCGCGCTTTGTCGCCACAACGAACGCATCTTTGCCGATGCCATGTTCCTTGCTGCCGAGAACAAAGCCGCGATTGATTTTGCGGCCGGGAAATTGAACTTTGAACGCGAGACAATCGAGGAGTCGTTCCAAATCCTCCGCGCCGAAGATGTGCTTGCCAAGGTCCAGCCAGAAGTCAGCCTTTGCCGCGTCCGCATTCTCACTCAAAGGACGCGGCGGCTTGTACATATTGAAAAGATTGTTGCCGGGAAAATCCTCTAGCTCACCGTCAACCACAACCTTGTCAGCGATGTAGGGCGCGCCTCCCGGTATCCATGTCACGTTGGAACAAACGCGCTCCTTCTCAACTACCGCCAACTCTTCTTTGCTGAGTTGCCGCGCCACTGCCGACCTTTCGATGAGGCTGCGGCTCGGTGCATAGAGGAAACGGTTTTGATCCAGAATCCAAAAGTAGTTGTTCTTATCTTTGGTGGCATCGGTACTCATGGCGAAACCTCTACAGTCGGATCAGGCCAGCATAAGCTTTGGCCCATCGGTTGTGTTTGTTGACGCGTTCGGCGTGTTCCAGTTCAACGATGGATTTGCGCAAATGCTTCGCCTCGGCTCGGACTATGAGGATGGCCGACAACGAGACCATGCGGCGGAATACGGGAGTGTACTTATTAGGACTAGGAATCCGCATCGAGACGCGTAGCTGATAATCGTCATAGACCGCGCGCAAGCGCCGTCGCGCGGTTTTCAGGTCCGCCGGAGGATCGCGTTCGATTGCCGCCAATTCCTTGATGAAAGCCTTTACATCTGGATCGCTCGGGAGAACCAGCACAAGGCCGCCGCGTTCGTTGAAATTGATTTCTATAGCCTCGCGCTGTAGCGAAGCGCGACGTTCCTCAAACTCGGCATGGTCGAGCTTGAGCTTAGCGGGCGACTCCTGCGGGTCGTAATCCTTGCTCATTACAATGGCGAGTTTGTATTCGGCGTAAGCGCGTGATGTCATGACCCGAAATCCTCCTCGGGTGATGTAAACGGCCCGTCTCCCTTATTATTGTTGCTCATGACGCGGCCCTCATCGCGGCGGGGACGAGCACGAAGCGCGGTCGAGTCCCGCGATAGGGCTTAGGCTTTTTGCCGATGTCGATTAGGGTGCGGTACTGGCAAAGCCGGTCCTCGCAATCGCCGAGGCTACGGCCATCAATCGAGCGGCCATCAATGAGTGCGATAGCGGAGTCGAGTAGATCGCGAACGCGGGCGCGCTCGCTAGGCGTGAGTGGGAGTCGTTGGGACATCATGGCGCGAATCATCCTGTGGTCGCACGAGGGCGACGGTTTGAAGGATTTTTCGCGCCGGGCTTAAACCGACACGCGGCAAAAAGGTGCCACGTAATCCGCACATGCGTAGAGGCCCGTGCGGCCGAACCACGGCAACCCCGAAGGGCCACCGACGCATTTCTTTTAACAGCTTTCGCGCAGTTTTCGCAACGCAAAGGCAACAATGCAGATACGCGGCCTTTGCATGTAAACCATTGATTTCGCTAAAAAGAAATCGGTTACATCCGAAACTTATTCTAACGGCCGCTGACAGGCCATCCGGGTCCCGGCACTCAGATAGCGGGTCTCCCGTTTTGACGAATTTGGGGCCTTCACTGCGGATCGTTTGGGCGGTGACGATGGTTAACGGGCGCTCCACGGGGGCCATATTTGCTAGGGCGCAAGCGGCGCGGCCGAAATGGCAGTGTCAGCCCTTGGCTCTTGAGATTGGAAGCGAGGAGGACCAGTTCCTTGACCGGCATTTGGGTCGGTTGCCCATGGTGCCTGCCCCGCATGGTCACTGTCGGAAATCGTGCGACGATCCGACTGCGGATGTCATCGTAACCGAGGCCAACGCCACGGTCATCGACCTGTTGCAGTAGTTCGGTCGCGAACCCCTTAATGGTGTCGGGCGCGGGAACGACCGTAAGGCGCGGCACCTTCGGCGCGTTTCGTTTCTGGATTGTCGTCGCCTGACGCGGCGGCATGATCGGCGTCACATCCTCGCCGATCAACGTATGCCGTGAGCGTCGTCGCCACATCGCACTGTCGAATCTCATGAGCGCGGTTAGCCGCGTTTCATCGTCCAAGGTCGAGTTGCGGACGACTTCGAGATAGCCCGCCATGCGCTCCCGGTGAGCTTCATGTGCGGTGCGTTCGGCTTCAATCTCATTGCGGACCCGCGTGGGTAGAGTGGTTACCATCGGTGCGCCCTCACCGTTCGGTCTTAAGGGTTGCGATGAATTTGCCTTTGGCTTCGATGTCGCGGCGGATTTTGTCGAGACGATCAGGCGGCAGGTCAGTGCGAAGCAACTTGGCTTGAAGCTTTTTCAGTTCGTGTTCTTGCTTGGCGAGCATATCGCGCAACAGCGTCGGGCGACGCGGCGCGGGATCACGATCATGCACATTGCTGGCATAGCGGTTGTGCGCAACGCTGTGCGTGTAGATGCTTAGACCGTCTCCCGCGTAGCCGGTCGCGCGTTCGTGGTCGGTCTTTAGATCGTATCGGCCGGGTTTGCGGGGCATGGTGTCACCGTCTTACGTTGCCGGGCGCGTCGGCTCGGCCACCGCCTGACGGTGGCACGCCTTCGCCTCGTCCACTCTGATCCAAGGATTGACTTGGACGAGCGTAGCTTTGGCGCGGTGCCTCGCGTGCTGGCTTTGGCTGTGGCGGCCGTTGAAACTCTGCGGCCGGTCGAAGGCCACGGTTCTGATCGTCAGGCGCATCCCTATTGATCGGGGCGGGCAATCGCGGAATATCCCGCTGGCCGTGCTCATTCAACGGATGCGGATGCGTCCCGAGGACGCGGCGTCTTTCCGCCGGAGAAAGTGCAGCGAGGGCGCGTAGCTCCTCGATAGATCGCGAAGGAGGATCACCCGGTTGACGTTCAAGCGGCTTGGCGACGGTGACTTCGCCGGTGTGGTGAACATCAACGAGAGATTGCTCAAGGTACCTTTTATCTTGCCGCAAAACGGCAAGTCGGAGGGGACTCGGGAGAGATTCCCTGACCGTTTCAGGAATGGGCAACCCCTCGGAATCGTGCTCATACCTGTACCACTCGACATCGGCGTCGATTGGCAAACCTTCGGCGAGACGAATCCAGTCTGCGTCCCTGTGAAGGTATTTCAAATTTTTTCGGTATATGACGGATTGGGTAGAATCCCTAGCGACCTTTTCGATCCCATGAAGCGATTGCGCGCGTAGGGTAGCCTCATGGATTTGCACATTCTCCATACGCGCACGGTTCATGTGCGAGTCCCACCAATCATAAGCTTCGCGCCACTCGATCCAGAACGGCGACGACATGAAATTCTCTTTCCGATGTCGCGCACACGTTGCCCGCCAAGAAAATGCCGTTGACTCGACCGCTCCCACGGAGGCCATAATTCTGGACCAGCGGGGTTCAGTCACCGCAGTCTCTAGCGTCTTGATTAGATTTTCTTCGTTCAAGTGTGTCATCGTAGGTTCTCGTTGTACCAGCCGCCAAGCGAACCGCTGTCAGCCCATTCCTTGAAATCGCTTCGGCTCATTTCTACGCTGAAAAACGCGGTACCATTCTTCCAACGCAGGTCGGAAATTGCGCTACTAGCAGTAGTATCGGCGACGAGCGGCTTTGGCCGATGATGGCTGCGCTTGTGGATGATGTGCTTTGTCATAGGACCTGATCCAGATGCGCCATATCAGGCGCGCTGATCGCCTCATGGGGTTAGCGTCCGCTGCCGGGCATTTTGAAGCCCAACCTTGCGGCCTGTTGCAGACTGAAAGCGCCGCGTGACGACCCATTGACCATCCGCTTGGCCGCGAACGCCGCCCCGCGCGTGATTCCGCGCCGGGGGTTGGCCGCGCGCCGCGCTGCTTCTCCGACCAGATGACTACGAATTTCGCGCTGTTGCCGTTCGGCTGGCGTCAAAGGATCGACCTGCCGTTGCCACGCTTCAATCGACGCAGCCAAGGTGGCACGAGTTTTCTTGCCCGCTTCGTTCGCTACGGTAAGCGCAACGCGGCCACGCTCAAGACGGGCCTGTGCAAGCTGCAACGAGTGTTGCGCTTGCTCGAAGGTGATCTTCGCTTCCGGTTCGGAGTCACTGCCATTGGCAGTGGGTTCGGCCTCAGTGTCACGTGACACTGGCTCCCGCGCAACGGGCGTAGGACCTTGATGCGCCGGGTCCAATTTCATGTCGCGGAGGGCGTCGATTAGGTCATCGTCCGTTAGATCGAATCCGGGATACGGTGTGAGCTTGTCTCTTACGTTGCCATAGACCGGAGCTTCGCCGACTGCGATGCACTCATTGATGGCACGGTGTAGAATTTTGTCCCTTTCAGGATTGCCGCTGGACATGGTGTGATCCTTTCAGATAATTGGCGGGATGCCATCGGCTTCGCAGCCGATCAAATAAAGCTCTCTGGTCGCTTCCTTGCCGAGAGAAATTGCGAGCAGGATTTGCTTCCGGTAGCGTTCTACAATCTGGCCGTATACGTCGTCCTGTATGATCCTCGCCTCAGTGAGCGTTACGGGTCCATAGACTGCGGTCCACTCCCGTTGGTCCCATGCATTGTCGGCGTCGCCTTCGATCCAAATAATTGGAGCACGGTGCGCCTCGGTTGCCATTTCAAGAACCATCTGTTCCTTGAGCAAAAATTCAATTTCGTTGACGACATGTCCGGGGACCATCATTGTGGGCCGCTGCCGCTCTTGTTCCTGTTGGGTCTCGCCGAAATAATCGCTCATGTGTCACCGTGTTATGGTTGGCCCCGGAAGCATCATGGGACTTCCGGGGCCGTTATCAGATCGGGCGAAACGTGCGAGGCAACTCCCAATCCGAATTTGTTGGTTGGCCCCGAGTGATCCCCGGACGGAAGTCCCCACTTGCAGACCGGACACTCGGGGCCGAGGGCCGACGCGCACAAATGGTGGCTGCCACGCGCATGTCGGCCTTTTCGCTATCGTCTCCCTGATCGCGCGTAGTCGTCGCCCGTGAACGTCTGCTTCCAAAGGTCGTGAAACTGTTGGGGACGCCAATGCGCGCGGATGTACTCCTCGACATTGTTCAAGGCGGCGAGTGCGCTTTTAACTTCGGCCAGCGCATCGGCTATGACCTGATCGGCTTGGGTGTTCGCCATGTAGGAGTTTGCGACCTGCGAATATCTTTCCAACATCTGCGGGTCCATCTTCGACGTTTGGATGTTGGGAATCATTTTCCCGTTCGCATCGAATAGCCTTGGAATTTCGTCAATCATGGGAACCCCCTCTTAGAATTTGATCGGCAACTCTTCATGGCTTCCGAACGCCGCTAGGATCGAATGCTGGCGTGCCGGTTCGCGCTGGCACCGTTCCAGCGGGAGCGGGGCCTTTCATCGCATCGTGCGTCGGCACCCGACCGTGCGGATTGTCATGAGCGCTCGTCAGGTCGCGCGTCTGCCAATCTGGCTGACCGTGAGCGCCGTCGCGAATGAGACCTTCGAGCACAACGTCGGTGGATGCTCCGGCGTTGATCGTCGCGGCTGCGGCCCTTTCGCCCGGATTGAGCGAGCTTGGTCCGCCGTATCCATTTGCGCCGGGATTATCCGTGGCCTTCGATCCCGAGCGGCCCCAACTTGTGCTGCGTGCCTGATCGGCCGTTGTGGACGGGAAATTGATCGGAGCGGGTGTGCGGTTTTCTCCGCCCGGACGAACCGAAAGCTCCGGCGCTCCCGGATGCACCGGCCGCTTGTTCTTTGGATATACCATTGTCGTGTTCTCCTCTGTTACTTGGTCTGGAATTTGAATCTGCCGGGGGTCGATGTCTGAGAGGCCATCGGTTTGCCAAAATCGGTCTTTGCTCCGGTATCAGGTCGAAGCCGACTGCCTTGCGTGTCCATCGGCACGCCATAGCGCCGCTGGTCGATGCCTTTCATGCGGACGATGCGATCACGCGCGGCGGCACTTAGCCGGGTGTGTACTGACGGCTGATTGTCGTGCGACTGCACGGGCTGACGGCCCATGCTACCGCTGGACGACCATCTACCGTGGTCATCGCGTGGCTGATCTTCGGTCCCCATCTTTCCCTCCCGCTCGCGTCGCCGTTTTCAACTTGGCGATCTTGACTTGTTTCGACTGCTTCGACTTCGACGATCCCCCGTTAGCCAACAAGTGCAGGCGATGAGAGAAGCAGCGGAAGATGAATCCATTTGATTCCATCCGTGCCGGTGAACGCCGCTCCCACTGTGTTGTTTGGTGCCGTCCCCGATGTGATGCCGCCGTTCTGGGCCTGCCAAGCGAGGCCGTAGCTGGAAACGATGTCGAGTGCTTCGATACTTAAGCCCGCCGACCAAGGGGTGGCTTGCTGGACGTAGAACCTTGAGCGGGTCGCGCGTCTCATATAAAAGTTGGCGGCTCGCGTAGCGGCGACGGCGCTCATTTACCCCTCCCATGAGCGCGACGCGTATCCGCGTCGGATGCGGCGAAGGATTCGTCCAAGATCGCGCGGCCAAGTTCGCTAAGGTCGCGGCCAGATGCGCTCTGGCTTTTCGTCCCGAACGAAACCTTGGGAGCGGAGAGGACTTTCCCCGCCGGAGCATGGACCATCGGATTTCCAGAACGCGCCGAGGCGTTGCCCCAACCGGGTTGCGCGGTGTTGCGCGCGGCCGGGACCACAGCCCCGGAAATAATGGAATCAAGGTATGAGGCGTGCGACCCTCCACCCATGGTGGGCTTGCCATCGACGACGCGGTGCATACCGCCGTGGACGGGTGTGTTGGCCCCGCCATGCTTGGCCTTGGGTGCTTTGCCGCCGTCATAGCCGTGAGCGGCGTTGTGCTCATTGATGTGCGTCCGGTCGCTCGAATGCGAAGGCGTGCCGGGATTGATAACGAGCGGATGATTGCCCGCGTGATCGGGCTGGAATTGACTTCCATTTCTCTTGTTCATGACTTCTCCCGTTTGCCGCGCCAACATGGCTGGCCGTTATCGTCGGTTGACAGTTCGGCGTTTGGCACTCCAAAGCGAGCGCACGTCGATGCCAGGGCCGATGGACCGCAGTGGCCGCGATAGCGGTTCTGCGAATCGTAAATCCCGAGACGGCCTGCCGGAGTCTGTCCCGGCTTACTTGGCTTCGCCTTGCGCGGTGTCGGTGCTACGTCGCGGCCATCGGCGCGAAACTTGTTCATGTCGCCCTCGTCGCGCCAATGAATGAACGAGCGGCGTGAGCAATCCCGGCTGCTTTGACTTCGCCCAATCGCTTCACGACATCGGTTTGGCGAGTGATCGCCTTCGCCGTGTAGCGGCCGTTAGCGTCGCAGTTCTCTGCCGTCCGTGCCCATGGATTCGTACTGCCCTTTGGTAGATCGGCATTCACGTCGGCATCCTTCGGCTTGAATTGCTCCGGCGTCTTGCCGGGCTTAGTGCTGCCTATCGCCGTGCCAAACTTCGCGGCGATTTCAGCGGCTACAGCTTCACCGTGCTTGCGGACGAACGCACCTTGCGCCGTCAACGAGCGGTTCTCGCCGAACGCTGCAACCGCTTCCGCGTCTACAGCGCTCGTGGTCGATGAAAAGTAATGATCCCGCGTCACTCGCCATTCTGCAATCATGTCGGGAAGCTCGGCTTCGTTGAATTGTCCAGCGCGATAGCGCGTGATGATATCTTCAAGAGCCTCGATGCGAACACCTTCCGCAGCGGCTAGTTCTTTGATTCTGCCTTCGGCGACAAAGTTGGGGACTGTCATTGTTTGATCCTTCCATCGCGTTTGAAGAATGTCGGAATAAATTCCAGAATCTCATTCGTGAGCATCCTGTGCTTGGTTCCGATGCGATACAGCGGCAGACCTGCATCAATCATCTGATAGACCGCGCGGCGATCAACCTGCATCGCAGCGGCAAGCTCGCTGACGGAAAGCATGATCGGCCATAGATTGCGCGCGGTGCGTGCCATGGTTGCCTCGACGACGACGATGTACAGCCCGACTGCTCCGGCTGTAGCGAAACTAGGATGGGGGATTTGTTTCGATGTTGCCGCTGACCCATGTCGCGGCGGCACTAGCCATCTAGCGCCCATCTGTAACCGGGGCCGCTGTTGTCACCGCTTTTTGCGGAAGCACATTGAAGTGCGCGGCTCTCGATTAGTGGCGTAATACAAGCATAATTTTCATGTTTTCGCAACCCGGTATTACGTGCACGTTGCGTGTGCGTTTGTTGTTCTGAGAAGTATTTTGGAATGAAGCACTTAGGAGACGCGCAACCGGGTGTTATCTGAAGGGAGAGGCCCCGGACAGTTCGTCTGTAGGCTCAACTTGGAATGTCTATCGGCTGATTGCGCGGCGCTCTAATCTATCGTGTGGCCACTTGCCAAAAGCAGGCGGCGCTGATGGGGAACCCTAGTCGTGGCTAAAAGACCAATTGATCTGAAAAGAGATTCTGGTTTTTCAGGGACTGTCGGGACGGATGATGAAGGGGCCATCAAAGAGTTTCTTAATGTGGGCAGCGCTCTTTTGACGATCAAAGAGCGTGCCATTTACAAATTTCAGCTTGCGGATCAAATCGATCCCGACCGAACCAATATCGATGTCCCTCATGTTCAACAGAAGATTTACTCAATCGGCGATTCGTCTGAGATTGTAGGTCGCATCCTCCTAACGGCGAAGTATCTTTTCGAACACGGGATGTTAGATGGCCGTTTTGATAAGAAAGCACTCTTGGCCAGCGCGTTAGAATTTTTTGATGAGGTAGAGAAGTTGCTCGCTTTGTCTCAAGGGATGACTAGAGACCAAGACGCTGCAATCGCGGAGTTTGAAAAGCAGAAGGCTCAAAAATCAACGCTGCTGCTTCCGTCAATCGGCGACCTCAACGGGAGAGTGAGGTCGTTCGTCCAACATGCGGATCATAGCATGCAGCGGCTGCTTGCTCTCTGTCGCATTTTTTACACCCTTGCGCCCGGCAAGGCTTGGTTTGACAGCTTGGCTAGGGTTGCTGCTGAGGAGCATCAGCTTGAGCAAGAACAGATCGAACGATTGGGCCGAATGGTGAGGTTCGCTCAATTTCTCCGCAACTGCCGAAATTGCATTGAGCATCCCAAGCCGCATCAACGAATTATCTCTAACGATTTCCGGATGACCCAAAACGCACAGATTCAACTTCCGTCTATTGAAGTGGTGCACGATGAAACCTCGGAGCCCGAGATTTCGCTGTCTGTTTTCATGGAAAATATGACGCAAAGCGTGGTGAACCTTGGCGAATCGACGATGGTGTTCCTCGCCACCTATCATGTAATGCCGGGTTGGGAGGACAAGTTGGCTGTTTTGTATTTTCCAGAGGATCAGAGGCGTCATCCACACGTGCACTATTATTTTGCGGCGAACATGGGTGGTCAGGTTGTGCCGGTGGGCTGACCGCAGTTGAGCCCCTCGAATTTCTGCGCCAAGGCGATCAATGAACGATCCTAGAAAGCATCATTACAATCCAGTGTTTTACCTCAGCCAGTGGACTGGCGAGGACGGGCTCGTTTGTGAGTTTAAGCTGGTCCACGGCAAGGTCGGTGCGCAGCGAAGGCACCCAAAGGCGACTGGCTTTCAACGAGACCTTTATCAGACAGATGGTGTTCCAGCGGAGCAAGCTCAGCACGTGGAAAAGACTTTCATGTCGCCGCTCGACAACGATGCTGCTCTTGCGCTCCAAAAGATCGTTAGCGGTGATCGCTCCGACTGGAACGGCGACGAACGGACGGCATGGACGACGTTCCTTCTCTCCCTGCTATTTCGGAATCCAGAAAATGTTGCAGTTATAAAAGACCACATTCTCAAGTTGTGGGAAGAGGGCAAGGCGGCTCTTGAAGCTGACTACGTGGCTCGGCGACGGCCAACCGACCCTGCAACATTCGCAGAGTTTGTAGCATTGACCAATCCGGCTGCTCCCCAAATTGCTGCCTCAAATTTCCTGATGGAGACGATCAGTAACAAGCAGTTGGGTCCAACGATCTTCAACATGCACTGGACTAGGCACGAATTGACCGAAGCCAAGGTGCCGACCATGACTTCGGACAGGCCAATTGTAATGCCGTTTGGTTTGGCCGACCGGCGAGCGTATATCGCACTGCCTGTTTCACCGACCATCCTCTTCGTTGCGGCTCATGACACCGATTTTGCAAAGACCGTGGCGTCGTGGAACAAGACCAAGCTCGTCAAAGAGCTAAATAAGGCGGTGGTATGCCAAGCTCGCCAATTCGTGTGGGGCACTGACGATTCGCAACTCGATTTCGTTCGACGCCATATAGCTACAGCGCCTGACCGGATCATCCTCACGGAAGAGCACAGGAAACAAGCTCTTGCAGCGGCGCGAGGCGAAGTCGGAAGGTAGGATTACCGCCGAAGATTGTCGCCAATCGCTGTCGCCAATGTCGCCGATACGTCGGCTAACATACTGATTTCACTCGTTGGCGGAGAGGGAGGGATTCGAACCCCCGATACGGTTGCCCGTATGCCGCATTTCGAGTGCGGTGCATTCAACCGCTCTGCCACCTCTCCACGACAAGGCTT
>Ga0070731_10002367_pt1 | contig 18086 bp, 31 predicted proteins | sample Coa_R1_2_FD_66448 | JGI IMG/M metagenome (GOLD analysis project Ga0070731, IMG submission 66448) | Surface soil microbial communities from Centralia Pennsylvania, which are recovering from an underground coalmine fire - Coalmine... | ecosystem: Environmental > Terrestrial > Soil > Unclassified ...
ACCCGGAAAGATGCCATCGCCGAGATCGGCCTCGGTGCACGGCGCCAGCCCGACGATCGCACCACTCGCTGCCAGCGCACGAACCTCTCGCTCGGTCATGTGCGTGGCGTGAACGATGCACCAGCGTGCGTCGACGTTCGCATGCGCGAGCAGCCATTCGATCGGGCGCTCGCCGTTCGCGCTCACGCAGTCGTCGACTTCGCGCGTCTGCTCGGCCGCATGGATGTGAATCGGCGCATCGGGCGCGGCGAGTCCCACGACCTTCGCAAGCTCCTCGACGGTGACGGCGCGAAGGCTGTGCGGCGCGACGCCGAGGACGAAACGCCCGTCGCGCGCGCCGCGCGCGAGCGCCTCGCACAGCTTCTCGAACGTGTAGACGCTGTGCACGAAGCGACGCTGCGACGCCATCGTCGCGACGCCGCCGAAATCGCCGTGCGCATAGAACACCGGCAGCAGCGTCAACGCGATCTGCGCCGTGTCGGCAGCAGCCACGATCCGCCATGCGAGCTCGCCCGGGTCGGCGTACGGCTTGCCGTTGGGATCGTGATGCACGTAATGGAACTCGGCGACGCTCGCGAAACCCGCCTTCGTCATCTCGACGTACGCCTGCGCGGCGATCGCCTCGAACGCGTCGGCATCGATACGCTCGAGCGCCGCATACATCGCCTGCCGCCATGTCCAGAACGAGTCGTCGCGACCCGGCGCCGGCGTGCCCGTGCGCCCCGCGATCGCGCGCTGGAACGCGTGCGAGTGAAGGTTGGGCATGGCCGGGATGACCGGGCCGTGGAGCCGCTCGTCGGCGGAAACGCCCCGCGCGCGCGGCTCGATCTTCGCGATCACGCCGTCGTCGTCGACGGCGAGCGCCACGTCGGTCTGCCACCCCTCGTCGAGGAGCGCGGCGGGCGCGAGCAGTGTCAGCATCGGAAGTCAGGAGTCGGTCGACAGTTGTCAGTTGCGCCGCAGCTTTCGCTGGTCGCCACGAAGCATTGTAGCGGCCGCGAATGGCGCAACGGAACCGTGTGCCGGCGATCGTGTCGGATACGCCGACCGTTCTTTCGCGAAAGACCCTGGAATGACGCCACGCTTTTTTCGCCACCCGCTCGTCGCGGCCGTCGCGTTCGCCGCGACGATCGCGTCTGCCGCTGCATCGGCGGCCTCCGCATCGACCGCGCGCGACGAGATCGATCACCTGCTCGATTACGTCGCGTCGTCTTCTTGTACGTTTGTTCGCAACGGCAGCGAATATCCGGCGGAAAAGGCGCGCGACCATCTCGCGATCAAGTATCGCTTCGTCGGCGACCGGATCGCCACGGCGGAGGACTTCATCAAATACCTCGCGAGCGGGAGCAGCGTTTCCGGCGAGCCGTATCACGTGAAGTGCGGCAAAACGGACGCGCTCGCCGGCGCGTGGCTTAACGCAGAGCTGAATCGGTATCGCAACTCACCGCACGTACAACGCGTGGCGCAGTAGGACACTCGAGACGACAATCGCCCGATTGGAAAGCGTCGCGAGCGGGCCGAGTACGAGGCGGCCCGCAGCGAGGCCGAGACCCCCGCGCCATACATGCGCGGCCGCGGCGAAGGCTAATGTGAGCGAAGCGAACGTTAAGCGAGCGTAGCGAGCGGCCGGAGCCAAAATACTTGAAGGTGTACAGCGAGCGCCGAGCGAGCACACAACGAAATAATCGGCCCGCGCAGTAGCTTTACAACGGGCGATCAGTAGCGGCCGCCGATCTTCTGCCACCTCCACGCATCGGCGCAAATTGCATCGATGTCGCGCGTCGGGCGCCAGTCGAGCACCGACGAGGCGCGCGAAACATCGGCGCATGCGAAGGCGACATCGCCCGGCCGGCGCCCCGAGATCGTGCGCGCGATCGCGCGTCCGCATGCGCGCTCGAACGCTGCGAGCACCGACAGCACGGAGTGGGACGCGCCCGTGCCGGCATTCAAGGTGAAGATACCGGGACGCGACGCGATGTGCGCGAGCGCACGCGCGAACAGCGCCGCGGCGTCCTGAACGTGCACGTAGTCGCGGACGCCGGTGCCGTCCGGCGTATCCCAGTCGTCGCCGCACACGAGGAATTCACTCGCCTCGCCTGCCGCGACGCGGCAAAGCTGAGGGATGAGATGGGCGGAGCGCGCGCGCGCCGCCTCACCCATCATGCCCGACGAATGCGCGCCGGCGACGTTGAACTTGCGTACGATCGCGATGCGCCAGTTCGCATTCGCCGCTGTGAGATCGCGCAGGAAATCCTCGACGACGCGTTTCGTTCGGCCGTGGACGTTCGCGGGCGCGAGCGGGGCGTGTTCGCCCGCGGGCTCGACATCGGTGTCGCCGTAGACGCTTGCGCTCGATGCGTATACCAGCGTTCCCACGCCCGCCTCGCCCATCACCTCGATGAGCGATAGCGTTCCTCCGACGTTGACGTCGTAGAACGCGAGCGGGCGCGCCTGCGACTCGGCGACGTTCTCGAGCGCCGCGCAGTGGACGACCGCCGCGATTGGATGATCGTGAAAGGCGTTGCGAAGGGCGCCCACGTCGCGCACGTCGGCCGTGACGCAGGGGACCGGCCGCCCGGCGAGCGCTTCCAGGCGGCTGCGCACCGCCGGCGTGCTGTTCGCGAAGCTGTCGAGGACGACCGGCGCGTAACCGCTTCGGGCAAGCTCGACGACGATGTGCGAGCCTGTGAAGCCGGCGCCTCCGGTGACGAGCACGCTGTCGGGCATGACCGATCGTACACAATCACGAAAGCGCGCCAGGAGCGCCGCGAAACTGAGAGCGAAAAAAAGCCGGGTCGCGCCCGGCTTTTTTCGGCTAAGGGAGGTGCGTTACGCGGCCTGCGCCTCGTCACCCGCGGACTGCGCCCGATCGACGAGCTCGATCAGTGCCATCGGCGCCGCGTCGCCCTGACGGTAGCCAAACTTCAGGATGCGCAGGTACCCGCCGGGGCGCGTTTTGAAACGAGGCCCCAGCTCGTCGAAAAGCTTGCTCACGACCTCGCGATCGCGCAGCCGGCTGAACGCGAGCCTGCGATTGGCAAGCGTCGGACTCTTGCCGAGCGTGATCAGCGGCTCGGCCACGCGGCGAAGCGCCTTCGCCTTGGGCAAAGTGGTGCGGATAGCCTCGTGCGTGAAAAGCGAGTTCGTCATGTTGCGCAGCATCGCGAGGCGATGCTCGCTCGTGCGGTTCAATTTCTTCAAGCCGTGTCGGTGCCGCATGTCTTTTCCCTGCTCTTGCCGCTGAAAATCGTCTGGCTCCGCCCGCGATTTTCAGGCAGCCTTGTTCGTGAAAAGTACGGGTTTAGCTTTTCACGGTCGGTCTAATCCCGCCGGCGGCCAGTTCTCGAGCTTCATTCCGAGCGATAGGCCGCGCGACGCGAGCACTTCCTTGATCTCGTTCAGCGACTTGCGGCCGAGATTCGGCGTCTTCAGAAGCTCGGTTTCCGTGCGCTGGATCAGATCACCGATGTAATAGATGTTCTCGGCCTTGAGGCAGTTGGCCGAGCGCACCGTGAGTTCGAGATCGTCGACCGGGCGCAGAAGCACCGGATCGACCTGCGGCGACGCGCGCTCCGCCGACGGCTGGTCGGTACCCTTGAGATCGGCGAACACCGAGAGCTGATCGACGAGCACGCTTGCCGCGTAGCGCACCGCCTGCTCGGGCTCGACGACGCCGTTCGTCTCGATGTCGAGGACGAGCTTGTCGAGGTCGGTGCGCTGCTCGACGCGCGCCGATTCGACGGCATAGCTCACGCGCCGCACCGGCGAGAACGACGCGTCGAGCAGGATGCTGCCGATCGTGCGTCCGCCCTCGGGCTTCGTGCGCGCCGTCGCGGGCTGGTAGCCGCGGCCGCGCTCGACCTTGATCTCCATCTCGATCTTGCCGCCTGCCGTCAAATGGGCGATCAGGTGCTCGGGATTGATGATCTCGACGTCGTGGTTGGGCTCGATGTCCGCGGCGGTGACCGGACCCTCGCCGCTCTTCGAGAGCTTGAGCATCACGCTGTCGCGGTTGTGGAGCTTCAGCACGACGCCCTTGAGGTTCAACAGCACGTCGACGACGTCCTCCTGCACGCCGTCGAGCGCCGAGTACTCGTGCAGCACGCCGGTGATCTTCACCTCGGTGGGCGCGTACCCGGGCATCGACGACAGGAGCACACGCCGCAGCGCGTTGCCCAGCGTGTGCCCGTACCCACGCTCGAACGGCTCCATCACCACCTTGGCGTGGAACGGCGACATGCTCTGCACATCGATGATGCGGGGTTTCAGGAGAACATTGCTTTGCATGCGATGGCCTTTGGCGGAAACGCCGGTCAATTACTTCGAATACAACTCGACAACCAGGCTCTCGTTGATGTCCTGCGCGAACTCGGAGCGATCGGGCGCGCCCTTGAACGTGCCGGTCATCTTCTTCGGATCGACCTCGACCCACGACGGGAAACCGACCTTCTCGGCAAGCTGCAGCGCATCCTGGATGCGAAGCTGCGACTTCGCGCGGTCGGTGGTCGAGACGACGTCGCCGCCCCTGAGCAGCGCCGACGGTACGTTGATGATCTTGCCGTTCACCGTGATCGCGCGATGCGAGACGAGCTGGCGCGCTTCGGCGCGCGTCGATCCCAGGCCCATCCGGTAGACGACGTTGTCGAGCCGCGATTCGAGTAGCTGCAGCAGGTTCGTGCCCGTCGAGCTCTTGCCCTTCGTCGCCTCGGCGAAATAGCGGCGGAACTGTCGCTCGAGCACGCCGTAGATGCGGCGAAGCTTCTGCTTCTCGCGCAACTGCTTGCCGTAGTCGGACGTGCGCGCACCCGAGCGCACGCCGTGCTGCCCGGGCTTGGTGTCGAGCTTGCACTTCGAGTCGAGCGAGCGGCGCGCGCTTTTGAGGAACAGGTCGGTTCCTTCGCGGCGCGCGAGCTTGCATTTGGGTCCGATGTAACGAGCCACCGTTTAACTCCTGTCTTTTCCGCTGGAAATCGTCAGGCTCAAGCCTGCGATTTCCAGGAAACCCAACGGACAAAGGTAGGGGTCCACTTTTGTCCGCCAAATTAAATCCGACGCCGCTTCGGCGGCCGGCAGCCGTTGTGCGGCACCGGCGTCACGTCGGAGATGCTGCTGATCTTCAGGCCGAGCGCGTTCAATGCGCGCACCGCGGATTCGCGGCCGGGACCCGGCCCCTTGATGCGCACCTCGAGATTCCTGACCCCGCATTCCTGCGCGGCGCGCCCCGCCGATTCCGCGGCGACCTGCGCGGCGAACGGCGTCGACTTGCGCGAGCCCTTGAAGCCGGCGCCGCCCGACGTAGCCCAGGAGAGCGCGTTGCCCTGCCGGTCGGTGATCGTGATGATCGTGTTGTTGAAGGACGCGTGGATGTGCGCGATTCCTTCGGACACGTTCTTCTTGACCTTCTTGCGCGTGCGCGCGGCGGCGGCCTTCTGCGACGGTTGCTGTGCCATTCGTGTGTTCCGATTCCTTTTAGGTCTTTGCGACGGACGGCCGATTCAGCGCGACCTGGCGGCCCTTCTTCGGGCCCTTGCGCGTGCGCGCGTTGGTGCGGGTCCGCTGGCCGCGGACCGGCAGCCCTTTGCGGTGGCGAACGCCGCGATAGCAGCCGAGGTCCATCAGCCGCTTGATGCTCATCGTCACCTCGCGGCGCAAGTCGCCTTCGATCGTGAACTTGCCGATGTTTTCGCGCAGCTTGTCCATCTGCGCGTCGGTCAGGTCCTTGATCTTCGAGCTCGGCGACACGCCGGCGGCAACGCAGATCGCCTTCGCGCGTGGACGGCCGATGCCATAGATCGCGGTCAGCGCGATCTCGGCATGCTGATGATTGGGTATGTTGACGCCTGCAATACGGGCCATGTGTCAGTTTCCAGATGTCAGTTGACAGTTGTCAGTGGGTTCGCAGCTGCAGTTGTCGTGTCCGGCTCGTCGAAATACTGCCAACTGACAACTGTCAGCCCTGCCGCTGCTTGTGCCGCGCGTCGGCGGTGCAGATGACCCGCACGACGCCGTGGCGCCGCACGATCTTGCAGTTGCGGCAGATCTTCTTGACCGATGCCAATACCTTCATGTCATTCCCCTGGCCAACGTCCCGACGCGCCTTGATGGCGCGCCACCGAAGACGCCGGCGCGTCCGATACCTGTTACCTGTCCTCTGATACCTGAATCATTTCGCCCGGAACGTTATCCTCGCCCGCGACAAGTCATACGGCGTCAACTCCACCGTCACCTTGTCGCCCGGCAGAATCTTGATGTAGTGCATGCGCATCTTTCCCGAGATGTGCGCGAGCACGACATGGCCGTTCTCGAGCTTCACGCGAAACGTTGCGTTCGGCAGCATCTCCGCCACCTCGCCCTGCATCGCGATCGTTTCTTCCTTCGCCATTACACAACCACGTCGCGAAGCTCATTCCATTTCCCCTCTCCTCGGGGAGAGGGGGAAGGGGTGAGGGGCCCGCACCCCTCCGGCGCGCAAAGCGGCTCCCTCCATTTCCCCTCTCCTCGGGGAGAGGGGGAAGGGGTGAGGGCATTCACCGCGTCGGCACCCCTGCCTTGAAATTCGCCTTGCGCAGCAGGCTCTCGTACTGCTGCGACATCATGTATGCCTGCACCTGCGTCATGAAGTCCATCGTGACGACGACGATGATCAGAAGCGACGTCCCGCCGAAATAGAACGGCACGCTCTTCCACGCGATCAGGAAGTTCGGCACGAAACACACGACGACGAGGTAGAGCGACCCGATGAGCGTCAGCCGCAGCGTGATCTTCTCGAGGTACTTCGCCGTCTGCTCGCCAGGACGATAGCCCGGGATAAACGCGCCGCTCTTCTTCAGGTTGTCCGCGGTCTCCTTCGGGTTGTACTGCAACGCCGTGTAGAAAAAGCAGAAGAAGATGATCGCCGCCGCATACAGGATCTCGTGCACCGGCTGACCCGGCGCGAGCGTCGCCGCGAGATCGCGGATCCAGATCGTGTGCTCGCCGGTCCCCGCCCATTGCGCGAGCGTCGCGGGGAACAGGATGATCGACGAGGCGAAGATCGGCGGGATCACGCCCGACATGTTGATCTTGAGCGGCAAATGAGAGCTTTGCCCCTGGTAGACCTTGTTCCCGACCTGGCGCTTCGCGTAGTTGACGAGGATCTTGCGCTGCGCCCGCTCCATGAACACGACGAACGCCGTCACCACCACGACGAGCGCCGCGATGCCGATGATCAGAAGCCACGAATACGCACCCGTGCGTCCCTGCTCGAGCGTCTGTCCGATCGCGCGCGGCAGCCCTGCCGCAATGCCCGCGAAGATGATCAGCGATATGCCGTTGCCAAGCCCCCGCTCGGTGATCTGCTCCCCGAGCCACATCAAGAACATCGTCCCGGTGACAAGCGTCACCGCCGAGACCAGTCGAAACGCGAGGCCAGGCTCGAGGACGAGTCCCGGCTGCGCCTCGAGCGCGGTCGAGATCGCGAGCGCCTGGAAGAACGACAGGAACAGCGTCGCGTAGCGCGTGTACTGCGTGATCTTGCGCTGGCCCGATTGCCCTTCCTTCTTGAGCGCCTCGAGCGACGGGACGATCGTCGTGCAAAGCTGCATGATGATCGACGCCGAGATGTACGGCATGATCCCGAGCGCGAAGATCGAGAAGCGCGAGAGCGCGCCCCCCGAGAACACGTTCAACAGGCCGAGGATTCCGCCCTGCTGTCCGCGGAAGAGCTCGTCCAGCACGGACGCATTGATCCCCGGCACGGGGATGTGCGTGCCGATCCGATAGACGACCATCGCCCCGAGCAGGAACCAGAGGCGCTTTTTCAGATCGCCGTACTTGGTGCCGCTCTTCTGGGCCGGATTTGCAATTGCCAATGAAGTTCCTAATTTGCGTCGGCGAAGCGCCGATTCAAGCGACGCTGCCGCCTGCCGCCTCGATCGCCGCCTTCGCGCCCTGCGTCGCCGCAACGCCGGTCAGCTTCACGGCGCGCTCGAGCTTGCCGGTCTTGATCACCTTCGCCGATTTCGCGATCGACGGCACGATGCCCGCCGCCTTGAGCGCGAGAAAGTCGATGTCGGAAACGGGCAGCTTCGCGAGGTCGGAAAGCCGCACTTCGGCGACGTCGTAGCGCGAGCGCGACACGAAGCCGCGCTTCGGCAACCGCCGCTGAAGCGGCATCTGTCCGCCCTCGAAGCCCACCTTGTGAAAGCCGCCGGAGCGCGCCTTCTGCCCCTTGTGCCCGCGCCCGGCCGTCTTGCCCAGGCCCGAGCCGATGCCGCGGCCGACGCGGCGCTTCGCTTTGTGGCTGCCCGCCGCCGGTTTCATCGTATTGAGACGCATCGCCTGCTCCGAAATTTCACTCGCCGACAATCTTCACGAGATAGCTGACCTTGTTCACCATGCCGCGAATCGCCGGCGTGTCCTCGAGCTCGACCACCTGGCTGATGCGCGAAAGTCCGAGCCCTCGCACGGTCGCGCAATGGTCGTGACGGCACGCGTTGGTGCCCTTCACCAATGTCACCTTCAGCTTCTTCGCATCGGCCATGCTCATGCCGTTCCAAGGATCTCTTCGACCGTCTTGCCGCGCTTGGCCGCGACGTCGGCCGGCGCGTTGACAGCTTCGAGCGCGTTGATCGTCGCGCGCACGACGTTGTAAGGATTCGTCGAGCCGTGGCACTTCGCGAGGATGTTGGTGACGCCGACAACGTCGAACACCGCGCGCATCGCGCCGCCTGCGATCACGCCCGTGCCTTCGGACGCCGGCTGCATGTGGACCCGCGTGGCGCCGTGCCGTCCCTCGACGGCGTGATGCAGCGTGCCCTTCTTGAGACGCACCTTCACCATCTTGCGCCGCGCCTGCTCCATCGCTTTCTGCACGGCGACCGGCACTTCCTTCGCCTTGCCCTTGCCCATGCCGACGCGGCCGTCGCCGTCGCCCACGACCGTCAGCGCGGCAAAGCCGAGGATTCGACCGCCCTTCACGACCTTCGTGACGCGATTGATCGAGATCATCTTCTCGCGCAAGCCATCGCCGCGGTCGTCCTGCTGCTGCGGCTGGCGTGGGTTGGAGCGTTGTTGAGCCATGGATGCCTTCGTCTAAGAACTCGTGAGCCGTCCCGTCAGAACTTGAGGCCGCCCTCGCGCGCCGCATCGGCGAGCGCCTTCACGCGGCCATGGAAGCGGAAGCCCGCGCGATCGAACGCGACCGCTTCGATGCCGAGCGCTTTCGCCCGCTCTGCGATGCGCTTGCCGACGATCGTCGCGGCGCCGCGTGTGCCGCCGTTCTTCAACTCCTTGCGCACGTCGGCTTCCGCCGTAGATGCGCTCGCGAGCACCTGGTCGCCCGATGGCGCGATGAGTTGTGCATAAATGTGCGCGTTCGAGCGGCTCACGGTAAGCCGCGTCGCGCGTTGCTCGGCGATGCGAAGCCGCGTCTGGCGCGCGCGGCGGAGTCGAGCTTCCTTCTTCGTCTTCATCCTCGAATTCCTACTTCTTTTTCGTTTCCTTGATCTTCACGCGTTCGTCGATGTAGCGAACGCCCTTGCCCTTGTACGGCTCGGGCGGCCGGTACGCGCGAATCTCCGCCGCGACCTGGCCGACCTGCTGCTTGTCGATGCCCTTGACGATGATCTCGGTCTGCTGCGGCGTTTCGACCTTCACGCCCTTCGGCATCCGATGAATCACCGGATGCGAGTAACCGAGCGACAGGTTGATCTTGTCGCCCGCCGCTTGCGCGCGATAGCCGACGCCGACCAGTGCGAGGCGCTTCTCGAAGCCTTGCGTCACGCCCTTCACCATGTTGTTGACGAGCGCACGAAGCGTCCCCTGCAGCGCGCTCGCGTCGCCGTTCGCGGCCTTGAACACGAGCGCCTCGCCGTTGCGCTCGACGCTCACTTGCGGACCGTACTTGCGCGTCAACGTGCCAAGCGGCCCCTTCACCGAGATTTCACCGCTCGCGAGCGTGACCTCGACTTTCGGCGGCACCTTGACCGGATTGTTGCCGATGCGTGACATAGCTGGTCTTCCAGGTCAGGCGACGATGCAAAGCACTTCGCCGCCGACACCCGACGCGCGCGCCTTGCGATCGGTCATCACGCCTTGCGACGTCGAGACGATCGCGATGCCGAGTCCGTTCATCACCGGCGGGATTTCGTCCTTGCCCTTGTAGATGCGAAGGCCCGGCTTCGACACGCGCTCGATCTTCTCGATCACGGGGCGCCCTGCGTGATAGCGCAGCGCGATCTCGAGCGCAGGCTTGCGTGTTTCGTCGCCGGAAATCTTGAAACCCTCGATGTAGCCCTCGTCCTTCAGTACGCGGGCGATCGCCGCCTTCACCTTCGACGCCGGCATCGCGACGACCGCGCGTTCGGTCATTTGCGCATTGCGGATGCGCGTCAGCATGTCGGCGATCGGATCGGTCATCATCGCGCTGTCCTCCCGTTCACCAGCTTGCCTTGACGACGCCCGGGATCTCCCCGCGCATCGCGTATTCGCGCAGCTTGTTGCGGCCAAGGCCGAACTTGCGGAACACGCCGCGGGGACGGCCGGTGATCGCACAACGATTGCGAAGGCGCGTCGGATTGGCGTTGCGCGGCAACTGCTGCAAGCGAAGCCGCGCCGCGTAACGATCCTCGTCCGACACGCGCGGATTGTCGATGATCGATTCGAGCGTCGCGCGCTTCTTCGCGTACCTGGCGACGAGCTTCTCGCGTTTTTGCTGGCGATTGATCAGTGCGAGTTTCGACATGTAAATTCTCTATCCCCGGAACGGGAACCGGAACGCGGAGAGCAGCGCCTTCGCCTCGGCATCGCTCTTCGCGGTGGTGGTGATGGTGATGTTCATCCCGCGGATCGCATCGATCTTGTCGTACTCGATCTCGGGAAAGATGATCTGCTCCTTGACGCCCATGTTGTAGTTGCCACGCCCGTCGAAGCCGCGCGCCGACACACCGCGGAAGTCGCGCACGCGCGGCAGAGCGACCGTCACGAGCCGGTCGAGAAACTCGTACATGCGCTCACGGCGCAGCGTGACCATGCAGCCGATCGGGTAGCCTTCGCGAATTTTGAAGCCGGCGATTGCCTTCCGCGCTTTCGTGATCACCGGCTTCTGGCCGCTGATTTTCGTCATGTCGGCGACCGCGTTGTCGAGGATCTTGCGATCGGACGTCGCTTCGCCGACGCCCATGTTGAGCACGATCTTGGAAATGCGCGGCACCTCCATCGGCGACTTGTAGCCGAACTCCTTCCTGAGCGCCGGCGCGATTTCTTTGCGATACATCTCCTTGAAGCGCGCCGGCTGATGCGGCTGGTCGGCCGCATGCGCCATTTCCGCGGCCGGCGCCGACTTCGCAGGCTTCTCGGCCTTGGCCTGCTTCGCCGGCGCAGCCGCCGCGGGCTTCGCCGCCTTGGCGTCCTTCTCCTTCTTGTCGGGGGCTTTCTTGTCAGCCATTGATCTGCTCGCCGTTCGACTTGTAGAAGCGCAGCTTCCGGCCGTCGGGCATCAGCCGAAAGCCGATGCGATCGGCCTTCTGCGCGACCGGGTTCCAGATCGCGACGTTCGAGATATGGATCGGCGCTTCCTTGCTGATGATGCCGCCCGGCTGGTTCTTCATCGGGTTCGGCTTCGTGTGCCGGCGGACCGTGTTCACACCGTTGACGAGCACGTGCGTGTCGTCTACGTAGCGCGCGACGTCGCCGCGCTTGCCCTTGTCCTTGCCGGCGATGACGACGACGTTGTCGCCCTTCCTGATCTTGCGCATGGCGTTCTCTTCGATGCCTGTGCTGCTTAGAGCACTTCCGGTGCGAGCGAGACGATCTTCATGAAGCGCTCGGTGCGAAGCTCGCGCGTGACCGGTCCGAAGATGCGCGTGCCGATCGGCTCGAGCTTGTTGTTGAGCAGCACGGCCGCGTTCGTGTCGAAGCGTACGAGCGCGCCATCGTCGCGGCGCACGCCCTGGCGTGTTCGGACGACGACCGCGTTGTAGATCTCGCCCTTCTTCACCCGCCCGCGCGGCGCCGCTTCCTTGACCGACACCTTGATCACGTCGCCGATATGCGCATACCGGCGCTTGCTGCCGCCGAGCACCTTGATGCACATGACCGCGCGCGCGCCCGTGTTGTCGGCGACGTCGAGTACCGTCTGCATCTGAATCATGAGTTCGCTCTCTCCAACTTGATCCGCTTGCCATCCGCGAGAGGGCTACGGGCGGCAAATTTCGACGGCGGCCAGTTTTGGATCCCGTCGCGCGCTCGACAACACGCAGCGAGCACGGCAGGGATGGACCGCGGCACGCGTGGCGGTTCGGGCCAAGCCTTGCTTGATGTCGCGGCGGGGAAAACGGCGATTATGTCAGGTATTTTCGGCGCCTGCAATACCCGCGCCTGCAAAAGGGGTCAGGCTGGAGTTTCCGCTGCTTTGTGCATTGGCCGAACGGTGCTACGGGGAAATTCGAGCGTGACCCCATTTTCCCGCGCCAGCGGTCACACTTCCTTGGCCTTCTCCACCACCCGCACCACGCGCCACGCCTTCGTCTTCGAGAGCTTGCGCGTCGCCTCGATCTCGACGAGATCGCCCGTCTTGCACTCGTTGCTCTCGTCGTGCGCGTGGTACTTGTTGGACTTGATGACGACCTTGTCGTAGATCGGATGCTTGACGCGCCGCTCGACGAGCACGGTCACCGTCTTGTTCATCTTGTCGCTGGTGACGCGGCCGACGACCGTCTGCAACAACGCCTTGCGTGCGGCCGGCGCTTCCGTTGCCACCGTAGCTGTCTGATCGCTCATGTCTGCCTGCCTTTCGCCTGCGCCGCCGTGGCGGCAGACGCGCGGTTCTTCTGTCCGAGGAGCGTGCGCACGCGAGCGATGCCGCGGCGCACGTCGCGAAGCTTCGAGTTGTTCGCGAGCTGCTGGGTCGCGCGCTGCATCCGCAACCCGAACTGCTCCTTGAGCAGCGCCTCGAGCTCGGCCTGCAACTCGGGGGCGTTCTTTTCGGCGAGTGCGCGCCTTGTCTGGGTCAGTTTCATCGTATCGCTCCGTCAGCCGACGAGCCGATGGACGAAGATCGTCCGAAGCGGCAGCTTCGCCGCCGCGAGCGCGAACGCTTCGCGTGCGAGCGCCTCGTCGACGCCATCCATTTCGTAGAGCACCTTGCCCGGCCGGATTTCGGCAACGTAGTACTCCGGGTTGCCCTTCCCATTGCCCATGCGCACCTCGGCCGGCTTCTTCGAGACGGGCTTGTCGGGGAAGATGCGAATCCAGATGCGTCCGCCACGCTTGATATGGCGAGTCATCGCGCGTCGCGCGGCCTCGATCTGGCGCGACGTGAGGCGTCCGCGATCGGTCGCCTTCAACCCGTACTCGCCGAAGCTCACCTTGTTGCCGACGGTCGCGACGCCCTTGTTGCGACCCTTCTGCTCCTTGCGGTACTTGCGTCTAGTGGGTTGCAGCATTCTTCGCTCCTGCTCCTGCGCCTGCCACGGCCGCGCTGCTCGGGCGACGCGATCGCCTAGGCGTCTCGGGCGCGGGCGCCGGCGCCTGCGCCGGCTCCTGGTTGTGCGCCATCACCTCGCCCTTGAACACCCAGACCTTGATGCCGATCACACCGTACGTCGTGCGCGCCTCGGCGAAACCGTAGTCGATGTCCGCGCGTAGTGTGTGCAGCGGCACGCGACCCTCGCGATACCACTCGCGGCGCGCGATCTCGACGCCGTTCAGCCGTCCCGAGCTCATGATCTTGATGCCCTGCGCGCCGAGGCGCATCGCGTTCTGCATCGCGCGCTTCATTGCGCGGCGGAACATGATCCGCTTCTCGAGTTGTTGCGCAATCGAATCGGCGACGAGCTGCGCATCGATCTCGGGCTTGCGAATCTCCTCGATGTTCAAGCCCACGTCGCTGCCCATCATTCTGCGCAAATCGCCTCGCAGCGTCTCGATATCCTCGCCCTTCTTGCCGATGACCACTCCCGGGCGCGCGCTGTGGATCGTGATCCGCGCGTTCTTCGCCGGCCGTTCGATGGTCACCTTCGCGACCGACGCGTGCGACAGTTTTTTCTTCAGGTACTCGCGCACCTTGATGTCCTCGGCGAGCGTGGGCCCGTAGTGCTTCTTGTTCGCGTACCACTTCGAGCCCCAGTTGCGGTTGACCGCGAGGCGGAAACCGGTCGGATGGATTTTCTGTCCCATGAAATGTCCTGGATATCCTATTTCCCGTCGCCAACGACGACGCGGATGTGGCAGCTTTGCTTGAGGATGACGTTGCCGCGGCCCTTCGCGCGCGCGGTGAAGCGCCGCAGCGAATCGGCCTTGTCGACGTAGATCGTCGTGACCTTGAGCTCGTCGATATCGGCAGCTTCGTTGTGCTCGGCGTTCGCGATGGCCGACTCGAGCACCTTTTTCACGATGCGCGCGGCCTTCTTGGGGCTGAACGCGAGGACGTTGAGCGCGCGGTCCACCGGCAATCCGCGGATCAGGTCCGCGACGAGGCGGCCTTTCTGCGCGGAAAGCCGAACGCCGCGAAGCGTGGCACTGGTTTGCATCGTCACCTCACTTGCGCCGCGGGCCGGGCGCGGCCGGCGCGGCGACCTTCTTGTCGGACGAATGCCCCTTGAACGTGCGCGTGAGCGCGAATTCGCCGAGCTTGTGGCCGACCATGTTCTCCGACACGTAGACCGGGATGTGCTGCTTGCCGTTGTGCACGGCGATCGTCAAGCCCACGAACTCGGGCGTGATCGTCGAGCGGCGCGACCAGGTCTTGATCGGCTTCTTGTCGTTGACCGCCCGCGCGGCGTCCACCTTCTTCATCAGATGGTCGTCGACGAACGGTCCCTTCTTGATCGAACGTGCCATAGCTTGTCAGCCCTTTGTTGCGTGGCGGCGGCGCACGATCATCGAATCGGTCCGCTTGTTCTTGCGCGTCTTGTAGCCCTTGGCCGGCGTGCCCCACGGCGACACTGGGTGATGCCATCCGCCGCCGCCGTTGGTGCGGCCACCCATCGGATGGTCGACCGGATTCATCGCGATCGCGCGCACCGTCGGCCGAATGCCGCGCCAGCGCATTGCACCCGCCTTGCCGATCGAGCGGAGGCTGTGCTCCTCGTTGCCGACCTCGCCGATCGTCGCACGGCAATCGACATGGACCTTGCGAATTTCGCCGGAGCGCAAGCGCACCTGCGCATAAACACCTTCGCGCGCGAGAAGCTGCACACCGGCCCCGGCCGAGCGCGCCATCTGCGCGCCCTTGCCCGGCTGCATCTCGATGCAGTGGATCGTCGTGCCCACCGGGATGTTGCGCAGCGGCAGCGTGTTGCCCGGACGAATCGACGCTTCGCTGCCTGACATCAACTGCGTGCCCACCGCGACGCCGCGCGGCGCGATGATGTAGCGGCGCTCACCATCCGCGTAGAGCAGAAGCGCGATGTTCGCGCTGCGATTCGGATCGTATTCGAGTCGCTCGACCAACGCCTTCACGCCATCCTTGTTGCGCTTGAAGTCGACGATCCTGTAGTGATGCTTGTGACCGCCGCCCTTGTGACGGATCGTGATGTGGCCGTTGTTGTTGCGGCCCGATCCGCGCTTCTGGCTTTCGACGAGCGACGCCACCGGCGATCCCTTGTGCAGGGCTGGATTGACGACCTTGACGAGCGAGCGGCGCCCGTTCGACGTCGGCTTGACCTTGACGAGTGGCATCGCTTTACGCCTCCGCCGCGAAATTGATTTCCTGGCCGGCCTTGAGGCTCACATAGGCCTTCTTCCAGTTGCGCCGCCGGCCCGTGTGCGCGCCGAAACGCTTCTTCTTTCCCTTGACGTTGGCCATCTGCACCGCGTCGACGCCGACCTTGAACATCAGCTCGACCGCCGCCTTCACTTCGGGCTTGGTCGCGTTTTGCAGCACTCGAAAGACGACCTGATTGTGCTTGTCCGCGATGAACGTGCCCTTCTCGGACACGACCGGCGCGAGCAGCACCGTCATCAGGCGCTCGCTGCTGTATCTGGCGGGCGTACTCATGATCCCCAACGCTCCTCGAATTGCGCCACCGCACCCTTCGTCAGCAACACGTTGTCGAAACGCACGAAGCTCACCGGATCGACCTCGCGCGTCTCGAGCACCAGCACGTCGGCCAGGTTGCGCGACGACAAAAACACGTTGTCGTCGAGCTTCTCGGTGACGACCAGCACGCTGCCCGAAAGCCCGTAGCCCTTGATCTTCTGCACGAAGAGCTTCGTCTTCGGCGCATCGACCGTGAGCGTGTCGATGACCGACAAGCGTCCTTCGCGAACGAGCTGCGACAGGATCGACGCGACGCCCGCGCGATACATCTTGCGGTTCACCTTCTGCGCGAAGTTCTCGCTCGGCGATGACGGAAAGATCTTGCCGCCGCCGCGCCACAACGGGCTGTTCGCCTGTCCCGCGCGCGCGCGGCCCGAACCCTTCTGCTGCCACGGCTTGCGATGCGACTTGTTGACCTCGCCGCGGCTCTTCTGCGCGCGCGTGCCGCGGCGCGCGTTTGCCTGGTACGCGGTGACGATCTGGTGAATCAGCGCTTCGTTGTAGTCATGATCGAAGAGCCCATCCGAACCCGGAAGCGTCGCGCTGCTCTGGCCGTTCCCATCGATGATCCGAAGGTCCATCGTCAGCTCCCCTTCTTCTTCGCGGGCGTCTTGGCCGCCGCGCGAACGACGATGTGTCCGCCGTCGGCGCCCGGAACGGAGCCCTTGACCAGCAACAGGCCGCGCTCCTTGTCGACACGCACCACCGGCAGCGTCTGCGCGGTGCGCGTCACATTTCCGTATTGGCCAGGCAACCGCTTGCCGGGAAAAACGCGACCGGGGTCCTGCGCCATCGAGATCGAGCCCGGCTTGTTGTGCGACACCGAGTTGCCGTGCGACGCGCGGTTGCTGCTGAAGTTGTGGCGGCGGATCACGCCGGAGAATCCCCGGCCTTTCGTGACGCCGGACACATCGACGAGCTGGCCTACCGCGAACGTATCGATGTCGACGACATCACCCGGCTTGAATTTCGCGAGCTCTTCCATCGTGACCTGGAACTCCTTCAGCACTTCGCCCGCTTCGACGCCGGCCTTGGCGAGATGACCCGCCATCGGCTTTGCCACGCGCGACGCACGGCGCTTGCCGAACGTGACCTGCAACGCGGCGTAGCCGTCGTTGTCAGGCGTCTTCACCTGCGTGACGCGGTTGCCGCCGACGTCGAGCACGGTGACCGGGATCGCGGAGCCGTCGTCGGCGAAGACGCGCGTCATGCCGACCTTGCGACCTACCAATCCTAGACTCATGTTCGTCTCTCTTCGTGTTGACCGCTATCGTTCGAGCGGCGCCGGCTGCAATGGGCCGGCTGACTGCAGGGGCTAGGGACTAGGCGCTGGGGACTGGGGAGCTTGCTGCTGATGCTCGCGTCGTCTCGTATCCCGCTATTCCGCGTTGCCCGCTGTTGCCGCTGTGCTTTAACTGTCAATCGTCAGGCGAAGTCGTCGGCGCCGGCGTGCTGCTCCCTAGCCCCTAGCCACTAGCCCCCGGTCCCCGCCTTACTGCAACTTGATTTCCACATCCACGCCCGCCGGCAGATCGAGCTTCATCAACTGATCGACGGTCTTGTCGGTCGGATCGATGATGTCCATCAGTCGCAGATGCGTGCGAATCTCGAACTGATCGCGCGACGTCTTGTTGACGTGCGGCGAGCGCAGCAAGTCGTAACGCTCGATCTTCGTCGGCAGCGGCACCGGACCTTTGACCACCGCGCCCGAGCGCTTGGCCGTCTCGACGATCTCCAGCGCCGACTGGTCGATCAGCTTGTAGTCGAATGCCTTGAGGCGAATTCTGATCCGTTGGTTCTGCATGTCTCATCCCTTGGAAAACCGTCCGCACAGCGCTCGGTTTTCCGTTGTACTTCCTCCACGAAAAGCGAACGGCCGCCCCGAGCTTTTCATGCTAACTCCACCCGGCGCAAAGTAGGTTTTCACTTTGCGCCGACGAATTACTCGATGATCTTCGTCACCACACCCGCGCCCACGGTCCGGCCGCCTTCACGGATCGCGAAGCGCAACCCCTCTTCCATCGCAATCGGCGCGATCAGGGTCACCGTCATCGCGATGTTGTCC
>Ga0070731_10002368_pt1 | contig 18084 bp, 19 predicted proteins | sample Coa_R1_2_FD_66448 | JGI IMG/M metagenome (GOLD analysis project Ga0070731, IMG submission 66448) | Surface soil microbial communities from Centralia Pennsylvania, which are recovering from an underground coalmine fire - Coalmine... | ecosystem: Environmental > Terrestrial > Soil > Unclassified ...
CGAGGTGATCACGCTGCCGCAGCGCTTCGTGGTCGAGCAGGAGCCGACACCGCGCGAGATCGAGGTGCTGCAGTTGATCTGCGACGGCCTCGTCAACAGGGAGATCGGCGACCGCCTGTTCCTCTCCGAGGAGACGGTCAAGAGCCACGTGCGCCACATCCTCGCGAAGCTCCAAGCCCGGTCGAGAGCCCACGCCGTCGCGGTTGGCTTCCGGCGCGGACTCATCGACTAGAGCCTGAAGCTGGCGGTTTTTCGAGCCTGAGCAGCCTTTTCCGGCTGTGGACAATTCCCCGATCGGGGGATGCCAGGGCGACGGGGAAAGGCTTAGCTACGCCAGCGGGTTACCAGTAGACGATGCCGCCCGCGAGTAGCCCGCGAGAGGCCAAGTGACTGATGATCCTGCGCATATTGGCTCCTACGTTGGGGACTGACGGCAGTGAGGATCGTATAACCCTTTTGGGGGATTAGCAAGGGGGAGCGGCTGACTAATGGCAACGAACGCGAAGATATACCAAGCGGTTCTCGCCGTGACCGCGCTTGCCCTTGTCGCAATCAGTTGGAGCCATGGCATCGGTAGTCCCTATGCGGTGGCTGGCCTCGCGGCCGTTGCGGCGGTCACTGAGAGGGGGCGTGTCCGCTTCGGACACTTGACGGAGATCTCAATCTCCCTTTTGCCTACCGTTTTCGCAGCGGCGGTGTTCGGTCCCTCTGCCGGTGCGATCGTCGCTTTCTGTTCCTTCATCGGTGATTTCCCACCCTTCGTCCCCCGGCGAGAGCGCACTGCCGCCTTTGCACGCGGAGCTCCATATCTGAAGTGGGGGACGTACTCCTGCATTCGGGTCATCTACGCGGGCACCGCCGGTTTCGCGGCCGTGGCTGCCGGCCATCTCGTATCGAACCTTTCAGCGCGCTTGGTAGTCGCAACTGTTGCTGCGGCTCTTGTGGCCGAGGCTCTGGATCTCGGCTTCGCAGCGCTCACAGTGCTAGTTCGTGGCGGGGACGTAGCCACGCTCTTTGGGATGCTTGCTCCAATCCTGGCCGGATCGATTCCGATCTATACCCCAGTTGTGGCGCTCCTGGCAGTCGCCTACTCACAGGTTTCTCCTTGGACGCTGGCACTGTTTTTCCTGCCTGCGCTCGCGGCCCATCGACTCTTCGCCCTTTATCAGGAGCAGCGCTCGCTGACCGGGCAGTTAGTCGACGTCAACACGAACCTCGAACGCGCGAATCTCTCATTTGCCACCGCGCTAGTGGCTACGCTTGACGCACGGGACCGCTACACAGCCGGCCACTCAGCCGCGGTTGCGATCTACGCTCGCGACATTGCGGCAAACATGGGTCTTTCCGACGAGGACCAAACCAGAGCGCACCTTTGCGGTCTTGTCCACGACATCGGCAAGATTGGTTTGCCAGCCGGCTTGCTTGAGAAACCCGGAGCGTTGACACCAAGCGAGCGACGTGAGATGGAGCGTCACTCGGAAATCGGCGAGCGCATCCTCTCCAGAGTAGAGACGTATTCCGAAATTGCGGCGATCGTTAGGCATCATCATGAACGGCTGGACGGCGATGGATACCCGGACGGCCTTGTTGGGGAGGAAATTCCGATGCTTTCGCGCATCATCGCGGTTGCGGACGCGTATAACGCGATGACCTCGGACCGGCCCTATCGCGACGCGATGGAGAGCCATATCGCGAGGCTTCGGCTCGCTGAGGGATCACACTCACAGTTTGACGCGGACGTCGTGGATGCCTTTGATGCGATATTGGCAGTCGCGACCGAGGAGTACCGGAGAGGTGTAGCGGGTGATTTCGCGCTCGTCGTCCAAGAGACGAAGTCGCAGCTTCCGCAAGTGGCCGACATGCCGGCCCGTCAGCTTGAGCTCAAGCTCGGGTCGATTGCAGCAGCGGCATCAAGTTGACTGGTCGTCACTTGCGCTAGTTGTGCCAAGTCGTCAACCCATCTTGGTAAGGACAAGTCTCCGAAATCTGAGGTTGCATCTGCTCGCTCCAACTTTGTGGTGTTATCACGGGTGCGAAACTTACGGACTAGTACTCGAATCATCGGCTGCGAGCGGATAGCGGGCTACCGCCTCGGCTCGACTTCGTGCGCCTAGCTTGGCCAGAATATGTCGCACATGAACCTTTGCTGTGGCCTCAGAGATGAAGAGGGTCTTTGCAATTTCGCGGTTCGTTAGACCCTGCCGCACTAGGTCCGCCACCTCCCTCTCTCGTTTAGTAAGGCCACGCGCCCGGCGATAATGGCGTTCTTCGGCTAGACCAACCACATGCATGAGGGACTCATCGCGTGATCGACGAAGTGCCGCAATCAAGTGACGCCGGTGGATCGGGGACTTTGCCAGAATTTCAAGGAGTCTGGGTGCGGCCCTGACTCCGCAAATGAATGCGTCCCAGACCTCGGACTCGAGTGCGTTCGTTAGAGCGCACCTTGCCCAGTGCTCGGCGCCCTCGTTGCCAAGGTTTGCTACAGCCTTCGCCGTCGCCAATAGCGCTTTGACTTCAGCCACAGACGTTGCGTCTCGGACTTGGGCCTCTAGCTTCAGGGCTTCGTTTCCTCGCTGAGCAACTGCTAAGACCAGGCTACGAGTTGCGACGTACTCACCGTGCATCGCGGCTGTCGGAGCTTCGTCCCACTCGATTGAGGTGACCTCAAGCGCTTCCTCGGGCCGATGTTGAGTCAGCAGCACTCGAGCCCGCAGACTGCGCGCATTCATTTGCAGATGAGTGCTTCGAGTTTCAAGAGCCACGCTTTCGACTCGCCGAAGGTTGGCATCGGCTCGTGCGAGACGTCGCAACCCTAGGTCGATGAGTGCTTTCGTCCAGAGCAAGTGCGGTAGGGCGAACGTCAATCGATGTTTCTGCGCGTCTGCAAGAGCCGAAGAGATGACCTCGTCCGCGGCTACATACTCGCTTCGCAGCGCAAGGGTGTAAGCACAGATATTGCCGAACGACGTACGACCGCGCGGATCACGCACTGCGTCCACGACATCTCGCATCCCTGTGTGAGCGTCGACGTCACGTAGCGTGCCGCCGAGTCTCTTGAGTAGTAGCTCCACCGTAGCGATCCGAACTCGATCCTCGGGCGACCCGTCACTCAACTCTCGGAGGCGCTGAACTGCTTCGGTGCTGTCCTCGTCCTCGGCGTAGATAAGAGCTAGACATTGCCCCCAAGCCGCATCTCGACGGTCCAATGCATCCCGCGAACAGTCCATCGCCGATGTGTTAAGGCGATACGACGCATTGAGATCGAATCTCTGTAGAGCTGCAGATCCCCCAAGCATGTTCGCGCGGGCTCGAAGCGGGTGTTCGAGCGGTAGACGATCCGCGGCGCTAACCGCCAGAACCTGAGCTCGGTCAACGAAGCCATCCCGCATGGCGATTTCCGCGTGGACCAAATCGATCAGGGCGGGGCTAGCTTCGTGCGTTGAGGCTGCGTATCTCGTGAACCGTTCGAGCGTTTCTATGCGACCGTTCGCGAGAAGCGATCGGAATGAGCTCGTTATAAGTCTGTCCATCTGAGGCAGCTGGAAGGCTTCGATCAGCGAGTAAGCCTCGTCCCACGCGCCTTGCTGCATAGCTTCCTCAACTGCCCCCGAAACCACCGCTCTCGCTGAGGGGAGATTCCGGATCTTCTCCAGAAGAAAAGAACGCGCGAGCGGGTGAATTTCGATCCCGTCGTCCATGAAATCAAGAAGCCCGGTTCGAGCCGCACGCATGAGCGTAGAGTGCACTCCCTCCCCAAGTTTTTCAGAGACTGCATCGCGTTTCGTCGACGGCATTAGTGCCAATTCGAGAAGAACCTGCTGCGTGCCCAGATCCGCATTGTTGAATGTCTCTTCTGCCAAGAAGTCATAGAGTGTTTGCGGCACAGCCTTTTCCAAAGGGGCGCCAGGGGTTCCGGCTGCTGCGGCTAGCCCAATGACTGCTGGCCATCCTTGTGCGAGGCGAACAAGATCAGCTCGCGACTGTGAACCGGGACCAAGCCCCTCTAGAAGGTCTGCTACTTCGTCTTCGTTAAGCGCGAGCGCATCCCGCCGAATTTCGAACGTTTCTCCGTAGATCCGCCCGCGAGCACTAGCCCAACGCGGCCGGGTTCTCGTTGAGACGAGTAGGCGGCAACTCTCCGATTCGGCGAGAACTTGAACCAGTTTCGTCGCTGTTGGCGAGCTCTCGAGTAGGTGATAGTCATCGATGACGAGCGGAAAGTCCCCCGCGGGTTCGAGTTCACTTAGCAGTGCGTCCACAAGTTCGGTGTACTCGCGGGCGGGGTTTTGCGCAGTTCCGAGAATCTCGTCGATGTGCGCCGGTAGATGCGGCGCAAATGGCGAAAGCGCCCTGGCGAGGCCCACAGCCAGACCGGCAACGTCCGCCGACGAGAGCGTTGCAGAAAACCAGGCAGCGCGCACACGGCGTTCCCATTGCCGCGCAAGGGTGGTCTTTCCGTAGCCGGCCGGCGCTACGAGGAGGATCGTTCTCGCTTCGGTCTCCTCGAGCTGTTTGAGCAGCCTCGGTCGTTCGATGATCCGGCGTTCCGGGGGTGCCAGTCTCGGTTGTTCTGCCTGCACTGCCTGCCCCTCCCCTGAGGCGTTGCCCGCTTCGCCTCAGCCGACATAGACACGCTAATCGGTCGAGCGTTGGGAAGGAAGAGCTGATCGCGCCCGCGGCGGAGCGTGCCCGCGGGCGCGATTGCCGTTCAGCCCCCGTTGTCGGCTTTCGCCAACTCGAGGCTCCTCGCCAGCGGGTCCTCGCCCGTGAGCAAGCGGTACGCGAGCGGAATCTGGCGGCGCCGCGGCACCCCGAGCTTCTGGCGAAGGATGTCGCAATGCGCCTTCGCCGTTCTCGGCGAGATTCCGAGCTCAGCACTGAGCTCCTCGTTGGACAGACCCTGGGCAATCAGCTCGATCACACGGCGTTGGCGCTCGGTGATCGACGACGAATCTCTGAGTGCCTGCATGGAAGGACGCTAACTTCGGCCGCAGAGCCGGAACATTCACCGAACGGCGTATTTGAAACGGCGGGCGGCGGGCCCCTCAGTACACTGGCTCGGCCCGTGTTCGAAACCCTCTCCGAGAAGCTCGGTAGCGCGCTCGGCGACCTGCGCAAGAAGGGCAGGCTCGACGACGAGGCGATCTCGCGCGCCATGCGCGAGATCCGGCTCGCGCTGCTCGAAGCCGACGTCAACCTCGGGATCGTCCGCGACTTCGTCGCGCGGGTCCGCGAGCGCGCGGTCGGCGAGGAGGTGTTGAAGAGCCTCACGCCCGGCCAGCAGGTCGTCAAGGTCGTCCACGACGAGCTGGCGGAGCTGATGGGCAACGCGTCGGCGGGGCTCGCGCTCGGCAAGTTCACGGTCGTCCTGCTAGCGGGGCTCCAGGGCTCGGGCAAGACGACGGCGGCGGCCAAGCTCGCGCTCGCGCTCCGCAAGCAGGGGCGCAAGCCGGGTCTCGTCGCCGCGGACCTGCAGCGGCCGGCCGCGATCGACCAGCTCGAGCAGCTCGGCCGGCAGATCGACGTACCAGTCTTCCGCACCGACACCGCGGATCCCGTCGAAGCGGCGGCGACGGGGGTCGCGCGCGCGCGAGAAGCCGGCCTCGACACCGTGATCGTCGACACCGCCGGACGGCATCAGGTCGACGCAGAGCTGATGGACGAGCTCGTGCACGTACGCGACGCAGTCATGCCGATGAACGTCCTTCTCGTCCTCGACGCGATGACGGGCCAGGAGGCCGTCAACGTCGCGCAGGCATTCGAGGAGCGCGTGGCCTTCGACGGCGTCCTTCTCACCAAGCTCGACGGCGACGCACGTGGAGGCGCGGCGCTGTCCGTGCGGGCGATCACCGGCAAGCCGATCATGTTCGTCTCGACCGGCGAGAAGCTCGGCGATCTCGAGCAGTTCCATCCCGATCGGATGGCGTCGCGCATCCTCGGCATGGGCGACGTGCTGACGCTGATCGAGCGGGCCGAGCAGGCAGCCTCTGACGACGAGCAGGCAGAGATGGAAGCGCGGCTCCGCAAGGGGCAGTTCACGTTCGACGACTTCCTGCGTTCGTTCGCGATGCTCCGCCGGATGGGTCCGCTGCAAGGGGTGCTGAAGATGATCCCGGGGCTCGGCCAGCAGCTGGACGGGCTCGACGTCGATGAGGTCCGGCTCAAGCGCGTCGAGGCGATCGTGCACTCGATGACACCCGCCGAGCGCTCGCGCCCGCACCTGATCGACGGTCGTCGCCGGCAGCGGATCGCGCGCGGATCCGGCACGAGCGTCGAGCAGGTGAACCAGCTGCTCGAGGGCCGGAAGATGATGGAGCGGATGTTGAAGAATCTCGCCAAGGGCAAGCTTCCGAGCCTGCCGGGGGCTCCGCAGCCCGCCCGCAGTGCGACCAAGCGGAAGAAGAGCAAGCGCAAGGCTGGCCGGCGCTAACCTGTAGTCGATGGCGGTCAAGCTCAGGCTGACGCGGGTCGGCTCGAAGAAGAACCCGATCTACCGGGTCGTTGCGGCGGATAGCCGCTCGCCTCGCGACGGGAAGTTCCTCGAGATCGTCGGCCGATACAACCCTCAGACCGAGCCCTCGACGATCGAGCTCGACGAGGCGAAGGTGAAGGACTGGCTGGGCAAGGGCGCGCTTCCGACCGAGGCAGTTGCCCGGCTGCTCAAGGCCAAGGGCATCTCGTAGTGGCGGAGCTGCTCGCGTTCCTCGCGCGCGAGCTCGTGGACGACCCCGAGGCGGTTCGGGTCGACGCCGAGGACCGAGAAGGCGCGCTCGTGCTGCGCTTGCACGTGGCGCCCGACGACGTCGGCAAGGTAATCGGACGGGGTGGCCGCATCGTGCGCGCGCTCCGGACGATCATGCGGGCAACCGCAATACGGGAAGGCAGGCGCGTTCTCGTCGAGATCGCCGAGTGAGGCTCGAGCGGCGCCCGGCGTGAGCGAGCGAGTCGTGGTCGGACGCGTCGGTCGGCCGCATGGCCTCGACGGGTCGTTCGTGGTCGAGGACGCAAGCGGGGACGAACGCTGGTTCGTCGTCGGCTCGAGGCTCCTCGCCGGTGCGGACGAGGTGGAGGTCGTTGGAGCGCGCCGCGGCGGTGGCGGCAGGCGGGTGGTGAAGCTCGACGTGCCGCTGCCGCGTGGAACCGCGCTCGAGGTCGCCCGCGAGTCGCTGCCGCCGACCGACGAAGACGAGTACTACGCGTACCAGCTCGTCGGGCTCGAGGTGCTGGACGAGGGCGGCGACGTGCTCGGGCGCGTCACGCGGGTCGAGCCGGGCCTCGCGAACGACGTGCTCGAGCTCGACGGGGGCCTGCTGCTCCCGCTCGTCGGCGACTGCGTGCGCGACATCGATCTCGAGGCCGGGCGTATCCTTGTCGCGAGAGGCTTTTCGGGCCCCGTCTAGTCCTTTGCAGCTCGACGTCTTCACTCTCGTTCCTCAGGCGTACGCCTGGCTCACCGAGCAGCGGCCGGTGGCGAACGTTCTCGGGTCCGAGCTCGAGCTGCGGCTCTTTTCCTACCGCGACTACACGCCGCTGCGCGCCGGCCAGGTCGACGACGAGCCGTACGGCGGCGGGGCGGGCATGGTGCTGCGCGTCGATGTGGTCGCGGCGGCGCTGGACGCGGTCTACGGCGATCCGCCCGCCCACCGTGTGCTCGCGCTCACGCCGCAGGGGCGCCAGCTCACGCAACAGGTGGTCGAGCAGCTCGCCCGGGAGGAGCGGATCACGGCGCTGACGGCGCGCTTCGAGGGCTTCGACGAACGGATCGTCGAGCATCTCTGCACCGATTCGATCTCGATCGGGTCGTACGTCCTCTCGAACGGCGACCTCCCGGCAATGGTGCTCGTCGACGCGATCGCGCGGCGACTGCCGGGTGCGCTCGCCGAGGGGTCGGGCGAGCTCGAGTCCTTCTCCGAGGAGCTCGGCGGTGCGCTCGAGCATCCGCACTACACGCGTCCGCCCGACTTCCGCGGCTGGCGGGTTCCCGAGGTTCTGCTGTCAGGCGATCACGGCAAGGTGGAGGCATGGCGACGAGAACAGGTGCGGTGAGGTGGTACCGGAACCCGATCGACCGGCTCACGGAGGGCTTGCCGAAGCCGTGGCGCACGACGATCGACTGGCTCGTGACAATCGTCGGAGCGATCCTGATCGTCCTCGCGATCAAGGAGTGGGTCATCAACCCGTACCGGATTCCGTCGAGCTCGATGGAGCCGACGCTGCATTGCGCGCGCCCCGGGCTCGGCTGCGAGGCGTCGTTCTCGGACCGGGTGCTCGCGTGCCGGTTCTGCTACGACCTCTGGAGCCCGAAGCGGGGCGACATCATCGTCTTCAAGACGCCGCCTGCGGCGGCGCTCGCGTGCGGGGCAGGCGGCACGTTCGTCAAGCGCCTGGTCGGCCTCCCCGGCAACACCGTCTTCGAGGATGCGCACGGGTTCATCTGGATCGACGGCAAGAAGCTGAACGAGCCGTACATCCAACCGGACCGACGCCTACAGGACGTCGAGGACAACCCCGACTACAAGAACCACAAGTGGGTCGTGCCGAAGGGCCAATACTTCTTCATGGGCGACAACCGCGGCGAGTCGTGCGACTCGCGCAAGTGGGGCTCGGTGCCGCGCAAGAACCTGATCGGCAAGGTGATCGCGACGTACTGGCCGCCGTCGCGGATCTCGATCGTGTCGATCTTCGGCCGACTCTAAGCTCGGGCCCGCGTCCGGAACCGCGTTTCCGCCAGGAACGGTTTCCCGGAATTGTTCCGAAGACTCCACACACGCGTCGCGCATTTCCGGGTAGCTTTTTCCCCCAGGGAGGGTGGGGGGTGAGTGGGTGGGTCCTCCTGCGTTTGGTCCGGCGCCGCGAGTTCGGCTACCATGCAGCGCGCCGCCGGGCCCCTTTTCAATCATGAGTACAACGATCCAGGAACTCGAGCGCCGACAGCTGCGCGAGACGCCGCCGTTCAAGGCCGGGGACACGGTTCGCGTCCACTTTCGCGTCATCGAGGGCAACCGTCAGCGCATCCAGGTCTTCGAGGGCGTCGTCATCCGCCGCCAGGGCGCCGGCGTGCGCGAGACCTTCACCGTCCGCAAGAACTCGTTCGGCGTCGGCGTCGAGCGGACGTTTCCGCTCCATTCGCCCAAGATCGACAAGATCGAGGTGGCGGCGATCGGCGACGTGAACCGCGCGAAGCTCTACTACCTCCGCGGCAAGGTCGGTCGCAAGGCTCGCATCCGCGAGCTACGGCAAACGTAAGAGCTTCGTCGAAAGAGCGGAACATTCCGTCCTCGCCGCCCACGGCCGGGGTTATCCTCGGCGCCATGGCGAAGCGGACCGGCCGGAAGCTGCTCGCGTTCGACCGCCGGCTCGGCGCCCGTTTCGTGGCCGGCGCCGACGAGGCCGGGCGAGGGCCGCTCGCGGGGCCGCTCGTCGTCGCCGGCGTTCTCCTCGACCTCGACGCGATCCGTGAGCATCGAGCTCGGCCCCTCGCCTTCCTCAACGACTCGAAGCAACTCGACCATGACGCCCGCGAGGAGCTCTACGTCGCCGTGCTCGGCTGTGCGCAGCGTGTTTCCGTCCACGTGTTTCCGCCGTCGGTCATCGATCGCGACGGCCTCCATCGGACGAATCTGCGTGGGCTCCGCGCGGCGCTCGCCGCGTGCCAGCCCGCCGACGTGAACCTCGTCGACGGATTTCGGCTCGGGCCCACGGCGCCGCGTCATCGTGCGGTCGTCGACGGCGACGAGAAGAGCGCGGCGATCGCCGCGGCCTCGATCGTGGCGAAGGTGACGCGCGACCGCTACATGCACACCGCCGACGCGCTCTACCCGGCCTACGGGTTCTCCTCGCACGTCGGCTACATCACGCCGGCACACAGCGCCGTCGTGCGGCGCGTCGGCCCATCTGAGATCCACCGTCGCTCCTTCCGGGCGCTCTGCTATCGGGAAGAGACCGCAGCCTAGGAACGACGCCGAGCGCCGCGCTGCGCGTTGGTATCGCATTCGCGGCTATCAGATCCTCGACACGAACGCGTGGGTCGCCGGCAACGAGCTCGACGTCGTCGCGCGGCGCGGGAACGTGCTCGTCTTCTGCGAGGTGAAAGCGAAGGGCGGCCCGCGATTCGGTGATCCACTCGAGATGGTGAGCGACGAGAAGGTTCGCCGCATCCGGCGCGCTGCCGAGGCGTGGCTCGCGGCGCGACCCGAGCTCGACGCGCTCACCGTCCGATTCGACGTCATCGTCGAGCGCGAAGGCCGTCTCGGCTGCTACCGGGGCGCCTTCTAGCCCCACGCCGGGCCCAGGAAAGCGCCGCCCGCTCCCGAACGAGGCGCGGTGGCGGTCACGCAGGACGTGCTCTACGCCGAGATCGACCTCGACCTCTCCTGGTCGGAGCGCGAGCTGCCCGAGCGCGAGCGGACGAAGCACGTCCATCGCCTCCATCCGTATCTCGGCAAGTTCATCCCGCAGCTCGTCGAGGAGCTCTTCCGGCGCCACGTTCGGGCCGGCGGGCGGGTGCTCGATCCGTTTGCCGGCAGCGGCACGACGCTCGTGCAGGCCCTCGAGAGCGGGCTCGACTCGGTTGGCGTCGACATCGCCGCTTTCAACTGCCTGCTGATGCGGGTCAAGACCGGCCGCTACAACCTGTTCAACCTCGAACGGGAGCTGCTGGAGGCGCTTAGGCGCGCCGAGGGCGCTTGCGGCGCGGAGCCGAGCGCGTACGTGCGCCGCTGGTTCGCGCCGCGTGCCGCGAGCGAGCTTCTCGCCTTCGGCTCGCTCGTCGACGAGTTCGAGCACGCAGACGTCCTGCGCGTGATCCTCACGCGCGCTGCCCGGTCGGCGCGACTGACGACGCATTTCGACCTCGACTTCCCGCGCACACCGCAACGCGAAGCGTACTGGTGCCATAAGCATCGACGGGAGTGCCGGCCGATTCAGCGCGCCGACCACTTCCTACGTCGCTATACGTTCGACACGCTGGCACGTCTCAAAACATTTGCGCGACTGCGTGGACGCCGGCAAGCGCTCGTCGTCCACGGCGATGCGCGCGAGGTCGAGTTCGAGAGTCGCTTCGACGCGATCGTCACGTCGCCGCCCTATCCGGGGCTGATTGACTACCACGAGCAGCACCGGTACGCATACGAGCTGCTCGGGCTCGACGACCTGCGCGAGCATGAGCTCGGCGCGGCGGCGCGGGGAACAACTCGGACGTCGCTCACCGGATACATCGACGGAGTCGCGTGCGTGCTGGCCCGGGCCGCCGGCGGTCTCAGACCGGGTGCCCCGACGTTGATCGTCGTCAACGACCGGCGCGGCCTCTATCCGGAGATTCTCGAGCGCGCGGGCCTTCGGCTCGACGCGCGCTACCGACGCCATGTCAACCGGCGCACGGGCCGTCGGGCCGGTGAGTACTTCGAAGACGTATTGGTCGCGCGCGGCGCGTAAACTCGTACGGTGCCGGAAGTTCCCCTGAGCGGCGGCTGCCTGTGTGGCGGCGTTCGCTTCGAGCTCGACGAACTGCCTGTTTCCGCGTCCTACTGCCACTGCACCCGCTGCCAGCGGCGCACCGGAACGGCGGCCTCGGTGCAGGCGCGGATCGTTCCCGGCTCGCTCCGGGTCGTGCAGGGCGATGAGCTGCTGCGCGTCTACAAGCCTGAAGACGGGTGGCCGAAGGTGTTCTGCGGCGTCTGCGGCTCGAGCCTCTGGAGCCAGAGCCCTGACGACCCGGAGGCGAGGTCGATCCGGTTCGGCGCGTTCGACTCCGATCCGGGTGTGCGCCCGCAGCATCGGCAGTTCGTCGCCTACGCGGCGGCGTGGGAGCCGATCCCGGACGACGGCCTGCCACGCTTCGCCGAAGGCAAGCCGCGCTAGCGGCTACCGCGCGCGAGCAAGTTCCACTTTCGGCACGGAGCGGTTACTCTCTCGCGCGCAGGCGTCGCCTAGAGTGACAACTTGCTCGCGCGAACCCTTACGCACGCGCTCGTCGGCCTCGAGCCACGCCGGGTCGAGGTCGAAGCGCACCTGCAGCGGGGTGTGCCCGCGTTCGCGATCGTCGGTCTCGCAGACCGCGCGTGCCAGGAGGCAAAGGAGCGCGTCCGCTCCGGGATAACGTCGGCAGAGCTCGAGTGGCCGAGGCGCCGCATCACGGTCAACCTTGCGCCCGCCGATCTACGCAAGGAGGGCTCAGGATTCGACTTGCCGATCGCGCTCGCGGTCCTCGCCGCCTCGAGCCAGCTGCCCGCCGGCTCTCTGGCGGGACATGCAGCGGTCGGCGAGCTGGCCCTCGACGGCCGGCTGCGCCCCGTCCCGGGCGCGCTTGCGGCCGCCGAAGGCGCGCGACGCAACGGCGCGCGTCGGCTCGTCTGCGCGGCTGAATCGGGTTCGGAGGTGGCGCTCGCGGGGGTGGAGCCGGTGCCCGTGCGTCACCTTGCAGAGGCGGTTGCTTACTTCCGCGGCGAGCGCGACCCGCCGCCGATCCGGGGCGACCACGCCGCCGATGTCGACGCGGCGGTACCGGATCTAGCCGACGTGCGCGCACAGGAGCGCGCGCGCCGGGCGCTGGAGATCGCCGCCGCCGGAGCTCACAACCTACTGCTCGCCGGGCCGCCGGGCATCGGTAAGACGATGCTCGCGCGCCGCCTGCCGGGCATCCTACCGCGACTCGACGACGAGGCCGCGCTCGAGGTCACTCGCATCCACTCCGTCGCCGGTCTGCTCCCTCCCGGGACCGGCCTCGTCCGCACGCCGCCATTTCGCGCGCCGCATCACACGGCCTCGACCGCGGCCGTCGTGGGCGGGGGGCCGGTGCCGAGGCCGGGCGAGGTGACGCTCGCGCATCGCGGCGTCCTCCTCCTCGACGAGCTGCCTGAGTTCCCACGACCGGTGCTCGAGGCGCTCCGCCAGCCGCTTGAGGACGGAACGGTGGCCGTCGCCCGCGTCGGTGGCCGGATCGTCTTCCCGGCCCGCTTCCAGCTCGTCGGAACGATGAACCTGTGTCCGTGCGGCGCGCGCGGAGACCCGACCGTCGACTGCAACTGCACGCCGCAGCGCATGGACCGCTACCGCGAACGGCTGTCGCGCGCGCTCCTCGACCGCTTCGACGCCGTCGTCGCTCTGCCGCGACCACGCGGCAGCGAGCTGGCCGCGGCCCCCGGCGAGCCCTCGGCGCCCGTTCGCGACCGCGTGACGGCAGCGCGGGCGCGGCTCGCCGGCTCGATCCCGGCGCCGACTGCGGCGGCCGATGCCCTCCTCACTCGGGCGGTCGAGCGGCTCCCGCTCTCGGGGCGTGGGCGGGCGCGTGTCGCCCGCGTGTCACGCACGATCGCCGCGCTTGCGGCAGCGTCCGAGGTAGCACCCGAACACGTCGCGGAGGCGCTCGCTTACCGTTCGCCGTCGGAGCTCGCAGTCACATGAGCGAGCTCGCGCTTGTCGCGTTCGCGGCCGCGCGGGATTCGCATGCCGCTCCGCGCGAGGCGCAGACCCGTGCGTTTGCGAGCTTCGCGGCCGGCTTCGACGAGCGCGCGTACCGCGGCGAGCTCGCGCGCCGAGGTCTGCGCTGGCTCGCACGCTCCGACCGAGCGTTCCCGCCGCTTCTCGCGTCGATCCACGATCCGCCGCCGGGCCTCTTTCTGCGCGGGCTGGGTGATGGCGAGCTGCTGGAACGCCGCTGTGTTGCGATCGTGGGAGCGAGGAGCTGCAGTGACTACGGCGCGCATGTTGCACGTTCGCTCGCGCGGGACCTCGTGCGCGCAGGCGTGGCGGTCGTATCGGGACTGGCGCGTGGAGTCGACGGCTGGGCGCATCGCGGCGCGATCGACGGCGGCGGGGTGACGATCGCCGTTCTCGGCTGCGGCATCGAACGCGATTACCCGCGTGCGCACACTGCGCTCGCCGCGCAGATCGCGGCGACGGGCCTCCTCGTGTCGGAATACCCGCCGGGCGTCGCACCCGCGCCGTGGCGCTTTCCCGCCCGAAACAGGATCGTGGCCGGCCTGTGCTCGGCGACCGTCGTCGTCGAAGCGCGAGAGCGGAGCGGCGCCCTGATCACGGCCGATCTGGCGCTCGAGGAGGGCCGCGACGTGCTCGCCGTGCCCGGCGAGATCACCTCGGCCCTCTCGCAGGGAACGAACGCCCTGCTGCGCCAGGGCGCGACTGCCGTTACGTCCGCCGATGACGTGCTCGAGGCAATCGGCGTGCCGCCTGCCAGGCGGGTCGATCCCGATCCGCCGAGCGCACCCGCCGCCGCTGCCCTCGCGGCGCTCGACAACGGTGCGGGAAGCGCGGACGAGGTCGCCCGGTTCGCCGGCCTCGAGCCCGCTGCCGCAGCCGCAGCCCTCGTCGAGCTCGAGCTCGCCGGTCTCGTCACCGGCCGTTCGGGGGTGTACAGGAGGTGATGCCTCAGCCGTAGCATCATCGCTCGTGACGACAACTTCATATTGGCTTGCCGAGCCGTTCGAGCCGCGGACGCGCGTGACGTCTGAACCCGTGGACGTTGCGGTCGTCGGAGCCGGTGTGACCGGATGCGCTTGTGCGTTGGCGCTCGCAGAACGTGGGCTGCGAGTCCGCGTACATGAGGCCCGGCACGTCGCGGCCGGCGCGAGTGGGCGCAACGGCGGCTTCGCCCTTCGCGGTGGCGCAATGCCGTACGACCGTGCCCGGGACAAGCTCGGCGCCGAGCGGGCCCGTCTCCTGTGGCAGCTGACGGAGTCGGCGCTCGTCCGGCTCGAGGCCCTCGCGGGCGACACGTTCCGTCGCGTCGGCAGCCTCCGGCTTGCGGCCGACGACGGGGAGCGAGAGCAGCTCGGGCATGAGCTCGAAGCCCTGCGCGAGGACGGGTTTGCCGCTACCTGGGTCGATGAGCCGCGCCCGCCGCTCGACCGGCTGTTCCGCGGCGCGATCCTGCACCCGTGTGACGGGGCGCTCGATCCTGCCAGCTGGGTGCGGCGCCTGGCCGACCGGGCGTGCGCGGCAGGGGCCGAGGTGGTCGAGGCGAGTCGGGTCGCATTGGCAGAGCTCGAGGCACCGGCCGTGATCCTCGCCGCCGACGGCCTCCTCGGCGGGGTTGGAGTCCCCGAGCTGACCGCTCTCGTCTGGCCGGAGCGCGGACAGATGCTGGCGACCGAACCGCTGGCCGAGCGCCTCTACGAGCGGCCGCACTACGCGCGGAACGGCTTCGACTACTGGCAACAGCTGCCTGCCGGCGTCCTCGTGGTCGGCGGCAAGCGCGACACCGACATCGAGTCGGAGCACACGGCCGAGGAGGCGACGAGCCCCACGGTCCAGGCGCAGCTCGACGAGCTCGCGACGCAGCTCGTCGGCCGGTTGCCGCGCATCACGCACCGCTGGGCCGGCATTTGGGGCGAGACACCGGACCGCCTTCCACTAGTCGGCCGCGTCCCCGGACGCAACCGGCTCTGGGTCGCCGGCGGCTACTCGGGTCACGGCAACGTGCTCGGGCTTGCGTGCGGCGAGCTGGTTGCGCGTGCCATCGTCGGCGAGCAACCCGGCGAGCTCGAGCTATTCGACCCGGCGCGGTTCGCCTAAAGCTCGATCCGCGCCAGATCCGGCAACGAGGGCGCGGCATCTAGCGCCGCGAGGGTAATCGCGAGATCCTGGATCGCAAGGCCGGTCGAGTCGAAGGCAGTCACCTCGTCGTCGCTGACCCGGCCGGCGGCCTCACCCATCAAGACGGCGCCGAGCTCCGTGACCTCGGCGCGCGTCAGCGCGCCGTCCTCGATCGCGTGCGCCAGTTCACCGCCGTGGCTCGCCTGCTCCCAATCGTCGCAGAACACGTGCGCCCGAGCGAGCTCGTTCGACGCGGCCTCTGCCTTGCCCGGGCCGTCGGCACCCATCAGGCTGACGTGTCGCCCCGGCCGGAGCGAGCCTTCGTCGAGGACGATCTCATACCCCGGGGTAACCGTCGCGATCGTGTCGGCGCGCAACGCGTCCGCGAGCGATTCTGAGGCCGACGCGCCGGTCTCCTCGGCGACCCGGCGAGCACGCTCGGCGTCGACGTCCCAAAGCAGGACTCGCTGACCGCGTGCCTGGAAGGTGCGTGCAACGGCGCGGCCGTTCACGCCGACGCCGATCACCGCCGCGAGCTCGGCGTCGGCGCGGCCCAGCGTCTCGGCGGCGACGACGGCCGCGGCGCCGGTACGCAGCGCCGTCACCGCGCCCGCGTCAAGAAACGCGAGGAGCCGTCCGTCGTCGGCGTCCGAAACGAGCACCACGCCGCTCACTGTCGGCAGGCCGCGGGTCGGGTTGCCGGGGAACGAATTCACCCACTTGAGCAAGGCGCGTCCGTTGCCGAGGGCGGGCATGGCGCGAAAGTCACCCGCCGGATAATTCGTGACGTACACCTTGGGCGGCATCGTCCACTCGCCCCGTGCGTACGCGACGAAGGCCTCCCGTACCACCTCGACCGCCTGCTCCGGCGACACCGCCTGTTCGACCTGCGCGGCGGTGAAGACCGGAATCGCGGTCAAAGCGTCTTTACGGACGAGACGAGCTTCAGCACCGACTCCTTCGCGTCGCCGAACAGCAGCGACGTCTGCGGCTCGACGAAGAGCGGGTTGTCGATCCCCGCGAAGCCCGTTGCCATCGATCGCTTGAGCACGACGACCTGCTTGGCCTGGTCGACGTTCAGGATCGGCATGCCGTAGATCGGGCTGCCGGGCTCGTTGCGGGCGGCCGGGTTGACGACGTCGTTCGCGCCGATCACTAACGCGACGTCGGTCTGCGCGAACTGTGGGTTGATCTCGTCCATCTCGTGCAACGACTCGTAGGGAATGTTCGCCTCCGCGAGCAAGACGTTCATGTGGCCGGGCATTCGGCCGGCGACGGGGTGGATCGCGTACTCGACATCGATGCCTTTCTTCTCGAGCGTGTCGGCGAGCTCGGCGACGGCATGCTGCGCCTGCGCGACCGCCATGCCGTAGCCCGGAACGACGATCACCTTCTGCGCGTACGCAAGCATGATCCCGACGTCTTGGGCCGTTACCGTGCGCACGGTGCCCTCGACGGCGATCGCGCCGGCGCCGGCCTGCACCTTTCCGAACGCGCCGAAGAGGACGTTGCCGAGCGAGCGGTTCATCGCACGACCCATCAGCATCGTCAGGAGCGTGCCGGAGGCGCCGACCAGCGCACCGCTCACGATCAGCACGTTGGAGCCGAGCTCGAAGCCGGTCGCGGCAGCCGCGAGACCCGTGAACGCGTTGAGGAGCGAGATCACGACCGGCATGTCGGCGCCGCCGATCGGCAGCACGAAGAAGACGCCGAAGACGAGCGCGCCGACCAGCAACGCGACCAGCAGCCACTGCCGCTCGGCGCCGGCCACGATCGCGACGCCGGCGGCCAGGACGGCGGCGAAGATGGTCAGGTTGACGAGCTGCTGCGCGGGATACGTGATCGGCCGTCCCGAGATCAGCCCCTGCAGCTTCGCGAACGCGACCATCGAGCCCGCGAAGGAGACCGAGCCGATCAGTCCGGAAACCACGATCGCGACCGCGACGTCTCCGTGCAGGCGCCCCGGTGCCGGCACCAGGTTGTGGAACTCCGCGAGCGACACGAGCGCCGCCGCGCCGCCGCCGACGCCGTTGAACAGCGCCACCATCTGCGGCATCGCCGTCATCTTCACCTTGCGCGCGCCGACCGCCCCGAACACGCTCCCGATCGCGGCGCCGACGGGGATCCGCCAGCCGATGTGCAGATGCTGGTGCGCGAGCGTTACGCCGATCGCGACCGCCATCCCTGCAGCGCCCACCCAGGTGCCGTGGCGTGCCGTCGTCGGCGACGACAGGAACCGCAGCGACAGGATGAAGCAGATGATCGTGACGAGGTAAAGAAGGTTCGAGACGTTCTGACTCACGGCCCGCCCTCGTCCGGAGGCCGCTGCCGGCGGCCCTTGAACATCTCGAGCATGCGGTCCGTGACGACGAAGCCGCCGACGACGTTCGCCGCGCCGAGGATCACGGCGACGAACCCGACCCAACCGGTGAGCGTGTCCGGATGCACGATTCCGGCGACGAGGATCGCCCCGACGATCACGATGCCGTGGATTGCGTTCGTCCCGGACATGAGGGGCGTGTGAAGCAG
>Ga0070731_10002370_pt1 | contig 18076 bp, 17 predicted proteins | sample Coa_R1_2_FD_66448 | JGI IMG/M metagenome (GOLD analysis project Ga0070731, IMG submission 66448) | Surface soil microbial communities from Centralia Pennsylvania, which are recovering from an underground coalmine fire - Coalmine... | ecosystem: Environmental > Terrestrial > Soil > Unclassified ...
AACTGAAATTTTTGCTGAATGAATCTGGCCGGATTATATACTGCTTAATAAGCGAAACAAAAGCGAATACTTAGATTCCTAGTGGAAAACTTTCCCAAAATGGCGAATGGGCGTGGCCGCCCAGCTAGCGGTGTTTCCGAGTTTTCAAGCTGATCGCGATTTTCAGCACCGCGCCATCTGTGGGATCGACCTCGAAAACGGCCTTGCTGGTGTAATCCGGGCTAGCGAGCCGGTATTTGTAAACGCTGTACCACTGAACAATATCGGTGTCATATGGATCGCCGTACTTGTCCTGCAACTGCGCAGCAGTGTAGGAGTGATCGGCGAGCTGAAGAAAAAAATACGCATCTTCCCGCTTGTCGCTTCTCATGGCCGCAATTTCGGAGAAAGGAAAAGTCTTGCCCTCCAGCGCATAGTCCACGTATGAGGTTTTGTGCCGATGGAACATACCTTCCCGCACGATTCCATCGATCCTCTTGGTCACTTCGCCGTTCACGGTAAAACCATCACGGTTCGAATCGCAGCGGGGATTCCCGGGCTTGCATTCCGTGCGAACTTGTCTCGTGACATAGGCTACGAGCACCTTAGAGTTCTCCAGCATCGTCCTGATCCCCTCTTCGCCCGGCAGCGTAGCGGCCGCGAAAAGATAGGGAACCATGTCGCGCCAGTCAAAATCGTCGATGGAAAACGGAGCTGGTGTAGTGGCGGTTGGCTGACTGACGCCTGCCGTGGCATTTGGAAGGGATGGACCGCAGACGGCAAGCGACAGTAAAAACGAAAGCGCGGCTAGTTTCATGGCGGCAACCAAGGCTGAGATCATAGCCGATGCGAATCAAAACAACCAGCAAGGTTGGCGAGGAAGCTGCTATCCGCCAAGAGAAACAAGATCATCCGAAATCCCCGGCCGTGCGCGCCACCGTACTCCTCAGTCTGGATGGTGGATGGCGATGACTTCAGCGACGGTCAGGTAAGCGCGCGGGCCGAAGGACCTATGCATTCGTGGGCTAGCGTCGCAGGGACCGAAACTTCGGGCGCTGCCTATCTCTGCAGCAAATCCACCGGCGTCGTAACATCGTGCACCCGAAAATACTTGGCCAGCGTCGGGTACTTGCGCGCCACCGCCTCATACATCGCATAGGCCACGTTGCGGTAGGAAACATGCCCCGCAGGCGTGGTTCGCAGTTCGGAGATGTAAACGGCCTCGGCGAAATCCATCTTGAATAATGCCCGTTTTTTGAACGCCAGTGGGATGGCATATTGTGAATTTTGTTTCGCCTCGGGGAGCTTGCGTGCCGCCAACTTCTCCACTGCCGACTGAACACGACTCATCGCCGCTTCAAAACGCAAGCGCATCCCGGCATCTTCCACATCAAGCAGCATCTCGTAACCGTGCTGGGTTGTGAACTCCTGCATCACCTGGATGCACCGGCGATGACGGTGCATGTCGCGGAAGCCGCCGGTGTCCATTAAAATGTCGAATCGGAATTGTTGCCCCGCTCGGAAACCGCGCAGCATTTCGTCGTGCCTGCCGCGATGCCGCAGGCCCAAGTCAATGATCTCGCGCCGATGCCGCTCGCCGGCGACCTGCACCGCCTGCCTAATCTGGCGGTAAGAAAAATGGCAATGCTCGTAGAGCAGGGTGGTTGCGATCTCTACTTCCAGCGGTTCTTCGTCGAGCAAATCGACGATCGCTTTTGATGGAGCAAGCTGCTCGTGCGCCATCAACTCCTGCGCCGCTTGCCGCAACTCGCGGCGCGTCTCCATCTCATACGGATTCGGATCGGCATACTTCACCAGCGTCGGAGCGACTCGAACTTCACGCAGCAACTCCTTCTCGGCACGCGCACCCAAGTCCGCGCTTACAGCGCGAATCTGTTCCACCAAGTCCCGCAGAGAATCCGACTGCACGTTGTAAGCCGCCGAAACGGCCGCTTTCTTCAGCGATTCGCCCAGGGCGCGTACTTCTCTGTGCGTGTGCGAGAGCAGATGTGCGACCTGTGTTTCGAGCGTACGCGCATTCACGATTTCGCCGAGTGAGGTATTCGTCGCCAGGGGCAACAGATAGCGCGTGATATCGAACGCCCGTGCCTTCAGTGTCCGCTCATACTGCTCCTGCTTCATTTCGGCAGGCTTGGGCGTGATGCTGATCAGATGATGGGTCATGTGCGCCGAGAGCATCTCGTATTCGGCGAACAGAAAATCGAGCGTTTCGCGATAAAGCTTGCGAGCTTCGTCGTCAGCCCCGAAATCCGGCGTGTAGTAACCGCTTCTCTTGAAATCCTGATAGCGGGTCGAACGCTCCTGCCCGTCCCATCGCTGCTCGTCGGCCAGTTCAATCGCAGCCAAAATCGAGAGCCGCTCGACGGCGAGCGCAATATGGGCCAAGTCGGCAATCGAACGGTGCCCATACTGAAAATAAAACGTATTGAGAAACTTCTCCGCCTTCTGTGAATTGATCTCGCGCAGCGACTCTTTCATTGACAGAGACGAGCGGGAATATTTCGCCATGGCGTAGGCCTGGATCTCCGGCTCCACGCCATAAACTGCGAAAACCTCGGTCGGAGGCGCCTCGGGCTGCGTTTCTTTCGGAGCGGCTGAATTCTCTGCAACAGAAGCTCGTTGAGCAGACCGATGCCCAGAGCCGATAGAAACCGAATCGGCCGTGATAGGTTTCGGGTTGGAAGGCTCGGGCATGGCAATTACTTCATTCAATGTGGTCTGAGACATGGGAATGTCTGGAATGTTAATCGGGGCTCAGCCAATGCGCAATGCGTTTTCAGCGATGACATAAAGCGTCCTGTGGATAATTCAGGCGGCGGTAGTTACCTTGAGCTCATTGAGTTCCGACAGACCATCCGAGAGGTATACGGATTTCTCAGCGCCCACGCCGACGGAGGAGTAGTCGAGCAAGCGGCAGCTGAGAAACCCCTAATAGGAGGTAGCCAAACCTGGTTTCTTTCTCTATATCACTCCGCGTCGGCTCGTTTTCGATTTTGGCAATCACCTTCCCAACTGTTACTATCGGCCAAAGTGGCCACCGCTCAAAACAATCTCAGTCCCGATTACCATCCCGATCGCCTGGTCTCAGCCGCGGCTGTCGAGGACGATTCATCCTTCGAACTCAAGCTCCGCCCGCAGCGCCTCAAAGAATTCATCGGGCAAAACAAGCTCAAAGAGAATCTAGCCGTCGCCATCGAGGCTGCGCGTTCGCGGGGCGAGGCCATGGATCACGTTCTTCTCTACGGCCCCCCCGGCCTGGGCAAAACCACGCTGGCCAATATCATCGCCAATGAGCTCGGCGCGCATTTCCAGCCGAGCGCAGCCCCGCTGCTGCAGATTAAAGGCGATCTGACCGCGATTATCACGAACTTGCAAGACAAGCAAGTTCTCTTCATCGACGAAATCCATCGCCTGCAGCCCGTGCTCGAGGAGCTTCTTTATTCGGCGCTGGAGGACTACAAGCTCGACATTATCATCGGCCAGGGGCCTTCGGCGCGAACTCACACGCTCGAAGTGAAGCCGTTTACGTTTGTCGGAGCAACCACGCGCGCGGGATTGATTTCCGCGCCGCTGCGAGCGCGCTTCGGGATCGTCTTGCGCCTTGAGTTTTACACGGCGGAAGACTTGCGGGTGATCATCGAGCGCTCCGCGGAAATCCTTGGCGTAGCAATCGACGATGCCGGTGCCAACGAAATCGCCAGCCGCTCGCGCGGCACGCCGCGAATCGCCAACCGCTTGCTTCGGCGCGTTCGCGATTACGCCCAGGTGCGTGGCGCCGGCAAAATCGATTTGCCAACAGCACAAGCCTCATTGCAGATGCTCGAAGTCGACAAGTACGGATTCGACGAGGTGGACCGGCGACTGCTTCTGACCATCATTGAGAAATACCAGGGCGGTCCCGTAGGAGTAAATACGCTGGCGGCGGTCCTCGCCGAAGAGCCTGATGCGATTGAAGAAATTTACGAACCTTTCCTCATGCAGATTGGCTTCTTGAATCGCACTCCAAGAGGGCGCGTGGCAACCCAACTCGCCTACGATCATTTCGGGATTGTCCCGAACCGCAGACAAAGCTCTCTGTTTTAGCTTTTGCGAATAGGCCTCAGAAGCCGCCGTGTGTGATCACGATTCCATGACACATCTGCCAGTAGTCGTGACATCCTTTACAATTCTTCCCGTTCTCGTTTAAAGAGGGATCACGCATGCGCAACTTTTTTCTTCTCTGTCTTTGCAGCTTAGCGGTCGTCGTGCCCGTCCCAGCACAGACTTTCTCGCCGGCGGTAAAGTCTTTCATCAAGATCGACGCCCCCATCGTTGAACTCGCTCACGTCCGCGTTATCGATGGCACCGGCGCGCCTGCACGTGAAGATCAAACGATGATTCTTGCCCATGGAAAAATCGAATCAGTTTCTGACGCCGCTTCAGCGAGCATCCCAAAAGATGCGCAAGTGCTCGATCTGCATGGCTACACCGTAATCCCCGGCCTTGTAGGGATGCATGATCACATGTTTTATCCGATGGGAAATGGCATTTTCGGAGAGATGGCGTACAGCTTTCCGCGCCTCTACCTTGCCGCAGGCGTGACGACGATCCGCACCACGGGAGCGCTCGAGCCTTACACCGATCTCGAACTCAAGAAGCAGATTGATGCCGGCCAAACGCCTGGTCCGAAAATCCATGTCACTGGCCCGTACCTTGAAGGCGCAGGCTCATGGGCTCTGCAAATGCATCAACTCACGGACCCGGATGACGCTACGCGCACCGTAAACTACTGGCTCGACGAAGGCGTCGACAACTTCAAAGCCTATATGTTCATCACTCATGACGAACTGGCGGCGGCAATCAAGGCGGCCCACAAGCGCGGGGCAAAAGTCACCGGGCACCTCTGCACCATCGGTTTTCGCGAGGCTGCCGCGCTGGGCATCGATGATCTGGAACACGGCATTTTTGTCGACAGCGAAACGATTCCCGGAAGCAAGTCGGGCGTTTGCGCTCAGAAGCCAGACGATGTTGCGCAGATGACGAAGCTTGATATGCAGGCTGGTCCAGTGCACGAGATGATTCTTGACTTGGTGAAGCACCACGTGGCGGTCACTTCTACTCTGCCCGTGTTCGAGATGTTCGTACCCGGGCGTCCCGCGATCGCGGAGCGAGTGCTGGAAGCTTTGTCGTGCGATGCTCGATCGGCATTTCTAATCAATAAAGTACGAGCGGCAGATGCGGCTCGAACGAAGCAGGTATTCAGCACAGACGTTTCTCCATGGACGGCCGCATTCAAGAAAGAAATGGAATTTGAGCGGGCGTTCGCGCAAGCCGGGGGCTTGCTTCTCGCGGGCCTCGACCCAACCGGCATGGGAGGCGTCATCGCTGGCTTTGGCGATCAGCGCGAGGTCGAACTGTTGGTGGAAGCTGGATTCACGCCAGTAGAGGCGATTCACATCGCGACCGCGAATGGTGCGCAGTTCCTCGGCGACCTGGATCGCGTCGGCACCATCGCTCCCGGCAAACAGGCCGATCTGGTCGTGATCAAAGGCGATCCCTCAAAGAAGATCGAAGAGATCGAAAACGTGGAAACCGTCTTTAAAGATGGAATCGGATACGACTCTGCCAAGCTGATCGACTCTGTACGCGGCACAGTGGGCAGCCGCTGATCCGGCGGGAACGAAGCAACAATCGAACATGCTCATCCTCGCCTCCGCCTCGCCACGCCGTCAGGAACTTCTGCGCAATGCAGGCATTCCCTTCACGGTGCAGCCGGCGAATATAGACGAGTCTCCGCTCCCCGGGGAATCTCCGCGCGCATGTGCCGAGCGTCTGGCTCGCGAAAAAGCACTGGCAGTTCATCGGCGTTACCCGCAAAGCTTTACCTTAGGTGCCGATACGATCGTCGTAGCCGATGAAATAATTTTGGGCAAGCCGCGCGATGCAGAAGACGCTGGCCGTATGTTACGGATGCTCTCGGGTCGAACGCATGAAGTGATGACAGGAGTTTGCCTGGTGCATCCGGGGCAGGGGCAGCCCCTGGCCGCAGCGACTGATAAAGAACAGGCATCCACATCCGAATGGCAATTGCAGACTGCTTCGGAAACTACGTTAGTCACAATGTCCACAATCTCCGAGGAAGAGATTCGCGCCTACATAGCAACCAGCGAGCCGATGGATAAAGCCGGAGCCTACGCAATCCAGGGAATGGCTTCGCGGTGGATTCCGCACATCGAAGGAGACTACAGCAACGTGGTCGGGCTGCCTGTGGCGAGAGTGTGGTTAATGTTGCACAAAAGCGGAGCGCTCTGAGTCGCTGACAGCTTCACCACTCGGCTTAGCTCATGGCAAAGCTGCCTTTCAGCACCCTATTCACGCAACCTTCGCGGAGCAATTGCGACTGCAAAATGCTTTCCACAGCGCGCTATGACTTCTTCTTCTCTTCTTCTTCCTTCTTCTTGTCGTCGGGCTCTTTCATCGCGGCCTTAAAGTTGCGGATACCTTCGCCCATGCCCTTGCCAAGCGCCGCGAATTTGCTGGTGCCGAAGATCAACAGGATGATCCCGATGATCAGGATTAAATGCAAAGGTTGAAAAAGCCCCTCACCCATAACTCCTCCATCCCTGGTAGAAGCCCCCGGTCAACTGTGCACAGGCTGCGATCTTCCTCTAAAAAGTCTAGGCCACCCGAACCCCGTAGTCAAAGTGAGTTGGCGGAGACAGGCTCGGGTGCATCCAATCCTGTGTCGCGCTCACTTCGCGACGCCGAGAGAGTCTATCGCTTCAACAACTTTGAGTTACAAACCTCGGAGCTTTCATGCCGACATCAGGATTCCGCGTTCTTCTGTTTTCACTTCTGCTTTCGGTTGGAGGTTTGGCCGGGGTCTTCGCTCAAACCTCGACCCAGCCGACTGAAGAGTCTGGTCAACATCGCCGCACTAGCGAACCTTACACTGGAGACCTTTCGATTTTCGATTCTCCGGGACGCGATGACAGGCTCCACGTAAATCGCGTCATGGATATTCTCGGTATTGCTCCCGGCAAGACGGTCGCCGATATTGGAGCTGGCTCTGGATGGTTCACGGTAAGAGCCGCGCGGCGGGTCGGCGAACATGGGATCGTCTACGCTGTAGATATCAATCCTGAAGCAACCCGCTACATCGACGAGCGAGCAAGAAAAGAACAACTGCACAACGTTAAAACAATCCTCAGCAAGCCCGATGCCCCGCTCTTGCCACCAGATTCGGTGGATTCAGTTCTGTTGCTGAAGACATACCATGAAGTTGCAGAACCCGTCACCCTGCTGCGCAATCTGCGCAACTCGCTTCGCCCCGGGGCGAAAATCGGCGTTATCGATCGCAATGGCAATGGCGAGAATCATGGCATAAACCGTGAGATTGTCATTCACGAGGCAAGCGAAGCGGGCTATCGCCTGCTCGCGCATTATGATTTCGTGAAGGACGACAAGATGGATTACTTCCTGATCTTCACTGCGCAACCGTAGGTTTCTCTTCGCTGAACTGGAGCATCGATCTGTCCCCGTTTCACACACTCTCGATCATGCCCGCGAGCAATAAGGCTCGGCGTGGCAATTCAGAAATCACAATAAACTCGTGCACGGCGTGCGCGCCGTCTCCTACTCCGCCCATACCGTCGAGAGTTGGTATTCCAAGTCCGGCGGTGAAATTTCCGTCCGAACCGCCGCCCACCGCGGCTTCTTCCAGCTTCCATCGAGCTTGGCTCGCAATCTTCCGAGCTTTTGCATAGAGGGCAGCTACTCCCTTCGTTCGCTCCATGGGCAAACGGTTAATATTGCCTGTCATTTCGAGCCCGCATTTTTTGTCAAACGCTCGAATCGATCGTAGCTTGCGATCGATCGCTGCGGCCTGCTTGGCACGCTTGATGCGCACATCAATACCCACCGACGCTTGGGCGGCGACAACATTGGTGCGTGTTCCCCCCGAAATCACGCCGGGATTCACCGAGATGCCTTGGCCCAGGTTGTTGAATTTGGAAATCACCGTGATCTGCCTCGCCAATTCAACAATCGCGCTGTGCCCTTTCCCAGGATCAAGCCCGGCATGCGAAGCAATGCCTTTTACGGCGAGCAAGTACTCGCCCACACCCTTGCGCGCGGTCTTCACCGCCCCGCGAAGCCCGGCGGCAGGCTCCAGGACCAGCACGCCTGCAGATTGCGTCGCGAGCGCCTCGGTGATCTTGCGCGAGGAATAGCTGCCGACTTCTTCGTCGGAAACCAAAAACACCGTTACCGGACGCGGCAGTTCCCCATGCCAATTTCGCAACGCATCGATCGCGTGCAGCATCAGCGCGATGCCCGACTTCATGTCGAGAACTCCTGGTCCGCGCATTTTGCCGTTCTCAATCTTGCACGGCATGTTTTCCAGTGTTCCCAGTGGATAGACGGTGTCATAGTGCCCGAGTAGCAGTACTGGCTTTCCGTTCAGGGATCCAGGCGCTCCGTGGAAGTCGACCTGCAAGCTGTCGCCGAATTCCGCGCTGGGATGCATCTGGACTCTTCCGCCAAGCGCTTTAAACCTTTCGGCGAGGAAGGCCGCAATCCGGTCGACCGCGTCCTTGTTATCGCTGGGGGATTCGATCTCGACTAATTCACGCACGGTTTGCTCGATGTCGCTCTGACGTTGGTCAAAATAACGCAACCGTTCTAGCGCCGCAGGTTGCGGCCAAGCAGTTCCCGACTCTTCCAGTTTGTTTGCAGGCACAGGCTCTCTCTCCGGGGCAAAGTTAAACCGTGAGTGCGACGCCGTACAGTATAATCTTCAGGCTGATTAATAGGGCCCGAGCTGCGAACCAGTCTGAACGAATCCGACTGGAGTGAATGGCGTACAACGGCGCATTCTGACCATGATTGAAAGTACACCGTCCGTCACCGAATCCGTCCCCGCGAAGACGGCGCTCGATATTCACGACATCTTAAAGATCCTGCCGCACCGCTATCCCTTTTTGCTGATTGATCGCGTGCTCGAGCTCAAGCGGAAAGAGCGAATTGTGGCCATCAAGAACGTGACCATCAACGAACCTTTCTTCAACGGACATTTTCCAGGATTACCGATTATGCCCGGCGTGCTCATTGTCGAAGCGATTGCCCAGGCTGGAGGCGCGCTTCTGCTTACCGAAGTTGAAGACCGTAGCGACAAAGTGATTTTGTTTACCGGAATTGAGCGCGCGAGATTTCGCCGTCCGGTAAGCCCCGGGGATCAGGTGCGGTTTGAAGTGGAAATGACCGGATGGCGCGTCGTCCCGAAGATGGTCGCGGCGAAAATGCATGGGGTGGCGACGGTTGACGGCAAGCGCGTGGCCGAGGCAACGGTTTCGTGCCAATTGATCGACAGCGCTCGCGGACGCGGGGATAACTCCGGAGATGGCGCCACAGAATGAAACCGGCTTCGACGGAGGATACGATCAGCTCCGCCCCCAGTCTTTCGGAAATGAATATTCATCCGAGCGCGATTATCGATCCGCGCGTGCACTTGCCGAAATCGTGCAGAGTTGGCCCATATTGCGTCATCGGCCCCGAGGTCGAATTGGGTGAGAACTGCCGGCTGGTTTCGCACGTCGCCATCGGAGGGCCGGCGAAAATCGGTTCCAACAATTCTTTTTTCCCTTTTTGTGCCATCGGAATGGATCCCCAGGACGTTACTTATAAAGGGGAACCTACGCGGCTCGAAATCGGAAATCACAATGAGATTCGCGAGTGCGTTACTATCAGTCGCGGTACCGTCAAGGGCGGAGGGCTCACTCGCATCGGTAGCCATACGCTGATTATGGCCTACGCCCACATCGGTCATGACACCGTGATTGGTGACCACTGCATGTTGGTGAATGGAGCCACTCTCGCCGGTCATGTAACCGTGGAGGAATGGGCCGTCGTCGGCGCGCTCTGCCCCGTGCATCAGTTCGTGCGCATCGGCGCGCACGCCTACATTGGCGGAGGTACCACCATCACGCAAGACGTTCTGCCATTCTCAATGACATCGGCGTCGCGGGACACGCATGCATATGGCATGAACAAAGTCGGACTCGAGCGCCGCGGCTTTTCGAAAGAGCGTATTCAGAAAATTCACCATGCATACAAGACCTTGCTGGCCTCGAAGCTGAACACATCGCAGGCACTGGGAAGGCTGAAATCAGAAAAGGATCGCGGCGAAGACGTAGACTTGCTGATTCGCTTCATTGAAAAGGCAGAACGTGGAGTGATTAAGTAAGAGTTGCCAGTCAGCAGCAGGCGTAGCTGGCAACCGACAACTGGCAACTATGCAACGCATTGGCCTCATCGCAGGCAACGGCAAGTTCCCGTTCCTCGTGCTCGACGCTGCGCGAGCCGCGGGATTTGACGTGGTGGTCGCTGCCATCAAGGAAGAAGCCTTTCCTCAAATCGAAGATCGAGGGGCCGCGTCGGTTCATTGGCTCTCGCTCGGGGAGCTTTCGAAGCTGATTGACCTGTTCCATCGCGAGGGTGTTCACCGCGCCATTATGGCGGGCCAAGTAAAGCACAAGCAGATTTTTTCTGCGATTCGGCCGGACTGGCGGCTCGCGAAGCTCCTGCTCTCACTCACTAAACGCAACACGGATAGCTTGCTGGGGGCCATCGCCAACGTTCTTGCCGAGGAAGGCATTGCTCTGGAGAATTCGACCTGGCTTCTCGAACCGCTGCTTGGCATGCCGGGAGTTCTGACGCACCGCGCTCCATCCGAGGTGGAACGCAGAAATATAGAGTACGGCCGCACCGTGGCACGCCATCTCGCCCAGCATGACATTGGACAGACTGTGGTTATCGCCGAATCCGCCTGCGTTGCCGTCGAAGCGATGGAGGGTACTGATGCCACCATCGAGCGGGCTGGGCAGATCATGGCGTCACTGCATGGCGAAGCTTCCACGCTCAGCCGGGCTCTCACCGTAGTAAAAATCGCAAAGCCCAATCAGGATTTGCGCTTCGACGTTCCCGTCATCGGACTCCGCACCATTGAAGTCATGCAGTTATCTGGCGCAGGTTGCCTTGCGCTCGATGCGGGTAAATGCATTTTGCTCGATCGTGAACATCTGCTGGATGTGGCGAACAAGGCAGGAATCTCGATGGTAGCGGATTCAGCCTGATCAGCGGCCATTTGTTAAATTGGTTCAAGAGAGCACGGCTATGTCTACCGCAATTTCCGAACCCGGCCTCCTCGCCGAGCAACTTCGCCGCGCCTTCGATGGCGACGCCTGGCACGGTCCCGCATTGCTCGAACTGCTGGCTGATGTTGATGCCGCGACTGCTGCTGCCACGCCGATTCCCGACGTTCACAGCATCTGGGAGCTCGTGCTGCATATCGCCGTGTGGGATGCTGCTTCTTTACGGCGTCTCGATGGTGAGAAGTGTCAGCCAGAAGGCACCGATAATTTTCCGATCCCGCCTGAACCGACCGAAGCCGCCTGGCGCAACGCGGTGGCCGCTACCAAACACACGCACAATCTTCTGGTGAAAAAGGTGGCAAATTTATCCGCCGCCCGCTTGCGCGAGCAGGTCCCCGGCAAGGACTACGATTTCTATTTCATGCTGCATGGCATGGCACAGCACGAGCTTTACCACGCCGGGCAGATCGCCATTCTGAAGAAAGCCATCGCCGCGGATGCGAAAAGGAAAAGCCGTTAGGGAGCTGTTTTCGTCAGTCGTGCCTACTAAGATTTTTCAGATTCACAAAATCGCTCATTACCAGATTACTCAATGCTCCGTTCTCTCGACCATTTACAATCACGTGTTCCAACTGGCAACAGCCTGGCTAGAGTGACCTCTGCAATCAGATAATCCGATTTCCGTCGCAGTTGTCGGGGTTGGCGTCTTCGGGCGCAATCATGCCCGCGTTTACAAAGAACTCGAAAAGCAGGGGGAACCAGTTCGCCTGGTTGGCGTAGTCGATCCAATCCTGGATCGTGCCGACCCCGTGGCGCGCGAGTTCGGGTGCCGCGCCTTCGGCTCAGTCGAGCAAATGCTCACCACGCACAGCGAGATCCGCGGCGCTTCCGTGGCGACGCCGACCATCCATCATCTCGAAATCGCTCGCGCGCTTATGTCAGCCGGTGTCGACGTTCTTATCGAAAAGCCGCTCGCCGCTTCACTCGCCGAAGCGGACGAGTTGTTACGTATCGCGTCCACCCGCAAATGCATCGCCCAGGTTGGGCACCTCGAGCGCTTTAATCCCGCAGTCCGCACCACTATTCCGTTAATCACGAAACCGATGTTTTTTGAGGTTCACCGGCTCAGCGTCTTCACGCCGCGTTCGCTTGACGTTGACGTCGTTCTCGACCTGATGATTCACGATCTCGATATCGTGCTCTCCTTCGCCAATTCGCCTGTCAAAGAAGTTCGCGCGGTAGGCCTGCCGATTCTCTCCGGCAAAGCCGATATTGCCAATGTTCGCCTCGAATTCGAATCTGGATGCATCGCCAATTTCACGGCCAGCCGCGTTTCCACCGAGCGTGTGCGGAAGCTGCGGTTTTTCCAGCCCAACCAATATCTCTCTATCGATTACGGACGCCAGGAAGTGCTCGTCTTCACTGTCGGCGCAGATGGCGCCGCGAAAGGCGATCCCACCGTCAATCCGCAGATCAAAGTCGCCAGGCCTGCGGTGACCTCAGAAGAGCCGCTGCATGCGGAGTTGAAATCCTTTCTGCACTCGGTGCGCGACCGCTCTACGCCGATCGTACCATTGGAAGATGGCCGGCGCGCTCTTGCGGTCGCCATCGAGATTATGGAGGCAATTCGCGAGCACGGGAAGAAAGTCGGGCTTTTCAATTTGTCGAAAACGAAAGCCTGAGCAGAGAGGATGCCTCAGGCTGCTTTATTCTCCACCTGTGTTAAGGAACGCGCTTTTTCTTCACAGATGGGACAAACCGGTAGCGTAATGTTCCAACCCTGGTCGCTTCCAGTAAGAGTGAATATCGCATCGATGTGACAGAGTTTAGTGCCGCAATCCTGACAAAAGCGTAGCTTCTGAGATTGAGCGCTGAGATCGTCGAGAAGAGCTTTGAGCTCCTCAAAATGCGCCCGCGGAATTGGGACATTAGGAGACATCATTAAACCACCGTACGTGAAGAAACACGGCGCTGTTTAGTGGCGCGACGCAGTCTGTGCTGTAATGCAGTTACTGCGATTCTCTTTTCCAGTTCGCCAACTGATGCTTGATCACTCCGTAGCACTCGCAGCAGGCTTCTTCCAAACCATTTCGGTCCAGAATCGACACGTGGCCGCGTCCGTAGCGGATCAGGCCTGCTCGTTGCAAAATCCCAGCCGCCACAGAAACACTGGCGCGGCGGGTTCCGAGCATCTGGGCCAGGAAATCCTGGGTTAACGGCAAATCGTCCAGGCGGATTCGGTCATGGCTCATCAGAAGCCACCGCGCCAGCCGTTCGTCGACTTCATGAAGACGGTTACATGCGGCAATCTGCGTGACTTCCATGGTCGCCTCCTGCGAATAGCGCAGTAAGGCGGCTGTCAACTCCGGACACTTGCGAAGCACTCCCCGCATATCGCTGACGCTTGCGCGAAAGGTAGTACCCGCCCCTTGAACAACAATTCTGCTCGCGCTGGTGCGAAAGCCAACCATTGCCGGCATTCCGATGAACCCTTCCCAGCCTATCAACCCAACCTCGACGGATTTGCCATCTGCCATGATGTTTAGAACCGAAGCCATCATGGTGTTGGGAAAGCAGCAGTACTCGATCGGCTGGCCAGCCTCTTGAATCAGATCGTGCAGTTGCAATTTCAGGGGCGTCAACTTCGAAAAAACCGCGTCATAGTCCCTGCGGGGGAGGCCCAACAAAATCCTGTTTCTCAGAACGTTTCCATCACCATCATGGTTTTGATTGTTAGCGTTTGAAGCTGCGGGCGAACGGATAGACGACGGCTTCTTAGCCATAAAAGGCTCCTTGCGCAGCGTGCACGCCGTCAGATTTTGCAAGGAACCGTCTCCCAGAACGGGGTACGGCGGAAAGATGCTAGAAGAGACAACTAAAGCATAGCACGTATTCGAGCCCGCAGCCGATCCATCTGACTATACGGATTCACAATCGTGAGCTCTCGCCTGCACCCGACCCTAACCTCTGAGAGCCGATATTTTACAATTGTTTACACACACAAGTCGCACCCCGTTCGTCAGTAAGCAGAATGCCAAAAAAGATGCGAAAATGAACCTAGCTTTGTATAGCGCCGGTTCCGTGGGGTTCGCTGGTCGAAGGCCGGATGCAACGTGGTATCGCTGCTCTGTGTCTAACGGACAAGCGTGGCCCGGACAAACTTAGTTCATGCCCATCACTCAAATTCCATTCCAGGATCCGGTCGCTCCTGAAAAGCTACAGCCCGAGCAGCTCGGGCTCTACGATCGTCAGGGATGGGAAACTGCTTACAAAGAGCTTGATGACGACGCGCGAGTGCCGCATCTGCTCATCCAGTTGCAGGATGATCTGGCTCGTTCGCGCCGCCGTGAAGCCGCCTGGATTTCGATCATCGTTCACCTGCTGCTCATCATCTTTATTGTCAAAATCGACTGGTTCGCCAAGCACATTCCCTGGGTGCACTCGGTAGTTGCCATCGCGCGTCCGGCGACGAGTGGGCGAGATCTCACTTTTCTAGACCTCCCGCCCGACCTGCAGAAGGTTCCACATAAATCCAGCAACATTCTTTCCGACAAAAATCGCACTGCAATGACGCGACATCCCGAACTCGACCCCAAAGAGTTGAGAAAAGCTTTGGCGACACCGCCGCCAGGAAGGCCGGGATCCAGCGCGCCGCCGATCCCACAGCAAGCGCCGGCTCCGCAAGTTGCGCAAAATCAGCCGAAGCAGCAGTCCACGCAGCAAAATCCCCAAATTGCGCAATTAGATCCTTCGGCCAAGCCCAATATCGCGGAAGAATTCAACAAGTATGGGGGATCGATGTCCGCCGGTTCAGCGGTGCAACAGGCGGCTCGCGCCGCTGCTGCCGGCCGTGGTGGTTCGGCGGTAGGCGATAACGGGGATTTTGGGCTGGGTACTGGCGCTCACGGACGCCAGCTAGGCAATCTGGAAGTTCTCAGCGATACGCAAGGCGTAGATTTCGGCCCGTACCTGCAGCGGGTTCTTCACGACGTGAAGATCAACTGGTACAACCTGATTCCCGTCTCCGCCCAAATGAAACACGGCAATCTGGCGATCGAATTCGCGATCACCAAAGACGGCAAAATCGCTGACATGCACCTCGCGGCTTCCTCCGGCGACGTTCCGCTCGATCGCGCCGCCTGGGGCGGCATTGTCGCCTCAAACCCGTTCCCGCCGCTCCCCAGCGAATTCAACGGACCGTATCTCGCCCTGCGCTTCCGATTCTTCTATAACCCCACCAAAGAAGAATTGGAATAATTCACCACACTCGGCAGCGGTTCTCATTCACCATGGGCGCGTCCGCCTTGCAGTGAAACGCCTGCTGAAACTCTGGCATGTTGGAAACCACGCCATTCGTCCGGTACTTTTCGGGAGAATGCGGATCCACGGTCGCTCTCAACCGCTTTGTCTCATCGCGAGTCTGGCCACACCAACTCTGCCCGTACCCGATGAAGAACCTCTGCTCGGGCGTGAGCCCGTCGATCGGCACCAGCTTTTGATCTTTCGTATCCTCTTTCCAGGCGCGGTAAGCCAAAATTAGGCCGCCGAGATCGGCAACGTCCTCGCCGAGCGTCAGCTTGCCGTTGATCTTGATGTCCTCGATGATCACGTAGTTTGAGTACTGATTTGAAATACAGCTCGCCCGTTTCACGAACTCTTTGCCATCCTCCGCGGTCCACCAGTCGAGCAGATTCCCGTGCGCGTCAAATTGCCGGCCTTCGTCGTCAAAACCATGGGTGAGCTCGTGTCCAATCGTCCCACCAGTATCTCCGTAATTCGGCGCCGCATCCGAATCCGGATCGAAGGCCGGCGGCTGTAGCACTCCCGCCGGGAAATTAATGTCATTCATCTGTGGATTGTAATAAGCGTTCACCGTTGGCGGAGTCATATCCCACTCGCCACGATCGACCGGCTTGCCAATCTTCGCCAGCTGACGATTGAACTCAAACACTCGTGACCGTTCTACGTTGCCCAACTCATCTCCGCGAATAATTTCCAGCTTGCTGTAATCGCGCCATTTGTCGGGATATCCGATCTTATTTGCCATCGCATGTAGCTTCACCAGCGCTTGTTTCTTGGTGACTGCAGACATCCAGGGCAAAGAATCGATATCCTGCTCCATCGCAGCCTCAATCTCCTTCACCATCTTCACCGCTTCCTGCTTTGCCTCCGGGCTGAAGTATTTCTCGACATAGACCTGGCCGAGAGCCTCGCCTAAGTCGTCGTCGACATTTTCTGTACAACGCTTCCATCTCGGTTGCAGTTGCTGCTGCCCGCGCAGGGTCTTGCCATAAAACGAAAAATTTTCATTCACAAATGCCGAAGAGAGGAATGGAGCATCCGCATGCACCAGATGCCATCGCAAATAAATCTTCCAGTCGGCAAGAGCTTCTTTCACGAGTTCCTCATTTAAGGCCTTGAAGAAATTTGGAGATGCTACATTCAGCACAGCTACAGTCGGCACTCCAACTTTCGTGAAATAAATTTGCCACTGAAAGTCCGGCGCAATTTTCTCAAAATCACCAGTTGTCATCTTGTGATCGAGATTCTTAGGTTCGCGGCGTTCTACACGGGTTTGTGAACTCTTAGCGAGTGCGGTTTCGATGCGCATCACCGTCTCCGCTTCAGTCTGCGCCGTCTCGGCCGCATCGCCGAGCAACGTAAACATTCTCCGCACGTGCTCGACGTATTGCTTGCGAAGTTCCACCGACTTCGCATCGTCTTTCAAGTAATAGTCGCGATCCGGCATTCCCAACCCACCCTGATCGGCTTCCGCAATTTCCTGGTTGGCGTCTCGAAAGTCCTGCGCCGATCCAAAACGAAACAGGACATTGTCGTCGATCATTGCCGCCGCTACGTCGGCAATCTCAGCCTTGGAACCGATCTGCGCAATTCGATCGAGGGCCGGCTTCAACGGGTCGATCCCTTTCGCTTCAATCGCCTTTTCATCGACGCACGAGTAGTAGTAGTCACCAATCTTCTGTTCGGCGGCATTGCGTTTGGCATCGGGGACCGACGCACTCTCCAGAATTTCTCGCAGCCGCGCGCGATTCTCATCCTGCATTTTTGAATAAGTGTCCCACGAGGACTGATCCGGAGGAATGGGGTTCCTCTTAATCCATCCGCCGCAGGAATATTGGAAGAAATCTGCACAGGGATCTACGCTGCGGTCCATTGACATAGGATCGAGCGCAGGCTCATGCGCCGCCGGAGATGAGGAAGGCTGTTGCGCAACAGCCAAAGAGTAGAGAAATCCAAATACCAGAGTTGCAGCTTCAGCAACCTGCGGGAGTTTCATGAGAGCCCCTTTGCACGAAATGAAAAGAACCACAGAGTATACGGCTCCGAGGCCCCAGCTTGGAAAAACAAGTGCGAGAAGCAGAAGCCGGACGCGGGAGGCCGGATACCGAAATTCAGCTCTTTCTCAGACGTATCGATCCATCGCCGGTGTGAATCGTCAGCAGATTTCCTCCGCCATTAATCTTGCCGTGAACATCATTCCCGCGAATCCGGCCCTCAGTAACGACAACGGGGACGTCCAGATCGATGTGTCCATCGCCCGTGTGCAAATCAACATCTGCTGCCAGATTTTCAGGTACTTCCAACGTTACCGAACCATCCCCGCTTTCCAGTCTCCAGCCGGCAGCCAGAGTCGAGCCGGCAGTTGCCCTGGCGTCCACATGCCCGTCGCCAGTCTTCAACTCCAGTTCATCAAACCGGCCACTCACTCGAATATGTCCATCACCAGTGGTAGCCCGCAGCTTGCCATCCACGCCATCCAGTTCCTGTGCGCCGTCGCCGCTGCGCAATAACATCTCGCCTTTAAACTGCGCCAGGTCGATCTCCCCATCTCCTGTATGCAAATCGACTTTCTCCTCACGGGGCATGTGGATATCGACATCTACGCGGCGTCCATTGCCCCAGGTGATCGTGATCCCGTGCTCATG